>ENA-UOXB01000838-UOXB01000838.1-bioreactor-metagenome-genome-assembly--contig:-NODE-838-length-16536-cov-25.068624_pt1 | contig 16536 bp, 14 predicted proteins | sample MGYA00238158_ERZ761615 | MGnify/ENA primary metagenome ERZ761615 (study PRJEB28904, sample SAMN06267902) | bioreactor metagenome | isolation source: Joint BioEnergy Institute, California, USA... | reverse complement strand
ACCAGCGCTGGGCGCCGTCGCCCTGTTCGCCCAGCACGTCGCCCGGATTGGCCAGCCAGCAGCGTTTCAGCGACAGGCACCCGCAACCGATGCAGTCGGTGAGCTGCCCGCGCAGCCCCTGCAGCAGCGCGATGCGCTCGTCCAGCTCAGCCTTCCAGCGGGCCGACATGCGCGCCCAATCGGCCTTGGTCGGCGTGCGACCGTCCGGCAACGTGGAAAACGCCGTCGCCACCGCCTCCAACGGCATGCCCACGCGCTGCGCTACGCGGATCACCGCCAGGCGTCGCAGCACGTCGCGCCCGTAGCGGCGCTGGTTGCCCGCGGTACGCAGGCTGTGGATCAGCCCTTTGCGCTCGTAGAAATGCAGCGCCGACACCGCAACGCCGCTGCGCCTGGCAACTTCCCCTACACTCAGCTCCTGCGCGACCATCGCTTGACCTCAACCTTGGTTGAGGTGGGATGCTGCCGCCCCCGTCATCGCAACGCAAGTGATCCATGACCGCTCCTGACGCCGCTCCCACCGCCTCGATCCTGTCGGCCCGCTACCGCGCCACCACCGTCTGCATGGTCGCGCTGATTTCGCTGATCGCCTTTGAAGCGCTGGCCGTGGCGGCGGCCATGCCCACCGTGGCGCAGGCGCTGGATGGGTTGAAGCTGTACGGCCTGGCCTTCGGCGGTGCTCTGGCCACCAGCGTGGTGGGCATGACCGTGGCCGGACGGCTGTGCGACCGCCGGGGCCCCGCGCGGCCGCTGTGGTTCGGGCTGGGCTGCTTCATCGCCGGGCTGCTGCTGGCCGGGCTGGCCCCGCGCATGGAGGTGCTCATTGCCGGCCGTCTGCTGCAGGGGCTGGGTATCGGCGCGACCTCGGTCTCGCTGTACGTACTGGTAGCGCGCACGTTTCCCGAGCCGCTGCGGCCGAAGGTGTTCGCCGCGTTCTCGGCCGGGTGGGTGGTGCCGTCGCTGGTCGGCCCGGGCATCAGCGGCTGGATCGTGCAGCACCTGGGCTGGCGCTGGGTGTTCCTGCTGGTGCCCCTGCTGGCCGTGCCCGCCGCCATCGCGCTGCTGCCTGCCCTGCGCGCCAGCACGCAGCCCACCGGTGACCGCACTGATACCACCACCGCGCCGGTCGTGCGCTGGGCCTGTGGCACGGCCGCGGCCGCACTGCTGTTGTATCTGGCCGGCCAGCACCAGGGCGTCGGCCCCATGCTGCTGATGGCCGGGGCCGTGGCCGCGCTGGCCTTCTTCAGCTGGAAGCTGCTTCCGGCCGGCACCCTCACCCTGCGCCGCGGTCTGCCCAGCGTGATCGCCCTGCGCGGCATCGCCGCCTCCGCCTTTTTCGGCTGCGAAGCGTTCCTGCCGCTGCTGCTGCAGCGCGAGCGGCTGCTGTCGCCGCTCATCGCCGGCGTGGCGCTGAGCCTGGGCGCGCTGGGCTGGTTTTCCGGTTCGTGGCTGCAGGGCCACCAGCGCCGTGGCTGGAGCCGCCGGCAGCTGCTGCAGACCGGTGCATGGATGATGGTGGCCGGCATCGTGTTCACCGCGCTGGCGCTGCATCCGGCCGTGCCGCTGCCGGTGGCGCTGGCCGGCTGGAGCCTGACCGGGCTGGGCATGGGGCTGATCTACCCCAGCCTGTCGGTGTTGACGCTGTCGCTGTCCGCGCCGCACGAGCAGGGCGCCAACAGCTCGGCGCTGCAACTGAGCGAAGCCACCGCCGTGGCCACCACGCTGGCCTTGTCCGGCTCGCTGTTCGCCGCGCTGGTCGGTGGACGCGAGAGCCTGGGCTACCTGCTGTGCTTCGCGGTCACCCTGCTGCTGGCACTGCTGTCCACCGTGGTGGCGCGCCGGGCGGTGTAGCGCGCACCGGCGACGACCTCAGCGCGGCGTGGCGACCTCTTCGGCGTCCTCGCGCAGGATGCGGCGGATTTCCAGCACGGCCTGCGGGGTTTCCTGCACGCTGTGCCCGGAAATGATCACTTTCTCGGACACCGCACCGTCCAGGTGGGCGCTCCAGTACGGCACCAGCCCATCATCGGACTCGGCCAGCGGCACGTCCGCACGCCGCTGCGCGATGATGGAGTGGTACTTCACCCCGGGTGCGATCGGCAGCTGCGCGGCGGCCTTCACGAACGGGTCGCTGGCCTTGAGGTTGTCGATGCTGTTGGGAATGCGCAGGCGTTCGCCGCCCTGTTCCGGCTCGGCCTGCTGCAGGGTCTGGAACACATCCTCGAACTTGCCCAGCACGGTCAGCGGCAGGCGCACCAGCCGGCCCAGCAGGCGCCCGACGCGGTTGCCGGCGATATCGGTGCCGCGGTGCGGGGCGGCAATGAAGATGGCCCGCTCCACGTTGGGCTGGGCGTCGAAATGCAGCAGCGGACCCAGCTTGGCCTGCACCCGGCGCAGGCGCTCGCCCTTCAGGTCATAGTTCGCCAGCAGATCGTTCCACAGCGTGTCGCCGGAGGACGCCAGCAGCAGGCGGCCGAGTACACCGCCCATGCTGTGGCCGATGAACACCATGTCCCTGGATGCCGGTGCGCTGCCCTGCGGGTCGAAGTGGCGCAGTGTGGCATTGAACGCTTCGGCGATCTCATGGCGGTTCACCGCGATGGGCGCATTGGTGGGGTAGTAGACCTGCCAGACCTGGTACTGCCGGCGCAGTTCCTTCTCGCCCATGATCTCGTTGGCCACGTTCACCCAGGCTTCCGGGCTGCTGCCCAGCCCGTGCAGCATGAAGATGATGCGGCGCTGCGGGTCATACGGCTGCATCAGGTAGATGTGCGGCTCGGCGATGCCCTCGCTCAGGCCGAACAGGGTGCGCAGCGACTGGGTGGCAAAACCGCTCTGCGCCAACCACATGCCGTAGGCCGCGGTGAAGTTGCCGGCCAACGGCAGCTGCTCGCCATGCACCTCCACGTGCTCGGTCGCCTCGGGCGAGTAGACGTCGAACAACACCTGCCGCGTGGACAGCACCTGTTCCAGGGTGTCTCCCTTGAAACGCAGCAGCGCGGTGACATTGATCGAGGACATCTCACTGAACTGCGGCACGTCCTCGGAGCGCACCGGTACAGCGCCGGCCGCCATGGCGTGCGCGGCATCCGCCTGCGGCAGCGGCTTGGCCAGCTTCGGTGGATCCATCATCACCACCAGCTCGGCACCGAAGCCGTCGCGGCGGTAGGTACTGCGCAGCCCGGCAAAACTGACCGACCCGGCAGCGACCAGCCGGGTGGGAATGCTCGGCATGCGCAGGCGGTCGAAATCGGAGGTCAACGTCCACCGCTCGCCGGCCACCGGCGCGTTGTAATCCTCTCCCTGCAACGCCGATGCGCGGGCGCGCTCGAAGACTACACCGGCAATCTGCTCGGCCGAATAGTTGTAGTAATCGCGCACCTGGGTCTGCCGGTCCTCGAACGCCCGCTGCGACGGCGAGCGTCCGCTGAAGAACAGATAGGCGTAGGCATAGCGCGCGGCCTCCAGCCAAGCTTCGAACGCGGCATCGCTCATCGGTTCCCTGCCGGTGTTCTTCGGCTTGGGGCTCAGTGACAGTGCGGTCTGCACCCACAGTTCGGACAGCGTGGACAGACGCTGCTCGATGCTGACGCCGTCGGTATCCAGCACGGTGCGGCGGCAGCTCACCACCTCCTTGGCGCACTGGCTTTCATCCAGCCCGACCACGCTGAGGGTTTCCTGCGAGGCGCTGCTCAGCTCTCCCTGGGTCAGCACATCGCCGCGCTTGCTGGCCATGTAGTCCGTGGAGGCCACCTCCTTCACCGTGACCATGGCGCAGCCGCTGCCCAGCACGAGCAGGCTGGCGGCCAGCAGCAGGCGCAGGGCGCGCGCGGCAGTCGTCACGCGGCACGCGCCGCTCATGGTGCCGCCTCCGCCTGCATGCCGGGAATGCCGCGGCGAACCCAGCGCGAGTAGTCCTGCGCCGCCTGCGGCTGCAGCGCGCGCGCGGTGATGCGTCCACGCGCCTTCAACGTCTGCAGCGGCACACCGGGCACAAGCGCATGCTGGTCATGCGCATATCCATCCAGGTAACCGGACAGCAGCAGCCGGTAGTCCATCGGCAGTCCCGGTTCGATCTGGCGGGCCAGGTCGAACACGATGGTGGTGCAGTTGCTGGTCAGCGTGTTGTAGAACGCCGGTGCCGCGTCCAAGGCGCGCGCCTGCTGCAGGTAGCCACTGAACAGCGCGCGCAGTCGCGGCCGGTCCAGTGCGCTCAGGCGGTACAGGTAGACATCTTCGCCACGCGCATTGGTGCGGGTGCGGATGATGTCGCTTTCCTCGGCGGCCACCAGGGTCATCTCGAATTTGCGGAAGAAGCCGCCCAGTGCCGAGAACGATTCTCCCTGCTCCTTGCGGATTTCCACGGAGAACACGAGATGGCGCCCATCGTCGAACCCGAAGGAAACAAGCGTGTGCGCGATGGCCGGGCCCATCCAGTAGGACAGCACCAGATCGGCCGAGCGCAGCTGGTCCAGATCGTACTGGCGGCGCACCCAGCGCGCGTCGTAATCCTGCTCGGTACGCCAGGTGAAATCACGCACGTTATCCAACACCACATGGCGGCCATCGAAGGACACCACCTGCAGGCGCTGGCTCACATCATCGGCCCATTTCCGATCCTGGCGTGGTTCCAGGCTCACCCACGCGACCGCAGCCGCCAGAAAGCCGAGCGAAAAGGCCGCTGCCACCCGCCGCCCTGCGCGGCCGCGACCCACCGCCACGGCCATGCCCACGGCGATGACCAGCCACACAACCGCCGCCGCGCCGGCCAGCAGCGGACGCAGCGGCAACTGGTAGAACAGCAGTCCGGCCACCCAGAGGGAGGCGAGCATCAGGGCGGTGGCCAGGGTCCAACGTGCGGCTGCCTTCACGGGCATTCCGTTGCGTACTGAAAGGGCGCCTAGTTAGCCATAACCGCGTTCCACGCGGAATGGGCCACCGCGCCCGCCCTGACAGCCGATTCAGCCAGCCTCAGTGGCGGCGTGGCGGGGTGACCTTCTGCCACGGCGCGATGCCGCTGCGGCCGACCCGCGCGGCACGCTTGAGCGGGGCGCGGCGGCTGGCGCACTCGGGAATGATCCCGGGCAGCTCGGGCGCAGTGGGCTGGGGGCGCTGCGGAATGAGGCGATCAAGCAGCCACATGGGCGTTCTCCGTAGGGGGGACGGGGATGACCTACGCTACTGCCGCTGCGGCCACGGATACGTGAGGAATCGGCGACACCGATGTGACGGCCCTGCCCGCGCCATAACGCGAACGCTTTGCATTTGCATATATCGATCGGGATAATGAGGGGTTCGGGCACGCTGCGTGCGCGGTTTCTTCCACAGCCACCGCCAGGGATTCCATGCAACGCGCTGCCATCAAAGTCTGGTTCGTCATCCACAAGTGGACCAGCCTGGTATGTACGCTGTTCCTGCTGCTGTTGTGCCTGACCGGCCTGCCCTTGATCTTCGCCCATGAGATCGGCCACCTCACCGGCGCCGATCCCGAGGTGGCACCGGCTCCCGCCGATGCGCCGCTGCGCGATCTGGATGCGCAGGTACGCACCGCGCTGGAGCACTTCCCCGGCAACGTACCGCTGTTCGTCGGCTGGGATCCGGAGGCGCCGGTGATGTACGTCAATACCGGCGCGCGCGTGGACACGCCCCCTGCGCAGATGCAGACCGTGCTGCTCAACACGCTCGATGGCCAACAGGTACCGGCGCCGCAGTTCAACGAAGGGGTGATGTACTTCCTCTACCGCCTGCACACCGATCTGTTCATGGACCTGCCCGGCCTGCTGTTCATGGGCGCGATGGGCGTGCTGTTCGTGGTGGCGATCATTTCCGGACTGGTGCTGTACGGCCCCTTCATGCGCAAGCAGCGCTTCGGCACCCTGCGCACCGGCCGCAACCGGCGCCTGGCATGGCTGGACCTGCACAACGTGCTGGGCGTGGTCACCCTGGGCTGGGCGCTGGTGGTGGGGCTGACCGGTGCGATCAACACGCTGGCCAAGCCGCTGGAGCAGGCCTGGCAGGCCGAGCAACTGGGCGAGTTCGCCACGCGGTACGCCGGCCAGCCACGGCCGACCCGGCTGGCGTCACTGCAGGCAGCCGTGGATGCCGCACGCGCGGCAGAGCCGGCGATGCGCCCGGCCTTCGTCAGCTTTCCCGGCACCGGCTACAGCGGTGACCACCACTATGGGGTGTTCATGCAGGGCAACACCGCCGTGACCGAGCGCCTGTATCGCCCGGTGCTGGTGGACGCGCAGAGCGGGAAGGTGACCGCGCAGCCGCAGCTGCCCGCCTACATGACCGTGCTGCTGCTGAGCCAGCCACTGCACTTCGGTGATTACGGCAGCCTGCCGTTGAAGATCCTGTGGGCCCTGCTGGACCTGCTGACCATCGTGGTCCTGGTCAGCGGCCTGTACCTGTGGTTCAAGCGCGGCAGCACCGACACCCGGGTGAATGAACTCGCCCGCGCGCAGCACGCGGAGGGCGCATGAGCCGGCCCCGCCCTGCGGCACCACGCAGCCCGTTCATCGCGCCGGCCTGGATCGCGGCCGCCAGCCTGGTGGGCCTGGTCAGCGCCCTGCTGGGCGATGGGCTGTTCGACTGGGTGTCCTGGGCGGTGTTCAGTGCCTTGATCGCACTGGTGGTGCGCGCCTGGATCAGACGCGACCGGCGCTGACGCGGCGACCGGCGCGCGCAGGCGCTCAACGAACGTCTCGGCCCACTTCCGAAATGCAATGTTATAACGTACATTATTCGGCGTGATCGCTCCGGCCTGGCCGTGCGCTCCAGTTTCCTTTCCTCACGCCGCTGTGTCCCACACCATGACCAAGACTCCTCTCGCGCTGGCGCTGCTGGCCGGCTTCGCCACGCCCCCCGTCTGTGCCGCTCCTCCCACCGGCGCCGGATCCGCCGTCACGCTGGGCAAGGTGGACGTGCGCCACGGCGGCAACAACGCGCTGACCGCCAACCAGGTCTTCACCTCGGTGGACGTGATGGGCGGCGACCAGGTGGAAACGAAGAACGTGGGCGCCAGCTGGGAACTGCTCGGGCAGATGCCCGGCATGCAGCTCACCGAAACCCGCCAGGGCGCCGAATCGGGCAAGGTGACCTTCCGCGCCTTCAACGGCGAGGGCTACCTCAACGGCATCAAGACGCTCATCGACGGTGTCCCGAGCAACGTCAACAGCGGCAACCAGCGCTTCATCGACATGATCTTCCCGCTGGAAGTGGCCTACATCGAGGTGGTGCGGGGTACCAACGATCCGCGCTACGGCCTGCACAACATCGGCGGCAACATCAATCTGGCCACGCGCCAGGGCGGCCACTACACCGACACACGGCTGAGCGTGGGCAGCTTCGATACCCATCAGCTCCAGTTCGCGATGGGCCGCGAGCGCGACGGCTTCGCGCAGAACTACTTCGTCGGCACGCAGGACAGCAACGGATACCGCGACCATGACCAGTCGCGCAAGCACACGCTGGCCGGCAAGTGGTTCTGGGGCACGGCCGAGGATGTGGCGCAGTTCGGCATCACCGCGCGCACCTACACCCAGCGCGCGGAAGAACCGGGCTTCATGACCGCCGACGAGCTGGCCACCAACCGCCGTGGATCGCAGCGCCGCAACGCGCATGACATCAGCGACCGTGACATGCAGCAGCTGAGCACACGGCTGGATCTGCACCTGGCCGACACCGTGCATGTGGCCAACACCCTGTACTACAACCGCTATGAAGACGACCGCCGGGTGACCTTCAGCGATTATCCGGTGGGCAATGCACCGCGCCAGCGCCGGCAGTGGGACGAGACCCAGACCGGCTGGATGTCCACGGTGACCTGGGCGGCGCGTCCCGCGTTCACCCTGGAAGGCGGGTTCAACGCCGAGCACCAGGACAACGGCTACCGGCGCCTGCGCTACGCCTACAGCGAACCCACCGATTTCACCGCCCCGCCGGCGCGTGTGCAGAACGATGAGCGCTACCACCTGGACAATCTGGGTGCCTACGTCCAGGCCGTGATCACCCCGCTGCCATCGCTGCGCATCGTGCCCGCCTACCGGGTGGACCGCTTCGATGGCCGCACCCGGCTGATGGATGGCAGCACCGCCCCCCTGCAGCACTACGGCAGCATCGGCCAGCCGAAACTGAGCGTGGTGTACACCCTGTCCCCGGCGTGGAATCTGTATGCCAACTGGGGCCGCACCTTCCAGGTGCTGACCGGTTCCACCGCACCGGCCTACCTGCAGCCGGGCCAGCCCACGTACCGCCCCTCGCTCAACACCGGCAAGGAAGCGGGCCTGAAGTACAGCCCGCATGCAGGGCTGCAGGCACGCCTGGCGCTGTGGCAGCAGGATGCCACCGACGAGATGGCGAACATGCCGGCCACCGGCACGGTGCTGGCGCTGGGCCAGACCCGTCGCCGCGGCGTGGACCTGCAGGTGAACGCCACCGTGGGCGAGCGCTGGACGCTGTGGGCCTCGCACGCCTACCAGGAAGCACGCGTGGTGCGCCTGGAAGACGAGCAGGGCCGCTCGCTGGCCGGCAAGGAGGTCTTCTCCACGCCGCGCCATATCAGCAACATCGGCGCGCGGCTGCAGGCCAGCGAGCGCTGGACTGTTGAACTGCAGGGCCGCATGCAGGGCGATTACTACATTGATGCGCGCAACGAAGCCGGCAAGTACGGTGGGTTCGCGGTGCTGGACCTGAGCACCGGCTACCAGCTCAGCGACAGCCTGAGCGTGGACCTGCAGGTGAAGAATCTCACCGGCCGCGAGTACGTCTATGCGTGGTATGACACCTTCTTCTGGGGCAGCCAGGCACGCCCGATGTTCTCCCCCTCCAGTGGCCGCAGCGTGTTCGTTTCGCTCACCCTGAAACACTAGCTCCGGCCCCGCGCCGCGCCTGCACGGCCGCTCCCACCGTGCAGCGCGGTTTGCCGCTACAGTAACGCCAGCCCCTGCAGTCCGTTGCGCCCCATGGCGCTCATGGAGATGGCATGAAGCAGCCTGTTACTGCGCGCATCGGCCTGCGCGGACTGATCCTGCTGTTCGTGGTCGCCTCGGTGCTGGCCACGCTGGCCAGCAGTCTGCGGGTGGCCTACCAGGTACAGCGGCAGGCGCTGATCGATCTTTCGCTGGATACCCACCGTGCGTACGCCGCACGTGTGGCGTCTTCGCTCGATGCCTTCCTGGTGTCGGCGCAGAGCCGCCTGGCCTACAGCGCACAGGCGCTGGGCACGCAATGGGACCAGCCGCAGCGGTTGGACGAGGAAGTGCGGCGGCTGCAGGCCGACGATATCGATTTCAATACCGTCGCGGTGATCGATGCCAACGGCATCATCCTCAAGGCCTCGCCGGACAAGACGCAGCTGCAGGGGCGGCCGATGCCTCCGGCGCGCGGCATCGAAACCGTGCTGGGTGAGCGGCAGCCCACGGTGAGCCCGGCCTACGTCTCGCCGGCCGGCAACCTGATGGTGTTCATCGCCCACCCGGTGGTGAGCCCAAGCGGGGAGCTGCTCGGCGCGGTGGGCGGGTCGATCTACCTGGCCCGGCATGGCACCCTGCAGACGCTGATCAGCCGGCATTTCCAGCACGAGCAGACGGTCACGCTCGTCACCGACAGCCACCACCGCGTGCTCTATCACCCGAAGGCACCGCAGGTGGGCCGGGTGATGGAACCTGCCGGCGATGTGGATGCCGCACTGGGCGGTGCGGCCGGCAGCATGGCCGTGCAGACCCCCGGCGGCCCCCCGCTGCTCGCCGGCTACGCACCGGTGCCGCGCGCCGGCTGGGCCGTGGTGACCCGCCAGCCGCAGGCGCGTGCGCTGGCGCCGCTGTGGCCGATGACACGCGCGATGCTGCTGGGGGTGATTCCCCCTGCGCTGCTCGGCCTGGTGCTGATCCTGCTGGTGGCCAACCTGATCGCCCGACCGCTGCGCGAGCTGTCCGCAGCGGCTGACGACCTGGGCGCCGCCGATGCGAGCGCGCGCCTGCTGCGCATCAATGCGTGGTACCAGGATGCGCTGGCGATCCGCCGCGCCATGCTGGCCAGCGTGGCGATGCTGCAGCAGAAGCTCGGCCGACTGGACCAGCAGGCCCACAGTGATGCGCTGACCGGGCTGGCCAACCGCCGCGCACTCGCACGGCAGTTGGACCTGCTGGAGGTGCAGGGAACCCCCTACGCGGTGCTGGCCCTGGACATCGACCATTTCAAGCGCGTCAACGATACCTTCGGCCATGATCACGGCGATGTGGCCCTGCAGCACGTGGCTACGCTGCTGCGGGAGAACGCACGCGCCAGCGACCTGCCCTGCCGCAGCGGCGGCGAGGAGTTCCTGCTGGTCATGCCGGACACCGCCGACACGGCGGCGCGGCAGACGGCCGAGCGGATCCGCGCGGCGGTGGAAACGCACGACATCCCCGTGGTGGGCCGGGTGACGGTGTCCATCGGCGTGCATGAACGCGGCGAGGATGACGCCGGTGCCAGCGCAGTGCTCAAACGTGCCGATGAGGCGCTCTATCGGGCCAAGCAGCGCGGGCGCAACCGGGTGGTCTGAGCGGTGATGGCGGTGCGCGAGACCATTGATGCGGCCGCAGCCTGCAGCGGCTGCGGATGATTCTGTTTATGCACGTCTCGTTTGAAGATTTGCGTAGAGACGCGCCCGCCGCACCGCTTGAAGATGAGCGTAACGGCGACGGACAGGCTGGCGCGGGCTGCTCCACAGGGCGTTGATGTCCACACCCTGCGCTCTCCCGCCGGATGATCGCCCTGCTGGCGCGCCCTGGGTGATGGGCCGCCCCTTACGACTCGAGGACACCCGCATGCCCGCTTCCACTTCCGCGCATCCGCCGCTGGACGCGCTGCTCGGCGATACCACCCGCGCGCTCCCGGACGAGATCCTGGCCGCCCTGGAGGCCCTGCGGCAGCCGCCGCCCGTCTCCGCGCCCCCGGCGTTCTTCGCCGCACTGGACACCATCCGCCACGGCGACTGCGCCAATGGGCAACGCTGGACCGAGGCGCGCCAGTCCTTCATCAGCGCCTGCGACATGGCCGCGGTCAGCCGCACGCTGCGCGGTTTGTCGGTGGTGCTGGACCTGCTGCACGCTGCCGAGCGCTCGCGCCACGGCGCCGACGAAGACGAGCAGTTCAGCGGCTTCGTGGTGGACGGGCTGATGGCCGCAGCGCGCGAGCTGACCACGCACGCGCAGGCCTCGCTGGGTCCGCAGTAGCCGGCGGCGCTCAGTCCGCCGGCTGGTAGGCGCCGTCGAAATCCAGGTAATCCTCGTGCAGGCCCTGCACCCATCTGCCGGTGGGCACGCCGTCGGCATCGGTCTCCATCAGGGCCCAGCCGGGCTGCTCGGCCGAGGCATCGGCGGGGCCTTCATCCAGCACCATCACCAGCGCGTTGCCCAAGGCTTTGCCATAGGCCTGCAGCAGTGTGTGCAGTGCGTCTTCGCCGACTGCCTCGCGCAGGGCGTCCAGGGTAGCCTGCAGGTGCGGCTGCTCGCCAACCGTATCGGCCAGCACGGTGTCCACCGCATCGGCCGCACGGTGGACGTCCCGCAGCAGCAGGAAGCGCGCGAACTGGGGAATGTTCTCGCTCAGTTCGCTGTGCACCCAATCCTTGGGCGCGGTGCAGCCTGCGCCGAGCATGGCCGTGGTGAGTTGCGCGTGCCGATCTCCCATCTGTTTCCTCCGTGGCAGGTGTGGGGCCAGTGTAGCCAGCACCCGGCGAGGCGCCCGTGCAGGACTACGCCGGCTGCCGCGACCAGCCGCGGGTGGCGAGCAGGTCCAGCAGGCCGACCACCAGCAGCGACAGTCCCATCAGCGGAAACAGCAGCCCGCCTACACAGAGCAGCGCGAACACGCCCACCACGGTACCGCGCTGCTTCGGCAACGGCGGCACGCCCAGGCCGCGCAGCGGCCGCCGCTTCCACCACATCACCGCGCCACTCACGCACAGCAGCACGATGGCCGCGCACGCCACCAGCAACAGCAGGCGGTTGACCGTGCCGTACTCCTGCCCCAGATGCACGTTGATGCCCCACTCCAACCCGCGCCCCACCGCGCCGTAGTCGGCATAGCCCATGTCCAGCAGCACCGTGCCGCGGTACTGGTCAAGGTGGACCACGCGCTGCTGCTGCACGTCTTCCGGGTAGACCGACGCGCTGTAGACGCCACGCTCGCCGCGCGGCAGGCTCACGCTGAAACCGGGCACCAGACCGAGCCCGGCGAACCGCGCCACGGCCGCGTCCAGGCCGATGCTGCCCGGCTGCGGGCGCAGATCGCCCAGCGCACCCCCACCGTGCGCGGCGTGGGCCGCGTGGTCGGCGTGGTGCGCGTGGTCCTCGCCGGCGACGGCGGCCGGTGCATCGCCCACCGGCTGCGACTGCGGCAGCCGGGCGTGTTCCAGCGACCAGCCCGGCCGGACGGTATCGGCCAGGCGCTGCTGCGACATCGGGATGTCCACGCGCACACCGGCCGGGTAGCCGAAGGCCTGGCCATTGACCCAGGCGTTCACCTGCTTGCCCCACACCACCGACCACGGCATGCCGGTCAGGGCAAGAAACAGCAGCACCCCGCCCACGCCCACGCCGGTCACGGCATGCAGGTCACGCCAGAACAGCCGCTGCGGCGGGCGGCCACGCACCGTGACCACCCCGCCCTTCTGTCCGCGCGGCCACCACAGGTAGATCCCGGTCAGCACCAGCAGGATGGCCCAGCCGGCGGCGATCTCGATCAGCGCACGGGCACCGTCACCGAGCAGATCCAGGCTGTGCAGGCGGCGCACCACGCCGGAAAACGTGCCGCGCTCCGGCAGATGGCCCAGCACCTGCGTGCTCCACGGATCCACGTAGTAGACCTGGCGCTGCCCGTCGGCGGCCAGCACGCCGATCTCCACGCTGCCATCGGCACGCTCGGGCGTGGTGTAGCGGAACACCTCGCCCACGCCCAGCGCCTGCACCGCGGCGATCTGCGCGCTGGGCAATGCCTGTGCGGCCGGCCGCACCGGCACGACCTTCAATGCCGGATGCACCCAGCGGTCGATCGGCTTCTGGTACAGGTACACCGCACCGGTCAGCGCCAGCCAGACGATGAAGGGCAACACGAACAGCCCGGCATAGAAGTGCCAGCGCCAGACGGCGCGATGGAAGCGCGGCCCGCCCGCGCGTGGTGCGGTGTCGCCTGTGCTCATGTCACAGCTCCCGGGTCCAGGTGAGATACACCGCACGTCCATCGCCCGGCGAATAGCCCGAGCTGCCACTGTCATACCACGCGTACACGTAGAACCGGTCGGTGGCGTTCTTCAGCTGCAGCGCCAGGCTGTTGCGCGCATCCAGCTGGTAACGCGCACTGAGGTTGAGCAGCGCGTAGCCGCCGTAGCGGCCCAGCGTGTTGGTGCGCTCCACGTAGTACGCCCCCTGGCCATTGCCCCACGCGCTGAACGCCCATGCATCGTCCGGCGCGTACTCCACGCCGGCGCTGGCCAGCCACTGCGGCACATTCTCGATCTGCCGCCCGCGGGTGAGCGGTGCACTCGGGTCAGGCACCTCGATGGTGGCCTTCTGCCGCGAATACGCGCCCCAGGCACGCCACTGCACGCTGGGTTGCCAGGTGACCTGCGCATCCCAGCCCCGCCGCAGGGTCTGCCCGACGTTGCCCACTTCGTTGCTGCCCACACTGCCGTTGACGCCCAGGATGGTGGCCACCTCATCGCTGGCCTTCTGTTCCCACAGGGCCACGCGTGCCTGCAGGCCGGGCAGCGGCGACCACTTCACGCCGGTCTCCCAGCCTTCGTTGATGGATGGGGCCAGGTTGGTCGCCTGGGTGCGGTAGGCACCGTTGCCGCTGCCGATCTGGAAGGTGCGGCCCCAGTTGGCATAACCGATCCACGCCGGGGTGAAGGCATAGGACGCGCTGAACTTCGGCTGCCGGATCAGCCCGTAGCGGTAGACCGGTGCGCGTGCGCCGGTGGCCACGTTGTGGAACGCCCCGCCGATGTCATCCACGCGGTAGGCCGGCACCAGCTTCAGCCGTTCCACCGGACGGAATACCGCCTGCACGTACGCACCGCGGGTATCCAGATCGAAATCCCAATCGCGCAGGGTGGCCTGGCGCTGCCGCTGCGCGGTGCGGTAACGGCGGGCGATGTTGTCCTGCCACTGGCCATCCACGCCCGCATCGAGCACGAACTCGGCGAAGGCGGTAGGCGGGCGCCATGTGGTGGTGAGCAGCACCCCGCGGTGGGTTTCCTCGGTGAAGCGCTCCTGCTGCGCGCCGCCGGCGGTGAAGGTCACCCAGCGCTGGTTGCGGTAGTCGTTCTGGTAGGCCTTGGCGGTCCAGCTGCCATGCGCGCCCAGCCGGCCCTCGCCATGCAGCGCCGTCTGCACGGTGGTGCGTTCGCTGCGGTCATCCTTGGCATACGCCGGTGACTGGCCGGGGTTGGCCTGCACCTGCGCGTAATCCAGGTACCCCGCTTCCAGCGCGGCGTTGTGGTAATACCGGCTGCTCAGCCCGGCGCGCCAGCGCCCGTCCGGATCGGTATGAAACCACTTGCCGGCGAAACTGCGCTGGGTGCCATCGGCATGGTCGCGCTCGCCGCTGGACTGGCGCCAGCCGACGAAATAGTTCTGGGCCCACGCACCACGCTCCACGCCCTTGGCCAGCTGGATGTCCTGCGTGCCGAAGCTGCCGGCCGTGACGCTGAGCTGTCCGTCGTTGCCGCCCTGGCGGGTGACCACGTTCACGTCACCGGCGATGGCGTGCAGGCCATAGCGCGCATCGTTGGTGCCGCGCACGATCTCCAGCGCGGTGATGTCCAGCGGAAATACCGCATCCAGGTAGGGCATGCCGCCGGCGTTGTCGTTGCTGGGAATGCCATCCACCAGCAGCTTCACTGCGTTGATGCGGCCCTCGCCATTGAAGCCGCGGAAGGAAAAGCGCCCGGCATCGGTGCCCATCTTGAACTGGGTGACCTGCACGCCGGGCGCGTTCATCAGCAGCTCCCAGCTGTGGTCGACCCGCTGTGACTGCAGCAGGTCACCGCCGATCACATCCACGGAGCTGAAAATGGTGCGGGCGCTGGTTTCGCGCACCGCATCGGCGTTGGAATGGACCGTGCCCAGGGTGAGCACGGTGTTGTCCTGCGCGGCGGCCGCCAGCGGCCACAGCAGGGGGGAAGCCAGCGCGGCAAACAGCACGCGGGCGGACGAGGTGGAACGGGAAAGGTCGGTCATGGAATCACGGCAGGCAGCGCCACCCCGCGCGGCGCGCAGGGAGCGATGAAGGTTCGGATAGGCCGCAGCCCCTGTGTGCCCAGGGCAACAGGGTTCGGCGAACGCACGGATGGGCTGCCGGCAGTCGCCGGCGGCGGCATCAGGCCAGCCGCGGGGGGCCGCGGGCGCCGAGACGACTGAACGGTGCTGCGCCATGGCCACGGGCCATGGCGCCCCGCACCGCGGCGCGTGCCGCCTGCGGGGCCAGTGCCAGCACCAGCAGCACCAGGAAGGCGAGCATGCGCGCGGCGATCAGGCAGTAATCACATTCCACGCCCATCTCATGCCCGGCGTGCGGGTCTGCTGCGGGCGTGCTGTGTCCTTCGTGCGGCGTGGCCGGCGGCAGCGCTGCAGGCGCAGCGGTGGCGGGATGCGCGTGGTGCTCGTGGTGTGCATGCGCGTCCGGCGCGGCATGCGCGTGACCCGGCATCGCGGCATGCGCGTGTGCCGGCAGCGCGGCCGGCAGCGCCGCAGCCGCAGCCGGCGGGTGATGCATCGAACGGCTGATCAGCGGTGCGAGCACGACCAGCAGCACCGCCACGGTGGCCAAGCAGAGGAACCAGCGCTGGAAGGTGGCGGCGTGCACCGGGTCATTGTAGGGGAGTCCGCCTGCGACAGACCCCCGGTGCGGGGCACCGGCGATGCGACCTTCGGTCGCACCCGCCGTCCTGCTAGCCCTGCTTGAATACGGTCTTCTGGCCGATGGCGGCGTGCTTGCTGGCCGTGGGACGGGCCAGGCCGGGAATGAGGAAATCGGCCACGCTGCGACCGTGCCGGGTGCGCTCGGCCAGCCAGCGCGGCATGCGGCCGCGGCCGGACCAGGTGTTGCGCTTGTTGTCCGGGTCGCGGTATTTCGGCGCGACTTTGCCGCGCTTGCGCGTTGCCGCGCGGCGCGGGGCCGGCGTCGCTGCCGCCTGCGGCGTACCCAGAATCTCCGCGACGGTGTAGCCGGCGGCCTTGGCCACGGCGGTCAGTTCCCGGCGCACCGTTGCCGCCGGCCGGCGGGTCTCCAGCACCTCACGGCGGCGCTCGGCGGCGGAGATAAGCGTCTTCAACTGCTGCGCACCCAGTGCGTGGACATCGATGGTCATGCGCTGAGGGTGGTTTGCACCGGACAGGCTGTCAAGCAGCGCAGTGCGCGCTGCGCGATGGCTGCGGATCGCTGATTGACGGACACAAAAAAGCCCCTGTTTCCAGAGGCTTTTTGGTCTACAACATGGTGGGCGGTACAAGGTTCGAACTTGTGACCCTTGCCGTGTGAAGGCAATGC
>ENA-UOXB01000836-UOXB01000836.1-bioreactor-metagenome-genome-assembly--contig:-NODE-836-length-16576-cov-22.539132_pt1 | contig 16576 bp, 14 predicted proteins | sample MGYA00238158_ERZ761615 | MGnify/ENA primary metagenome ERZ761615 (study PRJEB28904, sample SAMN06267902) | bioreactor metagenome | isolation source: Joint BioEnergy Institute, California, USA... | reverse complement strand
TTGCGCGGCATGAAATCGCGGTGGGTCATCACCTGCGCCTGGCCCAGCGCGTTGTCCATCAGGTGCTGCTGGGCCTGCTGCAGGCCCTCACGGTCGGCCGCGGTCAGCGGCAGGGCCAGGTGGCGCTGCAGGAACCACTCCTCGAACAGCCCGGCATCGCGCTGCAGCAGGGCCGGCCCGAACGCGCCGAACCCGTCCGGCACGGCCATGGACTGCAGCGCGATCAGCTGGGCGGTGGCGCGTTCAAACCAGGCGTCGGCGTTGTCGGCGGTGAGAACCTTGGCCAGCGTCGGCCCGCCCAGGTCTTCCAGCAGCAGCAGGCCGTGATCCAGGTCCTGGGCGCGCACGTCCGGCACGCGCAGGCCTTGCCGGGCCAGCAGTTCGCGCATGCGCAGCCACGGCCGCACATCTTCCAGCGCCGGGGGGGAATCCATCAGCACCCAGCTGCCGTCGGCGGTGGTCACCCGCCAGTAGCTGCGGAAGCCGGCATCCACCGAGGCGCGGTCGATCCGGGCCTGGGCGTCGCCCAGCTGGCTGCGGGCCCACTGCAGGCGGAGTGCGCTGCGCGCGGGGTCGTAAGCGGGATCGGTCATGCAGGTCGTCCGGGCGCGACGGCGCCGCAGCAGGTCGAAAGAAGAAGGTCAGCGGCGCGGGCCGCTGAACAGGCGCAACAGCAGCAGTACGGCGATGGCACCCAGCGTGGCGCCGATGAAGCCGGCCGGCTGGCCGGGTGCATACCAGCCCATGTACTGGCCGAACCAGCCGGCGGCCAGTGCGCCGACAATGCCCAGGCCGATGGTCAGCAGGCAGCCCATGCGCTGGTTGCCGGGCACGAAGAAACGGCCCAGCAGGCCGACGATGAAGCCCACCAGCAGGATGTAGATCCAGCTGTCGCTGCCAAACAGACCGTTCATGCGGGGTACCTGCGGGGAACAAGCACGCAGCCTGCCAAGGACAGGCTGCGTTCGTCCAGTGCCGGGGGGATCAGCAGCAGCCGTGCCCGCCGTGGCGGGTACCGCTGTCGGCGGCCACCGGCGAACCGCTGGTCTCACCGCGCAGGCTCGCAGCGTAATGCTCGCTGATCACCTTGGACACGCAGGCGGTGACTTTCTTGCCCATCGGAATGTGCAGGAATTCGTTCGGACCATGCGCGTTGGAGTGCGGGCCGAGCACGCCGGTGATCATGAACTGTGCGCCGGGGAACTTCTCGCCCAGCATGCCCATGAACGGGATCGAGCCGCCTTCACCCATGTACATCGCCGGCTTGCCGAAGAAGGTCTGGCTGGCTGCTTCGATGGCGTCGGTCAGCCACGGCGACATCGCCGGTGCGTTCCAGCCGCTGGAGGCCTTCTCCAGCTCCAGGGTCACCTGCGCGCCGTTCGGCGGATCGCGCAGCAGCGCCTGCTTGAGCAGCTCGCCGCACTGCTTGCCGTCGGCGGTGGGCGGCAGGCGCAGCGACAGCTTCACCGCCGTATGCGGGCGCAGCACATTGCCGGCCGATTCCAGCGGCGGCATGCCGCCGATGCCGGTGACCGACAGCGCCGGGCGCCAGGTGCGGTTGAGCACCAGCTCGGTCAGTTCCTCGCTCATCGGCTTGAGGCCGTCCACCAGCGGGAACTTGTCGAAGATGGCGGTATCCACCACGTCGGCCGCGCGCTGGGCCTGGGCCTGGCGTTCGGCCGGAATCTCCACATGCAGCCCGTCCAGCAGGATGCGGCCGGTGTTTTCGTCCTCGATGCGCGAGAGCAGCTGGCGCAGCAGGCGGAAGCTGGAAGGCACCACGCCGGACGCATCGCCGGAGTGCACGCCTTCGTTGAGCACCTTCACCGAGAAGTTGCCGCCGGTCAGGCCGCGCAGGGAGGTGGTGCACCACAGCTGGTCGTAGTTGGCGCAGCCCGAATCCAGGCACACCACCAGCGAGGGCTTGCCGATGCGGTCGGCCAGATGGTCCACGTAGGCGGGCAGGTCATAGCTGCCGGACTCTTCGCAGGCTTCGATCAGCACCACGCAGCGGGCGTGCGGCAGGCCCTGTGCCTGCAGCGCCAGCACCGCCGCCAGCGAGCCATAGATGGCATAGCCATCGTCAGCGCCGCCACGGCCGTACAGCTTGTTGTCGCGCAGCACCGGCTTCCAGGGGCCGAGGTCCTCGTCCCAGCCGGTCATCTCCGGCTGCTTGTCCAGATGGCCGTAGAGCAGCACGGTGTCGTCGCCGGTCTCGCTGCCGGTGGCCGGAATCTCCAGGAAGATCAGTGGGGTACGGCCTTCCAGGCGGACCACTTCCACCGTCAGGCCGGGGATGTCCTGCGCCCTGGCCCAGGTCTCCATCAGCGTCACGGCCTGTTCCATGTAGCCGTTCTGCACCCAATCGGCGTCGAACATCGGCGATTTGTTGGGAATGCGGATGTAGTCGACCAATTGCGGGACGATCTCGCTGTCCCATTTCTCATCGACGAATTGGCCGAGCTTGGCGCTGTCCATCTGAAACTCCGGTTGCATTGGCTAGACCCCCATTCTACGCCCCCTGCCGCGGGTGGCCATGTCAGGGCGGCCAGGAGCTGGGGCGAAGGCGCGCGATTGCCGTCGCCATTGCCATCATCCGTTGCGGCAGCGGGGTAGGGTTTTTCCTACACGCGTTCGGGTATTTAGCTGGCTGTCAGAAACAGCTCTGGACGATAGGCTGTGTACATGTGGTGACGGACAGTGTTTCAACCGACGGGATTGCCGGTCGGAACCGTCTGGATCACAGGGAGTATCACGCCGTGCCTGGGTGGATCGTGTCGCCGGTACTGCTGCTGTTGATGTGGATGGGGCTTGCCCATGCGGCCGGCCCGGTTGACATCAACCGCGACGACGCCGGCGCCTTGCAGCGGGGATTGACGATGGTGGGGCCTTCGCGGGCCGCGGCGATCGTTGAGCACCGGCAGCAGCACGGGCCCTTCCGTCGTGTCGAGGACCTGACACGGGTGAAGGGCATAGGGAAAGGGATCGTCGAACGGAATCGACAGCGGATCGTCCTCGGGGAAATGAATTCCACGCGGTTTCCGGTACCCGGAGCGGTACCGGTGCGTTCCGTACCCAGGCGCTGATACCACGGATGTCGGGTGGGCAGGAGGCCGACCATGGCCTGCCGCATGATGCGGCGGGTACCGACCGACGCACGGATGCGTCAGCAATCACCAGGATGGTGGCATCACAGACCTGTGGAAGGGGCTGAGATAAACAACAGGGAACTTCACGGCCTCGTGCAGGATGCATGGCCGGCCCCCACTTACGCAGGATGCGCGGGGGAAGGCTGGAGGCCGACACGGACGTAACAGATGCCCGGTACGACACATGGCTGTGTCGCCGGGCATTCTGCTGTCTGGTCCCGGCCGCCCGGGGCGGGCCATTCCCGCGCGGGGCTGAACCGCCGCGCGGCCAGGTGTTGGAATCGGCCCCCGTCGGGTCCATCGTGTAGGCACGTCCGCTGCTCCCGCTTCCCATGTCTCTGCGTCCCCTCCGCTGGGTGGCCGGCTGCGCGCTGGCCGGTCTGTTGCCCGCCGCCGCGATGCCCGCCGCCGCCGCACTGCCCCCACCTGCCGCCAGCAGCACGCAGGAGGTTGCGGCGATGCTCGCCCGCGCCGCCCCCGATGCCGACCGCCACGTGCTGCAGCTGGCCGCGCGCGCGCTGCGCTGCGTGCAACGGCGGCCGGACGTGGGCATGGCGCGCACCCGGCTCGGGGTCATCGACTACTCGCGCCCCTCCACCGAGCGCCGGCTGTGGGTGTTCGACCTGGCGCGGCAGCGGCTGCTGTTCGAGGAATGGGTGGCCCATGGGCGCAACACCGGCGGCGACCGCAGCGAACACTTTTCCAACCGCGAGGGCAGCTACATGTCCAGCCTGGGCATGTTCACCGCCGCGGAAACCTATACCGGCGGCAACGGCTATTCCCTGCGCCTGGATGGGCTGGAGCCGGGGTTCAACGACCGTGCGCGCGAACGTGCCATCGTCATCCATGGCGCGCCCTATGTGAATCCCGTCGTGGCGCGTGGGCAGGGGCGGCTCGGCCGCAGCCTGGGCTGCCCGGCGGTGCGTCCGCAGGTGGCCCGCTCCCTGATCGACAGCCTTGCCGGCGGTGCGCTGGTGTTCGCCTATTACCCGGACCCGCAGTGGCTGCAGCAGTCGCAGCTGCTGGACGGCGGGTGCGGCGTGGACGGGAGCGTGGCCGCGCACTGACCCGCACTATCGGTGGGCAGGCGCGCCGTGCTGCAATACCGGCATGGACCCTTCCACAGTGCTGCACCACCCCTCCCAGGTCATTTTCCAGCAGGATTACCGCCGCGAGCGCTGGCGCAATGGGCTGGGCTGGACCCGCGAAATCCTGCGCCTGCCGGCCAGCGGGGCGGAATGGGCGCTGCGCCTGTCGGTCGCCGAGATCGAACAGGATGCCGCGTTCTCCGCCTTCCCCGGCGTGGAGCGCGAGCTGGTGCTGCTGCAGGGCAATGGGGTACGCCTGCATTTTGCCGATGGCCAGGTGGCCGAGGTCCTGCCACCGCATGGACGGGTGCGGTTTGCCGGCGAACAGGCACTGCAGGGCGAGCTGGTCGATGGGCTCACCCATGATTTCAACCTGATGTGGAAGCGCGACGTGCTCCACGCCGAGCTGCTGCATCGCCCGCTGGTGGGGCCCATGTACTTCTTCTGCGAGCCGGGTGTGGCGTGGGCGCTGCACCTGCTGGGCGGCCAGGCCGCCTTCGCCCCGGACAGCGGCCTGCCGCCGCTGCAGGCCGGTGACACCGCATGGCTGGCGGCGGGGCCGCGGCAGCGGCATGCGCTGCATGGCGGGGGTGAGCTGCTGGTCATCCGCGTTACCGCGGCGACAGCCGCGGCGTGAGCGTGCGCTGCGGCGCGTCGGTCAGTCAGTAGACGTCGCGGCGGTAGCGGCCGGCCTGCAGCAGCGCATCCCGGCCGTCGCGGCCCAGCGCCTGTTCGATCACCGCATCCACGGCCGGGGCCATGCCCTGCAGGCTGCCGCAGACCAGGATCGTGGCGCCTTCGGCCACCCACTGCTGCAGCCGGCCGGCGTGCGCCTGCAGCAGGTGCTGCACGTAGCGGTGCTCGCCGCCATCCCGGCTGAAGGTGGTGTCCAGGTGCTGCAGCGTGCCGTCGCCGAGCAGCGCCTGCAGTTCCTCCTGGAAGTGGAAATCATGCTGCCGCGTGCGCTCGCCGAACAGCAGCCAGGTACGGCGGGCGCCGGCCTGCGCCCGCGCATGCAGGTGCGCACGCAGGCCGGCGATACCGGTGCCGTTGCCGATCAGCAGCAGCGGCGTGGTGGGGTCCACCCCGTGGAAGTTGGGATTGCTGCGCAGGCGCACGTCCACATGCCCCCCCAGCGCGAGGTGCTCGCACAGCCAGCCGCTGCCCAGACCGGGGGAGCCGTCGGGATGCTGCTGGCGGCGCACCAGCAGGTCCAGCATGCCATCGGCAGGCACCGAGGCGATGGAGTATTCGCGGTGGGGCAGGGGCTGGAGGGACGCCAGCAGCGCTGCGGCCGAGGCTGGCGGTGCATCGGGCAGATGCGCGCCGGCCAGCCGTTCGGCCAGTGGCACGCCGTGCCCATCGGGGTGCTGGCCATCGTGCCCATGCCGCTGCAACCACGCCTGCACGGTCTGCCGCGCATGGCGCGGGCCGATCTCGGCGATGTCGCCGGCCTGCCAGTCCAGGGCGGTGCCCGACGGTGGCTGCAGGCGCAGGTGGAACACCGGCGCGCCCGGGCTGCCGGCGTTCAACACGGTGCGCTGCGCCAGCCGCCAGGGCTGGTACTGCACCGGGCTCCAGTCCGGCTGGTCGCCGCTGCCGTTGCCGAGCTGGCCCAGCAGCTGCTGCCAGTGGCGCAGGGTGGCCGTATCGCCGTTGTCCACCTGCACGGTATCGAACAGCGCGTGCGCGCCGTGCCGGCGCAGCCAGCCGTCCAGCTGGTGACCGAAGGCGCAATACTGCGCGTAGCTGCTGTCACCCAGCGCCAGCACCCCGTACTGCAGATGATCCAGCGACACGGGCTCACGCATCGTGCGGCGCAGGAAGGGCAGGGCGTGGTCGGGTGCATCGCCTTCGCCGGTGGTGCTGGCGATGAACAGCGCACGCGTGTGCTGGGCCAGCACGCCGGCATCGACCTGGTGCAGCCCGCGCATGCGTACCGGTACGCCGGCCGCAGCCAGCGCGTGCGCGCTGCGATGCGCCAACGCCAGGGCGAAGCCGGTCTGGCTGGCCCAGACCAGCAGCAGCGGCTGTTCGCCCTCGGCCGCGTCCTCGCGCGGGCGGGTGCGCCACCACAGCCATGTGCAGCCGGCTGCATACAGCAGCACGCTGGCCAGGGCGGCGGGCCAGTGCAGCGGGCGTGGAACGGTCCAGCCGCCGCCGTCATCCAGGTGCAGGCGCAGCAGCAGCGCGGCGATCACCAGCAGCGCCAGCAGCACCAGCGCGTTGCCGAGCACGGCGCGGGCCGGACGGCGGCTCATGGCAGCAGGGCCTGGAAAGCGGGGCTGAGTGTTTCGCGTGGACCGTCGGGGCCGCGCTCGAGGAAGCGGGCGGGCAGCTGCAGCCGCGTCGCCAGCGCCATTCCCCGTTCACGGCCGAGTACGGTCAAGGCGGTGGCCCAGGCATCAGCGTGCATGGCATCGCTGGCCACCACCGTCACCGCTGCGGCGACGCGGGCTACCGGGTGGCCGGTGTGTGGATCGATGCTGTGACTGATCTGCTCGCCCTGTGCTTCATAGCGGTGCCAGCGGTCGCCGGAGGTCGCCACCGCCTGGTCCTGCAGGGCCAGCACGCGCGGCTCGGTGGGGGTGCGGGCATCCTCGTCCGGCGCCGATTCCACCAGCACGCGCCAGGCGGTACCGTCGGGCTTGTGGCCGAAGCCGAACAGCTCGCCCCCGACATCGACCAGCGCGGCCTGCACCTGCGCGCCGCGCAGCCAGCGAACCACCTCATCCACACCGAACCCCTTGGCGATCGCGGACAGATCCAGCTCCAGCCCGCCCGGCTGCAGCAGGGCATCGCCCTGCCAGCGCAGCTGCTGCCAGCCGCAGCGAGCGCGGGTGTGCTGCAGGTGGGCCGGCGCGGGGCGCTGCCGCGCGCCGGCATGCGCACCGAAGCCCCACAGGGCCACCAGCGGTCCCACGGTGGGATCGAAGGCGCCGTCGCTGGCCGCGGCCACCTGCTGGGCACAGCGCAGCACCTGCCGTGCCTGCGGCGGCAACGTGTGCCAGCTGCCGGCCGGCGCGCGGTTGAACCGGCTCAGGTCCGAGCCGGGTTCCCACGTACTCATCTGCGCCACCACGGCGTCCAGCCGGGCCTGGATGCCGGCGTGCAGCGGATGCAGGTCGCGCGGGCGCGGCACCACCACGCGCGCGCTCCAGGTGGTGCCCATGGTGGTGCCACCGAGCGTGGCGATATCCAGAAGGGTGTCGGTCATTTCACTGTGCAGCATGGCATGCGCCGGCCGGAGCCGGCGCCGCGCGGAAGGCCGGACGCTGCCCGGCCGTGGGAATCACTGCGGCAGCACTTCCAGCGTGGCCACGTAGCTCAGGCGGCGCTTGCTGGCCTGCTTGACCGAGCTCCTGTCGTCTTCGCTGCCGGTTTCCAGCCAGTACATGCCGGCCTGCGGCCAGGTGACGCTGAACTCGCCCTTGGCATCGCTGCTGACCTTGATCTCTTCCTGCGCGTTGCGGTAACGGGTAGCCCCACGCACGATCTCGAACTCCAGCCCGGCGGCGGGCTTGCCGTCCACCAGCACGCGGAAGCGCGAGGGTTCGCCGGCGAACTGGTCATTGGGATGGGACAGGGCGATCAGCTCGATGCCCCGGCCGGTCGGGGCCAGCGCGGTGTCGTTGGGCGCACCGTGGGTGACGAAGGTTTCCACCCGGCCGATGGACTGCGAGACCTGCAGGTTGGTCGCGTCCCGGGGCAGCTCGCCCAGACGCTCCACCGTGCCGCGCCAGCGCTTGCGCTCACCGTTCTGCTCATAGGTGGCGAACAGGCCATCGTTCACCGAGGCAATGCGGTAGGTGCCCTGCTGGCTCAGCTGCACATCGAACACGCTGCGGAACTTGCCGGTGGCGCCGTTCTGCGCTTGCACGGCGGTGCCGTCCGGTGCGGTGATCTGCAGCGACTCCAGGCGGATCGGCACGTGATTGAAATAGAACAGGTCGTTGGATACCGCGGCATCCACGGTGATCCACGGATCGTTGCCGGCGATGGTGGTCTGCGACGGCAGCAGCCACGCCTTGTGGGCCGATGCGGCGAACGGCAGGGCGGCGGCGAGGGCGGCGGCGAGGACAAGCATGCGTTTCATTGCGGACACTCCGGAAAGAAGAAAAGGGGGGACGCCTGCGGCGACGTGGATCAGGGTTTGACCGCCAGCGTGACCAGGCCCAGCTCGCTGCTGCCCTGCGCGCGGCCGCTGCTGGCCGCACCGGCCGGCCAGCTGAAGGGAATCTTCAACAGCTCGCGGCCGCCGACTTCGCGCACCGCTTCCACCACCAGGGTGTAGTTGCCCGGGGCCAGCTGCTTCAGCGCCGGCTGCTTGTCGTTGAACGACAGCGCGTGCTTGCCGGCCGGGCGGGTCGGGCCGGTCACGCCGTCCACCGGCACCTGCAGGGTGCGGCCGCTCTTGCGCCACCACTGGCGCAGGTCGGGCAGCCACTTGGTGCCGTGGCCCTCGCTGTTGCTGGTCTGCTGGTACCAGACCGACAGGTTGGCGGCGACCTGCTGGTCGGCGCCTTCCACCCACACCGCCACATACGGGCGGTGGTATTCGGCCACGTTGAGCTTGGGGACTTCGACGTTGATGTCCAACGTCGCGGCGTAGGCCGGCGAGGTCGCCAGCAGGCCGCTGAGGGCGATGGTGAGGGTGACGCGCATGGACGGCTCCGGAAGGATGGGGGTCAGTGGATCAGCAACAGGGCGATGAGCAGCGGGATGAGCAGGCCCAGCCCGACCAGCGGCCAGGTCAGGCGTCGCTGGCGGGCATGCAGGTGCAGCAGGAACAGGCCGGTGATGCAGAACACCAGGCAGGCCACGGCGAACACATCCAGGAACCAGCCCCAGGCGGGCCCGGCGTTGCGGCCCTTGTGCAGGTCATTGAGGTAGGACACCACGCCGCGCGAGGTGGACTCGTATTCCACCGCGCCGCTGTGGCGGTCGATGCTCAGCCAGGCATCGCCGCCCGGGCGGGGCAGCGACAGGTAGATCTCCTCGGCGGACCACTCCGCTGCGCGGCCGCCGATCGAGGTCCGCAGCTGCTGTTCCAGCCAGTGCCGCACCGGCCGCGGCACCGGCGCGTTGCCGTCCTCGCGGGCGCCGAGCCCGGCCAGCAGGGGAGCCGGCAGCACCAGCTGCCGGTTCTCCACCTGCGGGCGTGCTTCGATCTTCGCTGCGTGGTTGAGCGTGATGCCGGTCGCGGCGAACAGCAGCATGCCGATCAGGCAGACGGCCGAACTGATCCAGTGCCACTGGTGCAGCGTGCGCAGCCAGAAGCCGCGGTTGGCCTGGCGCTGGACGAGGGTGGCGGACGAATCGACGGACACGACATGCTCGGGCGGAAGCTGAAAGACGAATTACACCACTGATGAGAACGGTTCGCAATTGCGGATGAGGCGCGATCAGAAGGTGATGTTCACGCTCACCCACACGCTGCGGGCCTTGTCCTTGTTGTTGTAGTCGTCGGCGAACACCACTTCGTCGGTGCCATCGGCGAAGGCACCATCGCCGTTGAGGTCGGTGAAGGTGGCGGTGTAGGTGGTGAAATCGCGGTCCAGCAGGTTGTTGATGCGCGCGTTCACCGTCAGCCAATCGGTGGCTTCGTACGAGGCACCCAGGTGCAGCACGGTGTAATCCTTGTAGTACAGCTTTTCGCGGGTGACCGCGTCCACCCCGCGGTAGCGCCTGGAACGCGCTTCGGCGCTGAGGAACACGTTCAGCCGCTCACTGGCGCGCCAGTCGAAGGTCGCATTGGCCATGTGCCGCGCGCTGTAGCCCAGCGGCAGCCCCTTCTCGGCCCCGCTCTTCTGCTCGCTGTCGGTGAAGGTGTAGTTGCCGCGCAGACTGAAGCGGTCGCTGAGGGTCCAGCGGCCGGCCAGTTCCGCGCCCTGGATCACCACCTCGTCGATGTTCACCGTGCGCGTGCTGCTGGTGTAGCCCAGATCGGCGTATTCGCCGGTGGAGCTGCAGGCCAGGGTCAGCCCGGCGCCGCACGGCTGCGAGGCGATCTTGTCGTCGAAGCGGTTGTGGAACAGCGTGGCGTTGAACGTGTGGCCCTGCGGGTGCTGCCAGTACACCGCCAGTTCGGTGCTGGTGCTGGTTTCCGGCTGCAGGTCCGGGTTGCCGAACAGCGGGGTGGTGCCCTGGCCACCGAAGCCGGTCACACCGTCGTACAGCTGCGTGGTCTTGGGCGTCTTGAAGCCTGTGCTGACGCCGCCCTTCACCGTCCACTGCTCGTTGACGGTGAACACGCCGTACAGGCGCGGGCTCAGGTGGTCGCCGAACACCTGGTGGTCGTCATAGCGCAGGCCATAGGTGATGCCCAGCGGTTCGATCACCGTCCAGGTATCTTCGGCGAACAGCGAATACATGTTGTGGTCCTGCGTCTGCCCGGGACGGCCGATCTCGGTACCGAACACGCCATCGGTGAGTTCGCCACGGATCACCTGCGCGCCCACCACCGCCACGTGCGCACCGGCCGCTTCGAACGGCATGTCCAGCTTGGCGTCCAGCGTGTACTGCGCGCTTTCCAGGGTGCGCTTGGGGCGCGGCAGGAAGGTGGACGCCGCCAGGGCGCGGCGCTCGGCCAGCGGCAGGCCGGCGTAGGCACCGGTCCCATCGATCATCTCCAGCAGCTGTTCGCGCTCGGCCACGGTGAACGGCAGGGTGCGCCCGTCGTTGTTGGTGGCCACATGGGACAGCGAGACCAGGCTGTTGCCGAAACTCCAGCGGCCTTCGTGGGTCAGTGCCCAGGCGTCACGGGTGAAGGTCTGGGTGGGGCCGTAGCCCACGCGCGGATCGGCGCGCCGGCTCCAGAGACCGCCGTTGCCACGGCAGGCCGCCGCCGAGGCACCGGCCGCGCCGCTGCAGAAGCTGGAGCTGCGCCAGATGCTGGCCAGGCTGTCCACGGTACCCACCGGGTATTCCTCCACCCCGGCATCGTTGATCTTGATCGCGTTGTCGTATTCCTGCCGCGAGGTGTCGTAGTCCACGGTGAGGCGCTGTGCGTCGGTCAGGCTCCATTCCAGGCTGAGGCCGCCGGCGGTGTTGGTGTTGTCCACCGTCTTGCCGCCTGCGCCGAAGCCGAGCGTGCGCGTGTGCGCCGTGCCGGTGGGGTCCAGCACCGGCGCGTAGACCGGGTTGGAGGCCTTGCGGTCGTAGCCACTGGCGCGCGCGGACAGGTTGAGCACGCCGGGCACCAGCGGCCCGGTGACATACAGGTCGGCGGTGCGGTCATCGCCGAACTGGTCATCGGTTTCGAAGGTGGCGCCGAGCGTGACCGAGCCGCTCCAGCGGTCCAGCGCGCGCTTGGTGATGATGTTGATCACCCCGCCCATGGCATCGGCGCCGTACAGCGTGGAGGCCGGGCCGCGGATCACCTCGATGCGCTCGATCGCGTCCAGCGGCGGGATGTGGTTGAACTGGTTGCCGCCGAAGTTGTTCGGGTAGATGTCGCCGTGGTTGTTCTGGCGGCGGCCGTTGACCAGGATCAGCGTGTAATCCGAGCCCATGCCGCGCATGGAGATGGTGCCCTGGCCGGTCTTGTCGCGGGTTTCGCCCACGTCCACCCCTTCCAGATCGCGCACGGCATCGAGCAGCGTCATGTAGGGGCGGGTGGTCAGCTCCTGCTGGGTGATGACGGAAATGCTGGCGGGTGCGTCGGTGATCTTCTGCTCCACGCCCGATGCGGTCACCACGACCGTATCCAGGGTCTGCGGTGCGCCGGCGGCGACGGTCGCAGCAACGGCCGGCGACGACAGCGCGGTGAGCAGGGCGCTGGCCAGCAGGTGGCGGGGCAGGGGCGAACGAACACGATGGCGCTGGGCCATGACAGTAACCTCGAGGGTGCAGGAAAAGGACGCCGCGCCGTGCGCAGCGATGAAGAGCGGTCAGACGGATGGGCGGCCGCTGCGGGCCGGGCAGCGTGCAGGCAGGGCACGCGGGGCCGGCAGCGTGCCGGCTGATGCAGCTCAGGCGCGCGGCGGCGCCTGGCCGTGCTGCACGCGGCGGCCCGGGCGCCCGGCAAGGCGTGCGGTCGGGGTGGCCGGGCGTTCCACGACCTCGGCGGTACGCATCGCCCGCGGTGCGCAGGCAGCCATCCATGCCGTTCCTGCCAGCAGGGCGGCAGCGCCGGGCGGCGGGCAGGGCGTAGACGGCAGCCGGCCCGCCTGCGGTCGGCGCAGCGGGGCAACGGTCACCTCACCGGTGGTGTCACGGCCGCCGCGCTCGTCCTGCGGGGCCTGCAGCGCGGTCTGCGCAAGCGCTACGCCGGTACGGCCCTGCAGCACCGGCAGGCCGGCCAGCAGCAGCGCCATCACCACCAGCCACAGCCAGGTACCGGACACCCGCAGGCGCAGTCCGCGCATGGCGGTGCCGGAACGGCGGGGGCGGTGGGGATGGCGCAACGTGGACTCCCGGCTGCCGGCGGATGCCGGTATCAACGGGGCGTGATTGTAGTGAGAGCCGTTACCATTTGCAAATGAGAACTGTTCCTGTCGCGAGCGGCGCTGGCGTGTGCGGCAGGCCGTGGCGTGGACGCCCGGTCAGACCTGCGACCAGCGGCGCAGCAGGTTGTGGTACACCCCGGTCAGCTGCAGCACGGCAGCCGGATCGGCCTGGCTGCGACGCAGCCGCTCCAGCGCGGTATCGGTTTCCCACAGCAGGCGGCGCTGGGCCTCATCCGGCACCATGCTCTGCACCCAGAAGAAGGACGCCAGCCGTGCGCCGGCGGTCACCGGGTTGACCTGGTGCAGGCTGCTGGAGGGGTACAGGATCAGGTCACCGGCGGGCAGCTTCACCTCGTGCTCGCCGTAGGTATCGCTGATCACCAGCTCGCCGCCCTCGTAGTCGTCCGGCGCGGACAGGAACAGCGTGCAGGAGACATCCGACCGCAGATGGCCGTGCGCGCCGTGGGCCATCACCGCGCCATCGACGTGGAAGCCGTAGGTGCCCCCGCCCTGGTAGCGGTTGAACCGTGGCGGCAGGATCTTCAGCGGCAAGGCGGCGGCGAAGAACAGCGGGTGGCGCTGCACTGCGGCCAGCACCAGCGCACCCAGCTCGGCCTTCAACGGCGATGCGTCGGCCAGCTGCTCGTTGCGTTTGACCTGGGCGCCCTGCGCGCCGACCGTTTCGCGGCCATCGGTCCAGTCCGCGTGCTGCAGCTGCTGCCGCAGCAGCACCAGTTCGTCGTGGCGCAGTACGTCGGGTAAATGCAGGAGCATGGCCAGGTTCCCAGGACGGTGGGCGGGAGAAGCGCGGCACCGCACAACGGTGCCGCGCGCAGGCTCAGAAGCGCAGGTCGGCGCTGAGCAGAACGGTACGGGGCGTACCGGGGGTATAACGGTAGCCGCTCTTGTTGATGGCTGCCACGTACTGCTTGTCGAACAGGTTGTACCCGTTCAAGCGCAGGACCAGGTGCTCGTTGACCGGCCAGGACACCACCGCGTCGTACACGGTGTAGGACTTGGTGAATGCCGGCGTTCCCACCGCGCCGTCGGTGCCGCGGTGCATCGCACCGCTGTAGCGGACCCCGCCGCCGAAGGTCAGGCCGGACGGCAGCGTGTAACTGGTCCAGCCGGTGAACGCGCTGTCCGGGGTGTAGCTGAGGGCGTTGCTGCCATCGGCGGTGACCAGGGCCCCTTCCTGCACGGAGGTGTCCAGGCGGGTGTAGCCGGCCGACAGCGACCAGCGTTCGCTCAGGCGGCCCACGGCCGACACTTCCACACCGCGCACGCGCTTGCTGCCGGTCTGGGTCGGGTTGCCGGCATCGTCCAGCACCTGGGTGTTGATCTCGTTGTCCACATCGGTCTGGAACAGCGCCAGGTTCAGTGCCAGGGCGTCGTCGTTGAAGGCCCACTTGCTGCCCACTTCCAGGGTGCGGGCCTTCTGCGGGTCCAGGCGCGGATTGTCCAGGCTGCTGGCCGAGCTGCTCAGCGCGAAGTTGCTGCCGCCCGGGGGCTGCTGCGAGAGCGCGTAGTTGGCATACAGGCTGACCGTGCTGCCGACCTTGTACAGCGCGCCCAGCTTCCAGTTCAGCAGGGTGTCGGAGGCTTCCAGGCGTGGGTTGCGCAGCACCGTACCGGCGGGATTGCTGCCACATGCCGGGCCGCTGCGGCCGCCGCACACCGAGGCACTGTTGTACTGCGTGCGGTAGTGGTCGGCGCGCACCCCGGCGGTGATCAGCACCGCATCCCCCAGCGACAGCGTGTCGAACGCATACAGCGCGGAGGTGGTGGTCTTCCCATGGGCGTCGGCGCCGTTGTGCGCCCAGGTCAGCCCGCCCACGTTCCAGTCCGGTGCGTACAGGCTGGCAGCCGGCCAGCTGGTGCCGCCGGTCACGGCCTGGCCGAAGCTCTCCAGTTCCTCGCGGGTGAACTCCAGCCCGGTGCTCAGGCTGTGGCCGACCGCGCCGGTGCGGAAGTCCACGCGCAGGTTCAACTGGTCGGTGAGCAGCGTATTACGCTGGTCCTTGAAGGTGGGCAGGCTGCGCGCCAGCGTGTAGCTGGACAGATCGCCGGCGCTGCCGTAACGGATGTTGCCGGCCGGCGCACCATTGCCGCTGCGGCTGCCGGTGCCCATGAAGGCGGTCAGCAGGTAATCCTGCTCGGTGCGGCCCCAGCGTGCGGTGTTGGTCAGGCGCACGCTGTCGGACACATCGTGCTCGATGCGGAAGGTCGCCATGCGCGCGGTCACATCGTCGTGGTCGGCGCGGGTGCCATAGAAGTTCGCCGGATCCACCGGATGCCCGGCCAGCGCTTCCAGGGTCGGCTGCGGGCGCCAGCCCGGCAGGCCCACCGTGGGCACGCCGCCGTCGGGCACGTTGTCCTGTTCCACATAGAGCAGGTTGAGGCTGTAGCGGGTATCGGTACCCAGCCCGAACACCAGCGAGGGCGCCAGGCCCCAGCGCCGGTTGCGCACATGATCGCGGCCGGGCTGGTCGCTGTCCTGCCACACGGCATTCAGGCGCAGTGCGCTGGTGGCCCCCAGGCGCTGGTTCCAGTCGGCGGTGGTGCGGCGCTGCTGGTCACTGCCCAGCGACACCGTGGCCGCGGTGGCATCGCGCAGGCTGGCCTGCTTGCTGACCATGTTGATGGCGCCGGTGGGCGCCGAACGGCCGTTGTCGGTGCCGGCCGGGCCTTTGGTGATCTCCACCTGTTCGGTGTTGAACACATCGCGCGAGATCGAGCCGAGGTCGCGCACGCCGTCCACGAACAGGCTGCTGGAGGTATCGAACCCGCGCATGTAGAGCGTATCGCCGGTGGCGGTGTTGCCGTTCTCGCCCGCGTAGAAGGTACCCACGCCCGGGCTGTTGCGCAGCGCTTCGGTCAGGGTGGTGGCGCCCTGCTGGTTGAACAGGTCGGCGGTGATGACCTGGATCGTCTGCGGGGTGTCCTGCAGCGATTGGGTGAACTTGGGCGAGGCGAGCTTGTCGGCCTTGAAGCCGCCGCTGGCGTGGACATCGACCGCGTCCAGCGTCCGTGCGCCGTCGCCGGGCTCGGCGTGGGCCAGGCCCGGCGCGGCGGCCAGGCCGAGGCCTGCGGCCAGACTGGCGGTGGCCAGCGGCAGCGAACGGAAGGGGAGGGGATGCTTGCGGCTCTTGATCGGACTCATGGTGGGCAGGACTCGGGAAGACAGGGCAGGGCGCAGCACCCGGACAGGGCGATGCGGCAGGCGGTACGGTTCAGCGGCAACAGCGCGCACGGCGGGCGCGGCAACCCGGCTGCAACGGCGGGCCGCCTGCTGGCAGCGGGTATCGGGAGCGGTGACTGACGGGCGGGGCGATCCGCGACGCGTTGTGCGCGGGGGAAGAGAGCCGCCGGCCAGCGCAGGTCAGGCGAGCGGGGGGGCGCGGCCGGGAGGCTGCCGCAGCGGCGCCGGGCGGAAGGTCAGCGCGCTGCTCGGGCGGCTGTGCAGGCGCGACAGACGTCGCGCCAGGTGGTGCGGGCAGCGCTCCACCGGCACCGGCACGGCGCCGGCGTGTTCCGTGGAAGGATCCGCCTCGGCCGGGGCCAGCGCATGCAGGTCCGGCAGGTCGCCGGCCGGCTGCGGGGCACCGGGTTGCACGGTGGGCGTGGCCGCGCAGGACCGCGTGGCCGCGTGCGCGTCCTGCCAGGCCGACCAGCCCAGCAGCAGGGTCAGCAGCGCAGCCAGCAGCAACGGCCCGCCATCACGCAGGGCACGGCACAACACAGCAGGGAGCGCGGACAACGCCATGCGCGGAACAACCCGGTGACAAACAGATACATATCGTAGCAGGAACGATAATGATTCGCATCCATGATGCGAAGGCGAAGGCGAAGGCGAAGGCGAAGGCGGGGACGGGCCGGGGCAGTGGCA
>ENA-UOXB01000828-UOXB01000828.1-bioreactor-metagenome-genome-assembly--contig:-NODE-828-length-16678-cov-7.400229_pt1 | contig 16678 bp, 14 predicted proteins | sample MGYA00238158_ERZ761615 | MGnify/ENA primary metagenome ERZ761615 (study PRJEB28904, sample SAMN06267902) | bioreactor metagenome | isolation source: Joint BioEnergy Institute, California, USA | place... | reverse complement strand
CGAACGGTACCGGCATCGTCACTCATGCGCCCATCGGCGTGGTGTACGGCATCCAGCCGTGGAATTTCCCCGCCTACCAGGCGGTGCGCTACTCCATTGCCAGCCTCATGGCCGGCAATGGCGTGCTGCTCAAGCACGCCGAAAGCTGCACCGGCAGCGGCCTGTTCCTGCGCGACCTGTACCAGGAGGCAGGCCTGCCCGAGGGACTGTTTGGCGTGCTGCTCATCAGCCATGAGCAATCCGATGCCATCATCGACCATGACCTGGTTCGCGCGGTCACGCTGACCGGCAGTGAAAAAGCCGGCCGTACCGTGGCCGAAAAGGCGGGCAAGGCGCTGAAGAAGACCATGCTGGAGCTGGGCTCCAACGATGCTTATCTGGTGCTCGATGATGCCGACCTGGAGCTGGCGGTAACCACCTGCGTCAAGGGGCGTCTGTTCAACAACGGCCAGACCTGCGTCAACGCCAAGCGCTTCATCGTTACCGCGACGAACTACGATGCGTTTGTCGACGCCTACGCAGCGCAGTTCGCGCAGATCCGCATGGGCGATCCCAATGAGGCCGATACCCAGCTGGGGCCGATGGTCTCCAAGGCGCAGCGTGACACCCTGCACGACCAGGTGACCAAGAGCATCGCGCAGGGCGCACGGCTCGTGGTGGGTGGCGAAGTACCGGCCAGTACCGGGTGCTTCTATCCGGCCACGGTTCTGGCCGACGTTGCACCGGGCCAGCTGGCTTACCAGGATGAGCTGTTTGGTCCGGTGGCCGCCATCATCCGGGCCGAGGACGATGAGGATGCGATGCGGATTGCCAACGACAGCCGCTACGGACTGGGCGGCGGCATCTTCAGTCGAGACGTGGAGCGTGCGCGCCGACTGGCCACGACGTACTTCGATACCGGCATGGTGTGCATCAACAGCTTCAGCGTGGCCAGCCCCGCCCTGCCCTTCGGCGGGGTGAAGGCATCCGGCTACGGACGCGAGCATGGTCCTGAAGGCTTGAAGGAGTTCGTCAACGTCAAGTCGATCACGCTGCCGGCGGCCCGATGAGCAGGTCCCTGCAGTGCGATGTGGCGGTGATCGGTGCGGGCACCGCCGGCCTGGCGGCCGAGCGTGCCGCTCGCCGCAACGGCGCCTCAACGCTGATCATCGATCCGCAGTTTGACGGCACCACCTGCGCCACCGTGGGGTGCATGCCCTCCAAGCTGCTGATCGCCGCTGCCACGCAGGCCGAGCACGTCCGGCGCTCGGACCTGTTCGGCATCCGGGTGCAGGGTATGCAGATCGACGACAGGGCCGTGATGCAGCGCGTGCGTGACGAGCGTGATCGCTTCGCCGCGCTGACCCGCAAACAGATCGAGAAGCTGGACCCGGCCACCCGCCTCACCGGCCGCGCGCGATTTGCCGGCGCGACCGTGCTGGAGCTGGACGATGGCAGACGCATCGAGGCACGCGCCATCGTCATCGCTACCGGCTCCTCACCTTCACTCCCGCCGCCGTTCGCGGCGCTGGGCGAGCGCGTGCTTACCAATGAGAGCCTGTTCGAGCTTGAACAGCTGCCGGCGCGCATTGCGGTGGTCGGCACCGGTTCGCTGGGCCTCGAGTTCGCCCAGGCACTGGCGCGGCTCGGTGTAAAGATCACCCTGCTCGGCAAGGACAGCCAGTTGGCCAAGATCCGTTGCCCGCGCGTGCACGACGCGCTGCAGGCCGTGCTGGAGCGCGACATGGACCTCCACCTGGGCGTGGATGTTCACCCGGAACGCACCGCCGATGGCGTGGAGGTGCGTTGGCAGGGCGAGCAGGGGGCACAGGGACGTGTCCGTGTGGATCATGTGCTGGCCGCGCTTGGCCGCCCGCCCCGTCTGGACGGGCTGGCGCTGGACAAAGCCGGGCTTGCGCTCGACCAGCACGGCGTGCCCTGCCACGATCGCGAAACCATGCGCTGTGGCGACAGCGCCGTGTTTCTTGCTGGCGACGCGGCCGCCGACCTGCCCCTGCTGCACGAAGCGTCCAGCGACGGCGCCATTGCCGGTCGCAACGCGGCGGCGTTGCCCGCTCGCATCGCGGTCAAACGGCACACTGCGCTGAGCATCACCTTCACCGAGCCTCCCATTGCCAGCATCGGGCAGTCGGAGGACGAAGCCGCCATCACCGGAACGTCCGACTTCGACGACCAGGGCCGTGCGCGCGTGGAGGGCATCAACGAAGGCAAGCTGACCCTGTACGCTGCAGCGCCGGAGGGCAGGTTGATCGGTGCGGATCTGGTGGCACCGGCAGGCGAGCACCTGGCGCATCTGCTGGCCTGGGCGATCGAGACCGGCTGCACGGCGAGCCAGCTGCTCGAACTGCCGTTCTACCATCCCACCGTGGAGGAAGGGCTCAAGGAGGCGCTGCGACGTATCTGTGCGGCAACGCCCCTGCCGCTGCCGGCCAACCATGATGCAGGAGTGCCGTCGGGAGCCTGATGGCACTCCTACGCCGCCGGTCCAGCTACGATGCCGGGCCGGTAGCTTCTGTCCGCGCCTGCCTCAGTGAGCCTGCGGTGCCTTTGGGTGTGTCTGTTCCAGCAGGCGTGCGGCTTCCACCTGTCCGGCAATGGAACTCTCCAGCAGCGCGACGTATGTGTCCAGCCGCGTGCGCAGGCTGATCCCCACCCAGCCAATCAGGTAGAGAAGTGCCATCGCGAAGATGAGGATCGCGCCAAAAATACCTACATCGAACGCCGCTGCCCAATCGCCCCATTTCCAGTCACGAAACTGTACGTACAACGCAATCAGCAGCGGAAATGGCCCCAAGCGCTGCAGTCCGCCGAACATGATGCCCATGCCTTCGGTCATGCGGGCACGCAGGGTGGCGACATAGGCAAGACGACGCTCGCGCTCGATGCGTGGAAACTGCCTGAGACTTTCAATCACGTCCTGCCAGCGGTCGAACTCGCTGTCCATTTCGCGGGCATGCGAAAGTCGGGGCTGGATGTACTGACGAATCTCGCGCCGTGCACCGAGCACGCCTGAGACGAGGAACCCCGCGAGCTCGACAAACAAGCAGACCCGGACCAGACCAAGCGCAATCCGGGGCGCGATGACATGCTCAGGGATCAGTGCTGTGAGAACGCCGATCAGCGCCGCGGCGATGCCTGTGCGCAACGACCAGCGCTCCATCCTGCCCGCTTTGGGATAAATGCTGTGCGCGACCAACGCCTGCACACGCTGGTAAAGCCAGTGAAAGCTCAGATCCTCCTGCTCACAGGCCGCTTTGCCTGCTGCCCGTCCCTCCGTCTGCATCTCCATTGCACCCCCTGCACGGTCCCGGCCACATCGCCGACGACGGCATCGTAGCCGAGCGGCGGGCTCGCGTGTCCCGGAACACGCATTCCAGAGGCCTGGCACCTACAGGCGCAAAGACCCATGCCGCCGCGCCAGCTCGTCAACATACAGCGCGATGGCACTGGCCGCGCTGCCGTCGGACAACGACGTCCTGATGCGATCCAGCAGCACGGTATCGGTCATCTGGGACGGGTCACGGGCCGAGTTCGCCGCACGGGAGCGCTCGATGCGGTAGCGCTGCTGCCGCTCGGCCGACGTCATCGCGCGGTCGCCCAGCGGCTTGCGACCCCGTTTGCGCGGCTGACCGCAGGGCTCGTGCGGCGAGGTCATTGCGGGCGGCCGTCAAGGTTGGCAGGCGTCGCGCCGGCGCGTGTTCTGGATGATCCGGTTTTCGGCTGCAGCATCGCGGTAGTGTTCCTGACAAAGGCTGTGCGCCCTAATCGTAACGCGTTACTAAATTAATGGCAGCCACCCTGGCTGCCGGGCACCGGACCCTTCGCTAGGCGGCGTCGGCGTACGGCATCTCGAAGGTAAACCGTGTACCGTCGCTTGCCGACGACGTCACGCCGAGGGTGCCGCCGTGCGATCGGGCAATCTCCGAGGCGATGTAGATTCCCAGGCCAAGCCCCGGTCGCGGCTGGTCGCTCTGCTCACGCGAGAACGGACTGAAGATGACCTGCAGCCTGTCGGCAGGAATCACCCCGGCATTATGAACATCCAGCCTCAGCGCATTGCGCGCAGCACGCACCTTCAGCGTAACGGGGGTCGATCGCTCGCCGTGCTGGGCTGCGTTGGTCAGCAGATTGTCCAGCAGCTGCGCGAGCCTGCTGGGGTCGCAGATCACGCTGCCAGCGATATCCATCTGTACGTGGATATCCTGACGCCCGGTGGCGATACCAACCTCCTGCGCCACCCGCCTGAGGTCCTCTTCCAGCGTGGCCACCATGCGTACCGCAACGGGGATGCCGCCACCCAGGCGGCCTCGCGCGAAATCAAGCACGTCGTTGATCAGCCCATCCATCCGACGCACGCCGGAGGCGATATGCGCAAGCATCTGCTGATGCCATTCGGGTGTCGAGTCGAACGCCAGCGACTCGGCGGCGATACTGATGGCCTGCAGCGGGCTGCGCAGGTCATGCCCGAGCACGGCGATGAACTGATCGCGCAGGTCGGCGGCCTGCTGTGCGGCCGTCAGCGCGGTCTGCGCATCGCGCAGGCGGTCCTCTGTGTCCAGATGGTTGCCGACCAGCTCGGCCAGCAGCTCCATCGAACGCTGGACATGAGCCTCGTCGAATTTGCCCGGCAGCGAGTCGATGGCGCAGAGCGTGCCGAAGAAGCTGCCGTCAGGCCGGAAGATCGGCACCGATGCGTAGCTTTCCAGCCCATAGATGCGGGGCGTATGGTGTTCGGAAAACTGCGGATGGGCACTCGCGTGGGCGAACACAACAGACGTGGACGACTGCCGGATCTCGTCACAGATCGTGGTTTCCAGCACCAGCTGGCCGCCGGGAACGAGCCCGAACTCGAGGCGGTCCAGCGTCGCGCAGGCGGTCCAGGTCGTTTCGGTGACCCGCGCAATGGCGGTAAATCGCGAGCCGGTGATGTGAGCCACCGTCTCAAGAATACGCGGTACCGCCTGGATTCGACCGATCTCGGCAATGTCTTCCAGCAGATCAGGATCGGTCAGGGTCGGCATACAGGGGGGTCATCAGCAGGTTCGCCCATCATCCCATGAAACCCGTCCGGGAGTTGGCCAACCCCCTTCAGCTCCAGACCTGCCGCCCGCGCTCGTTCCGGCATCGGTCCGAACAGTAGCGCACACTGTCCCAGTCGCGGGCCCATTTCCGACGCCAGGTGAAGGGCCGACCGCAGACAGCGCAGCGCTTCCAGGGCAGCTCCGTCTTTCTCTTCATCTTTGGCACGCTGCGCATCTCCCACCGTCACGCATCATCAGACGCCCTCGCAGACCATAGGGCCGTCCAGCCAGGCATGCAGGGCCTCGGCGGGCATCGGGCGCGCGAAGAGGAAACCCTGGAACTGTTCGCAGCCCAGCGATACCAGCAGGTCGCGCTGCTCGGACGTTTCCACGCCTTCGGCCAACGCGCTCATCCCCATGATCTGCGAGATTTCCACAATCTTGCCGAGCAGACGCTGCGCACGCTCCTGCGCGGTCACCTCCTGCACGAACTGCCGGTCGATCTTGAGCTTGCGGACCGGCAACCGCCGCAATGTCGACAGCGAAGAGTACCCGGTGCCGAAGTCATCCAGCGCCCAGCTGACCCCCAGTAGCTCCAGTTCCCGCATCCGTTCGATCATCTCTGCGGTATCGGCCGACAGCGCCGACTCGGTCAGCTCCAGCTCGAGCAGCGCAGGGTCGATCCTGCTCTGCGCAACCAGCCGTGCCACCGACGGGACGAATGCCGCGTCAAGCAGCTGCACCGGGCTGATGTTCACCGCGACCCGCAGACCGCGGGTATGGGCATGGCGCGACCACTGCTCCAGCAACCCGCAGGCCTGCCGCAGCACCTCCAGGCCGACATCGCTGATCAGCGTGCTTTCTTCGGCCAGCGGAATGAACACATCCGGTGACAGGGTGGTGCCGGAAGGGTGCCGCCAGCGCACCAGGGCTTCGACGCCGATGGCCCTGCCGTCGACGCGCACCTGCGGCTGATAGTGCACCTCGATCTCACCATTGCGCACCGCCCTGCCGAGCTCGCGCTCCAGCCGCAGCCGCTTGCCGATATCCAGCCGGTAAATGCCGAATATGGCGGCAAGCAGCGCCATGGAAATGGTGGTATTGGCCCGCGCGCCCCATTCGCGCAGTTCCAGCGGCGGGGACAACCCCGGCGCGAGCGTGTCGAGCGTGCCCAGTGCAAACCCCACAAACAGCACCATGCAGCCCAGCGGGAACACCATCGACCCGTAACGTTCCCGTGCTTCGAAGGTGAACGCCGCGCCGGCGGCCAGCGGCAGCAGAAACAGATGCACCGAGCGCGGCACGCGCTCGATGGGTGCATCAATCAGCGCGATGGCGCAGATCGCAGCCAGTACGCCATGGGCAACGATCAGCAGTGACGCACCGTCGCTGCGACGGCTTCGGACCAGCGCGAGGATCCCTACCGCCATCAACCCGACAAAGACGATCGACAGCTCGGCCCTGTCAAACATCAGGTAACAGATGGTCCAGGCCAGCCCGAGGCTGATGCAGGCGATGCCGGACAGGGACAGGATGGCCGAGACCTTCTCTCGCCGCACTGCCCCGTGGAACCGGAGCACGCCATACTCGCTCCTCGCCGCTCTGTTCATCATGACAAAAAGCTCCTGTGGCGGCGGTTGCGGCCACGCGCCCACGTGACCAGCGACGCCTGTACTGACGGAGGCACATGGGTGCTGGACAAGGCGGCTGGCAGGAGAGTAGCAAAGCATGGAGACAAGCCCAAGCCGCCTCAGTCCGGCTCCACGGCGATAACCGGATCACTCTGGCCTCGCCGTCCGCTGCGGTCCGAGCCAGGCGCGTCAACGCGGCGCTCATCCGCATCCGCTATCCTGTGCGCCTCAACCCGGCCAGGCCTTCCAGCACATGCGTTCCACCGATCCGCGGGCCGGCTGCGCGCTGTGCCGCGATGCCGAGCCGCTCTCGTTCGACTTCAGCTACGCATTCCAGCCGATTGTGGATGTCGACACGCGTCGCGTGTTTGCGCATGAAGCCTTGGTCCGGGGGGTGTCGGGCGAGTCGGCCCGATCGGTGCTGTCGGCGGTTACCGCGGATAACCGCTATGCGTTCGACCAGGCCTGCCGGGAAAAGGCCATCGCCATTGCGGCGCGGCTGGGATTACGCTCGCACCTGTCGATCAACTTTCTGCCCAACGCGGTCTACCGGCCCGAGGTGTGCATCCGCTCCACCCTGCAGGCAGCACGACGTCACGGCTTTCCGGTGGAGCGCATCATCTTTGAAACCGTGGAAGGCGAGCAGGTCAGCGATGGCAAGTGGCTGGCGGAAATACTGAACCAGTACAAGCGCATCGGCTTCATGACCGCCATCGACGATTTTGGAGCGGGATTTGCCGGGCTCAATCTGCTCGCCGATTTCCAGCCCGACATGGTCAAGCTGGACATGGCGCTGATCCGCAGCATCGACCAGAGTCCTGCGCGCCGGGCCATCGTGGCCGGCGTGGTATCGATGTGCGGCCAATTGGCCATCGACGTGATTGCCGAAGGTATCGAAACCGCTGACGAAGCGCGGTGCCTGCGCGATCTTGGCGTGCACCTGATGCAGGGCTACTGGTTTGGCAAGCCCCGTTTCGAGTCGTCAACGCACGAACGCGAGATTGCCTGGTTGGATTGACGCCGGGGGCAATTAACCCCTCCACCGAAGGCGCCCAGCCCTGCTATGCGCAGGTTACACCGGGCGTCTTGTTGCGCAGCTCGTCCACCAGCACCCGGGTGTTTTCGCTGTAATCGATCGGCACGTCCAGCAGGTGCACCCCGCCGGCGGCAAAGGCAGCCTCGAGCATCGGCACCAGCTGCTCGACCGCCGTGAGCCGAGCGCCCTTTGCACCATATGCCGCCGCGTAGCGGACGAAATCCGGATTGCCAAAGCGCATGCCGTAATCCTCGAAACCGTCCACCGCCTGCTTCCAGCGGATCATGCCGTAAGCGCTGTCGTTGAGGATGAGCACCACCAGGTTCAGGCCCAAGCGGACTGCGGTCTCAAGCTCCTGCGAGTTCATCATGAAGCCGCCGTCACCGCAGACCGCAAGCACCCGGCGCTGCGGGTACAGCATCGCTGCCATCATCGCCGAAGGCAGTCCGGCCCCCATCGTGGCCAGCGCGTTGTCCAGCAGCAGCGTGTTGGCTACGTGCGTACGGTAGTTGCGCGCGAACCAGATCTTGTACATGCCGTTATCCAGACACACGATGCCGTCTTCCGGCACGGCCTGGCGCACGTCATGCACCACACGCTGCGGCGTTGGCGGAAAGCGATCCTCGTCAGCACGGTCGTTGAGCCTGGCCAGAATCTGCTGGCGCAGCGCCATCATCCCCTCGTCCCCCGAAACCCGGCCTTCCAGCCGATCTGCGAGGGCGTCCACGCTGGCGCCGATGTCACCGATCACTTCGATGTCAGGGTGATACACCTGCTCGACGGTCGCCGACTGGAATCCAATATGGACGACCTTGCGCGCGCCGCCCGGCGTCATCAGGAACGGTGGCTTTTCGACGGTGTCGTGGCCGATGGCGATGATCAGATCCGCGCGCTCGACAGCGTCATGCACATAGTCACCTTCGGAAAGCGCGGCCGTGCCCATGTACAGGTTCGAGCCACCGGTCACCGCCCCCTTGCCCATCTGGGTATTGAAGAACGGCAGCCGCGTGCGGGCCACAAAGCTGGAAAGCGCATCCGTCAGCGAGGGTCGGCTTGCTGCAGCGCCGAGCATCAGCAGCGGACGCCTGGCCGCAAGGATGGCCGCCTCGGCGCGGTCCAGCGCTGCAGGATGCGCATGGGGCCGCTCCATGGGATGCACCGCCACGACGGGCACGTCATCGAGCGTTTCAGCGGCGATGTCCTCGGGAAGTTCGAGATGCACCGGGCCCGGGCGCTCTTCCATCGCCACCCGGAACGCATCACGCACCATCGCAGGGATGGCGGCAGCATTGACGACCTGCCGCGTCATCTTGGTCAGTGGCTTCATCGACGCGACGATGTCAACAATCTGGAAGCGCGCCTGCTTGGCGCTCATTACCGGCTTCTGCCCGGTGATCAGGATCATTGGCCATGCGCCCAGATGGGCGTACGCAGCACCGGTGGAAAAGTTCAGCGCGCCGGGCCCCAGCGTGGCCAGACACACCCCGGGCTTGCCGGTGAGACGGCCGTGCGTGGCCGCCATGAACGCAGCGGCCTGCTCGTGACGGGTCAGCACCAGTTCGATGCTGGAGTGGCGCAGCGACTCGAGCAGGTCGAGATTCTCTTCGCCAGGCACGCCGAAGATGCGGTCAACACCCTCGTTTTCCAGTGCGGCAACGAACAGATCGGAGCCTTTTGGCATCGTGTCGGTCCTCGAACAGGGGTCCGGGTGACTATACCGCCCCCCTGTGAAGCGGCGTGACCGCAGTCGCATGCAGGCCGTTCACAGCGCCAGAGCGGCAAGGTCGCGATCATCGAAGCCCCCCATCAGCTCCCCCGGCAACCGCTGCCAGCCCCATGCTCCAGAACCTGCTTCATTACGCCCCTCTGATCACCGCGGCAATGACCTGCGTGACCGCGATGATCTGGATCGTCTACCTGAGCTTCTTCCTGCGCAGCTACCGGCGCCAGCAGCGCCCGTCGATCCTGATCACCTCCGGTGCCGGTCGCGATCTGGACGCGCACTGTTTCGTGACCAACCTGGGCCTGGAACCGGTCTATCTGCTGGACGTGGTGATCGACCTGATCGACACGAACGGCAGGGTCGCGCGCGCGGTCATCCCTGAGCGCACCGAGCGTTGGAACAAGGTGCAGCCCGGTGAGGACGATGATGTGCGGCTGGCAACCAATGTCGGTCCGCTCAGCAGCGGCGGTGAGCGCGACCTGGGCCGCTTCCGCACGCTGATCGAGCGCGCCAGTACCGCCAATCCGGATATCGAGGCGGAGGGTGAGTTCACCAGCCTGGAGATCACGGTCGTCATCGTCACCGCGAGCCAGGCGGAGCTGTGCGGCGCCGTCCGCTGCTACGGCATCGAACGCGCTACGTCAGGTCAACCGCGTCTGAAGGCGCATACGATCAAAGCCCGTCAGCTCCAGGGCTACTTCGCCCGCAACAAACTGGCACGCCTGCTGTCAGCGCAGCTGGACGCAGGTGGCTGAACATACCCGGGCGCATCGCGTCACAGTTTTACAAACCTCTGGATCTTCCGTGCCAGCCAGCCACTGAACACCAGCGGTGCATCCAACGCGGATACGCAGATGCACGCCGCGCCCGGCGCGGTGACCGGCTGGTGCTCCACGGATTCGTCGAGATCGGCAATGTCGCCCGGTGCAAACAGGCCCAGCGCATCGTTGTAGGCCCCACGCAGAACCTGGGTCAGCTCGCTGCTGCCATGGCTGTGCATGGGCAGGCTCTTGCCTGGCGCGATCTTCAGCATGATCAGCTCGGGCATGCCGACCGCGCGGATACAGTGCACGCCGGGTGCGATCCAGCGCCAGCGCAGTCTGCTCAGCGAGGGGCCAAAATACGGGTGCAACGCGGCGGGCATGTAATCAGGATCGGCCTGGGGGCGCTCGGGTGGCAACGACCGTACTTCGGCCGGACGGTCGGCCGGCACCAGCGCGCCCAGCTGCGACAGCATCGCCTCGCGCATCACTGCCAGACGCGCCTCGTCCGCGGCCGACGGCTGGGTCTGCTCCAGCAGCGTCGCGCCAATTGCCTCAGCCGCTCCCAGCCGCCGACGGCAATGCGCACACAGCTCCAGGTGCGCGCCTGCCACGATGCTCAGCGGTGCCGGCAACGCGCCGGCGGCGTAGCTCATCAGCGTGGACTCGTCCAGATGGTGGTTCGGGCTCATCGCACACCCCCCACCTTGCTCTGCAGCTGCAGGAAGGCCCGGCGCAGGTGCGATTTAACGGTGCCCAGCGGCATGCCCAACGCCTGCGCGATTTCACCGTGGCTTTTGGCCTCGAAGTAGGACATGCGCACCAGACGCCCCTGCACAGCAGGCAGCTCGTTGATGCGCTGGCGCAGCCGCGCCTGGTCTGCGAACTGTTCTGCACTGCTGCGCTCCACCACATCCAGCGCGGACGCCTCCTCCACCGCATCCTGCACCTGCATCCAGCTGCGCTCACGACGGATCCGGTCGATATGCAGGTTGCGCCCGATCCGGTACAGCCACGTGCTCAAGGCACCCTGGGCGGGATCGAAATCGGCTGCGCGCATCCACAACCGCAGCAGGCTCTCCTGCGCCAGCTCTTCGGCGACCGCCTCCGGCGCGCCGAGACCGCGCAGGTAGACGCACAGCCGCGGCATGAAGTGGTCATAGATGCGCAGGAAGCAGTCACGATCACGCAGGCGCGCGACGCCACTCATATCATGCGTCCAGTTGATCGGTTCGCTGCTGGGCTGCTGGGAACTGGACACGATGCGCGCGGTGTCGAAGCTGGAAGGGGGGCTGGCGGCGTCAGAGTACATCAGCGAGGGAGGAAGTCGATGAATTGGTCTGTCCTGGTTACGTGCGGGCGACTCATTTGGATGCAGCCCGTTTGCTGCATCTGTTCAGCGTCTCCCGACGTAGGCGGTCTGAACCCATTACCGAGACGCCGCCATGCGCATGCTCTGCCTGTTGTTGTGCCTGCCGAACATCGGCTGGGCGGCCCCTCTGTTGCGCAGCGAGGGTCTGGCCACCGGCAGCGACGGCAGTGTGCTGTACCGCGAGGTGCACTGGCAGGACGGGCCGCAGGCCGGTGCCCAGCGCTGGGTGCAGTACGAGTGTCCCGACGGTCGGCCGTTTGCCCGCAAGCAGCTGCCTGCCAGTGGCCGGCCGCAGGTGCGTGGCTATCGCCTGCAGGATATGCGCAGTGGCCAGGACGCCGTGGTTGAGGTCGCCTCCGGCGCGGTGCGGATCCAGTGGCGTGAATCGACTGCTGCGGCCAGACGCGAGCGGGAGCTGGCGCTGCCGGCAGACGCCGTGGTTGACATGGGTTTCGACGCCGCCGTCCGTCAGCACTGGGGCGCGTTGATGCGGGGTGAGACATTGACCCTGCCCTTCCTGGTGCCAGGCCGCCAACAGTTCTACCCGGTAAAGGTGATCCGCCGCGCAGCACTGCGCTGGGAAGGCCATTCAGCGCAGCAGATCGAGGTCGCGCTGGCCGCGTGGTACGGCGGGCTGGCGCCTCGACTCCGGCTTGTCTACGCCGACGCGGATCAGCGCCTGCTGGAATTCCGCGGCACCTCCAACCTGCGCGACGCCGAAGGCGGCTATCCGCAGGTAACGGTGCGCTTTGCGCAGATCGCCCAGGAACAGAGCCGCGAAGACTATCGGCGCCAGTGGTCCAGGCCGCTTATCGCACGCTGCCACGTCAACAAGGCGTGACGAATAAAAAGTCTGCCTACACTGCATCCATACAGCGCCTTGCCACGTAAAGTCCGATAGAAATCCCTCCGGAACCCCTCATGGCATCTGCTGCGCCTCACCCTCGCCGACGTGCTCGCCTGTTGCACACCGTGCGACGCTGGTTCGACGCCGGCGCGGCTGCGGACATGCCACGCGGCGAGCCGGAGCGCATCGACTGGCTGCGTGCGGTGCCCTTTGCCCTGATGCATGCAGCGTGCCTGGGCGTGATATGGGTCGGCGTCTCCTGGACGGCGCTGCTGGTTGCCGTCGCGCTTTACGCAGTGCGCATGTTCGCCATCACCGCGTTCTATCATCGCTATTTCTCGCACCGCACGTTCCAGGCATCACGGCCGGTGCAGTTCGTTTTCGCGCTGATCGGGGCCGCCAGCGTGCAGCGTGGTCCCTTGTGGTGGGCCGCCCATCATCGCCATCACCACCGGCATGCCGACCAGCCGCAGGACCCGCATTCGCCGCGTCAGCGCGGCTTCTGGCGCAGTCACATGGGCTGGTTCCTCACCCGTGAAGCCTTTGCCACGGACCTGTCCCGCGTGCCCGATCTGGCCCGCTTCCCCGAGCTGCGCTGGCTTGATCGTTTCGATACCGCTGTGCCCGTGCTGTTGGCCGCCTCGCTGTACGGCACCGGCGCGGTGCTGGAACGCGTGGCGCCGGGCCTGCACACCAGCGGGGCGCAGCTGCTGGTATGGGGGTTCTTTGTCTCCACCGTGGTGCTGTTCCATGCGACGGTGACCATCAATTCGCTGTCACATCGTTTTGGACGGCGCCGTTTCGAAACGCGCGATGACAGCCGCAACAATCTCTGGCTCGCCCTGCTCACCTTTGGTGAGGGCTGGCACAACAATCACCACTTTTTCCCCGGCACGGTACGCCAGGGCTTCCGCTGGTGGGAAGTGGACCTGACCTGGTACGGACTTCGCGCGATGGCTGCACTGCGTCTGGTCAGCGGGCTCAAACCGATCCCCCAATGGGTGCTGGACAAGGCGAGATACTGACATGCGCATCGCAATCATCGGTTCGGGTATCGCAGGCCTTGCCAGCGCATGGTGGCTGGACGGCGAGCATGAAGTGACCTTGTTCGAGGCTGACGACCGGCTGGGCGGTCACACCCACACCCACGACGTCCAGGTCGGTGGACTGCGGATGGCGGTCGACACCGGCTTCATCGTCTTCAATCCACAGCACTACCCCCTGTTGACTGGACTGTTTGACGAGCTCGGGGTGGCATCACAGCCAACCACGATGAGCTTTTCCATGCACAGCGAGCGCAGCGGCGTCGAATACAACGCGACCTCGCTTGACGGACTGTTCTGCCAGCGGCGCAACCTGGTGTCGCCCCGTTTCTGGGGCATGCTGGCCGACCTGCGGCGCTTCTATCGCGATGCGCCTTCGCTGCTGGGTGAGGAGCGTGGGCCTACGCTCGGCCAGTACCTGCGCCAGCAGGGCTATGGCGAAGCCTTCATCGAAGAACACCTGTTGCCGATGGCCTCGGCGCTGTGGTCGTCGCCGACCGCGACGATCATGGACTTCCCGGCGCGTTACCTGGCCCAGTTCATGGCCAACCACCAGATGCTGCAGATGACCGGTCGCTCCTCCTGGCGGGTGGTGACTGGCGGCTCGGCGCGCTACGTCGAGGCGCTGCGCAGCCGCTGGCGCGTGCGTGAGCGGCTGGAATGCCCCGTACACCGCGTCGAACGCATGCCGTGGGGCGCTCGGGTACACAGCGCAGCCGGCGTGGAGGGCTTCGACGAGGTCATCCTCGCCTGCCACAGCGACCAGGCGCTTGCCCTGCTGGAGGACGCCGATGCGGTCGAGCGCGAGGTGCTGGGCGCCATCCGCTACCAGACCAACGAGGTCGTGCTGCACACCGACGCCTCGCTTCTTCCGCGCGACCGCAAGGCCTGGGCAGCGTGGAACGCCCATGTGCCGCGTGAACCGGGCGCACCCTGCACGGTGAGTTACTGCATGAACCTGCTGCAGGGCCTTCCCGGTGACATACCGCTGGTAGTGACCCTCAACCGCAGCGAGGCGATTGACCCGCGCAAGGTGCTGCGTACCCTGCACTACGCCCACCCGGTCCATGATCATGCTGCGGTACACGCCCAGCAACGCTGGGAGGAGATCCAGGGCCATCGCCATACCTGGTTCGCCGGGGCTTACTGGGGCTGGGGTTTCCACGAGGATGGGATCCGCAGCGCACGCCGTGTGGTGGACGTTCTCGGCACCCGCGAGCGCCCCGGCCAGCTCGCCCCGCAGGCCGAGTTCGCCGCATGACGGCAAGCGCGCTCTATTTCGGTCAGGTAATGCACGCACGGCACCGGCCGCAGGCGCATGCGTTCCGCTATCCGGTAGCGCAGCTGCTGCTGGACCTGGACGAACTGGACACGGTATTCGCTGGCCGCTGGCTGTGGTCGGTCAACCGCCGCAACCTGGCCGAGTTCCGCCGCAGCGACTACCACGGTGACCCGTCGCGTCCGCTGGCCGACGCGGTACGCGACCGTGCCGCGCAGACGCTGGGACGGCGCCCGACCGGGCCGGTGCGGCTGCTCGCCCATCTGCGCTTTGCCGGCCATGTGTTCAATCCGGTCAGTTTCTACTACTGCTATCAGGTCGATGGCTGCACGCTGGACTGCATTGTCGCTGAAATCACCAATACCCCGTGGAAAGAACGCCACGTCTACGTGCTGGACGCCCGCCTGGCCGAATGTAGCGCCGATGGCAGCCTGCGCTGGCGGTTCGACAAGGATTTTCATGTGTCGCCCTTCATGCAGATGGACTGCCAGTACGACTGGCGGTTTTCCGCACCGGGTGAGGATCTGCGTGTGCACATGCAGGTCTGGCGCGAAGGCCAACGCCAGTTCGACGCCGTGCAGCGCCTGCAGCGGCGTCCGCTCGATGGCCGCGGGCTCGCCCGCGTGCTGCTGGCATATCCACTGATGACCCTGCAGGTGGTGGCCGCCATTCACTGGCATGCGCTGCGCCTGTGGCTCAAGCGCAACCCGGTCCACGACCACCCTTCCCTTGCCGAGAAAATGCGATGAACGAACTGACTCCCTCGGTCGCCCTTGCCCTTCCTGCCGGGCTGGATGGCCTTCTGCGCCGTCGTCTTCTCGGCCAGCTGGCCACGCTGCAGCATGGTCAGTTGCGGGTGGTCGATCCGTTCGGCGAAACGGTTCTGGGTGATGCCATCGGGGCGCTGCGCGTTACGCTTACCATCAAGGACGTCGCGTTCTACCGCAAGGTGGCCGCTCAAGGCAGCGTCGGCGCAGGCGAGAGTTACATCAGCGGCGACTGGCACTGCGATGATCTGGTGACGCTGGTCCGGTTGCTGGTGCGCAACCGTGACCTGCTTGACGGCATGGAAGGCGGCACGGCGCGTATCGGAGGATGGTTGCTGCGCGGTTGGAACCGGCTGCGCCGCAACAGTCGTGAGGGCAGCCGCAAGAACATCGCCGCGCATTACGACCTCGGCAATGACTTCTTCTCGCTGTTCCTTTCCCCCGACCTGATGTATTCCTCGGCCCTGTTTGCGGGCGAGAACGAAAGCCTGGAAGTGGCTTCGCGGCGCAAGCTTGACCATATCTGCCAGCAGCTTCGCCTTGCGCCCGGCGACCGTGTCGTGGAGATCGGGACCGGCTGGGGCGGATTTGCCCTGCACGCGGCGCAGCACTATGGCTGCCATGTCACCACCACCACCATTTCGGCCGAGCAGCACGCATTGGCGGCGGCGCGCATCCAGGCGGCCGGGCTGCAGGACCGGGTAACGTTGTTGATGCAGGATTATCGGGACCTGACCGGTCAGTACGACAAGCTCGTCTCCATCGAGATGATCGAGGCGATCGGTGCCGAATTCCTGGACACCTACATGGCGACCCTGCAGAGGCTGCTCAAGCCTGACGGCCTGGCACTGCTGCAGGCCATCACCATCGAAGACCACCGTTATGAACAGGCGCGGCGCAGCGTGGACTACATCAAGCGCTTCGTTTTTCCCGGCAGCTTCATTCCCTCGCTCAACGCCATCATGACGTCCAAGACCCGGGTCACCGACCTGCAGCTGATCGGTCAGCATGACTTCGGCCATTCCTACGCGCTGACCCTGCGCGCCTGGCGCCAGCGCTTCATGGCGCAGTTGCCCGCAGTGACGGCGCAGGGCTTCGATCACGAATTCTGCCGGCTGTGGGAGTTCTACCTGGCCTACTGCGAGGGTGGCTTTCTGGAGCGCTCCATCGGCGTCTCGCATCTGCTGCTGGCGCGGCC
>ENA-UOXB01000825-UOXB01000825.1-bioreactor-metagenome-genome-assembly--contig:-NODE-825-length-16741-cov-8.606976_pt1 | contig 16741 bp, 15 predicted proteins | sample MGYA00238158_ERZ761615 | MGnify/ENA primary metagenome ERZ761615 (study PRJEB28904, sample SAMN06267902) | bioreactor metagenome | isolation source: Joint BioEnergy Institute, California, USA | place... | reverse complement strand
ACCTGCAGGACACGCCCAGCCCCATGGGCCTGTTTCTGTTCAGCCTGCATTACCTGTGCTATCCGGTGCTGGCCTGGATGGCGTTCTCGCCGCGTCATGGCCGCTAAACCATCTGTCAGGACGACATCTGCATGCTGCATACCCTCGCCATCGCCAACTACCGCTCGATCAACAGCCTGATCCTACCGCTGGGCCGGCTCAACCTGATCACTGGTGCCAACGGCAGCGGCAAATCCAATCTCTACCGTGCCCTGCGCCTGCTGGCGGAAACCGCGCAGGGCGGCGTGGTCAACGCGCTGGCACGCGAAGGTGGGCTGGAGTCGAGCTTCTGGGCCGGACCGGAGAAAATTTCCCGACGCATGCTCAAAGGTGATGTGCCGGTGCAGGGCGGCCCACGGCAGAACGCCATGCGTCTGCGCCTGGGTTTTGCCGGTGATGATTTCGGCTATGCCATCGCCCTCGGCCTGCCCGAACCGAGCCACTCGGCCTTTTCCCTCGACCCGGAAATTAAACGCGAATGCATTTGGGCCGGTACCAGCTACCGCCCGGCCTCGCTGCTGGTGGATCGCAGCGGGCCGCTGGTGCGCCTGCGCGAAGGCCGCAGTTGGCAGGTACTGGCCCAACACGTGCCGAACTACGACAGCCTGTTCGACCAGATCGGCAACGACCCGAATTGCCCGGAAGTTTTCCAGCTACGCGAAACCATTCGCCGCTGGCGCTTCTACGATCACTTTCGCAGCGACGCCGACGCCCCGGCGCGCCAGCCGCAACTCGGCACGCGCACACCGGTGTTGCACCACGACGGTCGCGACCTGGCCGCAGCACTGCAAACCATCCGCGAAATCGGCGACCGCGAAGCGCTTAACGCCGCCATTGATGACGCCTTTCCCGGCAGCCACCTGCATATCGATTTCCAGGCCGGTGGGCGCTTCGCTGTCGAACTGCGCCAGGAAGGTCTGCTGCGCCCGTTGAGCGCCGCCGAACTGTCCGACGGCACCCTGCGCTACCTGCTGCTGGTGGCCGCCCTGCTCACGCCACGGCCACCGTCACTGATGGTGCTCAACGAGCCGGAAACCAGCCTGCATCCGGATTTGCTGCCGGCACTTGGGCGTCTGATCATCGCCGCCTCGAAACAGACCCAGGTGTGGGTGGTGTCCCACGCCAGCCGGCTGATCGCCACGCTGAAGGAAAGCCCTGAATGCAACACCCTGGAACTGGACAAACAGCTCGGCCAGACCTGCATCCGCGGCCAGGGCATGCTCGATGAGCCGCCCTGGCATTGGCCGGATTGAGTCACCGATAGTGGGAGGCGCTTTAGCGGCGAGCTTTAGAAGTCGCGGCTATGGCTGTATTGGTGCGTGAGCTCGATCAATGCAGGGAAACGCCTTCCCACACACCCCCACTGCCACGTAACCCGGATGAAATCCGGGGAGGTTTATCAGCGTTTTCGCGGCTGAAGCGGAATGCCGCCCAGCCGCTCCTACAGCCGCAACCGAAGTCACAACCCGTCGAGATACCGCTCAACATCCAGCGCCGCCATGCAACCGGCACCAGCCGAGGTAATCGCCTGGCGATAGATCGAGTCGGCCACGTCACCGGCGGCGAACACGCCAGGGATGCTGGTTGCGGTGGCATTGCCATCGCGCCCGCCATTGACCACCAGGTAACCGTCCTTCAGCGCCAGTTGACCTTCGAAGAGGCTGGTATTGGGCGTATGGCCGATGGCGACGAACAGGCCGTCCACCTTCAGCTCGCGATAGGCACCACCGTATTGCTTGAGGCGTACACCGGTGACACCGCTGGCATCGCCCAGCACTTCGTCGACCTCGGCATTGAGCTGCAGCTCGATCTTGCCCTCGGCGACCCGCTCCTGCAGCTTGTTCTGCAGGATCTTCTCGGCGCGAAAGGCGTTGCGGCGATGGATCAACGTAACCTTGCTGGCGATATTGGCCAGGTACAGCGCCTCTTCCACCGCCGTATTGCCGCCGCCAACCACGGCCACCTCGCGGCCGCGATAGAAGAAACCATCGCAGGTCGCACAGGCTGATACGCCACGGCCCATGAACGCCTCTTCACTGGGCAGCCCCAGATAACGGGCGCTGGCACCGGTGGCGATGATCAGTGCATCGCAACTATAGGTGGCGCTATCGCCGACCAGGGTGAACGGTTTTCCGGCCAGGTCCACGGCATTGATGTGGTCGAAGACGATCTCGGTCTCGAAACGCTCGGCATGTTCCTGCATGCGCTGCATCAGCGCCGGCCCGGTGAGCCCATGCGGATCGCCCGGCCAGTTGTCTACCTCGGTGGTGGTGGTCAGTTGGCCACCCGCCTGGATCCCGGTGATCAGCAGCGGCTTCAGGTTGGCCCGCGCGGCATACACCGCGGCGCTGTAACCGGCAGGGCCGGAGCCCAGGATGATGACACGGGCGTGACGAACGATAGGCATCGCTAACTCCTCGCCGGCCCAGGGCCAGCAGGCCAGATAAAAAGGGACTCTCGAAGCGCTAGGGGAAGGCTTGGAGGATGAGAGCCCCACAAAAAGGGAACTGCGCGCAAGGCTATCCAGGCCGTTTGCAAAGCGGAAATATCGATTGCCAATTTGACGGATAGAATCCGCCTATTGCTGCTGGGGCTACGCGCACCCGGTGGCTGAACTTTCGCCGCGCCCGCGAAGTCGGTATGGTCGCGCGCACTCACCCACCTCAGGAGATCGCCATGCCCGCCGCCCCTGTCCTATCCGGCCCGCAATACCTGCGAGAAGGCCTGAAGCTTGTTCTCAGCCCTGGCCTGCGCCTGTTCGTTTTGCTGCCGCTGGCGGTCAATCTGATTCTCTTCGCCACCATGATCGGTTTCGCCGTGCAGCAGTTCAGTGGCTGGGTGGACACCTTCATGCCCACGCTGCCGAGCTGGCTGAGCTTCCTGCAGTACATAGTCTGGCCGCTGTTCGTGGTGCTGGTACTGCTGATGGTGTTCTTCACTTTCACCCTGCTGGCCAACATCATCGCTGCACCGTTCAACGGGTTTCTCGCGGAGAAGGTCGAGGTAGTAGCGCGTGGTGAAGATCACTTTCCACCGTTCAGCTGGGGCGAACTGGCCGCCATGGTGCCGCGCACCATGGGCCGCGAGATGCGCAAACTGGCCTACTTCCTGCCTCGCGCCATCGGCCTGCTGATCCTCAGCTTCATTCCGGTGGTGAACCTGGTCGCTGCACCGCTGTGGCTGCTGTTCGGCGTGTGGATGATGGCGGTGCAGTACATCGACTACCCCGCGGACAACAACAAGATGAGCTGGCAGGACATGCTCGCCTGGCTGCGCGAAAAGCGTTGGCAGAGCCTGAGCTTCGGCGGCATCACCTACGCCGCCCTGCTGGTGCCGGGGTTGAACATCCTGATGATGCCAGCCGCCGTGGCCGGCGCCACCTTGTTCTGGGTGCGCGAGCGCGGCGTGCGCAGCTAACCACGCGCCAGTACCTTCTGCAGTGCCCGCATCGAGGCTTGCGACTCGCGCTCGACGCGCCTGTGCATGAACAAGCGGTTGGCCAGGCGCATCAGCCAGTTGTCGAAGCCGTACTCGAGGGTGCGCACGAACTCGCAACCACCCTCGACTGCCACGCACTCGTAGGTAAGCAGCAGGTGCAGGCCATGCTCGCCCTGGGCACTGGCCTGCCAACGCTGGGCCGGCTGATAGTCGAGCACGTCCCAGCGCAGATGCCCGGCGCGGCCGCCGGCATGAATGTCTTCCTCGAAACATTCCCCTGCAAGCAGCACACCGTCGCGCCCGTAGATACGTAATGACGAGGGATGCCATTCGGGCCAGTGGATCGGCGCCGCAGCGTAGTCCAGTACCCGCTCGGCCGGCAGGGCGATACGAATACGGTGCCGCTGGCGGTTCTGCCGGTGAGTCGGCTCAGGCTCCCAGTGCAGGGTGCCATGCAACCAGTCCATCAGCGGATGGACGATGCCGAAGTTGCGCGAATGCATCAGCTCGCGGCGGTGATGCAGCGCATGCAGGCGGCGCATCTGGCGAATCCACGGCAAGCGCGAAACCGGATGCTCGACCGGAAGATGCTCGCAGGCATGCACCACTTCGTACGTCATGTAACCCAGCAGCATGCTGCCGGCGAACAGCGCGGCGGCATTACCGTCGAGTTGGGACAGCAGCCACCAGGCGGCGAACGTAGGCAGGCTGAACAGTACGATAAGCCAGGCCGGAAACAGGATCACCCGCCAGTCACGCGCCGTTTCATAGGGCATCAGCGTCTCGACGAAGAAGCTGTGGTGATCGCCGGTGTGGCGTTTATAGAAGAGTTTGCCGAAACGCGTCTTGCTGTGGCCGAGACACTTGTGCACCTGATACTCGCCCCAGCTGAAGAACACCAGCGTGGCCGGCACCAGCAACCATTGCCAAGGCGCCACGGCCTCCAATGTGCTCCACAGCCAGCCGATGCAAGATAGCCCGTAAGCCAGCACGAACACGGCGTGCAGCCAGGGGTTGTACCGAGGATGGATGGCAGCCCGGTAATCGCTGCGAAAAGCCTGGGCATTGTCGTTGTTGTAAGCCATGGCGCTCTCCTGTGGATTGACAGCAGTCTAGGCCCGGCCAAATCATTCGAATAATGGATAGTTGAAAAGAGCATTATTCGTGATTTCGAATTTACGCCAGCTCGACCTCAACCTGCTGCTGGTCTTCGATGCCTTGATGCAGGAGGGCAATCTGACCCGCGCAGCCCAACGCCTGCACCTGAGCCAGTCGACGGTCAGCAACGCCCTCGCCCGACTGCGCCAGCAACTGGGCGAGGAGTTGTTCCTGCGTACCGCGCGGGGCATGACGCCGACCGCGCGCGCCCTGGCGCTCTACTCGCCCGTGCGCCAGGCGCTGCATCTACTGCAGGCGGGCCTGGGCCCGGCGGAGCCCTTCGATGTACAGAGGCCACACACATTCAACCTGTCGCTCAATGATTACGCCCAGGCCGCGCTGCTGCCGATGCTGCTGGCGCACCTGGCCCGTGTCGCCCCGCAGGTGGAGGTTGTCGCGCACGGCGACGACGCTGACAACCTGCTGCCGCGCCTGGAGAGTGGCGCCCTGGACGTGGCCATCGACTACCTGCACTTCGATTCGCCCGACCTGCACTACTCTCCCCTGCGCGAGGAGGCGCTGGTCGTGATTGGACGCAAGGACCATCCGGCGTTCGCCGGCGGCCTGCGCCTCAAGGGCTATCAGCAGGCCCGCCATGTCATCGTGACGCCACGTGCAGGGCGCGGTTCGCCGCTGGAGATCGTGCTCGGCTCGGCCAAGGTCAGACGCCAGGCAGCACTGCATCTGCCCAACTATCTGCCGATTCCAGCCATCGTCGCCCAGACCGATCTACTCGGCACCGTACCGGCACATCAAGCCGAAGCCTTCGCGCCGTTGTTCGACCTGCAGGTGGCACCACTGCCCTTCGACATGCCTGCCGTGCAGATCAGCCTGATCTGGCATCGTCAGCAGCAACACGACCCCGCGCATATCTGGCTGCGTGAGCAACTGCACAGCCTGCTCGCCTGACATGTAAACGCAACAGAAATGTCACCCTCACTACATGGCTGGGGCAGAGACTGCGTATATGAACGCACCGTCTCTGCATGTCGCCCTGATCAGCGAAACCTTCCCCCCGGAAATCAACGGCGTGGCCAATACCCTCGGCCGCCTGGTCGACGGCCTGCGCGGGCGCGGCCATCGCGTGCAGCTGATAAGACCGCGCCAGGAATCCGATCAGCCGGATGCTACCGATGACGACCTGCTGCTGACCCGTGGCTGGCCGCTACCCGGCTACCCCGGCCTGCAATGGGGTCAGTCGTCGCTGCACAAGCTGCTCAGGCGCTGGCAGCGGCAACGCCCGGACGTGCTCTATATCGCCACCGAAGGTCCGCTGGGGCTCTCCGCCCTGCGCGCCGCCAGACGCCTGGCGATCCCGGTGGTCAGCGGCTTTCACACCAACTTCCAGCAGTACACCGGACACTACGGTTTTGCCCTGCTGACACGGGCGATGACCAACTACCTGCGCTGGTTCCACAACCGCACGCAGATGACCCTGGTGCCCAGCATCGGCCAGCAGGTGGATCTGGAGCGTCGTGATTTCGAACGCCTGGCCCTGCTCGCTCGCGGTGTCGACAGCCAGCTGTTCCACCCGCGCAGACGCAGCGATGAGCTGCGCGCAAGCTGGGGCCTCGCAGCGGATGACCTGGCGGTGCTGCATGTCGGTCGCCTGGCGGCGGAGAAGAACCTCGGCCTGCTGGTCAAGGCCTTCCGCCAGTTGCAAGCCAGCTACCCGCAACGGCGCATGCGCCTGATCCTGGTCGGTGACGGCCCGCTGCGTTCCAGCCTTCAGGCGCAACTGCCCGATGCCCTGTTCTGCGGTCTGCAACGCGGGGAAGATTTGGCCCGGCACTACGCCTCGGGTGATCTGTTCCTGTTTCCCAGCCTGTCGGAAACCTTCGGCAACGTGGTGCTGGAAGCGCTGGCGTCGAGTCTTGGCGTGGTGGCCTTCGACCAGGCTGCAGCTGCCCAGCATATCCATCACGGCCATAACGGCCTGCTCGCCCGCCCCGGCGACGACGCCGGTTTCTGCGAAGCCGCCTGTGAATTACTGGGGGACGCGGAAGTACTGCGGCACATTCGCCTCAATGCCCGTCGCCACGCCAGCCACCTGAGCTGGGACGGCATCGTCGCGCAGTTCGAGCAGCACCTGCGCAGCGTGATTCAGCCCGCGCCGCAACGTGCAGGGCCAGTTGTGATCGGCGATGCAGCAGCAATGCGCAGCAAGCCCTGAACCTGGTCCTGCCGACTGACTCGCGCTGCCAACGCATTCGCGGTCAAGAACGCTCCCACAATGCAGCTGAAAGCCTGTTGCGCAGAACTGACAACCCTGGTGGGAACAGGCTTTTGTGGGAGTGGACTTGTCCGCGAAAAACATAAAAAAGCCCCGATGTGCCGGGGCTAAAAAACGGGGCATCGGATCGCGACGCCCAGCAGCAACTAATTCAGATCAGAGAAGTCAGCGCCTCGCGGCTGAACGGCAGGATGTCCTGCTCGCGGCCTTCACGCACCTTCAGCGCCCAATCCGGGTCGACCAGCAGCGCACGGCCTACGGCGACCAGATCGAACTCCTCCTTGTTCAGGCGCTCGAGCAGATTCTCCAGGCTGGCCGGCTCGGCCACCTTGTCGGTCTTGACCATGAACTGCAGGAACTCGCCATCCAGGCCGACACTGCCAACGGTGATGGTCGGCTTGCCGGTGAGCTTGCGCGTCCAGCCGGCCAGGTTGAGGTCACTGCCTTCGAACTCTGGCTCCCAGAAGCGGCGGGTCGAGCAATGGAAGATGTCCACGCCGGCATCGGACAACGGCTTGAGGAAGGCCTCCAGTTGCTCCGGGGTCTGCACCAGGCGCGCGGTGTAGTCCTGCTGTTTCCACTGCGAGTAACGCAGGATGATCGGGAAGTCCGGGCCGACCGCCGCACGCACGGCCTGGATCAGCTCGATGGCGAAACGCGAACGTGCCGCCAGATCGCCACCGTAGCCGTCGGTGCGCTGATTGCTGCCTTCCCAGAAGAACTGGTCGATCAGGTAGCCGTGGGCGCCGTGGATCTCCACACCGTCCATGCCGATGGCCTTGGCATCGCGCGCGGCCTGGGCGAAGGCGGCGATCACCTCATCGATATCGGCCTGGGTCATGCCATGCACAACCACCTGGCCATCTTTGACCTTTTCCATCGGGCCATAGCCGGGCACGCTGGCATCCGGCTCGGTGCCCAGCTTGCGCACGTTACCCACATGCCAGAGCTGCGGGACGATCTTGCCGCCTTCGGCGTGCACGGCCTCGACCACCTGCTTCCAGCCGGCCAGGGCATCTTCGCCGTAGAAACGCGGCACGTTCGGATAACCGTTGGCGGCCTTGTGCCCGACGGTGGTGCCTTCGGTGACGATCAGGCCCACGCCCGCAGCCGCGCGGCGACGGTAGTACTCGACGACCTTGGCATTGGGCACGCCACCAGGCGAGAAGGAACGGGTCATCGGCGCCATGACCACACGGGTCGGCAGCTCCAGGTTACCGAGGCGGAACGGGGCGAACAGGGCTTGAACGGGAGCGCTCATGATCTTTCCTCTAGGATAGAACGGTTAATCAGGCCTGCAGCAAACGCTCCAGGCGGGTGACGAAAGCTTCCAGCGGCTGCAGGTTGCGGCCCACCTTGAGGCGAGCCAACACGCCCTGCCAGGCGTCGCTGATAAAGGTGGCGAGGTTGCCGCAGTCCTCGTCGGCCGGCAGTTCACCGGCGGCCTGCGCCTGCTCTAGGCAGTCGCGCAGGATGTCCACAGATGCCTGCTGAATCGCCGCGACCTCGGCGCCGATCGCCGGCAGAATCTCGCTCATCTCGAAACTCAGGCTGCCGATGAAGCAGTGGTACTGCGGCGTCTCCTGCCGAGCGAAGTGCGCCAGCAGGTCGCGGTAGTAAGCAAGGATGCGTGCACGCGGGCTCAGCGCCGGATCGCTCAGCGCCTGGGCATAGCGCGCCAGGCGCGGCCGATAGATGAAGGCCAGCGCCTGCAGGGCGAAATCTTCCTTGCTGGCGAAGTAGTGATAGAAGCTGCCCTTGGGAATCCCGGCTGCCTGGACGATTTCCAGTACGCCGGTGCCGTGATAACCGCGACGCGTCATCACCGCCGAGCCCTTGCTCAGGATCAGGTCGCGCTTGTCGAGTCGAATGCTGTTCATGGCGCCGAGCATATGACCGGTCGTCTCGCCCGGCACAGCACTATTGATATTGGTGATTGAGGACTAGAAAACGTAGGGCGGGTTCAACCCGCCGCTAGCCGCTCTGGCGGTTTCACCCGCCCTACTTCAAGCTCAGCCCTGCAGCCAGATCAGCGAAGCGAAACGCCCGGTGCGGGCACTGCGGCGATAGGAGTAGAAACGCGGGTCGTTGTAGGTACACAGTCCGCCACCGCTGACAGCGGTCACGCCGATGGCAGCCAGGCGAATGCGCGCCAACTGGTAGATATCGGCCATGAACTTGCCAGCATTGGCACTGGGCACGAACGCAGCAGCAGCCTCGGCATGCTGCCGCACGAAGGCCTCGCGCACCTCGCTACCCACTTCGAAAGCCGCCGGGCCGATGGCCGGGCCGAGCCAGACCAGCAGCTCTTGCGGTGCAACGCTCAACGCCTTGACGGTCGCCTCAAGCACACCACCGGCCAGCCCACGCCAACCTGCATGGGCCGCTGCCACGCGGGTACCGGCGCGGTCACAGAACAACGCTGGCAGGCAATCGGCAGTCATCGCCGTGCAGGCGATACTCGGCGTAGCAGTCCAGTTGCCATCGGCTTCGATGACCGTCGCCGGATCGGCCTCTGCCACCACGATGCCGTGCACCTGGCGCAGCCAGGCAGGCTGGCAACCCAGGGCTTCGACCAGATGCTGACGGTTGCTCGCAACCGCCGCTGGGTCGTCCTCGACATGATCACCGAGGTTAAAAGTATCGAACGGAGCGATGCTAACGCCGCCGCTGCGCGTGGTAACACAGGCGCGCACATTGGCTGGCGCAGGCCAGTCGGGCGTCAGCCAGTCGTGGGCACTCACCCGACGAACGCCTCGCGATCCTGACGCAGCAGGGTCAGCAGCCAGACCAGATCATCCGGCAGTTCCGACTCCCACTTCATGCGCTGGCCGGTGGCTGGGTGATCCAGTTCGAGGAAACGCGCATGCAACGCCTGACGCGGAAACTCCTTGAGGCTCTGCACCAGAGTCGGGCTCGCCGCTGGCGGAATGCGGAAACGCCCGGCATAGACCGGATCGCCCACCAGCGGATAACCAACGTGGGTCATATGCACGCGAATCTGGTGGGTGCGTCCGGTTTCCAGCTTGACCCGCACATGGGTGTGTGAACGGTAGCGCTCGAGCACACGGTAGTGACTGATCGCCGGCTTGCCGCCGTCGGTCACCGCCATGCGCTGGCGCTGGCTGGAACTGCGGCCAATCGGCGCATCGATGGTGCCGCCAGCAGTGATCACGCCGATGCAGATGCATTCATAGATGCGGCTGACGGTGCGTTTCTGCAGTTGCTCGACCAGATTGGTCTGCGCCTGCAGGGTCTTGGCCACCACCATCAGACCGGTGGTGTCCTTGTCCAGACGATGGACGATGCCGGCACGCGGCACATTGATGATGTCCGGCACGTGGTGCAGCAAGGCGTTGAGCAGGGTACCGTCGGCATGTCCAGCCGCCGGGTGCACCACCAGGCCTGCGGGTTTGTCGATTACCAGCAGGTGCTCGTCCTCATAGACGATGTTCAACTCGATGTCCTGCGCGATCCACTCGCCCTGCGCTTCTTGCTCGGCATCGAGCACCAGCGTCGAGCCGGCATGCACGGTGTCACGCGGGCGCGCCACGGCACCATCGACAGTCAAACGACCTTCCTTGATCCAGGTGGAAAGGCGCGAACGGGAGTACTCGCCAAACAGCTGCGCAGCCACCTGGTCGAGGCGTTGACCGCCCTGTTCAAAGGGGACGATGGCCTGGAGTTGAATCAGCTGCTTGTTTATAGAAGTCATCTTCGGCAACGGCGGGAGCCTGGCCTTTGGTTTCGGCGACAGGCTTGTGGTTAAATACGGCGTCTTTGCCCCAGGGGTTTCCGGGGGCGCTCATCATAACAGGACGGCCGCGCGGCCGTCACAGGGACGCAAGCCGCCATGCAAGTGAAACACCTGCTGCTGATCGCCATCCTCGCCCTTACCGCCGCCTGCTCTTCCAAGCAGCCGGAGGTCGATGAAAACCTCAGCGAGGTGGAGCTGTACCAGCAGGCCCAGGCCGACCTGGACAACCGCAGCTACACCCAGGCTATCGCCAAACTGAAGGCGCTGGAGTCTCGCTATCCGTTTGGCCGCTACGCCGAGCAGGCTCAACTGGAGCTGATCTACGCCTACTACAAGAACGCCGAGCCGGAAGCTGCCAAGTCCTCAGCCGAGCGTTTCATTCGCCTGCATCCGCAGCATGCCAACGTCGACTACGCCTACTACCTCAAGGGCCTGGCCTCGTTCGATCAGGATCGAGGCCTGCTGGCGCGCTTCCTGCCGCTGGACATGACCAAGCGTGACCCGGGCGCCGCGCGCGACTCCTACAACGAGTTCGCCCAGCTCACCAGCCGCTACCCGACCAGCCGCTACGCGCCGGACGCCAAGCAGCGCATGATCTACCTGCGCAACCTGTTGGCTGCCTACGAAATCCACGTTGGCCACTATTACCTCACCCGCCAGGCTTACGTCGCCGCCGCCAACCGTGGCCGCTATGTAGTGGAGAACTTCCAGGAAACCCCGTCGGTCGGTGACGGCCTGGCGATTATGACCGAGGCCTACCAGCGCCTGTCGCTGGACGATCTGGCAGCCACCAGCCTGGAAACCCTCAAGCTCAACTACCCTGACCACCCGACGCTGGAAAGCGGCGAATTCGTCCCACGCGAAGAAGAAGCCGACAATCGCTCCTGGCTAGCCAAGGCCACCCTGGGCCTGATCGAAACCGACACACCGCTGCCGCCGGGCGAAACCCGTGCCAGCCAGGATGTGATCCGCCAGTACGAAGACGCCGAACAACAGATCCCGGCCGAGCTCCAGCAGGACGCCAAGACCGGCGAAACCGCCAAGAAGCGTTCGATCTGGAGTTACCTGACCTTCGGTCTGTTCGACTGATCGCAGCATTACCGAGAAGGGAGGCCACGGCCTCCCTTTTTATTGCCTGACGCTTCTGCCTCCGACCTCCTGCATGACTGCCACATCGGCCCACAGGCAACGCCCGGAAACAGCTCACAGGCTGCCATGCGGATACTGTGCCGATGCGCTCGGCTTGGCTAAACTGCGGCCTTTGAACGAACAAAAGAGCACGATATGGGTCTTTTTCGCCTGCTGTTCTGGGTCGCCGTCATTTTCGCAGCGGTCTGGATCTGGCGCCGCTACATCAGCAAACCTAAAAGCACTCGCCCCACGGAGGCAACTGCCGCCCCGATGGTGCGCTGCGCACACTGCGGCGTGCACGTTCCCAAACCGCAGGCCCTGAGCCAGGATAAGCAGTGGTACTGCAGCCGAGCCCATCTCGAACAAGGCCCGCACGCCGGTGACCGCTGACCTCAGCTTGCAAGGCGGTACGCAGGGGCGACGCATCCTCAGGCTTTATCACTTCTATCGCCTGAGCATCGGCCTGGCCCTGATCCTACTGATATCCAGCAACCTCGATGAACAGTTTCTGGATGTGGTGCATATCGAGCTGTTTCGGACAGGCAGCTGGGCCTATCTGATCCTCAACATCCTCATCGCCGTGCTGGTGCAAAAGCCCAAGCACCTGATGCAGCTGTTCAGCCTGGCGCTGGTGGACGTGATTTTCCTGTCCGCGCTGTTCTATGCCGCTGGCGGCACGCCCAGCGGCATCGGCAACCTGCTGGTGGTAGCGGTGGCCATCGCCAATATTCTGCTGCGCGGCCGCATCGGCCTGCTGATCGCCGCCATCGCTGCCATCGCACTTATTTACCTGACCTTCTATCTCAGCCTCAGCCGCCCCGCCGCTGCCGCCCAGTACGTGCAGGCCGGCGCACTTGGCGCGCTGTGTTTCGCCGGCGCACTGTTTATCCAGGGCATCACTCGCCGCCTGCAGGTCAGCGAAAGCCTGGCCGAGCAACGCGCGGCCGATGTCGCCAACCTGGAGGAGCTCAACGAGCAGATATTGCAGCGCATGCGCACCGGTATCCTGGTGCTCGATACCCAGCATCGCGTGCTCCTGGCCAACCAGGGCGCTACGCAACTGCTGGGCCGCGGGGAGCTGACCGGCAAGATCATCGACCCGCACTGCCCGGAACTGGTCAAACGGCTGCAACAGTGGCTGCACAACCCGACACTGCGCCCGGACAGCCTTCAGGCGCAAGTCGATGGCCCGGTCCTGCAGCCCAGTTTCATTTCCCTGCAACGCGGCGAGCAGCAGCACATCCTGGTGTTTCTCGACGACATTTCGCAGATTGCCCAGCAGGCGCAACAGCTCAAACTGGCCTCGCTCGGCCGCTTGACCGCCGGTATCGCCCACGAGATTCGCAACCCGCTTGGTGCGATCAGCCACGCTGCACAGCTGCTGCAGGAATCGGAAGACCTGCAAGGTCCGGATCAACGCCTAGCGCAGATCATTCAGGATCACTCCAAGCGCATGAATCTGGTGATCGAGAACGTCCTGCAGCTGTCGCGCCGGCGCCAGGCCGAGCCGCAGCTACTGGACCTGAAATACTGGCTGCACCGCTTCGCCAGCGAGTTCCGCAGCTCGGCACCGGCTGACCGGCAGATCCATCTGGAAACCCAGGGCGGCAGTCTGCAAACACGCATGGACCCGCACCAGTTGACCCAGGTGCTGACCAACCTGGTGCAGAACGGCTTACGCTACAGCGCGCAGAAACATCGACTCGGCCAGGTCTGGCTACGCCTGTTCCGCGACGAGAGCAGCGACCTGCCAGTGCTGGAAATACTCGACGACGGCCCCGGTGTGCCGCCCGAGCAGGAGCAGCACATCTTCGAGCCCTTCTACACCACCGAGAACAAAGGCACCGGCCTCGGTCTGTATATTTCTCGCGAGCTGTGCCAGGGCAACCAGGCCCGCCTCGACTATAAACCTCGTGAAGGTGGCGGCAGTTGCTTCCGCATCACCTTCGCCCATCCGCGCAAACTGAGCTGAGCATGAACCGTCAGAGAGCCCTGATCGTCGACGACGAGCCCGATATCCGCGAACTGTTGGAAATCACCCTCGGACGCATGAAGCTGGACACCCGCAGCGCGCGCAACGTCAAAGAGGCGCGCGAGTGGCTGGCGCGCGAGCCCTTCGACTTGTGCTTGACCGATATGCGCCTGCCCGACGGCACCGGCCTGGATCTGGTGCAGCACATCCAGCAGCGCCACCCGCAGGTTCCCGTGGCGATGATCACCGCTTACGGCAGCCTGGATACCGCGATCAACTCGCTCAAGGCCGGGGCCTTCGACTTTCTCACCAAACCGGTGGACCTCGGCCGCCTGCGCGAACTGGTGGCGACCGCCCTGCGCATTCGCGCACCCGAAGGTGAGGAAACACCAGTCGATAGCCGCCTGCTCGGCGACTCGCCACCGATGAAGTCGCTGCGTAAGCAGATCCTGAAGCTTTCGCGCAGTCAGGCACCGGTCTACATCAGCGGCGAATCGGGCAGTGGCAAGGAGCTGGTTGCCCGCCTGATCCATGAGCAGGGCCCACGCATCGAACAACCGTTCGTGCCGGTCAACTGCGGCGCGATACCCTCGGAGTTGATGGAAAGCGAGTTCTTCGGTCACAAGAAGGGCAGCTTCACCGGCGCCATCGAAGACAAGCAGGGGCTGTTCCAGGCAGCCAATGGCGGCACCCTGTTCCTCGACGAAGTCGCCGATCTGCCGTTGCCAATGCAGGTCAAACTGCTGCGCGCGATTCAGGAGAAGGCCGTGCGCGCCGTCGGTGGCCAGCAGGAAGTGGTGGTCGATGTGCGCATCCTCTGCGCCACCCACAAGGACCTTGCCGCCGAAGTCGCCGCGGGCCGCTTCCGTCAGGACCTCTACTACCGCCTCAACGTCATCGAGCTGCGCGTGCCACCACTGCGTGAACGTCGCGAGGACATTGCCCTGCTGGCTGAGGTGATGCTTGCACGCCTGGCCGATGGCACCGGCCTGGCAGCTGCCAAGCTGCACCCCGATGCACTGGAAAAGCTGAAGAGCTACCGTTTCCCGGGCAACGTGCGCGAGCTAGAGAACATGCTCGAACGCGCCTACACCCTCTGCGAAGACGATCAGATAACACCCGGCGACCTACGCCTGGCCGACGCCAGCGGCCCTGGCAACGAAGGAGGCGAAGCCAGCCTGGCGCAGATCGACAACCTCGAGGACTACCTCGAGGACATCGAACGCAAGCTGATCATGCAGGCCTTGGAAGAAACACGCTGGAATCGCACGGCCGCGGCCCAGCGCCTGGGCCTGACCTTCCGTTCGATGCGCTACCGCCTGAAGAAGCTGGGCATCGATTGATGTCCTAGCGCTCGGATTAACACCCGAGTCGCCCTGCAGGGGCATAGGGCGCTGGGTCGATAATCGGTTCACGGCCGAGCATCAGGTCGGCCAATAACTGACAGGAAGCCGGCGCCAGCACCAAGCCATTGCGGAAATGCCCGCAGTTGAGCCACAAGCCGGGATGCGAAGGCAGCTCGCCGATGAAGGGAATACCTTCAGGTGAACCGGGCCGCAAACCGGCCCAGTGCCCCACCACTTCCGCGTCCTTGAGCGCAGGCAGCAACTCCTCGGCCGAAGCCTTTAGGCTTTCCAGCGCGTTATCGGTCGGTGTCTTGTCGAAACCGGCGTACTCCAGCGTGCTGCCGATCAGGATGTGTCCGTCGCGCCGAGGGATCGCATAACGCCCCTTGGCCAACACCATGCTCGGCAGAAAATCCTCGGCGCACCTGTAGAGAATCATCTGCCCCTTCACCGGCTCGACCGGCAGCTCCAGCCCAAGCGTCCTGAGCAACTCGCCACTCCAGGCACCGGCAGCGAGCACCACGCGATCAGCGCGAATTTCTCCATCTGCCGTGGTAACACCTCGAATCTGCCCTGCCTCCTGAATAAAGCCAGTAACCGGGCAATGCTCACGCAACTCCACGTTCGGCATGGCAGACAAAGCAGCTCGCAACGCCTTGACCAGCCGAGGGTTACGCACATTAGCTACGCCCGGCATATGGATCGCACGCGTAAAACCACCGCCCAGAACAGGTACCTGCTGATAAGCCTCAGCGACATCCACCGAAAACAACGGACGCCCCTCACGCTGCCCCCAGGCCAATGCCTCGGCCTCATCATCCAGATCCAGCCAATACAACCCTGTGACATGCACCTCGGGGTCCACACCAGTGCCCTCCAGCAACTGCTGTGCAAACCCCGGATAGAAATCCTGCGACCAATGCGCCAGTGCCGTCACCGCCGCACTGTAGCGCCAGGGGTAGAGCGGCGAAACGATGCCGCCACCGGCCCAGGAGGATTCGGCGCCTGTATGGCTGGCGTCGATCAACACGACAGACCCACCACACCTAGCCAAATGTAAAGCAGACAGCATGCCCACTGCCCCAGCACCTACAACTACTACCTTTCCCGCACTGTTCATTCAGCAAACCTGGACTAGTCTTGTTCTACAAATCATCTACTGGCACGGATGCTGGAATATGGCCCCGAAAAACTACGGGCGTACGCTCATCGAGCTAATGAGCGCCCTCGCGATTCTTTCGATCATCATCACAACCGCACTTCCTAGCCTGCAGACTCTGCTTGAGAGTAACGCTCGCACTCAGGCGATCAATCAAATGCTCGCAGCCCTAAATCATGCCCGTAGCGACGCGGTGCTCTCACACAGCATCGTGACACTGTGCGCTGGTCAACGCGAATGCTCTGGCAGCCAGCGCTGGCAGGGAAATATAGTGATGTTTAGGGATCACAACGCCAACGGACAGATGGACGCAGGCGATAGGCTGATCTATCAGGCCCGTATTGCTCCGGAATTCAGTTGGCAATGGAATAGAGCCAACGGCTACATTCAGTTCGAACCGGACGGTTCGACAAGAGCGCTCAACGGTACCTTCACCCTCTGCGAAAACGGTGTTGCGCAACGCCAGATAATTATCAGCCTGTCTGGCCGCGTACGCACCGAATCACCT
>ENA-UOXB01000824-UOXB01000824.1-bioreactor-metagenome-genome-assembly--contig:-NODE-824-length-16752-cov-6.975684_pt1 | contig 16752 bp, 12 predicted proteins | sample MGYA00238158_ERZ761615 | MGnify/ENA primary metagenome ERZ761615 (study PRJEB28904, sample SAMN06267902) | bioreactor metagenome | isolation source: Joint BioEnergy Institute, California, USA | place... | reverse complement strand
GCCAGACCGGCAAGATCATCGCGCCGGAGCTTTACGTCGCGATCGGCATTTCCGGCGCGATCCAGCACCTGACCGGCATCAAGGACGCGGGCACGATCGTCGCCATCAACAAGGACCCCGACGCACCGATCTTCGAGATCGCCGACATCGGCCTGGTGGGCGACCTGTTCAAGGTGTTGCCGGAACTGGAGGCTGCGCTCGGGTGACTACCTGCGACGCGACCGAACGAGCGCCGTCCCCGTCGCCCCGGATTGCGGTGATCATCCCGAGTTACCGGGTGACCCGTCACATCCTGGACGTCATCGCCCGCATCGGCGAGGAATGCCGGCAGATCTTCGTCGTCGACGATGCCTGCCCGGATGGCTCGGGTCGGTTCGTGGTCGAGCACTGTCGCGATCCCCGCGTGCAGGTGCTCTGGAATGCGGAGAACCTGGGCGTGGGTGGGGCGGTGATGGCCGGCTATCGCGCCGCGCTCGCCGCGGGCGCGGACATCCTGGTCAAGATCGACGGCGATGGCCAGATGCCGCCCGAACTGCTCGGCCGCTTCGTGGCGCCGATCATCGAGGGCAAGGCGGATTACACCAAGGGCAACCGGTTCTACGACCTGGCCATGGTGCGATCGATGCCGCCCGTGCGGCTGCTGGGCAACGCGGGGCTGTCCTTCATGTCCAAGGCCTCCAGCGGCTACTGGGACCTGTTCGATCCGACCAACGGATACACCGCCATCCATGCCCGCGTGGCAGCGCACTTGCCGACCGAACGGATCAGCAACCGGTACTTCTTCGAGTCGGACATGCTGTTCCGCCTCAATACGCTCAGGGCGGTGGTCGTCGACATCCCCATGGCGGCCCGCTACAACGACGAGGTCAGCAACCTCAGGATTTCCCGCATCCTGGGTGACTTCCTGTTCGGGCACCTGCGGAATTTTTCCAAGCGTCTGTTCTACAACTATTTCCTGCGCGACATGTCCGCCGCTTCGCTGCAACTGCTTCTGGGCGGCGCGCTGGTGTTCGGGGGAAGCGCTTACGGCGCCTGGAAGTGGCTGTCGCAGGCGGGCGCGCCGGCCACCGCCGGTACCGTGATGCTGGCGGCGCTGCCGATCATCATCGGCCTGCAACTGCTGCTGGCCTTCCTGATGTGGGACATGCAGTCGGTGCCGCGGATACCCGTTGCGGGACGGTTGCCACAGGATCCTGACTCCACACAATCCAGAACAGGAACTTCGGCATGACAGATGGACCCACATCCGTCCTGGTGACGGGCGCGGACGGATTCATCGGAAAGAATCTGGTCGTCAGGCTGTCAGAGGCGCCGGCACAGTTCGTCGTGCATCCGGTGAACCGACACACCTCCGCGGCGGAACTTGCCGACGCCGTCGGACGTTGCGACGTGGTGGTTCACCTGGCGGGCGTCAATCGACCACAGACCGAGTCGGAGTTCGAGAGCGGGAACGTGGGAAGCACCGAGACGCTCGTCCGCCTTCTCGAAGCGGCGGCGCCGAAGCCGGTTCTGTTCTCCTCGTCCACGCAGGCTGTGGCCGACAACGCCTACGGGCGAAGCAAGCTGGATGCGGAGCAGTGCCTCGCGGGGTATTCGGCGCGGACCGGTGCGACGACGATCTCATACCGTCTGACGAACGTCTTCGGCAAGTGGTGCCGACCTCACTACAATTCCGCGGTCGCGACGTTCTGCCACCTGGTCGCACGTGGAGAACCGCTGGACATCCACGATCCGGCCGCTCCGCTCAGGCTGCTCTACATCGATGATCTGGTCGACCACCTCGTGACCGATGTACGTGCCGTCCACTCGGGACGGCCGCCGCGCGCGGAGATCGGCCCCGTCTACGAGACCACAGTCGGCGCATTGGCGGAGGAGCTGCGGCAATTCGCAAGCGTGCCGGTCACGCGGGACATTCCTCGCACGGGCACCGGTCTGACCCGCGCCCTCTATGCGACCTATCTGTCACACCTCGAGCCCGAGTCGTTCTCGTTCCCGCTGACCCGCCACGTGGATGCGCGCGGCGCGTTCTCGGAGATGCTGCGCACAGCCGACTCCGGGCAGTTCTCGTTTTTCACGGCCGGACCGGGCGTCACACGCGGCGGGCATTACCACCATACGAAAAACGAGAAGTTTCTCGTCGTGCGGGGCGCTGCCCGTTATCGCTTCCGGCACGTCGTCAGCGGCGAAACATACGAACTGACCACCCTCGCGGAAGAGGCGCGAGTCGTGATGACCGTGCCCGGATGGACGCACGACATCACGAACATCGGTGATGAGGAAATGGTCGTCATGCTATGGGCCAACGAAGCCTTCGACCGCTCCAGACCTGACACGATCGCGAACCCACTTTGATTTGGATGACATGACTAATCTCGACACCTTCAAGGGCAAAAGCCTCCTGATCACCGGCGGCACGGGTTCGTTCGGCAATGCCGTGCTGCGGCGCTTCCTCAGTTCCGACATCGGCGAAATCCGGGTCTTCAGCCGGGACGAGAAGAAGCAGGACGATATGCGCTCGGCGATCGGCAGTGATCGACTGAAGTTCTATCTGGGTGACGTCCGGGACGCCCAGAGCGTCAAGGACGCACTCAAGGGCGTGGATTTCGTGTTCCATGCAGCGGCGCTGAAGCAGGTGCCTTCCTGCGAGTTCCATCCGATGCAGGCGGTGCAGACGAACATCCTCGGGACCGAGAACGTTCTCAACGCCGCGATCGAAAACGATGTCTCCCGTGTCGTGGTGCTCAGTACCGACAAGGCGGTCTATCCCATCAACGCGATGGGCATGTCGAAGGCTCTGGCCGAGAAGGTCATGGTGGCCAAGTCCCGGGCCTGCCAAGGCAGTGGCCCGGTGTTTTCAGCAACGCGCTACGGCAATGTCATGGCGTCGCGAGGATCGGTGATCCCGCTTTTCGTCAGCCAGTTGTTGTCGGGAAAATCCATCACGATCACCGACCCGGGGATGACGCGCTTCCTGATGTCGCTCGATGAATCCGTCGACCTCGTGCTCCACGCGTTCCACAACGCGAAGCCCGGTGACACGTTCGTGCAGAAGTCTCCGGCATCGACGATCCAGGTGCTGGCGAAAGCCATCGCCGAGATGCTCGATCGTGAAGCGTCCATCCGCATCATCGGCACCCGTCACGGCGAGAAGCTCTTCGAAACGCTGGTGTCCCGCGAGGAGATGGCGCGTGCAGAGGACCTGGGCCGGTACTACCGCATCCCTGCCGACGCACGCGATCTGAACTACGACCAGTACACGGCCGAAGGCGAAACCGAGATCTCGCTGCTCGAGGATTACACCTCCCACAACACGCATCGCCTGGATATCGAGGGCGTGAAGGAAGTGGTCTCCAAGCTCGGTCCGCTGGAGGCGATGCGTGTTTAAGGTCGCGACGATTGTCGGGACCCGTCCTGAGATCATCAGGCTGTCGAGAGTCATGGCGACGCTGGATGGCCACTGCGATCACGTCCTGATTCACACCGGTCAGAACTACGATTACGAGCTCAACGGAATCTTCTTCGAAGAGCTGAAGATCCGGACGCCGGACTTCTTCCTGGAGGCCGCGGGCGCGAGCGCGGCCGAAACCATCGGCCAGATCATCGCGAAAACGGACGTCGTGCTCGACAGCGTCCGTCCGGATGCGGTCCTCGTGCTGGGTGACACCAATTCCTGCCTGGCGGCCCTCGCGGCCAAGCGTCGCAAGATTCCGATCTTCCACATGGAAGCCGGCAACCGCTGCTTCGACTTCCGGGTGCCGGAGGAGATCAACCGGCGCATCGTGGACCATTTGGCGGACATCAATCTGACCTACAGCCAGATCGCGCGCGAGTATCTGCTGCGCGAGGGATTGCCGCCCGACCAGATCATCTGCACGGGCAGCCCCATGCGCGAGGTGATCGACCACTACCGGCCGGGCATCGATGGCTCCGGGATCCTCCGCACGCTCGGACTCGTCGACGGTCGCTATTACGTCGTCAGCGCGCATCGCGAGGAGAACGTCGACTCGGATCAGAAGCTGCGCAAGCTCTTCGATGTGCTGACGCACCTGGCGGTGGACCGGGACTCGGACGTCATCGTGTCCACCCATCCGCGCACCCGCAAGCGCATCGAGGCGCTGGGCCTGAGCGCGCCCGATCGCGTGCGCTTCGAGAAACCGTTCGGCTTCCTCGACTACGTCCACCTGCAGATGCATGCGCGGGCCGTGCTGTCGGACAGCGGCACCATCACCGAGGAGTCGTCGATCCTCGACTTCCCCGCGATCAACATCCGGGACGCGCACGAGCGACCGGAGGGGTTCGAGGAAGGCGCGGTCATCATGACCGGGCTGGAGCTGCGTGACGTACGCCAGGCTCTGGACGTCGTGGAATCGGCGCGCGCGTCCCGGGGCATCGCCGATGGCCGCATGACGCGGCTGGTTGCCGATTACGCCGCGACCAACGTATCGGACAAGGTGCTGCGGATCCTGCTCAGCTACACGTCCTACGTGAACCGGAAGGTCTGGCACAAACCCGCCTGAACCGCCCTCACCCGCCGCGGCGTCGAGCCGCGGCCAGGGTCGTGAACGTGGCTTCGAGATGATCGATCGCCACGTCGACCGAGAAGGCCTGCTCCATGAAGCGGCGCCCGCGCCGCCCCTGTTCGGCCGTCACGCCCGGCTGGTCGAGCATGTCGACCAGCGCCTCGACGAAGGCGTCCGGCGCGTCCGTGGCGCTGTAGCGGACACCCGACCGCACATCGTCGTGCTTGCGGACCACGTCCGGCAGGGGCGTGGACAGTACCGGCAGCCCGCACGCCTGGTATTGCAGGATCTTGATGGGAATGATGTCGCGCGTGATGTCGTTGATCTCGAACGGATTGACCGCCACGCCGCCGAGCGACAGGTAACGCGGCACGTCCTGGTACGAGACCATTCCGGTGAGGATCACGCGGGATTGCAGCGCCAGTGCGTTGACCTCCGCGGCCAGCGCATCGTCCAGCTCACCGCCGCCCACGATCAACAGCTTGGCCTTCGGACGGCGCTGGACGATGCCGGGCATGCGGCGGACGAGTTCGATCAGCCCACTGAACGCGTATGTCGTGCCGAGGAACACGACCACCTCGTCGCTGTCGTGCAGGCCGTAGCGCTGCATCAATCCTGCGTCGGGCACGCGCGGAGAAAAGTGCGCGCAGTCCACGCCATGGTCGAGAACGCTGGCCGGCACCGCCCGCCCCGCCAGCGCATGCACGTAGTCGCCCATCTTCTCGTTGGTCACGAGCACGTGGTCCGCATTGCGATAGATGTAGCGCTCACCCGCGCGCAGGATGGCCTGCGACGCCCGGTCCGGCCTCAGCTGGTGGTACGCGTCGAGCACGCGATAGACGGCAGGCACGCCATGCCGGCGTGCCAGGCGGATGGCCTGCGTGCCGTTGACGAAGACCGAGTAGACGAAGACCGCATCGATGTCGCCCTGGCGCAGTCGCGACGACAGCATGCGATGGAAACGCGCGCGCGCCTCGAAGAACTTGAAGACAGGCAGGTTGCCATGGGGGATCGGCGTGAGCGAGATCTCGCCCTCTCCGGTCCGGCTCACGCGCTGCGTGCCGGGAGGGGTGGCCCGGGTTTCGCTGAAGTCGATGACTTCCACTGCGTGGCCACGTCCCGCTAGACGCTCCGCAAAGTCCTGGTACTCGTAAACAGGCTTGTCGAGGTAGCTGACTTCGTGACACCAGAGGATTTTCATCGGTCGGATCCGTGATCGGGACAGCAGTGGTCCGGTTCGGGCAGAGAAGGATTGGTGGCGGCTGATCAGGCGGGGCGACCGCCGCTGAGGGTCATCAGCAGGACGCCACACGACACCAGCACCAGGCCGGCCCACTGGGCCGCGGCGAGCCGCTCGCCATACAACAGCCAGCTCGAAAGCGCGATCAGCACGTAGAACAGTGCGCCGGAGATCGCGAATGCCATGCCCAGCTTCACGCGACTGACAACGACCACCCAGACGATGAAGCCGATTCCCTGGATCGCGACGGCCATGATCACGCTCGGGGACAGGCACGCGGCCAGAAGCCACTGCACGCCCGTGGGCACCGGATCGCGCGCGGCGATCTGGGTCACCGCGTGCTTGACGAGCAACTGGCTGCCCAGCGTCGAACAGGTGACGAACAGGATCATCAGGATTTCGCGGATCATCGGTGGTTATCCATAAACGCGCGGGAGGCGACGTGCGCAACCGGGGCGGCGGGTCGGGTGGAGGTGGACCGCGTCAACGCGGCACGCGGTACTCGAAGACGCGCACGCCCGGCTCGCCGATCGCGACTTCGCGCAGGCATTGCAGGTCCTGGTCGGGCACGGCCTGGGTATAGACGATCTTGGTAATCCCCAGGCGTCGCGGCGCCTGGCCGCAGACGTCCAGTCTGACGATGTACAGATCGGCGCCGGGCAGTTCGAACTCCGCTTCCGCGCGACCCGGTGCGGAGGCGACGACGACGTTGGCGTAGCGGTTCCAGATGTCCGCGTGCTTGCCGCCCGGATCGAGAACCGCCATCTCCTCGTGGTCGGGCAACATGCGCGTGCCGTTGAAGACGTCGAGTCCGTGCGCCTTCATGCCCTGGCTGAAAACGAAGTCGTCGATGGTCATCCAGCGGTCGGAGGGGCCGTCGAGCCTGTCGACGGCCAGCAACACCGGCTTGCGCATCAGAGAGTCGACACCGACGGAGACCGGATTGACCGTCAGCGAAGGCGCAACCACGAGTGCCACCCCCAGTCCCAGCAGGCCGATGCGACCGAACGCCATGCCCGCGGTGATCATCGACACGGCGCATACGCCGATGAGGACGGTCGCCAGCGTGAAGAAGCCCGGATCCGACGCTCTGAAATGCAGTCCGACTGCCAGGGTTGCCGCCGCGAACAGCCCCACGAGGATCAGCCGCACCGGCAGCGGGTAGCGCGGAAGCAGGCCGCGCGCAGTGCCCGAGGCGATCAGCAGGCAGAGGATGACCGACGCCAGCCCGATCCCGAACAGCGCCCGCGTGCTCGGGACGTACTTCCAGCCGCCCGTCTGCAACACCGACGCGACGCTCGGGGGGAGATCGACGAACACCCATGCTGCGACGAGGGCGATGTAGACCATCAGTGCGAGCACGATGCCCGCGCGACGCCTCCACAGTCCGGAGACCGGAAGCAGGAGCAGCGCGAACGGCGCGAGGATGAGGAAGTTGCCCGCTTCGGACGCATTGGGCGTGATCGCGGGAAACCGCCCCTGGTCCGCGCGCAGATACTCGAAGAGCCCGACGACGCCAAGCCGGACGTCCGCCTCGCCGGGCACCGATACGCGCTGCCCGGGGAACACCGTCGCGGTCATGACGTCGACCGTGGGCGCCACCATGGCCAGGAACGCGTAGACGCCTGCGCCGATGGCCATCGCGCTCACCGCCCCGATCACCAGCTTCGTTTTCGGCATCGCCAGCAGCGAAGACCGGACGCCGGGCATGGCGACGCCGAATCCGATCAGGATCGCCGCCCCCAGGTACGCCAGCGGCACGATGAAGGGGGGATAGATGTTCGAGACCAGCAGCACCACGCCCAGCAACCCGAGCAGCGCGCCCCCGAAGACGGTGCGCACCCTGCTGCCGTAGAGGAAGTAGAGCGCCCCAACGCAGGAGATCGCGAAGCCGGAGAGGATGTCGGGCAAACCGCTCGAGAACCACCACTGGACGAACGAGGAGCCGTAGATCCACAAGCCGCCCAGCAGCGCGACGGACAGGTGTCCGCGGGTGAGGATCAGGAGCAGCCAGACGAAACCCGCGAACAGGCTGAAACTCTTGAAGGCCCACAACCAGGAAATGCCGCGGTCGGGCGCGTCGAAGACGAAGAGCCCCAGGAACTTCGGATTCAACGAGATCAACGACTCCTGCACCGGGACACCGGCGACCAGGGGCGCTTCCTCGGCGCCCACATTCCCGTTGCTGAGCGGGAAATCGCCGGCGTGCTGGCTGAGGATCCAGGGCGTCTGGACGTTCCATTCGTCGGAGCGGATCGACTTGGCTTCACCATAGACCCGTGCGGTCTCCGCCGGCCGCCCGTAGATGTCGTCCCACACCCCGATCGAGGACTGGTTGAGATTCAGGGCCACGTAAGCGCCGGCCGCGGCCACGATGCACGCTGCAGCGAAGACCATCGCCGGGGTGACCGCCAGCACGTTCCGGTCGGAGACGGCGTCCGCAACCTTCGCCAGGGCGCGACCGATCCGCGGACCCAGCCGCGTCCTCCACAGCGACGAGGCCGCGATGCGCTGCAGCGCCAGCGCCGCGAGCAACGCGACGAAACCCGCCGCGAGGGAAGGCGCCACCGACGAGGCGATCTGCGTGGCGAGCGTACGGCCGCCGGGAGGCTCCACGTTGAAGCCGATGTGGGGATCCGGCCCGACGACCCGATACTTCAGGCGCGGCGGCGGCTCGATCGCCTGCAGGTCGTGGCTGATGTTGATTTTGCCGGCAAGCGCACCCTCCGTCATCGAACGCGTGTGCCACCCCCGATGCAGCGACAGCGAACGCAGTTCGAACTCGCCGGAGGCACCACCCGGGTCGAGCCGGATGCCCGACAGGCGCTTGCCGACGGGAAGCGGAACGTCGTAGCGGTGCCATGCCCCGTCGGGCTTGAGTTCGACGCCGGTCACCTGCTCCGCGGCATACCCGCCGCCATCGGTCGCATAGAAGACCTGGCCCTGCGCGGTGCCCGTCGAGCGCATCTCGACCGAGACCACGGTGCTCCTCGACAGCAGCAGTGCGAGATTCGCCAGCAGGAAGAAGACGAACACCACGATCGCGACGAACTTCAATGCCGCGACGCTGCTGTTCCGCTCAGCTGAAGGTTCGATGGCTGCTCTCCGCGTCGGGTGCGCACGCCTGCGCGCTGGTGCGCTCGCCTCGCGCCGCTTCGCATGCCACCGCGCGAGGCGCCTGCGCGAGCGTGAACGGAGCGTCGGTGAGGCTGAGGTTGACGTTGTAGTAGGGATCGGCCTCGAGCTGCGCCCCCCAGCGGTCGAGCATGAAACGCACTTCCCGGTTGAACCGCTCGACCTTTTCCGGCGTGTCCTCGTATCCGCGGGATGCGGACTCGTGGTGGTACAGCTCGGCGAACGGCGTCCAGAGATTCCGGTAGCCCGCCTCCCGCACGCGAATGCAGAAATCGACGTCGTTGAACGCCACTTCGAGCCGTTCGTCGAGGCCCCCGACCTGCTCGAAAACGGACCTGCGGATGACCAGGCAGGCGGCGGTGACCGCGCTCAGGTTCTGTGCAAGACCGGCCCGGTGCTTGTCGCCGGGATACCCCCTGGGCTTTCCCACGTAGGCATGGCCGGCAACGCCGCCGATCCCCAGGATCACACCGGCGTGCTGGATGGTGTCGTCGGGGTAATAGAGCATCGCGCCGACGGCGCCGATTTCCGGTCGCGCCGCGTGCGAGACCATTTCGGTCAGCCAGTCCGGGCTGATGACCTCGATGTCGTTGTTGAGCAGGCCGATCAGTTCGCCCTGGCTGTGCTGCGCGCCGAAGTTGTTGATGCGCGAATAGTTGAAGGGTGCGTCGTAGGGCAGCACCCTGACCTTCGGGTGTGCCGCAAGGCTCTCGAAGTACCGGAGCGTCTCGGCTTCGACAGAGCCGTTGTCGATGATCACGATCTCGTAATTGGCGTAGACCGTGCGCTGCAGGATCGACTCCACGCACTGTCGCAGGAGGTGGACCCTGTCCCGCGTCGGGATGAGCAGGGTGACCCGCGGCGCCGGCTCCGCGATGGGGTGGGCGATGTGGAAGTAGCCGCTGTGGCCGGGCAGTTCCTCGACGCGGGCGCCCGATCCGGTCCTGTCGAGGTGGTCCTGGATCGCCCGCAACGCGGCGAGATGCGCGTAGCCCTTCTCGCCGGGCGCCAGCGCGGTCGATCCCTCGATCATCCTCCAGTGGTAGAGCACGCGCGGAATGTGGCCGACCTGGTCCGAAGCGAGCTTCTCGATCGCGCGCAGCGCCAGGTCCCAGTCCTGTGCGCCGTCGAAGCCTTCGCGGAAGCCGCCGATCTCGACCACCAGCGCGCGCTCGTAGACACCCAGGTGACAGACGCAGTTCTGTGACAGGAACAGATCCGGATTCCAGTCGGACTTGAAATACGGATCGCTGCGACGCCCGGAGGCGTCGATCTTGTCCTCGTCGGTGAACAACATCCGCCATCGCGGGTTGCGTTCCAGCTCGACGGCGCACCACTGCAGCGCGAGCGGATGCAATGCATCATCGTGATCGAGCAGGGCGATGTAGTCGCCGGTGGCCAGGTCCAGCGCGCTGTTGGACGCGGCGGCGATGTGGCCGTTACGGTCGCGTCGTACGGCCTTGATCCTCGGGTCGGACGCGACAGATCGCTCGATCAGCGCCCAGACGGCGGGATCGGACGACGCGTCGTCGGCCAGGCAGAGCTCCCAGTGCGGATACGTCTGCGCGCGGACGCTGTCGATACAGGCCGAGAGCCAGCGCGGATCGGTGTTGTAGGTCGGCACGATGACCGAAAACACCGGTGTCGCGTGCAGTCGCGGCATCGCGCGCAGGGTTTCGGCGAGCGCATCGTCCGAGCAGTCGTCGTTGAACTCCAGCCACACGCCGTAGTCCGACAGGTCGAGACCCGCGACATCCGTGACGTAACTGCGGTAGAGACGCTCCGCCATGTGTCGCGGGCCTGAAAGCAGGTCGACACCGATCCGCGACGCGAGGCGCAGCCGTCCGCCCCACCCGCAACGCTGCCAGTGCCAGGACACCATGTGCCGGGCGGCTTCGAGCTTGCCGAGCCGGCGCATCCGGAACTCCAGCACGCGGAACTCGCAGGGCGTGACCGTCGGGTCGAAGCGCAGGGTCGTGACGTCTCCGACGAAACGGACGAGCCGCTCGACGCGATGGATGCCTGCCCGTGCGTCGGCCAGCGGGAACGCAATGCGATCTGCCTCCAGGACGTATCCGCGCGCATAGTCCGGGTACAGGACAGGCGAATGCACGCGGCCCTTCAGAACCTCGAATGCGATTTCAAGCAGATACCACCCGCCCGCAACCGCGCCCGTCGGCAGTTGCACGTCGAAGTAGGGGTCGTTGCCCGTGGAGCGCCAGCGCGTCTCGCGTCCCGCACCCTCCAGGCGCTTGAGTTGCTGGATCGGTCGCAGTTCCGTACTCATCACAATCGGGGAGCCTGTTGCAGATGACGCGCCCGCGGGGCAGCGTGGCGGGCGGGATCGATCGAGCACGCCCGATCGATCAGGAAGGATTGGGATTGTAGGCCGGATCGGAAACCGGGGCGGTCGACCATCGCGATCGCCTCGTCGCCACCTGGCGATCGAAAGGCGACTGCTCCGCTGCCGGTCACGGACCCGCGCGCATTTTCCACCACGGACGCGCCTGGAGGGTCTCGATCCGCTGGACCGCGGCGGTCATCTCCGCAATGCGCGACCGCGTGTCCTCAAGACCCGCCGAGTGCGCATCCAGCAATGCCAATCGGGCCAGGACTTCGTCGACGGCCGCGCGATGCTCCGATTGCGTGGCCAGCGAATTCAAACGCGCCATCAACTCGGCGATCGCTGCGCGATGCTCCGCCTGCGAGTCGAGCGCGAACTGCGCAGCGCCGTTCGCGGCATACTGCAGGGTCGCGATGGCCTCGGGGATGGCGGAAATGGTGCGCGCAGACGTCTGGAGGTCGCCCGACAGCGCGTTCAACCGTTCCGACAACCCATCCAGTGCCAGGCCCAGATCCACGCGCTCGCGCGCAGCCTCGCCCAGCAGGCCCTGCGACCGGCTGGCTTCGGCCGCGAGCATGCGGGCCTGCTGCAGGACGGCCTCGAGCATGTGCTCCACGTGCCGCCCCGCACGCGCCGCCGTCAGCACCGGTTCGAGCGCGGCCGCGATCGCCCCGACGATCCTTCGCGATGCCTCATCGACCACGACCGCCTCGAAATCGATCGTCACCGCCACTGCGGCAACCTCCGGATCGGCCAGTTCCGGCAGATCCAGTTCGACGTAGGGATCGGCTCCCATGCAGACCCAGCGCAGCCAGCTGGGTGCCTGCGGAGGCAGCAGGTCTCCGTTGGCCAGCACGAGACGCGAGGCGACGTCGTCGATCTGCGAAACGACTTCACCCGTCGCATCGAGCAACGCGCACGCGACGATGCCGAAGACACCGGCGCGCTCGGCGGGATCGATGCGAAGGCGCGTCACCTCGACCGATGGCCGCACCGGAAAGCGGAGCGCGACCGGTCCGGTCGCGGTGGTGCGACTCATGCACGATTCGCGCGAACGGTCGAAATCGCCGCCCGGCGCACGGAAGTACACGCGCACATCATCGTGCGTGGCGGATGCGAGGTGCGCGACATCCCGTGAGGGATCGGGCGCCGCAGCGGCCAGGAAACCTGCGAGCGCGGCGTCATGCGAAAACGCGGACGCGAATGCCTGCATCGCGGGTGGTACCGCATCGCCCACCAGTACGACGCCAAGACCGTTGCTGTGGTGGAAATTGAACGTCCGGTAGCGCTCGGCCAGCTCTTCCAGGAACTGTCCGACGCCGAACCCACGCTCCTGGACCGCCGTATCGTGCAGGAGCACGACGGCCTTCGCGCTCAACTTGGGCAACCAGGTTTCGAAGTCGTGGCGCACGGCCTCGTAGGTATGCAGCCCGTCGATATGCAGCAGATCGATGCTGCCATCCTCGAACGTGGAGACCGCATCGTCGAAGAAGCCACGGTGCAGGCGCGAGAACGCCGCGTAGCGCGGGTCGTGATAGGCCCGCAACGCGTCCAGCACACCTTCGCCGTAGGCCTGGGCATGCGCGTCGCCCTGCCAGGAGTCCACCGCAACGCACTGCGTCGGCAGGCCCAGATGCGCGACCGCCTGGCAGAAGGCGAGATACGAGTTGCCCGAATGGGTGCCCAGCTCCACCACGAGCGCGGGACGGAGCAGATCGATCGCCAGATACGCGAACGGGATGTGGCCGATCCACGAGTAGGGCTCTGCAACGTGCGGTTGCAGCAGCACCACCGGATGGCGCTCGAGCCGGAATGCTTCGCTCATTCGATCACCTTCAGTTCGATATTGGTCATCGGCAAACCGAGGATGCCGATCGACCAGGACTGGCACAGCGACTTGAGGACCAGCGCCTCGTGCACCCAGTGCTGGATCGCGTGTTCGTCCTTGCCGCCATCGGCGATGCCGATGGTGATGAAGTAGTCGCCGGCCTTCAGCCTCGGCATCTCGAACTCGAATCGTGCACGTCCCTTCTCACCCGCGCGCATCGCAACGGGCTTGCCGAGCGTCGACACGTGGGTGTTGTCGCCGAAGAGCAGCTGCCCCAGGCGGTCCTTGAGGTAGAAGCCGACGATCGGCCGGGCGAGCTCGTGCTCCGCGCTGAACTCCACGTCGAGCACCACCGATTCGCCTCCCACGCACCAGGACAGTTCCTGGCCCGCGGCGTCGCGCAGGACGACGTCGAGGACCCTGGCGCGCATTTCGCCGAAGCCCTGCGCGTTTGGATCGAACGCGACGACCTCGATGTCGTTGCGCAGGTTCGAGAGGTTGACCAGGTCGCGGCGCATGTCGTGCCGCCTGCGCTCGACCGCCCGGTGCGGGCCCGCGGCGGCCTTGACCAGCGCGTCTCCCTGGCGGCTTGCAATGATCGATTCGAGGTACTGCTGCACGACGTCCCGCGACTCGCCGTAGGCCATCATGCGTCCGCTGTCGATCCACAACGCCTTGTCGCAGAGTCCGCTGACCGCAGCGTCGTCGTGGCTGACGAAGAGCAGGGTTCCACGCGACTTGAAGTCACGCAGGAAGCGCATGCACTTCTGCGTGAAGAAGGCATCGCCAACCGCGAGCGCTTCGTCGATGATCAGCACGTCGGCGTCCACGTGCGCCATCACCGAGAACGCCAGGCGCATCACCATGCCACTGGAGTAATTGCGGATGGGCTGGTCGATGAACTCGCCGATGTCGGCGAAATCCAGGATCTCCTGCAGCCTCGCCTCGATCTGCGCATTGCTCAGGCCCAGGATCGAGGCGTTGAGGAAGACGTTCTCCCGGCCGGTGAAGTCGGGGTTGAATCCGCTTCCCAGTTCGAGCAACGCGGCGATTCGGCCCTGGATCTCGACACGCCCTTCCGAGGGCGCGAGGGTTCCCGCGATCATCTGCAGCAGCGTCGACTTGCCCGAGCCGTTCTTGCCGATGATGCCGAGCGTTTCGCCCCGCCGGACGGAAAGATCGATGCCGCGCAGCGCCCAGAACTCGCGGTAGAAACGCTTCGACGCGCCGAAGAGCCCCTGCAGCAGCCGGTGGGACGGCCTGTCGTAGATCTGGTAGCACTTGCCGACGCCGGAGACGTCGATGACGAGATCAGAGGACATCGGCGAACCCCCGCCGCGTCTTCTGGAAGACCGCGAAAGCCAGATACGCGAAAAGCAACGCGGCCCCTGTGTACACGAGCAGGCCGGACCAGTCCGGCGTCCTGCCCCAGAATGCGATCTCGCGGACCTGGTCGATGATGAAGGTGAGCGGATTGAGCCGGAAGAGCGCCTGGTAGCTCTCGGGCAGCGTTTCAACCGGGACGATCGCCGAGGAGAGAAACAGCATCGCAGTCGCGAGCACGCCGGTGATCTGCGCGATATCGCGCAGGAACACGCTGAGCGAGGACAGCAGCCACACCGTGCCCAACGCGACGAGCGCGAGCGGCGCGAGCACCAGCGGCCACAGGACGAGCGTCCACTGCACCTCTCCGCGTAGGATCAGGTTCAGGGCGATGAACACCAGGATGTTCGTGAGCGCATGGAACATTGCCGACAGCACGACCGTCCAGGGCAACACCTCGAGCGGAAACACGATCTTCTTGACCAGATTCGCATTGGCCGAGATCAGCGACGGCGCGCGCACCAGGCATTCGGCGAAAAACCCGTGGGTCAACAATCCCAGGAACAGGAGCATCGCGAAATCGGCCGTGTTGCCGCTGGTGCCCGGCCACCGTGCCTTGAGGATGTAGCCGAAGGCGAGCGTGTAGACGATCAGCATGAAGAACGGGCTGATGAGCGACCACAGCAGCCCGAAGCTGGCACCCCGGTACCGGCCCAGGATGTCGCGCCGCGACAGCTCCAGCGTCAGCGACCGGTGCCGGGTCCAGGCGCTGAAGGGCCCGTCGATCGACAGCAGCGGCGCATGCGACATGCTGTTGCGCACGTCAGCGCTCCAGCGCGTGATCGAGATCCGCCTGCAAGTCGCCCAGCGTCTCCACCCCCACACTCAACCGCACGAGATCATCGTGGATCCCCAGCGCCGTGCGCCGCTCCAGGGGCACCGACGCATGCGTCATCACCGCAGGATGGTTGACGAGACTCTCGACGCCGCCCAGCGACTCGGCCAGCGTGAACAGTCCGGTCCGCTCGCAGAAGCGCTTCGCGGCCTCGAATCCGCCCTTGATGCGGACCGAAATGATGCCGCCGAAGCCGTCCATCTGGCGCTTGGCGAGGTCGTGCTGGGGATGCGAAGGCAGGCCCGGATAGATCACCTGCTCGACCGCCGAATGGGTTTCGAGAAATTCGGCCAGCGCCTGCGCATTCCCGCAATGCGCCTGCATGCGCAGATGCAGGGTCTTGAGACCGCGCAGCGCGAGAAAGCTGTCAAACGGCCCCTGCACCGCGCCGCAGGAGTTCTGCAGGAATGCGAGCTGCTCGGCAAGTTCGGCATTGTCGCCGACCACCAGCATGCCGCCGACCATGTCGGAATGGCCATTGAGGTACTTGGTGGCCGAGTGCATGACGATGTCGGCGCCGTGCTCGATCGGGCGCTGCAGGATCGGCGAAGCGAAAGTGTTGTCGACGACGACGATCAGGCCGCGCGTGTGGGCGATGTCCGCGATCGCGCGGATGTCGACGATCTTGAGCATCGGGTTGGTCGGGGTTTCGATCCAGACCAGCTTCGTCCTGTCGGTGATCGCGGCCTCGAACGCGGCCGGGTCGGTCATGTCGACGTAGCTGAAGGACAGACCGGCGCTGCGGGTGCGCACGCGCTCGAACAAGCGGTAGCTGCCGCCGTAGAGATCGTCCATGGCGATCACGTGGTCGCCGCTGTCGAGCAGTTCGAGCAGGGTCGCCGTCGCCGCCATGCCGGACGCGAACGCGAAGCCGCGGGTGCCGCCTTCCAGGCCCGCCACGCAGCGCTCGTAGGCGAAGCGTGTCGGATTGTGGGTGCGCGAATACTCGAAGCCTTGGTGTTCGCCGGGACTGGACTGCGCGTAGGTCGAAGTCGCGTAGATCGGCGGCATCACCGCGCCGGTCGACGGGTCGGGTGACTGGCCGGCATGGATGGCTTTGGTGCCCAGCGCGAACGCGCGGCCACCGGTATGGGAATCGGACATGACGGCTTCCAGAAAAGACGGGGGATTCTAGCCAGCGGCGCTGAACAGGGCGTTCAGGCCTCGGCCCGGATGCCCTCGCCGCTCAGTTGACCCGGCGGCGCAGGTAGTTGAGCAGGTCGATGCGCGTGATCAGGCCGAGGAAATTCTCGCCACTGGTCACGATGGCCACCTGGCCGCGGTCGAACACCGGCAGCAGGGCCTCGACCGGCGATTTGACGTCGAGGAAGTCGAGCTTGCTGACCATTGCCGTCGACACCGCGTCGCGGAAGCGCGCCTCGTCGCCGTAGACGTGCAGCAGCACGTCGCTTTCGTCGAGGATGCCGACGATGCGGTCGCCCTCCATCACCGGCAGCTGCGAGATCT
>ENA-UOXB01000823-UOXB01000823.1-bioreactor-metagenome-genome-assembly--contig:-NODE-823-length-16769-cov-28.627199_pt1 | contig 16769 bp, 16 predicted proteins | sample MGYA00238158_ERZ761615 | MGnify/ENA primary metagenome ERZ761615 (study PRJEB28904, sample SAMN06267902) | bioreactor metagenome | isolation source: Joint BioEnergy Institute, California, USA... | reverse complement strand
TGCTCATCCTGCACGCCGACCACGAGCAGAACGCGTCGACCTCGACGGTGCGCCTGGTCGGTTCGACCGGCGCCAACCAGTTCTCCTCGATCTCCGCCGGCATCAACGCCCTCTACGGCCCGCTCCACGGCGGTGCGAACGAGGCCGTCCTGGACATGCTGGGCCGCATCCGCGACTCGGGGGAGAGCGTGCAGCGCTTCGTCGAGCGCGTCAAGAACAAGGAAGACGGCGTGAAGCTCATGGGCTTCGGTCACCGCGTCTACAAGAACTACGACCCGCGCGCCAAGCTCGTGAAGGAGTCCGCCGACGAGGTGCTCCGCGAACTCGGTGTCGAGGATCCGCTCCTGGCCCTTGCGAACGAACTCGAGGAGATCGCGCTCAGCGACGACTACTTCAAGGAGCGTCGTCTCTACCCGAACGTCGATTTCTACACCGGCGTCATCTACAAGGCGATGGGCTTCCCGACGCGGATGTTCACGCCGCTGTTCGCGATCGGGCGTCTGCCCGGCTGGCTCGCGCACTGGCGCGAGATGCAGAACGATCCGCAGACGAAGATCGGACGCCCGCAGCAGCTGTACACGGGCGCTTCCGAGCGGGATTACCCCACTTCGCACTGACGCGCTCGTCGCTCGCTAGGGTGAGCCCATGCGGGAGACGCGTTCGGCGTCCTCTTCGGCCTCGTCACCCTCGTGATCATCGCTGTCGCCGTCTTCGGGATCGTCGTCGCGGTGCGCAAGCATCGGATTCTGAAGGATGCCGGTGTCGACCCTTTCACGGTGGATGCGGCGATCGCCGCTAAAGTGCTTCGGAGCGACGCCTTCTCGTCCTCGACGCGCACGCCGTCACCGGAGCCGGCGGCGGAGCCGGCGCCGACGATCGAGATGCGTCTCGCTGAGCTCGACGACCTACGCTCGCGCGGGGTCATCACCGAGGACGAGCATCGTGAGGCCCGCGCGGCGGTGTTGCGGGGCTGAGCGCCTCAGGCGTGCAGGTCGGCGTTCAGCGTGACGCCGACACCTTCGCGGCGCACGGCCTCGACCGCTCCGGTGAGCGAGTTGCGACGGAACAGGATGCCGTCCTGTCCCGACAGTTCCGCGCCTTTCGCCGTCGGACGCGTACCGTCGGGACGCGGGGCTTCGCCGGCGAGGACGATCTTCGTGCCCGCGGTCACGTACAGGCCCGCCTCGACGATGCAGTCGTCGCCGAGCGAGATGCCGATGCCGGCGTTGGCGCCGAGGAGGGTCCGCTGACCGATCGAGACGCGGTGTTCGCCGCCGCCGGACAGCGTGCCCATGATCGAGGCACCGCCGCCGATGTCGCTGCCGTCGCCGACGACGACGCCCTGCGAGATGCGGCCCTCCACCATGGAGGCGCCGAGCGTGCCCGCGTTGAAGTTCACGAATCCCTCGTGCATCACCGTGGTGCCGGGTGCGAGGTGAGCGCCGAGACGGACGCGCGATGCGTCGGCGATCCGAACGCCTGCGGGGACGACGTAGTCGGTGAGGCGGGGGAACTTGTCGAGACCGCTCACCTGGATCCCCGAGCGCTGCAGCCCGGGGCGCAGACGAGTGAGATCGTCGGGGTGGACCGGCCCAGCGCTCGTCCACGCGACGGTGGGCAGGTGCGCGAAGATCCCGGTGAGGTTCAGGTCGTTCGGGGTCACCAGCAGGTGGGAGAGCGCGTGCAGGCGCAGGTACGCATCGGATGTGCCGGTAGGAGCGGCATCCAGGTCGATCTCGACGACGACCACCTCGACGGTGACGCCGCGTCGCTCATCGCGCCCGGCGTAGGCGGCGAGGTCACTCGAGTCGACGTCTGCGGGGGCGCGACCGGCGGCAGGAGAGGGGTACCAGGTGTCGAGCACCGTACCGTCCCCGCTCGTCGTGGCCAGACCGATACCCCATACCCACCGCGCGTCGCTCATGATTCCAGGCTAACGGCCCGTCGTTAGACTCGACGTCATGCCCCGGCTCGACCTCCGCTCCAGCGCCGTCGATCTGACGCGCACCATTTGCGACATCCCCAGCGTGTCCGACGACGAGACCGTCCTCGCCGATGCGATCTTCGAGGCCGTCTCGGCGTTGCCCCACCTCGACGTGTACCGCGACGGCGACACGATCATCGCCCGCACCTCCCTCGGACGCGCGCAGCGCGTCGCCATCGCCGGGCACATCGACACCGTGCCGATCAACGCGAACGTCCCCACCCGTGACGTCGACGAGGACGGCGAGTCGTTCCTGTGGGGCCGCGGCACGGTCGACATGAAGGCGGGCGTCGCGGTGCAGCTGAAGCTCGCCGCCGAGCTCACCGACCCCCGGGTCGACATCACCTGGATGTGGTACGACCACGAGGAGGTCGCGGCCGACCTCAACGGGCTGAACCGGCTCGCGGCATCCCGCCCCGATCTCTTCGAAGCGGACTTCGCCATCCTCGGCGAACCCTCGAACGGCGAGGTCGAGGGCGGGTGCAACGGCACGCTCCGTGCCGTCGTGCGCACCACGGGCGTGCGTGCGCACAGCGCCCGGGCGTGGATCGGCGAGAACGCGATCCACAAGGCCGCGCCGGTCCTCGTCCGCCTCGCGGAGTACCGACCACGCGAGATCGAGGTCGACGGGCTGCTCTATCGGGAAGGACTGAACGCCGTCGCGATCCGCGGTGGGATCGCAGGCAACGTCATCCCGGACGCGTGCGAGGTCGACGTCAACTATCGCTTCGCTCCGAGCAAGGATGCCGCGGCCGCCGCCGCGCACATCCGGGACGTCTTCGCCGGCTTCGAGGTCGAGGTCGTCGATCTCTCCGAGGGCGCCCGTCCGGGGCTCGATGCGCCGCTCGCGCAGGAGTTCGTCGCTGCGGTCGGGGCGGTACCCAAGCCGAAGTACGGCTGGACGGATGTCGCCCGGTTCTCCGCGATGGGTGTGCCCGCCGTCAACTACGGCCCGGGCGACCCGTCCCTCGCGCACCACGACGAGGAGCGGGTGCCGCTCTCGCAGATCGAGGATGTCGAGCGGGGTCTGCGGGCATGGCTGAGCGGCGACTGAGGACCGCCGCCTCCATCGCCGGCACGGTCGCCGCGGTCTACGTCTCGGCGCGCCTGGTCACCACCCTCTTCTTCTGGATCGCTGCGGAGCTGTCGGGACCGACGTCGCGATTCGGCCCGGATGCCACGATCCCCTCGCTCGCGATGGGATGGGACTCCCAGTGGTATTGGGTCATCGCCGACCGCGGCTATCCGACCCAGCTCCCCGTGTCGGACTCCGGTCAGGTCGCCGAGAACGCCTGGGCGTTCATGCCGGTGTACCCCTGGCTCGCGCGTGCTCTCGGCACCGTCCTCGGCGGTTACCCGGCGGGAGCGATCGCGCTGGCCGTCGTCGCGGGGTACGCGGCATCCGTCGTCCTGTTCCTCCTGCTCCGCGAGCGCATCGGTGAAACCGCGGCACTCTGGGCGGTGGTCTTCTTCGCCAATGGTCCCCTCGCCGCCCTGTTCCAGATGGGCTACGCCGAGTCGCTGTTGCTCCTCTGGCTCTTCCTCGCCCTCTGGGCGCTCGTGCGCCGGCGGTTCGGCTGGATCTACCCGCTCATCGTCCTGATGGGATTCACCCGGCCCGGGGTCCTCGCGTTCGCCCTGCTGATCGGGCTGTACGGCATCCATCGGTGGGTTCGGCGCGGGCAGGATCCGCTGCCGACGTCGCACATCGTCCACATCATCGGGCTCGGCGCGCTGGCCACCATCGTCGGCTTCTCCTGGCAGGTGATCGCCGGCATCGTGACGGGGGACCCCGCCGCCTACCTCGACACCGAGCTCGCCTGGCGACGCAGTTGGGTCGGGTCGGAGGAGCACTTCCTTCCCTTCGCCGGGTTCATTCAGGCAGCGGGTATCTGGTTCGGGATCTGGGGGCTACCGCCGTCGTGGGGCGCAGTCGCGCTCGTCCTGCTCGTCGTCGGCGTGGCGGTGCTTCTCGTTCGGGCGCCGCAGGTGCGGAGACTGGGACCGGAGATCCGGCTGTGGGGCGCCAGCTACCTGGTATACCTGCTGGCGGTCTTCTTTCCGCAGTCGAGCATCTTCCGACTCCTCCTGCCGTTGACGCCCGTGGCGGCAGCCGTCGCCGTGCCTCGCTCGAGCTGGTGGCGGATCGGCGTCCTCCTGCTCTGCCTGGGCAGTCAGTGGTTCTGGATCCACGAGATGCTCGCACTCGGCGACACGTTCTTCCGGATTCCATGACGATAAGCGTCCGCTGAGAGCCGCGCGCGCCGAAGGGGATCACCCCATTGGGTAGACTAATGGGGTAGGCCGAAGACGAAAGGGAGCCCCACAATGGCAGCCATGAAGCCGCGCACCGGAGACGGACCTATGGAGGCCGTCAAGGAGGGCCGTCTCATCATCGTGCGTGTTCCGCTCGAGGGGGGCGGTCGACTTGTCGTCTCGGTGAACGATGACGAAGCGAAGGAACTCCACAGCGTTCTCAGCGGGGTCGTCGGCGCCGCCTGACCCCGGATCGACACGAAAGGCCGGCCCCTCGGGGCCGGCCTTTCGTCATCCCTGGACGCTGTCTCGAGACGGATTCAGGTGGGGTCGGCGACGGTCGTCAGCTGGAGCAGGCCCTCGCCGACGATGGAGAGTGCGCCGAGGACGGCCGGGGAGGACTGAGTCTCCTGGATCAGCGAGCGGTAGGCGCTCTCGACCGGTCCGCGCTTGACCGGATCGGCGACCGCCCCGCCGGCGAGGACACGCGGTACGAGAACGGTGCCTCCCGCGCGAGCGAGGCGCAGGCCGTGCTCCACGTACTCGATGACCCCCTCGGGGTCGGCGTCGATCAGGACGATGTCGTACGACGCCTCGTTCATCCGGGGGAGGACGTCGGCTGCGCGACCGGTGATGAAGCGCACGCGGGCAGGCGGGACGCGGGCGTCGGTGAAGGCCTTCCGCGCCACGGCGAGGTGCTCGGGCTCCTTGTCGATGGTGGTGAGCGTCGCGCGCGGCGAACCGTGGAGCAGCCACAGCCCCGACACGCCACCACCGGTCCCGATCTCGACGATGTTCAGTGCGCGGCTGGTCGCGGCGATGACCGCGCACTGCGCACCGACCTCGGGGCTGATCGGATTGGCGCCGATCTCGAGGGCGTGTGCGCGCGCCCGCGCGATGGCATCGGTCTCGACCGTCGCCTCTGCGGCGAACCGGCGAACCGCCTCGTGATCTCCCATGTGGTGAACCTCCACGTTCAGCCTAGGCGCGCGGTCACCGCTGAACCCCCAGGCGCACGGGTAACCTGGGAACCATGTCATTCGGGCTCGATCTGGAGAAGATCCTCCTCATTGGTCTGATCGCGGCCCTCCTGCTCGGACCCGAGCGTCTCCCCGGGTACGCCGCCTCGCTGGCGCGCCTCACCCGACGGGTCCGCGAGTGGCTCGACGGCGCCAGGACCCGTGTCAAAGAAGAGATGGGCGACGACTTCGACGAGATCGAATGGCGAAAGCTCGACCCGCGCCAGTACGATCCTCGCCGGATCATCCGTGAGGCCCTCATCGACGATGCCCCGGTGAAGCCGGTGACGGCGACACTCGGAGCGGCCACCGGTGTCGCCGTGGCGGAGCCACCGGCGGCCACCGCCACCGCTACGGAGGACGTGGCGACGGGCGTGCCGTTCGATTCAGAGGCGACCTGACGCGACCGTCGTCGTGTCAGTCCGGTCAGGCGCGGGAGACCGGAAGCGAACGTCCCGCCAATGATCGCCGCGTCGACACGATCTCGCCGGCGATGCGGGAGATCGTCTGAGACGCGATGTCGTCGGGCGCGCCGACGACGACGGGCACTCCGGTGTCGCCCCCCTCGCGCAATGCCGGGCTGAGAGGGACGGACCCGAGCAGCGGAACGTCATCGTCGTCGGACGACAAGGCGCCGGCCACCGCGGCGCCGCCGCCGTCGCCGAAGAGGTCGAGGGTCGTGCCGTCGGGCAACGTCAGTGCCCCCATGTTCTCGATCACGCCGAGAATCGACTGGCCGGTCTGGCGAGCCACGACGCCGCTGCGGACGGCCACGTCGGCGGCGGCCGCCTGAGGCGTCGTCACGACGAGCACCTCGGCGTGGGGGAGCAGCTGCCCGACGGAGATCGCGACGTCCCCGGTACCGGGCGGCATGTCGATCAGGAGCACGTCGAGATCCCCGAAGTGCACGTCGGTGAGGAACTGCTGCACCGTGCGGTGGAGCATGGGGCCTCGCCACGCGACGGCAGGGGAGGCATCCGGGGGGAGGAACATCCCGATGGAGATCGTCTTCACGCCGTACGCCACCGGTGGAAGCATGAGGTCGTCGAGCCGCGTCGGCTGCGGGGGGCGCCCGTCGTCGCCGACCAGACCGAGGAGTCCGGGGATCGAGAACCCATGGACGTCGGCGTCGATCAGTCCCACCGCGAGGCCTCGCGCGGCGAGCGCGACGGCGAGGTTGGCCGTGAGGGTGGACTTGCCGACACCGCCCTTGCCGCTCGTGACCGCGATGACCCGCGTCAGGGAGTCCGCCGTGAAGGCCATCCGCCGGGTGCCGCGGATGCGCTCGACGAGTGCGGACCGCTCCGCGGGAGTCATGACGCCGACGTCGACAGTGACCTCGCTCACGCCCGAGACGGATGCCGCGGCATCCCGTACGTCCTGTTCGATCCGATCGGCCGCCGGGCATCCGACGATGGTCAGCGCGATGCCGACGCGAGCGACGGCGCCCTCCACGGTGACGTCGCGGACCATGTCGAGCTCGCCGATCGGGCGGCGCAGCTCGGGATCGATGACCGCGGCCACCGCCCGGCGGACGTGTTCTGCAGCGACGGCGCTCACGAGGACGGTGGATCGTCGCCGCGACGTTCGGTGTCGCGCTCGGCATCGCGCTCGTCGAGGCGCTCCAGGAGCGTCCTCAACTCCTGACGCAGGACATCGCGGTTGACCACGTCGTTCTGCATGTCGGTGAGGGCCATCCGCAGGGCGACGACCTCGCGGGCGAGGTACTCCGTGTCCGCGAGATTCCGCTCGGCGCGCTGGCGATCCTGCTCGATCTGCACGCGGTCGCGGTCGTCCTGCCGATTCTGCGCGAGGAGGATCAGCGGCGCCGCGTACGAGGCCTGCAGCGAGAGCACCAGGGTGAGGGCTGTGTAGCCCAGCGCGGCGTCGTCGAAGCGGAGCGTCTCGGGACCCACCGTGTTCCAGCCGATCCAGGCCACGCAGAACAGTGTCAGGATCAACAGGAACGCGGGCGTCCCCATGGCCCGGGCGATCCATTCGGTGAATCGACCGAATCGGTCGCGGGAGGGCTGCGGCGTTCGGGTGAGGACGCTCGCCCGGCGACCGCGGGGAGCCTCGAAGCCGGACTTCGGCGCGCGTGCCATCATCGCCGCGGCTCCGTGACCTGGCGCGGGGCGTCCTGCGAACGCCAGTCGTCGGGCAGGAGGTAGTCGATGACGTCGTCGACGGTCACCGTGCCGACGAGGTGGCGCGCCTGATCGACCACGGGCAGCGAGACGAGGTTGTAGCTCGCGAGCAGGCGCGCGACCTCGGCGGCGCTGGCCGCCGTCGTCACGGGCTCCACCGTGTCGTCGATGATCGCGCCGAGGCGCTCGTGAGGCGGGTACCGCAGCATCCGCTGGAAGTGGACGACACCCAGCAGACGCCCCGTCGGAGTCTCGTAGGGCGGAAGGGTCACGAACACGGCGGCCGCGAGAGCCGGGTGGAGCTCGTGACGACGGATCAGGGCGAGAGCCTCCGCGACCGTGGCGTCGGCGGACAGGACGATCGGCTCACTCGTCATCAGGCCACCGGCGGTGTCCGGGCCGTGGACGAGGAGCGCGCGGACGTCCTCGGCTTCTTCGGGCTCCATGAGGTCGAGGAGCTGGCCGGCTCGGGCATCGGACAACTGGCCGAGCACGTCGGCCGCGTCGTCGGGTTCCATGGCGTCGAGGACATCGGCCGCGCGCTCGTCGCCCAGGGCCTCCAGGATGTGGACCTGGTCGTCCTCGGGCATCTCTTCGAGCGCGTCGGCGAGGCGGTCGTCGGGGAGCTCCTCCGCGACCTCGAGAAGACGATCTTCGGGCAGGTCGAGGAGCGTGTTGGCGAGATCGGCGGGCTTCAGCTCCGAGTACGAGGCGACCAGGAGCTCCGCGGACTGCGTCTCACCGTCGACCTGCTGCTCGCGCACCTCGTCCCACTGCGCGAACGTCGTCGGGCCTTTCGCGAAGGGCGACGCGCTCGTCTTGGGACGACGCAGGAACAGCTGGCCCACGTGCCATTCGCCGAGGCGATCGCGTTCGATGGCGACGTCCTCGATGACGGCGCGGCCCGAGCCATCGGTGAGGTGGACGTTCCTCCCGATCAACTCGGTCATGACGCGAACCTCGCCACCGCGCTGCTCGAAGCGGCGCACGTTGATGAGTCCCGTCGTGATGACCTGCCCGCTCGCGATCGAGGTGACCCGTCCGATGGAGAGGAAGACGTTGCGTCTGCCCGGGATCTCGACGACGAGGCCGACCACTCGAGGAGGGTCGTCCTTGCGATAGATCACGACCACGTCGCGGACCCGTCCGAGACGGTCTCCCGACGGGTCGAAGACGGCGCACCCGGTCAGGCGCGCGACGAAGACCCGCTGCGTACTCACCCGACCAGCGTAGTCGGCGGATCCGTCGCGGTTCCTGCGCCCACGCAAAGACCGCCGTGCGAGACTGAGCGCATGAGCATGATGGGCGGGGCCCCCAAGGAACACGGCGCGACGGTCGCGGAGTACACGGCGTACGAGGCGGCGCAGAAGGCCGTCTCGAGTTTGATCGCGGCCGATGTCCCTGCGCAGGACATCGCGATCGTCGGGCGCGGTCTACGTTCGGTCGAGCGTGTGACGGGGCGTCTCGGCTACGCGACCGCTGCGCGCTCCGGCGCGATCAACGGTGTGCTCCTCGGACTGCTCTTCGCCGCGATCTTCGTCCTCGGCAGCCCGGGAGCCGTCCTCCAACTCTTCGTCGGCGTCATGCTCGTCGGGATCGCCCTGGGCATGCTGCTGAGCATCATCAGCTACTCCATTCTCCGGCGTCGGCGCGACTTCACGTCCGTGACCCAGGTGATCGCCGATCACTACGACGTCACCGTCCTGCCGCGCAGCATCGGCCGCGCGAAGCAGCTGCTCGGCGCTCCCGCCGCTCCCTCCGCGCCGCCGGCCCGGCCCATCGATCCCGCTGAACCGCCGCGGTACGGCGAACGCGTCACCCCGGGTGCGCCGCAGCCTCAGGCGGGCGAGCGGGTCGACCCCGCTCCGACACCCGCGGCGGGCGAGCGGGTCGACCCGTCCGAGCCGCCCCGCTACGGCGAGCGCGTCGATCCCGCTCCGGCGCCCCCTGCTCTCCCGCCGCAGGGGGGCGAGAGCTCGACAGGTCCCGACCCGCAGCGATGATCCCGGTCGCCCTGCCCTCGGGCGGGGTCGAGCTCGGCGCGTGGGTCGATGACGCCGACGACCCGATCGGCGTGATCGCCCTCGCCCACGGAGCCGGCGCCGGGCACGAGCACCCGTTCCTCGACGGCGTCGCGCAGGCCTGGAGCGCCGCGGGCTTCACGACGGTCCGGTTCGATTTCCCCTACCGGCACGCGGGCAGACGGATGCCGGGTCCCGCCGCCCACGCCATCGAGACCTGGTCCGCCGTCGAGAGCTTCTGCCGGAGGGTGCTCCCCGGCATCCCGTTCGTCGCGGCGGGAAAGTCCTACGGCGGTCGCATGGCGTCGGTGGCGGCGGCGGAGGGACGGATCGCTCCGGAGGCGCTCGTCTACCTCGGCTACCCGCTCCATCCGCCGGGGCGCCCCGAGAACGCCCGTACCTCGCACCTTCCGTCCGTCGCCGCGCCTCAGCTGTTCCTCGCCGGGACGAAGGATCCGTTCCTCCAGCCGCTCGCCGACCTCGAGGCCGCCGCCGCGTCCTGCCAGGTCGCGGACGTCCGCTGGATCGAGGGCGGCGGGCACTCGTTCGAGGTGGCGGGGACCAAGCTCCCCGCGCACGAGGTGGGTGCGGCCACCGCGCACGTCGCCCTGCCGTGGCTCGCGGAGCGACTTCAGCGTCCGGCTGCGTAGCCCTGAACGCCGCGCGGGTTCGCGGCTGCCCACAGGATGCCGGTGCTGCCGTCTCTTCCGACGGCCGAGAGCCGGCCGAGCGACCAATCCCCGGCAGGCGTCACGCGGTGTCCGCGCCGGGCGAGTCCGTCGAGGACCCGCTCGCCCAGTCGGTCCTCGGCGGCGATGCCCGTCGGGTCCCAGGTCCTCGGCCAGAACGAGTCGACCATCGCCGCCGTGTGCAGCGTCGGGGCGTCGATCGCCTGCTGCGCGGAGTATCCGCCGACGAACATCCGGAGCAGCATCGGCAGCTGCCACTGATCCTGCTGGTCGCCGCCGGGGGTCCCCAGAGCGATGCGGGTGGTCCCATCGTGGACGAGCGTGGGCGAGAGCGTCGTCCGCGGCCGGTGACCGGGACGGAGGGCCGCAGGCGACGCCTCGTCGAGCCAGCACATCTGCAGCCGCGTACCGAGGCAGAACCCCAGTGACGGGATGGCGGGGGAGGACTGCAGCCAGCCGCCCGACGGCGTGACCGAGATGATGTTGCCCCATCGGTCGACGACGTCGATGTGGCAGGTGTCGCCGCGCGTGTCGCCCGTGCGCGCGACGGTGGGCTCGCCGGTGCCGACCGCGGCCTCGGCCTCTCGTCGCAGCGGCGGGCGCCAGGGGACGGCTCCAGCACGCGTCGCAGGTCGCCACGTGGATGAGGCGCGGTCGCCGATCTCGGCCCGGCGGGCGGTGACCACAGCGTCGGCGAGGAGGGGCGTGGCGTCCGCACCCTCGCCGAAGTAGGCATCGCGATCTGCGAGGACGAGCTTCAGCACCTCGATGAGCGTGTGCGCGCCGTCCACCGTCGAGGGGTCGAGACGTTCGTCCGCGAGCGGCTCGAGGATGCGGAGCGCCTCGAGGAGCGCCGGGCCCTGGGACCAGGCATCCGCTTTGAAGACCGTGCGGCCGCGGAAACCCACGGCCAACGGCGTCTCGTAGCGCGCCGGTGGGTCGGCGAGGTCGGCCGGAGTGAGGACGGCGGCGTGGTCTCTCCCGCTGGAGTGCCGATGGGGGCGGGCGAGGAACGCGCAGGCGTCCGCGAGCAGGTGACGCCATTCCGTCCGGGCGGCGTCGATCCGCGCGCGACGCTCGTCGGCGGGGTCGCCGGCCGTGGCGAGGCGCCGCAGCACGCCGGCGTAGGCCGGGTTCCGGTGGCGTGCGCCCGGCGTCGGGAGCTCGCCGTCCGACAGCCACAGCTGCGCCGACGACGTCCAGTGATCGCGGAACAGGTCGGCGACCCGACCGATCGTCGCGGCCGCGGCGGGGAGGAGCGGATGCCCCTCCTCGGCGTACCCGATCGCGTAGGACACGACGTCGGAGACGGTCCACGTGCCGTGGTCGCGGAGCAGGAGCAGCCAGGCATCGACGGCAGCGGGGATCGCAGCCGCCAACCCGCCGGCGCCCGGGACGAGATCGAGCCCCTCCGCGGCGAAATGGTCGATCGTGGCCCCGGCCGGCGCAGTCCCCTGGCCCATGAGGACCGTCGGAGCGGCGGCATCCGCAGGCTGGAACAGGCCGACGAGGTCGCCGCCGGGACCGTTCAGATGCGGTTCGACGAGATGCAGCACGAAGCCGCCGGCGCAGGCCGCGTCGAACGCGTTGCCACCGCGCTCGAGGACGGCCTGCGCGACGGCGGTCGCCGTGGCATGGGTGGATGCCGCCATCCCGAACGTCCCCATGAGCTGGGGCCTCGTCGTGAAGGCGGACGGCGGCGTGTACCCCGTCGTCGTCATCGACGCGATCTCAGGCCCGAGCGCGGGCGATCCACGCCTCGATCTCGTCCGCTGTGCGCGGGATGTCGGCCGACAGGTTCACGGGCCCGTCCGCCGTCATGAGGATGTCGTCCTCGATGCGCACACCGATGCCCCGGTACTCCTCGGGAACGGTGAGGTCGTCGATCTGGAAGTAGAGGCCCGGTTCGATCGTGAAGACCATGCCGGGCTCGAGCTCGCCGTCGTAGTACATCTCACGGCGGGCCTCGGCGCAATCGTGGACGTCGATGCCGAGGTGGTGGCTCGTCCCGTGCACCATGTAGCGGCGGTGCTGCCCGCCGCGGTCGGCGTCGAGCGCCTCCTCGGCGGTCACGGGGAGCAGGCCCCACTCGGCCGTGCGCGTCGCGATGACCTCCATAGCCGCCTCATGGATGGTGCGGAACTTCACGCCCGGACGCGCCGCCGCGAACGCGGCGTCCGCCGCCTCGCGAACCGTCTCGTAGATGCGTCGCTGGACGGCGGAGAAGGTCCCCGAGACGGGAAGGGTGCGGGTGATGTCCGCTGTGTAGAGGCTATCGACCTCGACGCCCGCGTCGATCAGGACGAGGTCGCCCGGGACGACGGCGCCGTCGTTGCGCGTCCAGTGCAGGTAGCACGCGTGCGGTCCCGAGGCGGCGATCGTGTCATACCCCTCGCCGTTGCCGTCGGTACGGGCGCGGAGGTGGAACACGCCTTCGATCGCCCGCTCGCCGCGCGGCGTGTCGATGATGCGGGGGAGCTCGGCGACGATGTCGTCGAATCCCCGTCCGGTCGCCTCGACCGCGAGGCGCATCTGCGCGATCTCGTACGGGTCCTTGACGAGGCGCATCTCGGACACGAACCGTGTCAGCTCGTCGTCGACCTCGACGGTCCGATCGCGATCGGAGTCCTGGAACGCGTCGATGTGCGCTGTCGGGACGCCGAGCTCGGCTGCGACTTCGTCGAGCGAGGGCCGCGGTCCGATCCAGAACTCGCCGATCGCAGCGTCGGCGTAGAACTCGGTCGTCGTCCGGTCGGCGCGCTCGCGCAGGTACAGGGTCACGTCGTGCCCGCCGTCGACCGGCTCGAAGACGAGGACGGAATCGGGGACCGCGTCCGCCCCCCACCCGGTGAGGTGGGAGAACGCGGAGTGGGCGCGGAAGGGGTAGTCGGTGTCGTTGGAGCGCTGCTTGAACGAGCCCGCGGGGATGACCAGCCGCGAGCCCGGGAAGGCGGCGGAGAGCGCGGCGCGGCGTGCGGCCGCGTACGGGGCCTCCGCCCGCTGCGAGGGGCGCGACGCGGGCCGTTCCGCCCAGCCCGTCGAGATCGAGTCCAGGAAGCCGGCGGGGAAGGGCTGCTTGCGATTGGTCGTCGCTGCGGCCGGGGTCTCAGGGGTCTCCGTTGCGATCGTGTCGCGCTCATCGGTGGTCATCGTCCCAGTCTCCCACCGACCGCCCGAGACGTCAGCCCACCGGCTCCAACTGCACGATGACGGGACGGTGGTCGCTGCCCGACCCGTCGAGGGAGGTCACGACGACCGATCCCGTCGCTCGCCAGGCATCCGTCGACATGACGTGGTCGATGGGAGCGCCCAGGAGAGACGGCCAACCGGTGTCCCACGTGCCGACGGCACCGTTCCCCGTGGCGGACGCGGCATCGTGGCAGCGGCCGAGGGTCCCGCCGTCGGTGCCGAGCCGACTCATGTGATCGACGGTCGCATTGAAGTCTCCGGCGAGGATCACATCAGGGCTCGCGCACTGATCCGCGACCCAGCGGAGATCGCTCCGCCAATGATCCATGTCGTTCGGCCTCGGCGCGACGGCGTGCACGGCGACGATCGTCGGTCCCTTCCCGTCGACGGGCATCGCGACCACGCTCGGGACGACCGAGGTGTTGCGGGTTCCCGCCGAATCCGACGTCACGACGGCGTAGTCGCCGAGATCGGGGGAGATGAGGAGCGTCGTGTACGTGGCATCCCACCCCTGGTAGTTCTCCTCGTGCACCCACATCGGGTTGCCGCGCTCACGCATCGCGACGGCGATCGCCTTGCCCGTCTTCTCCGTCGTCTCGGGGAGCGCGACGACGTCGACATCCATCGCGATGGCGGTCTGCACGATCGCGTCGACGTCGGTCGCCTCGCCCGCGGTGTTCCACGTCATGACGCGGATGCTGTCGGCGGTGGGTTCGGGGAGTCCCGACGTCCCGAGGCCGCGGAAGGCGAGGATGCCGACGTTCGCCGCGCAGGCGAGGATGCCGATCATCGCCAGGCCCGCTCCGAAGCCCCGCGTGCGGCGCCCGAGGCAGATCAGGAGGCCGAGGAGGGCGAGGGCGGCGAAGCCGACCGCGACGACGGGGCGGAGGGAGACGAGCTGCGCGATCGGGAATGTCTGCTCGAGGCGGAAGAACTGCGGCCAGGTGAGGATGGCGGCACCGATGGCGGCGGCGATCGTGATGAGGATCCCCGTCAGTCGCAGCACACCACGACACTAAGCGGGCAGGCTGGGGAGTTTCTGCGCGCGGTACGCTCGTCACCATGTCCGCCGGGTCGCATGATTCCTTCGCCCCCCACGGGCCGGGAGACCTGCACCTGCATTCGGATCATTCCGACGGGACCGAGCCGCCGTCCGCCGTCATGGCCGCAGCGCACCGTCACGGCATCCGGACCGCGGCCCTCACCGATCACGACACGACATCGGGCTGGGCCGAGGCCGCCGACGCCGCCGTGTCGCTCGGAATGTCCTTCCTCCCGGGCATGGAACTGTCGGCGCGCCACGAATGGCGCAGCGTTCACGTCCTCGCCTACCTGGTCGACCCGGAGAACGCGGACCTGCGAGCACTGACCGATCGCATCCGGGAGTCCCGCCTCACGCGCGCACGGACCATGGCCGATCGGATCGGTCGAGACTACGACCTCACGTGGGAGGACATCGAGGAGCAGACCGCGGAGGGCGCCACCGTCGGACGTCCCCACATCGCAGACGCGCTCGTCGCTCGCGGGCACGTCCGCGACCGCGGCGAGGCATTCGGCGGCATCCTGTCACCGGCCAGCGAGTATTACGTCGCTCTCTACGCTCCGGATCCCGTGACCGCCGTCGCCGCCGTCTCGGCCGCCGGCGGCGTGCCGGTGATCGCCCATCCGGCCGGGCGGGCCGGACTGCTGCCCACCCGGATCGTCCGGGGCATGCTCGGTGCGGGCCTCGCGGGGTTCGAACTGGGCCACCGCGAGAACGCGGAGCCCGCTCTCGGCGAGCTTCGTCGCCTCGTCGCCGATCGGGGCCTGATCGCCACCGGATCGAGCGACTATCACGGTCGCGGCAAGCCGAACATCCCCGGCGAGAACACGACGTCCGAGGAGATGATCGACCGGATCGTCGCGCTCGGGACGGGGAGCTCGCTCGTCACGCCCTAGCGGGGCGCGAGCTCAGGCGCCCGCGACGGGTGCGCCCGAGCCGGACCCGCCGCGACGGCGCCGACGGCGACGTGCGGGAGCGGGCTTGCCGTCGTGGTGCTCCTTGCCGGAGCCGTCGTGGGTACCCGCTCCGTCGACCGTGCGGTCGGCGGCATCGGCCGACGTGGGAGCGGAACCGGATGCCGACGCCTCGCCGTCGGCGGCGAACGTCGAGCCGACCTTGGCCTCGTCCGCACCTGAGCGGCGACGACGGCGGCGGCGGGTACCGGCATCCGTCGACTGCTCCGCGGCGGCATCGGCAGCACGTGCCGGGGCGGCCGAGGAGCGCGCGGGAGCAGCCTTCGGGGCTGTCGCGATGCGGCCCTTCGTCCCGGCGGGGATGTCGAGGTCCTCGAACAGGTGGGGGCTCGACGAGTAGGTCTCGAGGGGTTCGGGCTGGCCGAAGTCGAGAGCCCGGTTGATGAGGGCCCACTTGTGGAGGTCGTCCCAGTCGACGAACGTCACCGCGATGCCGGTCTTACCGGCACGGCCGGTGCGGCCGGCGCGGTGCAGATAGGTCTGCTCGTCGTCGGGGATCGTGTGGTTGATGACGTGGGTCACATCGTCCACGTCGATACCGCGGGCGGCGACGTCGGTCGCGATGAGGACGTCGCGCTTGCCCGCCTTGAAGGCGGCCATCGAGCGCTCGCGCGCCTCCTGGCTCATGTCGCCGTGGACGGCGCCGGCGCTGAAGCCACGGTCGCTGAGCTCGTCGACGAGTCGCTGGGCGGCGCGCTTGGTGCGCGTGAAGATGACGGTCTTGCCGCGGCCCTCGGCCTGCAGGATGCGCGCGATGACCTCGTCCTTGTCGAGCGAGTGCGCCCGGTAGACGAGGTGCTTGATGTTGGCCTGCGTGAGGCCCTCGTCGGGGTCGCTCGCGCGGATGTGGATCGGGTTCGACATGAAGCGTCGGGCGAGCGCGACGATCGGGCCCGGCATGGTGGCCGAGTACAGCATCGTGTGGCGGACCGGCGCGACCTTCTGGAAGATCTTCTCGATGTCGGGGAGGAACCCGAGGTCGAGCATCTTGTCGGCCTCGTCCAGGACGACCTCGGTCGCGTGCGACAGATCGAGCAGACGCTGGTTGTTGAGGTCGATGAGGCGCCCCGGGGTGCCGACGACGATCTGCGCGCCCGCCTTGAGCTGATCGATCTGACCCTCGTAGGCCTTGCCGCCGTAGATGGCGACGACGCTCGTGGCGCGGCCCGAGGTCAGCATGTCCATGTCCTCGTAGACCTGAACGGCGAGCTCGCGCGTCGGGACGACGATGAGGGCCTTGACGCCGGGCTCGGGGTTCAGGCCGAGGCGCTGGACGACGGGGATGCCGAAGCCGAAGGTCTTGCCGGTACCGGTCTTCGCCTGGCCGATGATGTCCTGGCCGGGAAGGCCGAGGGGGATGGTCTGCTCCTGGATGGGGAACGTGTCGACGATTCCCTTGGCGGCGAGGGTGTCGACGATGTCCTGGTCGACGCCGAGCTCTGCGAACG
>ENA-UOXB01000820-UOXB01000820.1-bioreactor-metagenome-genome-assembly--contig:-NODE-820-length-16817-cov-8.522730_pt1 | contig 16817 bp, 11 predicted proteins | sample MGYA00238158_ERZ761615 | MGnify/ENA primary metagenome ERZ761615 (study PRJEB28904, sample SAMN06267902) | bioreactor metagenome | isolation source: Joint BioEnergy Institute, California, USA | place... | reverse complement strand
AAGACCAGACCCACGGCATCCAGATCGCCCTGCGCGCGATGGAAGCGCCGCTGCGCGAGATCGTGTCCAACGCCGGCGAAGAGCCGTCGGTCATCCTGAACAAGGTGAAGGAAGGTACCGGCAACTACGGCTACAACGCCGGCAACGGCGAGTTCGGCGACATGGTCGAGTTCGGCATCCTGGATCCGACCAAGGTGACCCGTTCGGCCCTGCAGAACGCCGCCTCCATCGCGGGCCTGATGATCACCACCGAAGCGATGGTGGCTGAAGCCCCGCGCAAGGAAGAAGCAGCAGGCGCTGCGGGCGGTGGCATGGGTGGCATGGGTGGCATGGGCGGCATGGACTTCTAAGTCCAGCGTACCCGCAGCACCCCGAAACACCAGGAAACACCAGGAAACCCCGCCGGAAACGGCGGGGTTTTTTGTTGTCCTCCGGGTCCGTGCGTGCTGGACCTGGCAGCTGCAGCGACGCCGGACGGCTTGCAGCTACGCAGCGTTGCCGGCCTGCTGGGTGACGTAAATGCCGCATCCGATCCATGCCCGCGGCCGCAAGCCATGGTCTGGTTTCAACGCGCGAGCCCTTGGCACTGGGCTGTTTCAGGCAATGCGTCGCAGATTGCGACAGGCCAACTTGAAACCGTACAGGAACTGATTTCTAGAATCGCCGCCTTCGGATACCCCGTCGGGGTTCCATCCACCGGGAGCGATCAAGCGATATGGGCGGGATTGGGCTGGCCGACGATCATCCGGTCGTACTGGACGCATTGCAGACCTGTCTGATCGACGGTGGCATGCGCGTGGCCTTCAAGGCGCGCACCGCCGAAGCGCTGGTGGAGCAGCTGCGCGGCATGCCGTGCGACGTGCTGGTCACCGATTACTCGATGGGCCAGACCACGCAGGTGGGTGATGGGCTGGCGATGATCGAGCGACTGCGGCGGCAGTTTCCGCAGTGTCGCCTGGTGGTGTTCACCATGCTGCACAACCCCGCGTTGTTCAGCCAGCTGCTCGCCCTCGGCGTGGATGGCATCGTCAGCAAGAACGATGAGATCCAGCACGTGGTGCATGCGATCCGGGCCATCCAGTCCGGGCTTGGACTGCCCTACCGGTCGACCAGCGTGCGCGCCTCGCTCAGTCTTGAGGGGCATCCCGGTGCCGCGCCGCTGCAGGCTCTCAGCCAACGCGAGATGGAAGTGGTCCGCCTGTTCGCGCAGGGCCAGGCATTGGATGCGATCGCGGCCAACCTGGGCCGTGCCAAGACGACGGTCGCCACGCACAAGAAAAATGCAATGGACAAACTGGGCGTCAGCAGCAATGCCGACCTGATCCGCTATGCGTTCGATGCCGGGCTGGTCTAGCGTTGTTGCGCTGCTGTGGCTGCTGGTGTCCATCGGGACCCCGCTCTCGGCCATGGCGACAGGCGCGGCACCTGCACTCGCGTTGCGCAGCCAGGTCGCGCCAACGCATTTTCCGGTGCGTGTCTCGCCCGATGACCGGCGCTGGCTGCAGGCGCAGAACGAGCTGGTCATTGGATTGTGGGGGGAAGACTGGGCGCCGATCCAGTTCCGTCCGGACGACGGCTCGGTCGCCGGCGTCGCAGCCGATCACCTGGTCCTGCTCGGCAATGCCCTGGGCGTGCCGGTGCGGGCTCGCTGGTTCGCCGATCGCGCTGCCGCCCTGCGTGCGCTGCGGACGCAGGAAGTCACCGCGATCAGTGCCTTTGCCGATCCTGTCGACGAAGCGGACCTGGACGCGACGGCGCCCTACCTGCAGGCACCGCTTGCGGTGGTCCGGCGAGGGGGACCGGCGCTTGCCGAAGGCGGCGCACTGGAGGGGCGGGGCGTCTTCGTAGCGCTGCAGGCTGAAGCGCGCGCATTGCTGTCATCGCACCCGGACGCACGGCAGGTGTCGGCGCGTCCCTCGCTGTTCGCCGCACTGGAAGCGGTGTCGCTGGGGCACGCCGACTACTACGTCGGTGACCTGGTGTCGGCCAGCCATGCCGTCGAGCAGGGGCTGTTCCTCAACCTGCGCATCGCCCGCATCGAACAGGACACGACCTGCTTCGGATTCATCACCCTTGCCAGCCGACCCGAGGCGAAGCGCGTACTGGGCCAGGGCCTGAACGCCATCGCGCCGTGGATGCGCCAGAGCATCCTGAGGAACTGGGCCGCCGGTGCGGCGCAGGACATGGATGCGTCCAACCGGCTGGCGTTCACCGACGACGAACAGGCCTGGATCGATACGCATCCGGTCGTCCGCGTGGCCGTGGACACGACCCACGCACCGTATACCTTCATCGACTCACGAGGTGAGTTCGCCGGCGTGTATGCCGACCTGTTGAAGGTGATCGGCCGCCGCACGGGGCTCCGCTTCGAGGTCGTTCCCCGCACATCATCTTATGGGCTGGACGCCGCGCTGCATCCGGCCAGGACAGACATGGCGGCCTTGCTGGTGCCCAACGCGGCCCCGGGCGGATCGCTGGCGCTGAGCAACGAGGTGGTACCGGTCGTCTGGGTGCTGGTGGCTCCGCGCACCGGCAGCGGCATCAGTACGCTGGCCAGCCTGCGGGGGAAGCGGCTCGCACTGGTGCGGGGGGGCGGCATGACCGAGTGGCTCCAGGCGCGCTACCCGCAGATCGAGCTGTTGCCGATGGATAGTGCTACCGACGCGCTGGATCTGGTGGCCCGCGGTGACGCGGACGCTTCCTTGCAGACGCTGGCGTCGGCCAGCTATGCAATCGAGCGCTACTTCGACCAGCTGCACATCGCCGGCAGCGTGTTCGGCAGACCGCAGGTGGCACGGTTCGGTGTCGATGCGGCGCATCCGCAGTTGCTGGCCATCCTCAACCGGACGCTCGATGCCATGTCGCCTGCCGAGCGCGCAAGCATCGCGTCACGCTGGCTGGCCAACATCAACTACCCCAGCAGTACCTGGCAGAGCCTGCGACGCTCGGTGTCGCGCTGGCTGCCGTGGCTGGTGGGCGGGCTGGCGCTGGTACTGGGCTGGAACAGCCTGCTGCAGTACCAGATCCGTCGACGCCGGCAGGCAGAGCGGGAATGGCGCGCGGCCAAGCAGGCAGCCGAGCGGGCCAGCAGCGAAAAGTCCGCGTTCCTGGCGGAGATGAGCCACGAGATACGCACGCCCATGAATGCCGTCATCGGGTTGCTGGAGATGGCGAACCGGCGCCGCGCCGCCGGCATGGACGATGCCGAGTCGCTGTTGTTGGCCGAGGCCTCGGCGAAGGACCTTCTGGACCTGGTCGGGAACCTGCTGGACCTGGGCAAGATCGAGGCCGGCGAGCTGTGCCTGGCGCCCCGCGCGATTTCGCTGCACGCGCTCATCGCAGGATCCATCGCCTTGTTCGCTCCCGCCGCCGAGCGCAAAGGCATCGTGCTGACGCATGCCATCGACGCGGCGGTGCCCGATGGGATCCGTGCCGATCCGCTTCGCCTGCGGCAGGTGCTCGGCAACCTGCTCGGCAATGCAGTCAAGTTCACCACGCAGGGCCAGATCGTGCTTGAAGCGCGGCTGCATGAGGGCAGGCTCTGCATCAGGGTGTGTGATACCGGCCGCGGTATCGCGGCGGCTGATCTCGCCACGATCTTCGAGCCCTTCCGCCAGAGCGATACGCCGTCTGCGTCGATGGGCACCGGGCTCGGCCTGAGCATCGTGCGCAGGCTCGTAACGTTGATGGACGGAGCCGTCACGTTGCAGAGCAGCGAAGGCAATGGCACGCAGGTGACAGTGGAGCTGCCCCTGGTCGCAGCAACGTTGGGACAGGCCGTGCAGGACGACCTGCTGTTCGCGCGCAGGCGGTCGCGGGTGCTGGTCGTGGACGACAACCCGATCAACCTGCGGGTGGTGACCGACCAGCTGGAGTGGCTGGGCTATCAGGTGACCCAGGCCAGCGATGGCATCGCCGCACTGCAGGTACTGCAGGGGCCTGTGCGCGTCGACCTGGTTCTCACCGACTGCAGCATGCCGCGGATGTCCGGTGCCATGCTGGCGACCGCCATCCGCCGCGACGAACGGGTCCGCGCACTGCCGCGGAGGGTGATCATCGGCCACACCGCCAATGCCCTGCCCGAGGCGCGGACGGAGAGCCTGGCCGCCGGCATGGACGACGTGCTGGTCAAGCCGATGGGCGTAGCGCAGCTCAGTGCCGTGCTGGCCCGCTGGATCGCGCCCGGCGACGTCCATGCGGCGGATGCGCAGCGCCCGCAACCGGCGCCCGCCGAGGTGCCCGGTCTGCTGCAAAGCGTTGAAGCCGATCTGCACGCGCTTGCCCAGGCCATGCGGGGACAGCGCTGGCAGCAGGTGGCCGATGTGGCGCATCGGCTGCGCGGAGCGGTCGCCTGTACCTCCCCGGCCGAGGACGTCGACCAGGCATGCCTGGTGCTGGAACTGTGCGCGGCCCGCGATGCGACCAGGGACGTGGCGGTGCTGCAGGGCCACCACGCGCGTCTGGTCGAGCGCATGGCGGTGTGGTGTGCCGAACACGGGCACACCCGACCTGCACTCTCGAATCCGTTCGATGTTCGCCAAGGCGGCGCAGCGGCAAAGTACACCTCGTCGGCAGGGAACGCCGCTCTCCCCCCTCATCAAGAAAGAGACACACCATGAAAAAGATCATCTTCGCCGCCCTGATCCCGTTCGCCCTGCTGGCCGGCTCCAACGCCATGGCAGGCACGCAGAACTGCGCCGCCAAGATCAGCGCCATCCAGGCACAGATCGAAGTGGCCAAGCAGTACGGCAACACCCGCCAGATCGCCGGCCTGCAGACCGCACTGTCCCAGGCCAAGGCCAACTGCACCGACGCCGGCCAGGCTTCGAAGGCGGAAGAGAAGGTCCGCAAGGCGCAGGAAGACGTGCGCAAGACCCAGGAAGACGTGCGCAAGGCTGAGCAGAGCCTGCGTGAGGCCCAGGCCAAGCGCGATCCGAAGAAGATCAACAAGGCGCAGGAAAAGATGAACGAAAAGCAGTTCAAGCTGCGCGAGAAGATGGACGACCTGCGCCAGGCCCAGGCTGACCTGGCCGCGCTGAAGGGCTGATCGCCACCGTATTGACGAGTTGCACAGGAAAAGGGGCCCGGCCCCTTTTCCTGTGTCTGCTGTTCCCGTGTTTTTTTCCTGATTCCCCATGGAGTACATCGTGCGTCGGTCGTTGATCTTCCTCGTGCCTGCCACCTTGCTGCTGGCGTCGCCACGCACCTTGGCGTCAACGGGCGAGAGCCCGGGGCTGCCCGTGGCGGACGATGAAGCAGGGAGTGCGGAATTTCCCGGGATGACCGCTTCGCCCGTGCGCATGAGCGTGATGATCAATGGCCATTGGAAGGGCTATTCCTGGCTGCGCATCCGGGACGATGGCGAGCCGTGCGCGTTGGTGTCGCACTGGCTGGAGTGGGGCATCACCTCCACGACCGAATTCGTTCCCGACTCGGCGACCCCCGGCCACGGCAACTGCGTCCAGCCGCTCGCACCGCGGTCGCGTGCGCCGCTGGTGATGGACGCGGAGGGTCAATCCGTCGACGACGCCCACCAGGCTGAGGGGCCCGGCGGGGAGGAAGCAGGCACGGCGGCCCAGGCCGACGACGAACCCGCCGCCATCGAGTGGGAGGAAGACGACGAGGACGACGAGCCGGTGGTGCGGCGACGCTACGACGCCCAGCGTCACCAGTTGAAAGTGCGCGTTCGCGATACATTGATGAGCCGCGCACGCGGTGATGTTCCTTTCTCGCGTTACGACGATGGCGTCAACGCGGTACGCCTGGACTACCGGATCAGCGGCTCACGCAGCGAGCGTGCGCTGGAGGACGCCAGCGTGCGCGACAAGTCGCTGTATGCGACGCTCAATCCCGGTATCAACGTGGGGCCGTGGCGCGTGCGCTCCACGCTCAATTACGCGCACGACACGGCATTGCAGATCGATGGCGTCCGCGAGCCACGCTGGACCCGCGACAACACCTATCTCACCCGCGACCTCGGTCGCTGGCGCAGCCGGTTGCTGATCGGCGAAGGCTACACCGACAGCCTGCTGTTCACGTCCATTCCCTTCACCGGCGTGCAGCTGGGTTCCGAAGACAGCCTGCTTCCAGACTACCTGGAGGCGTTCACGCCGGTGGTGCGAGGTGTGGCGAGCAGCAACGCCGAAGTCATGGTCCGCCAGGGCGGGGTGCTGTTCTATCACACCTCGGTCGCGCCAGGCCCCTTCGTGCTGTACGACGTGCGTCCTCCTTCGACGTCCGGCGACATCCGGGTCACCGTGCGGGAAGCCGACGGTACGGAGCATGTTTCCATCGTGCCCTACACCGCGATGCCGCTGCTGACCCATGGCAAGGTGTGGAAGTACGCAGTGAATGCCGGTCGCTACCGCCCGCTGTTCGGCAACCAGCACCCGGACGACGTCCTGCTGCAGGCCACGGCCGGCTATGGCCTGCCCGCCAAGCTGAGCGCCTATGCTGGCGTGCTGGCTACGCACGGCTATGACAGTGGGGCCCTCGGCGTGGGCTGGGACCTGGACAAGGGTGGTGCGGTGTCGCTGGACGTGACCCAGTCAAGGGTACGGCAGCCGATCGCCGATCCCACCGGTCGCCAGTGGCGGCTGCGCTATGCCAAGTCCATCGCCACCACCGGCACGGGTGTTGCCGTGGACTATCGCCGCTTCGAGGGTGGCCAGTTCCGTACGCTTGAATCCAAGCTCGAGCGCGATCGCCAGGTCGATTTCTGGAAGGATCTGGTAGGCCCGGGCAACGCGGACGAGTGGGTGACCGAGACGCGCGCACGTTCCCAGCTGCGCATGGAGCTGAAGCAGAACGTCGGCGACACCGGCAACGTGTATGCAACGTTCATCCGCTCGGACTACGCCTCGCGCACGCCGCGACGCTTCACCGCCCAGGTCGGCATGACCTGGTACGGGGAGCGCTTCGACCTGGACCTGCAGGCGAACCATCGGCGCGTCGGGCGCATGCGGGATACCTCGGCACAGTTGAGCCTGAGCGTGCCGCTGGGCAAGGTGCGCGGCAACACGCTGCGTTACGCGGCCAGTGCGGACCGCGACGAGGCGGGCGGGCTGACCTGGAACAACCGCCTGGCCGGGTCGGGGATGCGCGACTACCGGCTCAACTACGTGCTTGACCAGCAGCGTGCACACCACGATGCGTCGAAGCGTGCGGACAGCGTGCGGGTGAGCTACCAGGCCGATGCGGCGCGCATGAGCGTGGGCCACACGCGTGGGAGCGGCAACCGCCGCACCGATGCCAGCATCGAAGGCAGCATCATCGGCTGGAGCGGTGGCCTGGCGCTGGGCCAACCGCTGGGTGAGACCGTGGGGATCGTGGACGCTCCAGGCTACAGTGGCGCCAGCATCGATGGACAGATGGCCACACGCACCGATGCACGTGGCCGGGCGGTGGTGTCCTACCTGACGCCGTACCGCGTGAACCGGCTCGGCCTGGACAGCATCAAGCTGGGCGACGCCTACGACTACGACTCGCTGTTCCGTGAGGTGGTGCCCACAAGCGGCGCGGTCCTGGTGGTGCCGATCAATCCGGTGGAAGCCATCCCCCTGCTGCCCTGAGCGGTGGCGGACGACGCGCCTCCCGCTGCAGTGCCGGCTTCCGCCGGCGACGCGCCGACCATTGAAACCACGGCGGCCGGCTGCATGCATCGCCCCATTGCCCTGGATCAGGCGGCTTCGACTTCCACGCTGCGCTCTGTTACCGCGATGGTCCGGCGTCGCGCACGCACCGCTGCCGCCAGACGCTCCAGCACGACCTCGGTGGTGGCCCAGTCGATGCAGCCATCGGTGATGCTCTGGCCATGGACGAGCGGCTGGCCCTCCACCATGTCCTGCCTGCCGCCTACCAGGTTGCTTTCAATCATCACCCCGACGATGCGCTGCTCGCCGCCGGCCATCTGGCCGGCGATGTCTTCGATGACCTTCGGCTGGTTGTCCGGGTTCTTCAGGCTGTTGGCGTGGCTGGCGTCGATCATCAGGCGGGTCGGCAGCTTCGCCCTGGACAGGACCTGGCAGGCGTCGGCGAGGCTGCCTGCATCGTAGTTGGGTTGCTTGCCGCCGCGCAGGATCACGTGGCAGTCCGGGTTGCCCGCAGTCGCTACGATGGCCGTTCCACCCTGCTTGGTGACCGACAGGAAGTGATGCGGGTTGGTTGCCGCGCCTACTGCATCGGCCGCGATCTTCAGGTTGCCGTCGGTACCGTTCTTGAAGCCCACCGGGCACGACAGTCCGGAGGCGAGCTCACGGTGTACCTGGCTTTCGGTGGTACGTGCGCCGATCGCGCCCCAGGCCACCAGGTCCGCGATGTACTGCGGCGAGATCACATCGAGGAACTCCACGCCGGCCGGCAGGCCCAGCTTGTTGATGTCACGCAGCAGGCCACGCGCGAGGCGCAGGCCCTTGTTGATGTTGAAGCTGCCATCAAGGTCGGGATCGTTGATCAGGCCCTTCCAGCCGACCGTGGTGCGCGGCTTCTCGAAGTACACCCGCATGACGATTTCCAGTTCGCCGGCCAGTGCATCGCGCAGCGGCTTGAGCTTCTGCGCGTACTCGATCGCCGCGGCCGGGTCGTGGATCGAACAGGGACCTACCACGACGGCCAGCCGGTCGTCGGTGCCATGCAGGATGGCGTGCAGCGCGCTGCGCGAGGCGCTGACCGTGTCGGACGCCTCGTCATCGCAGGGCAGCATGGCCAACAGCTGGGCCGGTGGAGTCAACGGTTCGATGTTGCGGATACGCAGGTCGTCGGTATGGGGGGGCACGGCGGGATTCCTTGGACGGGTGGGGGTCCCAGCATGGCGGCAACAAAAAAGCCGCCAGGTTCGCTGGCGGCTTTCGGGAATGCGGCTGAAGGGTTTCTTCAGGGTGAACGCAGTCCTTCCTCCGCCAGTGGCTTCGGAAAGTAATACCAGTAAAAACGGGCATGGGCTGCGTGCATGGATCCATTGTCAGCACACTTTCCCGCCAGTGCAACTGTTTCAATCGCAACGGCAGGCAGCCTTGCCTGCACGGTGGCGCGGTCGCCGCGCCCGTGCGGGCGTCTCAGTGCACCTCGTCGTGGTACACGAACTTCGGCATCTCCCAGCGGTAATGGATCGCCATCAGGCGCAGCGCGAAGCCGCCGCCCAGGCAGCACAGGATCGCCACCTCGTCGGCCACGTTCCAGTGAAGCAGCAGCAGATAGGCCGCACCGGTCAGCAACGAGATGATTGCGTACAGCTCCTTCTGGAAAATCAGCGGAACTTCGTTGCACAGGATGTCGCGCAATACTCCGCCGAAGGCGCCGGTCAGCATGCCGGCGATCAGCACGATCGGCGTTGCGTGCCCACCCTCGCGCGCGATCGCGCAGCCGATGAGGGTGAAGGCAATCAGCCCCAGCCCGTCCAGGACAAGGAACGTGCGGCGGAAGTGGTGCATCCAGCGTGCGACCCACGTGGCGATCAGCGCCGCGCAGACCGTGAAGGCCAGATACTCGGGGTGCTGCACCCATGCCAGTGGATAGTGGCCCAGGATGATGTCGCGCAGTGAACCACCGCCCAGCGCAGTGACACAGGCGATCATCACCACGCCGAACAGGTCCATGCGGCGGCGGCCCGCAGACAGGGCGCCGGTCATGGCTTCGGCGGAAATGGCGATCAGATAGATGATGGACAGCAGCATGGACAGACTCCGGACGCGGTAGGGCCGGCCACGACGTTCCATCTCGATGCGCGCGCATCGACGGACGGTGACCGGTGCCGCTCCCGCTGTCCTTTTGCCTGAGAGTTCAGCGGTGGTGACCGCGTGCCCCTTCGGCGGATCCCATGGGATCTCTCTCCAGCTCGGCAATTCGGATACATGGGTGGTGGAATGTCCTTCCACCGGCCTGAGCGATCATGGGAGCCTGCGCCTTCGGCGGGTGCCGCGTGGCACCACTCTCCTGCATCCGGCGCCCAGTGTAGCCGCTGGCCGGCATTGGGCGATAATCGCCCCATGAGCCGTGCAGACACTCCCTGGTTCCTTTATCTGCTGGAATGCAGCGACGGAAGTTATTACGCGGGCATCAGCACCGACGTACAGGCGCGTTTCGCCGCCCACCTGGCCGGCAAGGGCGCGCGCTATACGCGGGCGCGGCCGCCACTGCAGGTGCTGGGCGTACGGCAGTACAGCGGGCGCGCGGAAGCATCGCGCGCCGAATGGGAGCTCAAGCGCCAGCCGCGGGCCCGCAAGCTGGCATGGCTGCAGGAGCAGGGTGCCCGCTGAGGCGGAATGTGCCGGCGGACGGGAAGCCGGTCGACCATGGGTCGACCCTACCGGGGGGGGCGCGGGTGTTGGTCGATCGTGGGGCGACCCTACCGGGGTGGCGCGGGCGTTGGTCGATCGTGGGGCGACCCTACCGGGGCGACGGGCGTTGGTCGATCATGGATCGACCCTGCCGGGCTCCGGGTGGCCGACGGAACGTGGATCCTTTGGAGGCTTCACGTCGCCGAAGATGATGCGTGCGCTGCGCTGGTAACTCCAGTACGCCACTGCCCAGTTGAGCAGCACCACCATCCGGTTGCGGAAGCCGATCAGGAAGAACACGTGGGCCGCGAGCCAGAACCACCAGGCCAGCACGCCGGACAGCTGCAGCCGGCCCAGATGCACGATGGCCGCCATCCGGCCGATGGTCGCCAGGTTGCCGTAGTCGGCGTACTTGAACGGACCTGGCGCCGGCTTGCCGTGCAGGCGCGTGCGGATGAGGGCCGCCACGTAGCTGCCCATCTGCTTGGCCGCCGGCGCCACGCCGGGCACCGGACGCCCATCGGCCTGCGACAATGCGGCCAGGTCGCCTGCGACGAACACCTCAGGGTGGCCGGGCAGGGTCAGGTCAGGCTGGACCTGCACGCGCCCGGCGCGATCGAGTGGGGCGCCCAGCGTAGCCCCAAGGGGTGATGCGGCGACGCCCGCTGCCCAGACCACCGTGCGCGCCGGCACGAACTGCTCACCCAGCTGGAAGCCCAGGCTGTTGATCTCACTCACCGGTGTACCGGTCAGGACCTCCACGCCGAGCTTCTCGAGTTGCCGGCGCGCCTTCAGCGACAGGACGTCGGGGAACGTCGACAGCACGCGCGGGCCAGCTTCCACCAGGCGCACCCTCGCCGACGCCGGATCGATGTGGCGGAACTCGTTGCGCAGGGTATGCCGCGCGATCTCGGCCAGGGTTCCAGCCAGTTCCACACCGGTAGGGCCCCCGCCGACCACGGCGAAGCTCAGCCACGCCGCTTTCTTCTCCGGATCCGGTTCCGCCTCGGCACGTTCGAAGGCCAGAAGCAGTTTGCGTCGCAGGGCGATCGCGTCATCCAGCGTCTTCAGTCCCGGCGCATCCCGGGCCCATTCGTCGTGCCCGAAATAGGCATGCGTTGCGCCGCTGGCGACCAGCAGGGTGTCGTAGTCCAGCGTCGTACCGTCCAGCATCTGCACGCTTCGCGTCGCGGTGTCGATGCGGGTCACCTCGCCCAGCCGCACTTCCACGTTGCGCTGGTGGCCGAGGATGTGGCGGAGCGGGGCGGCGATGTCGGGGGCGGACAGGCCGGCGGTCGCCACCTGGTACAGCAGCGGCTGGAACAAGTGATGGTTGCGGCGATCGACCAGGGTGATACGGATGCGCTCGCTGGCCAGGGCGCGGGTCGCCCAGAGGCCGGCGAAACCGCCGCCGACGATGACCAGGTGGGGGGTGCGCTCGCGCGTCATTCGCGTGGCTCCAGTGGGGGGGCATCGGGATGATCGCATGTCACGCGCGGCGCCGGCCGCCTGGAACATACTGTCCGCTGACCCTCGTCAGCCTGGAGCAGGTATGTCCGAGCCTGAAAAGCGCATTGCCCTGTTGATCGACGCCGACAACGCCCCCGCTTCGAAGATCGAAGAGGTGCTCGCCGAAGTGGCCCGCCACGGCGTGGCCAACGTCCGCCGTGCCTACGGCAACTGGAAAAGTCCCAGCCTGAAAGGCTGGGAAGCGGTGCTGCACGAATACGCGATCCGTCCGATACAGCAGTTCGCCTACAGCCGCGGCAAGAACGCCTCGGACATGGCCATGGTCATCGACGCGATGGATCTGCTGTATGCGCGCAATCTCGATGGGTTCGCCATCGTTTCCAGTGATGCCGACTTCACGCCGCTGGTCATGCGCCTGCTGACCGATGGCGTGAAGGTGTATGGCTTCGGCGAAAAAAAGACGCCTGATCCCTTCGTCAACGCCTGCTCCAAGTTCACCTACCTGGAGGCGCTGGGGCAGGCCCACGCGAGTGCTCCGGAAGCACACGACGAGAGCAGCGTGGTGGCCGGGGACAGCAGCGAGGCACGACCGCGCAAGACCGGCGCGGAGATGCGAAGCGATACGCGACTGGTCAACCTGCTTCGGCGTGCGGTGGCATCGGCCGAGGGCGAGGACGGCTGGTCGCACCTGGGTCCGGTCGGCAGCCAGATCGGCAACCAGGCCTCGTTCGATCCACGCAATTACGGCTACGGCAAGCTCAGCGACCTGCTCGCGGCGATCGGTCTGTTCGAGATGAAGAAGGATGGGAAGTCGTCCTACGTACGTGCGCTGGCGAAGAAACCGGCAGCGAGGACCCCGCCTGCGACGGCTGCCAAGCGTGCAGCAAAAAGCGGCAAAGCCGAGGGCGCCTGATCGGCGTATCGTAGCGGTCCCGCGCCGTTGCGGCGCATTGCTGGCTGCAGGCACGCCCCATGCTGAAGATCTTCGGTCGTCGTAATTCGAGCAACGTGCGCAAGGTTCTGTGGTGTGCCGAAGAGATCGGCATCGCGTACGAGTCCATTGAGGTCGGCGGCAGCTTTGGCGGCACCCAGGGCGCGGATTACCAGGCCATGAATCCCAACGGGCTGGTGCCGGCGATCGAAGACAACGGGCTGCCACTGTGGGAGTCCAACACCATCGTGCGCTACCTGTCGGCACGCTATGCCCTGGGCGCGCTGTATCCGGAAGATCCCGCCGAGCGCGCACGTGGCGAGAAGTGGATGGACTGGACGACCTCGCGCATGGCGCCGTTGTACAGCGACCTGATCTGGGGCGTGATGCGCACCGCGCCCGCCGACCGTGATGAGGCCCGCATCAATGCGGCCCTGGTCAAGGCCGGCGACCTGCTGGGCATGGCCGACGCTGAGCTGTCACGCCAGCCGTGGTTGTCCGGTGAGCGCTTTGCCATGGGTGACATTCCGCTGGGCGCGCTGGCCTATGCATGGTTCGAGATGCCGATCCAGCGTCCGGACCTGCCGCACCTGGCTGACTGGTATGCGCGGCTGCAGGAACGTCCTGCGTATCGGCGCGGAGTGATGACCGGGATGAGTTGAGAGTGTCGGGGGTGACGGCCAGCGGCCGTCACTACCGGGCGGCATGATTGACGGCCAGCGGCCGTCACGACCGACGACCGGTCAGTACAGATCGACGGGGTCCACATCCAGCGACCAGCGGACCTTGCGTGCTTCCGGCAAGCCGTGCAGCAGCGGCGCCACGTGGTCGAGCACCGCGTGCAGGACCGGCCGCTGTGTACTGGACAGCAGCAGCTGCGTGCGCTGGTAGCCCGCACGCCGCGGCATCGGTGCAGGCATCGGACCAAAGGCATCGAGTCGGGGCTGTTCGCCCAGCAACGCGCGCGCCGCCATCAGGAAGGCATTGGCATGTTCCACCTGCTGTGCTTCGGCGCGCAGCAGCGCCAGGTGAGCGAAAGGCGGAAAACCCGCCGCGTGGCGCTGCTGCAGTTCGGCGGCGGCAAACGGCGCGTAGCCCCCGCTGACCAGCGTTTCCAGCAGCGGATGGCCAGGATGATGGGTCTGCAGCCAGACCTCGCCCGGGTCACGCGCGCGGCCGGCGCGCCCGGCTACCTGGATCAACTGCTGGGCCAGCTTCTCCGTTGCGCGGAAATCCGATGAGAACAGTCCCTCGTCGATGCCCACCACCACCACCAGGGTCAGCCGCGGGAGGTCGTGGCCCTTGGCCAGGATCTGCGTACCGACCAGGATGCCGGGCTGTTCGCCCAGGCGCAGCAGCTGCTGTTCCAGCGCATCGCGGCGCGTGGTGGTGCTGCGGTCGATGCGCAGCACGGGCACGTCCGGAAACGCCTGCACCAGATGATCTTCCAGGCGCTCGGTGCCGATGCCCTGCGGTTGCAGAGCCAGGCTGGCACACGCGGGGCAGGCCAACGGCGCGGATTGGCGCGCACCGCAGTGATGGCACTGCAGGCGGCGCCCGGCGCCATGCACGGTCATCGGCGCGTCACAGCGCTGGCAGGGCGCGGTCCAGCCACAGTCATGGCACAGCAGCACGGGTGCGTAGCCCCGACGGTTCTTGAACACCAGCACCTGCTGGCCGTTGCCCAGGTGCTCGGCGATCCCTTCCAGCACCTGCGCCGACAAGCCATCGCGCAGGGGTCTTTTGCGCACGTCCAGTATCCGCACGCGGGGCGGCCGGGCGCCGCCCGCGCGCTGCTTCAGGCGCAGGTGTCCGAAGCGGCCGGCGTGGGCGTTGTGCAGGGTTTCCAGCGAAGGCGTGGCGCTGCCCAGCACCACCGGGACCCCCATCGCCTTGCCACGCACCAGGGCGAAATCGCGGGCGTGGTAGCGGATCCCGTCCTGTTGCTTGTAGCTGTTGTCGTGCTCTTCGTCGACGATCAGCAGCCCGGCCTGCGGCAGCGGCATGAAGATCGCCGAACGGGTACCGACGATCACGCGCGCCTCGCCCCGTGCGGCCGACGCCCAGACCCGCGCGCGTTCGTTGTCGTTGAGGCCGGAATGGAAGGCATGCACGGCAATGCCGAGACGCCCGCGGAAGCGGGCCAGGGTCTGCGGCGTAAGCCCGATTTCCGGCACCAGCACCAGGGCCTGCCGCCCCTGTGCCAGGCACTGGATGATCGCCTGCAGGTACACCTCGGTCTTGCCGCTGCCGGTGATGCCGTCGAGCAGGAACGGGCAGAAGCCCGTGCCCGCTGTGATGGCGTCGACCGCCTCGGCCTGTTCCCGGTTGAGTACCGGTCCCCCCAGGGGGCTGGCCTGCAGGGGGGCAACGGCCAGCGCGACCCGTTCCGCCAGCCCGCGCTTGGACAGGCTCCGCGCCGCGGCACGCCAGTCCGGCATGCGCGCGCCGACCACGTCCTCATCGACCACCGCTTCGGCCAGCAGCTCGGCCAGCTGCCGGGGACGACTGCCGGCGCGCAGTTGGCCGCGCTGCTCGTGGCCGGTCGGCGTGAGCTGCCAGCCCCAGCGGTGAGTGTCGGGCAAGGCCTCGCCATGACGCAGCGGACCGGGCAGGGCGGTGGACAGTACTTCGCCCAACGGGGCATGGGTGTACCGCGACAGCCACTGAAGGCTGTCCCAGAGCTCGGCCTGCAGGAGGGGAACGCGGTCCAGCCACGCATGCGCCTGGCGCAGGGCAGCCTGCTCGTTCGCATGGCCGGGCTCCACCACTACGCCGATCAATTCGCGCGATCCGAACGGCACCCGCACCCGGCAGCCCACGATCTCATCAGGCGCTGCGCCATCCGGTGGCAGGTAGTCGAACAATTGGGGCAACGGCACGGGCAGCGCGACGCGCAGGGTGGAGAGAGTGGGGCTCATCAGCCCAGTGTAGCGAGCACGCCCGGTGGCCTGCATTGCCTGTTCACGTGTCTGGCGGGGCCGTGAAAAAAACTTGAACAACGGGTAAATATCGGAGTTGATTGGAGATTCGGGGTTATCCACATCTTTTGTGGATAAGTCTGTGTGTTAGCGCGGGCAGAACCCGCCAAGTGCCGATGCCGACAGCCTCCGGGTTGCCATGGTCAAAAAATAGCCACACTAATTTACTTAGTGTAATCAATGGGTTGAATGTGAAAACGCGCAAGCGTTCGTGGGTTGCACCGACTTGACATCCCTCGTGGCTTGGCATCTTGACGCTGTGCACAACGTGCAGCACGAAGGTCGTCCCAGCGCAAGTGCTCGGCGTGACGTGTTTGGAGCGGCTATCATTCCGCGTGAATTCCTGGAGTACCCGATGACGGCAGCGTCCGCCTCTTTTTCTCACAATGCGGCCGGTGCGTTGTCTGCATTTCTTCGTGGCGTGGAACGTCGCGCCCTGGTGGTCGCCGAGCTGCAGACCGGCGACCCCACGCGGGCCGAGCAGGCGCTGGTCGCGGTGATGCGGGCCTTCGCGGCGGTGGCGAGTGATCTGCCCATGGCGCAGTGGCCGCCGCGCTTCTGGGCATTGCTGTCGGCGCGCCAAGCGCTTCGCGATACGCCAACGGGGCGCTGGGAGGGCCCGTTGGCGCATCTGGGCACCCTTGAGCCGCTGGTCCGGCTGGCTCTGCTGCTGCGCATCGGTGGCGGACTGGATGAAGACACCGCCGCCCGCCTGTTGGACACCGATGTCGATGGTTACCAGGAAGCGCTGGCTGCCGCGTGCCCGCGCGACGCCGCAGGCAATCCCGACGCACAGGGATGGCGGCTGTTGGCCGAGCAGGTGCAGCAGCGGATCCGGGAGTTGCCGGCCCAGCGCCTGAAGCAGCTGCAGCAGCCGGTGGCGGCAAGCGCCGAGGACCAGGCACCGCGCAGCTGGCGCGCACCGGCAGGCGATACGCGTGCCACCGCTGCCCCTGCGACGACCGCGCGCCGCCGGGCATCGCGGCAACGCCGCTGGCGCGGGCCGGTGATCCTGACGGTGACCGTGCTGGTGCTGTTGCTGGCCGGGCTGGGGTGGCGGGCCTGGCAGGGCGCGGCGCGGGATGCATCCGCCGTGGTACCGGACGGGGCAGTAGGCGAGGCGGGGCCGGTCACGGTGGAGGAACTGGACCGCGACGCGCC
>ENA-UOXB01000809-UOXB01000809.1-bioreactor-metagenome-genome-assembly--contig:-NODE-809-length-16988-cov-7.492766_pt1 | contig 16988 bp, 12 predicted proteins | sample MGYA00238158_ERZ761615 | MGnify/ENA primary metagenome ERZ761615 (study PRJEB28904, sample SAMN06267902) | bioreactor metagenome | isolation source: Joint BioEnergy Institute, California, USA | place... | reverse complement strand
AAAAGGCCCACAAGCACATAACATCGTTGCTATCTAATTTGTCTTTTATAGACAGCTAGATAAATAGATGTTTAAAGAACGAACCTAAGGGTTCGTTTTTTTTCGTCTGTGATTTAGCGCTAATAATCTATATAACTAAAAATGCCTATAACCATTGCTATGGTTGTAGGCATTTTAAATTTCGCACAATGATAAATGGAGCAGACGCAGCGTTATTAAATTAAGCTGACTGCAATATTGATCAAGCCGCCGCCAATAATGAGCCATGCAAACATGATTGCGCCTAAGATAAGCGGTTTGATGCCTGCTTGTTTGATAGCACTTAGATGTGTGGTCAGACCAAGGGCAAACATAGCCATAGTCAGTAAGACATCATCGAGCATCACCATACTACGCTCAAAACTGGCACTCATTGGTATCCAAGTATGTACTAAGACGATGGCGATAAATATAAAAGCAAACCACGGGACTTGAACTTCTTTTAGGCGTTTTACGATGGAAGATTGCTTATTACGATCAGTGCTGTCGCTCTTACCTTTGGTCAAAACAAAAGACAGCACTAGCAAAAACGGCGCTAGCATCATTACCCGTATCATCTTAGTGACGACTGCCGTATCGCCGACGTCAGGACTAATCGCATTACCTGCCACCACCACTTGCGCCACTTCGTGAATGGTCGAACCTGTATAAATCCCATATTGCTCTGCGCTCAGCCACGCTTGTAACCAGCCCAAGTGATACAAAAAAGGATAAAGCAGCATAGCAATAGTACCGAAGACCACTACTGTTGCCACGGCAATAGTGACCTTGTGAGCATCCGCCTTAACCACTGGCTCTGCCGCAATCACTGCCGCGGCCCCGCAAATACTCGCGCCTGAACCAATCAATAAAGTGGTTTGTTTATCAACCTTAAGCCACTTTGTACCAAGCCAATAAGTCAGCAAAAACGTCGATGTCAGTACGAGGGCATCAGTCATAACCGCAGAAAAACCCACGCTTGCAACTTGTGTCAAGGTCAGCTTAAAACCATAAAACATAATGGCAAGACGCAGTATCTGACCTTTAGCAAAAGCCACGCCCACCTCTAAGTGATCAGCAACATTGGGGTAAATCGTATTACCAACCACCATACCCAGCAAAATCGCCAGCGTCAAAGAAGACAGTCCGACAATACGGCCACCGCTCCAACTGTCTATACTTATATTAAGCCATAGACAAAACAAACTACACACAAACACGACCATTAACCCTGCCACATGGCGGTTATTTGGAACGTAGTGGGTGACGGTTTGTGTCAAAGCTTGCATGAGCAACTGTCCTATCCATATTCTTAGTGCTAATCCAAATAAGCATAAGCTTATGATTGGACAGTATAAGGCAAGCTAATTTATAATAAAAACAGATTAATAAGATACAAGTTATCGATTTTTTAGGTTAAGGTATAATTGATTTACTTTAAAAAGAATATTGTGATGCTGGCATGAATCTTTAGAGGTCTGTAGAGCGTACAGCACTAATCAAGGAACGTTTATTCCAGTCACGCCTTATAATGTCGTGTATCTATCTGATTGAATAGCGACAATATGATGAAATGAGGTGAGGTGAGGTGAGACTAGAGAATAGGTGAGGCAAAGTGTAAGGTTAAAATAACATCAGGACGTATAAAAATAATGAAAAAAGCGATGCAAACATTACCGAAAATTACGCTCAAGCAGCTGTCTGTTTTTGTGAGCATTTATCAGACAGGAAGCACCAGCCGCGCAAGTGAAGAGCTACATTTGTCCCAATCAGCGGTCAGCAGCGCGTTGACTGAGCTTGAGTCAAGACTGCAAATGCCGTTGTTTGAGCGCGTTGGTCGCAGGCTCAATCAGCATCCAAATGCTCATCCTATCTATGTACAGGCGCAAGCAATTTTGGGACAAGCGTTGACCTTGGAGCACTATCACAAGCACCAAGCTGGACAAATTCGTATTGGTAGCAGTACGACGATTGGTAATTATGTATTGCCGCCGTTGCTGGCTCAGCTATATGAGACGCTACCAGAGGCAAATGTTGATATATACATTGCCAATACGCAAGAGGTGGTCAGCGAGATTGAGCAATTGAATGTTGATATTGCGTTAGTGGAGGGCGTGCCGCGACCAACGGATATGAAGGCCATCGAACAACGGGCTTGGCGCACCGATAGGCTCAAGATTTTTGCCAAGCGTGATAGTCAATGGTTGGTAAATGTGACCACATATAATGATGCTGATGCTTGCTATGAGCTAAATGTTGAGCAATTGGCACAGCTACCGTTATTGGTGCGTGAAGCGGGTTCGGGGACGCGGCAAATTATCGATGAGCAGTTATTAAAGCATCTGCCTAATGCAGAGGTCGTAAAAGCCATTCAACAGTCGGAGGCAATTAAGCACATGGTCAGTGCAGACATTGCCCTTGGTTGTTTGTCGCAGCATGTCATTGAGACGGAGCTTACGGCAGGTACATTGGTAGAGGTAAAAGTGGCTGGTATTGACCTGTCGCGGACATGGTGGCTGGTCTGGCACAAAGCCCGCCACCAAAGTGCCATTTGGCAAACCTTTATGGATATTTTGATAAAGAAGTAGATAGTAAACCCAATAAAAAACGTTCCATAGTGATTCTACGGAACGTTTTTTTGAGGTGTGCTAACAACCAAGTTGCTAAGCGGTTTTTTTAAACTTATTTTTCAACGGGTTTATCGAGTCTCACCACCAAACTATCGCAAGGCACATTTGGCAAGATGTTGTCTGCGGTCGCACCACTTAACCAAGCAGCAATACCATGGCGGGCATGACGACCAATGACCAATAAATCAACCTCATGCTTATGGCAGTAGTTGACGATGCCTTCGCTGTTAGAAATAGCGGTTGTTACTTCAGAATTAACGGCGTGCAAGTCATTGCGATCCAAAAACTGCGCCAACTTGGCACGCGCTTCTTGGCAACGCTCATCATCGATCTGATCGTACAAGCTTGAGGCCGGCACCAGCTCATAGCCGAAGCCAACCATCGTATCTTTCACAATATGCAATACCGATAACTTGGCATTAGGACGGTTCTCCACGATGCGTTTGGCTTTTTGGGCGACTATATCGGCATCAGGAAGCAAGTCAGTGACCAATAATATATGTTCGTAACTCATGTGCTTCTCCTTGTGTCAGATGATTCTAACTATAGCACTACGGCTAAGCGCTGTGAAGTAAATTGGTTATCGCCAATCTATCATAACCACAGTGTCTCGGTGTATACATGACAGCTTTTACAAGTCATAAATGCTAAAGCTTACGAGCGAATGAATGAAGCAGTACCAATCACTCTGCCACTGGCTGATTAAGTTTAACCACTAAGCTGTCGCAAGGGACGTTTGGCAATATACTATCCGCCGTCGCAGTCACTAACCAAGCCGCAATGCCGCGGCGCTCATGACGCCCAATAACAAGTAAGTCAACGTTCTTTTCATGACAGTAGTTAACAATGCCCTTACTGTTAGAGATGGCAGCAGTTACCTCAGAGTTGACGGCTTCTAAACCATTGCGTTCCAAAAATTGCGCAAGCTTAGCACGTGCTTCTTGCCACTTTTCTCCATCAACGTCGCCTGTGAGACTGGAGGAGGGGACAAGCTCATAACCAAAGCGCACCATCTCATCTTCGACGATATGGAGCACGGATAATTTGGCAGCGTCAGTGCCTGCGAAGACACGTTTGGCCTTTTGGGCAACCAAATCGGCGTCGGACATTAAGTCAGTGACCAATAAAATGTGCTGGTAACTCATGAGCGGCTCCTATTAATAGTTAATTTTATAGTAGCAGTGCAAACCGTCTTTGTTAAGCAGCAAAACCATCATTTGATTGTGGTTACTGTTGGAGTTATGTTCTGATAGTCAAAATTCTTGAGTCGATAGCGTTATAGATTATTAAATGATGGCTGACTTGACTTATCAAACGCCAAGCCCCATCTACTATCGTTAGGCAAATTCTTATTCAATGATGCCATCATATACGCAGCTTAAATACGAATATTACCCAAAAGATTTTTGCATTGATTGACCTCGATGACTGATAAACTGACTTATTTTATATTCACTATTTTATTTATTATTGGTTTTTACCCCTAAAGCCGTGCAGTATGCGGTTTTGAATGCGCGTTATCGCTTGTATTGACTGGGTTAAAGACGCTCTATAAGGAAGACTATGACTGACACGCTATTTACTGCCGACTTAACCTTGCATCCAGCGTTTGCGCTGATTGAGCATCGCCATATTGAAGCGCTTTCGATGGATGTGTTGATCAGTCAACATATTAAGACGGGCGCGATGCATTATCACTTGGCACACCCAAGTGATGAAAACGCGTTTTTGGTGGGCTTTCGTACCCAGCCTATGGATTCAAAGGGTGAGGCGCATATTTTAGAGCACGTGGCCTTATGCGGGTCAAAAAAATTCCCTGTCCGTGATCCGTTCTTTTCAATGATTAAGCGCTCACTCAACACTTTTATGAATGCGATGACGGCTGCCGATTGGACAGCCTATCCGTATGCCACACAAAACAAAAACGACTACTTTAACTTGCTTGCTGTCTATCTTGACGCCTCTTTTTTCCCAAATATTCATCCGCTTGATTTTGCGCAAGAAGGCATCCGTGTCGAGCTAGACAGTGAAGACAAGCCGCAGTTTAAAGGCATCGTGTTTAATGAGATGAAAGGCGCGATGAGCGGCGAGATTGATCAGCTGTATCATACAGTGGCGCATCATTTGTTCCCAACGACCACCTATCATTATAATTCAGGTGGTGATCCTGCCGACATCCCTGATTTGACGCATACTGAGCTGGTTGAGTTCCATCAAAGCCATTATCATCCGTCAAACAGCGTGATTATGAGCTTTGGTAATATTCCAGTTGCGCAGACACAAGCGAAAATACACGAAGATGCGTTGATACAGTTTGAAGCTGGCAAAAAACACGTGTCGCGCCCAGAGCAGCGCCTGTCTGCACCAATCAGCGCAACCGATACGTATACCGCTGACGAAGCGGGTCCCGATCAAACGCACCATGTGGTGGCTTGGCTATTGCCTTCTATCACCGATCCAAAGCAGCGCTTGGCCCTGCGTCTATTAGAAGGCGTATTGGTTGAGCACTCAGGCTCGCCGCTGCGTGCTTATCTTGACAGTCATCCGCTGGGTAAAGCGCCAAGTCCACTGCTTGGACTTGATGACAGCCATTATGAAATGGTCTTTTATACTGGTTTACGTGGCTCAAACCCTGAGCACGCTGAAGCTGTCGAGCAAGGTATTATTGATTTACTTACTGAGGTTGCAAGTGCACCAGTCGATGACGAAACCATCGAAACCATCTTGCATCAAATAGAGATTGATCAACGTCATATCGGCGGCGATAGTGTCCCTTATGGTCTCAATTTAATGCTAGAAGGCTTTAGTACTGCCATTCATGATGGCAATCCTATCGATGTTTGGGAAGTTGATGAGCATCTACAATGGCTACGCGAACAAGTCAAGGATGAGCAGTGGTTGCCCAACTTAATCAAGACCCATTTGCTTGACAACACTCATCGCGTGCGCGTCACCTTAACGCCTGACAGTGAAAAAACTGCCCGTCTTGCAGCGGCTGAGCAAACGCGCCTTGATACTATTGCGATGGATTTGACGGCTGATGATAAAGACATTTTGCATAAACAAGCCCTAGATTTAGCCGCCCGCCAAGCAGCGCCTGATGATTTGAGCTTATTGCCAAAGGTTGGTCTAGAAGATGTGCCGACGGATATCAGCTTCAAACAAGGCACGCAAAAGCAAGTGCGTTTAAGCGGGCAAGACAGTACCTTATTTGAATATGAAGCGGGTACCAACGGTATTTATTACTATCAAGTCATCGTACCCTTAACCAATGCGATTGGCGGCAATGAAAATGATCAACTACCTGTGAATGAGGTTATCAATCATCCGTTATTGCCTATTTACCTAAGTTTGCTATCTGAGCTTGGCACTGACTCATTGAGCGCTCATGAAATGCAAGCCAAGCAAGCGGCGCATTCCTCAGGCGTGACCGCACGTATTAGCCAACGTACTGATATTGATGACAGTCAGTCTATTAGCAGCTATTTTGTGGTGGCGACACGCGCACTCAACCGCAAACCTGAAGCGATCGATTTGCTCAAAGAAGTGATGGAGCATAGTGTCTTTACCGAACATGACCGTATCAAAGAGATTTTGCAGCAGCGTCAAGCCAGTTGGCAATCAAACCTAGCGGGCTCAGGCCATTCCTACGCGATGCAAACGGCAAGTCGCGGCATGAGTCGTCAAGCGCAGCTAGAGTATGTGCGTAGCGGACTGCCTGCATTGAACGCGTTAAAAGACTTCTTAGCACATGCAAGCAAGGATGATGCCCAGTGGGATAAACTTGCGACCAGTTTGATGGATTTGCATCAACGCTTAATCAGTTTACCCAAACACGCGATTATTATTTGTGAAGGTGAGCAAACTGAGCGCCTGAGCAACTTAATCGTTGAGAGCTGGCAGGACAATGCAGCATCTGCGCTTGCTGAAAAATTAAGTAAGGCTGATACGGGCATTGAGACAAGCATACCGAGCGAGTTTGCAAGCTTACAGTTGGACGCAGGCTTAAGCGGGGCGGCGCAAACCATAGAGAGTGATGCGAATAAAAACGCAGCGGTTGATATTGAGGACTTGGCGTGGTTGGTTCCGACCAACGTTTATCATAACGCCAGTGCTTATAGCGTACCTGCAGCTGACCACCCTGACACGGCAGCCTTGATGGTATTGGCGCCTTATCTACGTAATGGCTATTTGCACAGTGCCATTCGTGAGCGCGGCGGTGCTTATGGTGGCGGTGCGGGTTATGACGCCAATGCTTGTGCATTTAAGTTCTTTAGCTACCGCGATCCACAATGTGCTGAAACCTTTGCCAATTTTGAGGCCAGTATTGAGTGGTTATTAAATGAGCCGCAAACCGATGAGCAGTTAGAAGAAGCCATCTTAGGTATTATCTCGGGTATGGATAAGCCAGGCTCTCCAGCAGGTGAGGCGATCAAAGCCTGTTTTGCCAACTTGCACCATCGCGGGGTCGATTGGCAGCGCAAAATGCGTGCGGCGATTTTGGCAGTGACGGTTACTGACTTACAGCGCGTGGCCAAGCAGTACTTGCAAGGAAAACCACATGTGCGTGCTGTCTTAGCACCATATGATAAAGAAGCAGAGGTCAAAGGCTTGGGCTTTAACGTTTGTAAAATTAAAAGCTAAGGGTTAAAGGCGGTTTACCCATACAACTTTGAGATAAAAAAACCGCCACTTTTAGCTAAGTGGCGGTTTTTATGTTTTTATCATTGAATTTAAGTCATCATTTTTTGATTAAGTAATTTGCCACTGCTTTATAGGCAGGTAGAGAGGTGGGATCAATCTGACTATTGCTAGCAACAGGATATGAGGCAAAACGGACGATGACCATATCGGCTGCTGGATCAACATAGATGGTCTGACCATGGACCCCGCGGGCGGCATAGACGGGTGTGGGGTTGTTAAAGAGCCACCACATGCTTTTATAACTGCCATTAGTAAGCTGCTTATAACCTGCTTTAGCAAAAGCATTTTTGTCACCGCCAGACTCGATATGCTCTACTACAGCTGCTGGAAACAGACGCTCACCGTTAATCTCTCCTTTATTTAACATGAGGTTGCCAATGCGTGCCATATCATGCAAGCCTGCACTAATACCACCACCTGCAAATGGCGTCCCTTTGGCATCAACCGTCATATAAGCATCTTGTTCAGCGCCAATTCTTTGCCAAATGCGTTCAGAAAGTAGGTCATTAACCGCTTTACCAGTGGTGCGCGAGATAATCCAGCCAAGCGCATCGCTATTAATCGTTTGATAGTTAAAGGCATCACCATGTTCGCCTTTTTTCTTTACCGTTTCTAAGTATTCAAAATAGCCATTCGGTCCGCTATAATCTTTAGGCTTTGGCAGCGGACTTGCCGCTTCTGAATATTGCCAAATATCAGCATTGGGATCGGCATAGTCCTCACTGTAGTCTAGCGCAGTGGTCATATCCATTACTTGACGTACCGTTGCATCGCCAAATCCGCTATTTGCCAACTCTGGAATGATGGAGGCGACCAGTGCTTTATCATCGAGCTTACCTTCGGTTACAAGGATTTCTGCCAATAGTCCTGTCATCGATTTGGTCATCGACATTGCGGCATGTTTGCCAAGCTCATTGAGACAGCCGTTTTGACGCTCATACACGACCTTGCCATGATGCAGGATCATAATGCCATCCGTATAGTTGGTGTCCAATGACTCTTGCCATGTCATCAAGCGATTGCTACCAGTAGGTATAAAGGTGAGGGCGTCGATATTTTTATCCAGCGCATAGCTGAGCTTGGAGGGGCTACCGATACCGCGACTAACTTCGGTCGTAGGCATCAGCTCACGAATATGACAGACCGTCCAACGCAGCTTGGGAAAGCTAAAAAAATTGGAGGAAGGCTGAGTGATCAGTTTATCGTCAGGTGGTGGGAAGCCTTGCATCCATCCAAGCGTTTGCGAGTCTGATTCTTTAGCAGTTAAGTAGGTATCTTTTGCATGACTGGTTATACTGATACTTATCAAGGTCATGAGAAAGGTCAATGGCAAGAGAGGAAAAAGGCGTTGCAGTAGAGTCAGCATAGTATTCTCACAAGTTAGATGGAGCAGTTAACTTCAGATAACAAAAAACCATTGATAATAAACCACACTAAAAACTTAGCATAATCATCATCAATGGCTTTTACCAATCGACTTTTGTAAAACAATTGGTGTGGCTTAAATACTGCTAGTAACGCTTGATGCTTTTGTCTTTGCCAATATACTCTTGATGAACCGGAAATTGATCGTGACGACCAAGCTGCTTACGGTCTTTAAAATAACTGTTTAAAGTACGGCGTACCGCTTCAAAGGCAATCTCATCCCAAGGGATGTCTTCTTCATCGAATAAGGCACATTCAAGACTCTCAGAGCCAACTCCATAAGCACCGTCTTTTAGCTCAGTTAGATAGATACTATAGATTTGACCAATGTCAGGAATGTCATATAAGCAGTATAAATGTGGGTTGATAACGACGGCTTCTGCTTCTTCAAAGCTCTCGCGTGCAGCGCCCTCAGCCATGGTTTCGCCATTTTCCATAAAACCAGCAGGAAGCGTCCATAAACCATACTGTGGTTCAATAGCACGGCGACACAGAAGCACTTTGTCTTCATGAATAACGAGTGAACCACAGATTACTTTTGGGTTTTCATAATGAATATAGTGGCAATTGGGACATACCAAACGCGGTACATTATCGGTAGGTGGGATTTTATATTCTGCTTCGTGACCGCATTCTAGACAATAGCGCATATCGACTGCCTTCTATAATAAATAAGATAAAAAATAATTCTTTTAATGATTATCGTTAAGCATAACATGGTCATTGCCAATTCATGTTTTATCTGGTGAAAGAGCCGACGTTTAAAGTAACATAAACGCTTATCATACTGCTAAAGGTGAAGCAGTCAGCACAGTGCAGTGAGTACGGATGCGCTTGCTGGTCAAAAAAGAGGTCAGGCAGACAGATAAGGTCAGTCACATAAAGTATAGGCAGTTATAACCCGTTTGCGCTAGGCTTGATTAAGAACAATGACAGTAAACACTGATAAAAATACAAGGCAATTATAATGTTACTCCCCACGCAGTCTATTGGTTTTGATAAATTGTCTGTCGCTGTGCCAACGCTTATTCGTTATCCAACGCTCAGAACATTAGCTGAGCGATTACAGCACGAGACATTACAGGCAAGCCCTCCACTATATAATAAGCAAAATACCTCTTATAGTGCGCGCATCTTAGACAGTCTGTACCAAACCCCAATCGCAGATGCGTCGGTCTTGGTTGCTATTACCCATGAGCGTCATCCTAAACTGCTATTAACGCGCCGCGCCGCGCACATGAATAGTCATGCTGGCGAAGTGTCTTGTGTCGGCGGTAAGCACGATAGGGGCGATGGCAATAACGTCGTGACGGCTCTGCGCGAAGCGTGCGAAGAAACCGCGCTACCGCCTAACAAGGTCCAACTGCTTGGACAGCTGCCCACACAAACGTCCAAAAGTGGCATGAGTGTACGGCCAATCGTCGCACTGATTGCTCCAGATTTGGTACTCGTACCTGAACCTGGCGAAATATCACGCATATTTTGGGCAGATTTTGAGGCGCTACTCACTCAGCCGACTGTTGAGTATACGGTAGAATATAGGATGCAGGATCAGACAGCGACGATGCTCACACCCAGCTGGCAAGTAGATGGCGAAACAGTATGGGGTCTAACGGGACGCGTGATTGCAAACTTACTCGAAACGGGCTTTGATCGGCAGCTTGATTGGTACTACCGGGTACAAGATACCTCATTACAAATATAAAGGTGCAGATGTCATCTGAGTTTTTGATTAATCTTTAACTATCGTATTTGCTATTTGTAATAGGCATCGTTTTTTTTGAGCCACCAGTTCATGTTGTCTTGACGCTTGGCTCGAAATGCTTCTAACTTTTCGTCCACCACTCGATTGTGCTGCCGTGCAGTATCGAGCGCAAACAAAATGGGAACGGAGGACAGTACACCAAAGCGTATCTTGGATTTTGGTAACTCCAAGCCATCACCAATATCGTCACCGACTAAGGTACGTGTCACGCTGGCATTGACCATCTCAACAAAGCGTCCGCGGCGGTTATCCTCGCCCATAAGCTGGCGCGGCAAGTCATGTAACGCTTTTGCTAGTGGCTGTCCCATTTTAAAATCAAGCTGCTGAATCGACAGATAGGTATAGAGCCACTCCCAACACGCCGCTTCATCTTTGGGCAACCGCTGTAAATCAACGCCCATCCAATAGCTCGCCAAATTCCATAAATGCAAAATACCTTCAGCTTCCTCTTGGCTGATGCGCGCCCCGAGCAATCGTAGCCCGCGCATAATCAATAAGGAGAACTGCAAGTGCGTCGCAATCATATCGGTTTGATTAATGGGTATACCCCAATAGGCTGTGTTCCAGCTGCCGTCAGGATTATGATGCTGATCGGCTTCTGATATGACGCCTTTGGCCGCATTGCCTTTACCTTTGAGTAGATTTTGGCGTACCAAGGTATGAATCTGACGCACTTGGATAGATTGTCGCCAGCCCTCAGAGCCAATCGCCAATACTTGCTCGATTGATTTGCGATCGGAATGTGCGCTTGTGTTTAACTGCGGGTGCTCAGACACGGCTAAGATATAAGCATAAGTACGCATCAGCCGAGGTAAGGCATCATGCATGAGTGCGCCCGTTTGAATGAGCGGTAAGGAGAGGGCAGGGATGCTATAGCCTGCCATGAGTGCCACGTTACGCAGTAGCCAGATGAGCATCAATGGGTAGCGACGATAGGCAACCGCGCCGATTTGTGCCAATTTGGGATCAAACCAATCTGGATGCTGACTAAACTGCGCCGTCAGCGCACTAAAAGATGGATGATTGATATGATTGTGATCGACGTTGTCGCTGATGATGACTTGCTGTAACGGTTTGGCAAAACGAATACCATCAGCAGCCAAAGAGTCTGCCAGTGGATCGCCAATGTCATACCCTGCGACCATCTCATTTAATAAGTCTTGTGAGATGACAAAGTTTTTGGGTAACAAATAGCGTTTGATTCGTCTTAAGACTTGCAAATCGCTATGATCGTCGATAGCAGTGGTACGTCCATGACGTTGATAGGCGTCTGCCAGCGGCTGACCTTGATGTAAGGTGCTGGCAGACGCTTTGTTTGCGTGATTGTTTAGCTCGATTGAATCCATGTTTATCAGTTGCCTTTATGATGAAGTCTTCTCACAATGCCAACGATATTATGGTCTATTTATAGGGTTTCATCAGTCACAGTATCGTATAACCTTGTGACAATACTTGTGATAATAAGCCACTTACTACCAAATGACGTTTAAGTGGCTTATCTGATCATTAATGCGGACGTGTCAAATCCACAGTCGTCGCGCTCAGTTCTTCTTTTAGGCTGACTTTTAGCATAAAGTAACCGACCACACCTGAGACGATTGAACCCATGATGATACCTAGACGCTCATCAAATAAAGTGTTCTCGCCGGCAAATGCCAAGCCACCAATGAATAAGCTCATCGTAAAGCCCACGCCGCATAATAGCGAGGCGCCATAAATTTGCTTAAAGTTCATGCCTCTTGGCATGGTTGAAATGCCAAGTTTAAAGATTAACCAGCACATAACCATAATACCCACTTGCTTACCGATAAATAGACCTGCGGCAATACCCAGTGGTACTGAATGGAATAGCTCAGCTATACCAGCACCTTGGAGTGATATGCCTGAGTTTGCAAAAGCGAACAGGGGTAAAATACCAAAGGCCACGGTGTTGTGTAAATCATGCTCTAACTCTTCAACAGGCGAATGCTCAGGATCAGTACGGTCAAACATTGGGATAAAGAGTGCTAGAACCACCCCAGCCAAGGTTGCATGGATACCAGATTTGAGTACGGCGATCCACATAATCACACCAATGAACAGATAAGGCGTGATTCTAGTAACGTTACGGCGATTCAAAAAGTATAAGGCTGGCAAACATAAACCCGCCACTGCCAACGATTGTAACGACAACTCACTGGTGTAAAACAGCGCAATGATCAAGATAGCGCCAATATCATCGAAAATAGCGATGGATACCAAAAAGACTTTTAGGGAGTTGGGAACACGATTACCCAATAGGCTCAAGATACCAAGTGCAAAGGCAATATCGGTTGCTGCTGGAATGGCCCATCCTTTCCAAAACTCAGGCTCATTATAGTTAAAGAGTAAATACACAAGGGCAGGCATGATCATACCGCCTAGTGCTGCCCCAGCTGGCAAGATGATTTGTTTGACGTTGGACAGCTCACCAATCAGTACTTCACGCTTGAGCTCAAGTCCAACCAAGAAAAAGAAAATCGCCATTAGACCATCATTGATCCAGTGGTGTGCATCTTTGGCAATAGCAAAGTCACCTATTTGAATGGCAACGGGTGCGTGAATAAATCCTTCGTACCAAACACTAAGAGGGGAGTTAGCAACAATCATCGCAGCAACGGCAGCCAATGCCAAGACGATACCACCTGCTGCGTCAAGTTGAAAAAAAGACTTAATCCTTCGTATTGCCATATCATCCTCATTCACTAAGTACAATTTATTAAATAACCTCAAAAATCTATCTGGCTACTTAAAGCCATGTAACAGATAGAAAGGCGTAGTTTCGCATACTCTTATTCATATAGACAGCAAAACACCTTAACCAAAAGTTATCAGTACGCTTAATATATCCATAATAGCGATATTATAAAGGGGATATTACTGACAAAGTAGTTGCAAGTCGTTACAACTTGAGTGTAAAGCAGCATGTGCTACCTATTTGATGAGTTATTGACTAAATCTAGCAGACTTTTTTATGTTTTTGGCTTTTTTTATGGTTTTATCTTTATAATGAGCAACATTGTAAAAGGCGCGGCATTTGCTTTACCTAAGTCAACCGAGCTATTACCTGATTAATAACAACCCTTTGGACCTGATTTTTTCAGGTTTTTTTCTTTTTTATTACTTGTCTTAAAGGTCGGTATCATGGACTTATCCCTCTCTTTAGAGATTATTTTAATGCTGACCGCTGTGGCAGCGTTGGCAGGATTTATTGATGCTATCGCAGGCGGCGGCGGTTTATTGACCATTCCAGCCATGTTACTTGCTAATATTCCGCCAGTTTTAACATTAGGGACCAATAAGTTACAAGCGGCCTCCGGCGCGCTCGCAGCTTCCATTACGATGATTAGAAAAGGGGTCGTCAAACCACAGCGTATTAAAGTGGCGATCATTGCCGCGTTTATCGGTTCGGTTATCGGGACTATCGCCGTCCAAATGTCACCGCCCGATCTGCTTGAAAAGCTGATTCCTTTTTTGATTGCTGCCATTGGTATTTATACTTTGTTTGCACCCAAGCTTGGGGAAGTGGAGGCGACACCGCGCATCTCAGAAGGCACGTGGCAAAAAGTTGCGGCACCGCTCATCGGATTTTATGACGGTTATATTGGGCCTGGCACAGGAATGTTTTTTGCGCTTGGGAATGTGGCGCTACGTGGTCGCCAGATTATTGAAGCGACAGGCGCTGCAAAAGTATTGAACTTATCTACCAATATTGGCTCATTGATATTTTTTATCTTGGGTGGCAATGTGTTATGGAAAGTGGGACTGGCAATGATGGTTGGGCAAGCGGTCGGTGCTTATTTTGGTTCTCACATGGTGGTCAAAGGCGGAAGTAAGCTGATTCGACCACTGATTGTATTGGTCTGCTTGGCGATGATTACCAAATACGTGTTGGGGTAGGTACAAACTGATTGAGTCGGCTCTATAGTCGATGCACTATAAAAACAACATAGCGCTACTGGAATGAATTTTGTGCAGCCTCTGGGAACGCAGCAAGCCAGCAAAATTTATACCAGTAGCGCATTTAAGGCCGTATAACTGTCTTATCTCCAGCTGACTATATCTTCTATCCAACAATAAAAAACCTCAGCCATTTGACTGAGGTTTTTTATTATTGATTATTTAACTTGTTACTTAGTACCTAGGACTAGCGACGACGATCGACATCATCGTATTCACTACCCATGATACCGTCATTGAAGACCTCAGAGAATTCGCGCTCATCGCTTTCATCAATATGACCATCGAATACGTCTTTAGAGCCTGCATCAGGATCATTATAGATAGCTAAGTCCATCTTGCCTTCTGATTTTGCCACAATAGCCGTTACTGCTGCATCGCCGCCGACATTGACTGCGGTACGTAGCATATCAAGGATACGATCCACACCTAAGATGAGGCCGATACCTTCGATAGGTAAGCCGACTTGGGCAAATACCATTGATAACATAATCAGACCAACACCTGGTACACCTGCGGTTCCGATAGATGCCAATACAGACATCAAGATAACGATCAGATAGTCGGTCACGCTCAAATCAATACCATAAATATTGGCAATGAAAATGGTCGCTGTACCTTGCATAATTGCCGTACCATCCATGTTGATGGTTGCGCCAAAAGGAACCGTAAATGACGCGACTGAGTTATCAACCCCCATACGCTTGGTGACGGTACGCAAAGTAATAGGGATAGTCGCGTTCGAGCTTGACGTACTGAATGCAAAAATTTGAACTTCACGCATTTTTGCCAAAAACGTCTTGATGGACAAGCCTGAAAATAGCTTGAGCACAATCATCATAGTAATAAAGAAGTGGAAAGCCAATGAGCCAACCAGTACGGCAACGTAGCCAAGTAATGACCAAATAAGGTCCAAACCAAGCTCTGACATAGCCTTGGCCAATAAGGCAAAAACACCGTATGGAGCAAGGTTCATAATGATGGTCACCATCTTTAGGATGACTTCATTAATCAGCTCTAAGCTTTGTACCAAGCCTTTGGCAGGCTTACCAACCATCAAAATACTGATACCGATTAAGATAGCAAAGAAAATAATCGATAGCATATCGCCGTTCGCCATCGCACTGATGGGGTTCGAGGGTATGATATTAGAGAATACATCTAATAACGGCGGCGCTGACTGAGCTTCAAATGCCGCTTCAGTTTCGACATCCATCCCTTTACCAATACCAAATACGATACCAAGTCCAATCGCGGTAGCAATCGCTAATGCTGTGGTTACCATATAAATGAAAAACGTCTTGCTACCGATACGTCCAAGCAAGCGGATATCCCCAATACCGCACACACCGCAAATCAGTGAGATAAGCACTAAAGGGACAACCAACATTTTTAGTGAGTTAACAAACAGCTTACCAATAATCGCAAGGAAACCGTTTGTAATATACGTATGAACAAAACCGCCTTCAGCGTTGAGTCCTGAATAGTTTATAAATAAACCCAGTATGATACCGAGCACCATGGCAACAATGATCTTGCCCGTCAGTCCCATATTTTTCCACATAAACTCTATCCTTTTATACATGATGCACAGTACAGGTAAGGGGCTGACTCAATGTATTGATGCTTCATTGAACCATGTTCCTCTACCTGATTTACTATGTTTGTAAACGTTATATCTGTGACTTTATGTCAAATCGCTGCGCAATATAAGATAGTTGTTAAGGTTACTGCAACGTTTTTTTATAAATTAGCGTGTATGTATTTCTCAATTTATTTATCTATGACTTTTTTTTATGATTCAACCACAAGTGATTGAGCTCATTTTAAGCCACCATTGTTAAGGTAAACGATAATACGCTCATAAAAAAAGACCATCCAAGTGGACGGTCTTTTTTAGGTCAAACAGTAATCAAGGGCTGTATTCTACATAAGATTTTTTCGATTAAACCTTATCGTTTTCGTCACGACGTAGACCATCTTTCCATTTAGCATCAGAGGTGTCGCTAGTATCAGTAGGAGCAGGGTTTTCTGCACTGCTTTGTACAACATTCTCTTTTGCAATTTCTATATTCTCAGGGTTGTTAGAGTGGTCTAGATTTTGACTAGCGTCAAGATTAGCCTTATTACTGTGATTGTTGCTCATACGCTCATTTAAGTGAGAGGCGGCATCACGGTGACGATGATCAAGTGCTTCTGCGTCAGGATTGGTATCGCCAAAATTGGTTTGCGTACGTGCTTCTTCGACTGTGTTCTGTTCAGACACCATCTCTACATCGCCATCGCTCTCATAGCCGTGGTTAGGGTTGGCGTCACCTGTTTTTTCATCAGCACTATCAGCAGGTACAGCCAAACTGCTGGAGGCAGCATCACTATCAGGCACAATGCCGTTTTTCGCTTGAGCGTCTTTTTTCAACTGCGCGTAATCTGTCAGTTGTTGTACAGCATTGTCAAGGCTGTGCGGGTTG
>ENA-UOXB01000804-UOXB01000804.1-bioreactor-metagenome-genome-assembly--contig:-NODE-804-length-17088-cov-7.791875_pt1 | contig 17088 bp, 10 predicted proteins | sample MGYA00238158_ERZ761615 | MGnify/ENA primary metagenome ERZ761615 (study PRJEB28904, sample SAMN06267902) | bioreactor metagenome | isolation source: Joint BioEnergy Institute, California, USA | place... | reverse complement strand
CGCCGCTGCTGGCCGATGAGCTGGCGGACTGGGTGCAGCGCTCGCGGCTGGCCGGTCTGGTGCTGACCGCGCCGATGTCCGAGCGTGCCGACCTGGTGCAGGCGCTGGTCGCGCGCGGCATCAAGCTGGTGCGCATCATCGCCGCCACTGCTGACCCGGGCGATGGTCCCTGTGTGTTCGTCGATGACCGCGAAGCGGCCTATGAGGTCACCGAGCATCTGATCCAGCTGGGCCATCAGCGCATCGGGTTCCTGTGGGGCGGCAGCTCGCACCGTTCCTCGGGCGAGCGCCATGCCGGCTACCAGGCGGCGCTGAAGGACTATGGCATCACCGCCGACAAGCATCTGGTGGTGCAGGGTGATTACACCTTCGACGACGGCTTCCGCGGTGCGCGCCGCCTGCTGGCACTGCGTGAGCCGCCCACGGCCATCTTCGGCTCCAACGATGAAATCGCCGCCGGTGTGCTGGCCGCGGCCAAATCAGCGGGCATGAACGTGCCCTATGACCTGTCCATTGCCGGTTTCGAGGACAGCCCGTTCTCGCGCCAGTCGTGGCCGCCGTTGACCACCGCCAAGCAGGCCACCGAAGACATCGCTCGCCACGCCGCGCGCCTGCTGATCGCACAGCTGCGCAGCGATGCCTACGACGAAACGCCATCGCCGCTGCACAACCAGGGCTTCGTACCCCAGCTGGTGGTGCGCGGCTCCACCGCGCCGATGCGGCCTGCTGCTGCCCGCGCGCTTCCTGAAACCCCCGCTGAGTAAACACCATGCCGCTGCCTGCCCCGACCGAAACCCTGATGCACCGCGAGGCTGCCGAAGCAGCTGCCGTGGTCGCCCACCAGTTGCTGGCCAACCGGTCTGTGGTCGAGGCGCTGGCAGCCGAACTGCGGCAGACACCGCCGCCGTTCGTGGTGACCTGTGCACGTGGCAGTTCCGACCACGCCGCCACCTACGCCAAGTACGTACTGGAAACCCAGCTGGGCGTGGTGGTGGCTTCGGCCTCGCCCTCGGTCGGGTCGGTCTATGAAGTGCCCCTGCAGCTGCGCGGCGCCCTGTTTCTGGTGATCTCGCAGTCCGGCAAGAGCCCGGATCTGCTGCGCAATGCCGAGGCCGCCAAGGCCGCTGGCGCGCGCGTGGTGGCGCTGGTCAATGTCGAGGACTCGCCGTTGGCGCAGCTCGCTGACACGGTCATTCCGCTGCGGGCCGGTGCCGAGCGCAGCGTGGCGGCGACCAAGAGCTACCTGGCCTCGCTGTCGGCGATCCTGCAGCTGGCCGCCTGCTGGAAGCAGGATGCCGCGCTGCTGGACGCGCTGGAAACCCTGCCGCAGGCCATGGCGCAGGCGTGGGATTGCGACTGGAGTCCCTTGGCTACGGGTCTGCAGCCGGCCACCAACCTGTTCGTGCTCGGCCGCGGCATCGGGCTGGGTGCGGCGCAGGAAGCGGCGTTGAAGTTCAAGGAGACCTGCGGTCTGCACGCCGAAGCCTACAGTTCGGCCGAGGTGAAGCACGGGCCGATGGCGCTGGTGGGACCGGGCTTTCCGGTGCTCGCCTTCGCCCAGCCGGATGGCACCGGCGCCGGTACCGCTGCCGTGGCGCAGGAGTTCGCCGCGCGCGGTGCACAGGTGTGGCTGGCCGGCGCCGGAGGCAGCCTGCCGCAGCCGCAGGCGCCGCACCCGCTGTGTGCCCCATTGCTGGTGGTGCAGAGCTTCTACAAAGCCATCAACGCACTGGCGCTGAGCCGCGGGCACAATCCGGATCTGCCGCCGCATTTGAACAAGGTCACGGAGACAGTCTGATGGCAACCGTGCTGCGCAATGCCCGCGTGCTCACCGGTGATGACTTCCGCGATGATCTGGCGGTGGTCATCGAGCACGGACGGATCACTGCCTTGCTGCCTGATGCCGCGCCGCAGCTGGGCCATGCCGCCGAACAGGTGGACCTCGGCGGTGGCTGGCTGCTGCCGGGCTTCATCGACGTGCAGGTCAACGGCGGCGGCGGTGCGCTGTTCAATGCCACGCCGGACGTGCAGACGCTGCGCGTCATCGCCGACGCGCACCGCCGCTTTGGCACCACCGCACTGCTGCCCACGCTGATCAGCGACGACGTGGCGGTGATGCGCGCGGCGATCAACGCCACTGCACAGGCCATTGATGAAGGCGTGCCCGGCGTGCTCGGCCTGCATCTGGAGGGGCCCTACATCGCGCCCGCGCGCAAGGGAACGCATGACGCCAGCAAGTTTCGCGTGCCCGACGCCGAAGAACTGGCGATGGTGGCCTCGCTGCAGAACGGGGTGACCCTGGTGACGCTGGCGCCCGAACGCGTACCGCTGGAGACGATCCGCGCGCTGGTCGAGCGCGGCGTGATCGTGGCCGCCGGGCACACTGCCGGCAGCTACGAGCAGATCCGCGATGGGCTTGACGCTGGCATCCGTGGCTTCACCCATCTCTACAACGCGATGAGCCCGCTGCAGGGGCGCGAGCCCGGGGCGGTCGGCGCGGCGCTTGAAGACCGCGACAGCTGGGTTGGCATCATTGTCGATGGCGTACACGTGCACCCGGCCAGCCTGCGCGTGGCCCTGGCGGCCAAGCCGCGCGGGCGTCTGCTGCTGGTGACCGACGCGATGCCGCCGGTCGGCGCTGCCGACCCGGCGTTCACGCTGTATGGTGAGGTGATCACCGCAGTGGATGGCGTGGTGCGCAACGCGGCCGGCGCGCTGGCCGGCTCGGCGCTGGACATGGCCACCGCCGTGCGCAACACGGTGCAGCTGCTCGGCCAGCCCTTGGCCGAGGCGGCGCGGATGGCCTCGACCTACCCGGCGCAGTTCCTCAATGTGGATGATCGACTGGGCCATATCGCTGAAGGCTTCCAGGCTGACCTGGTGCTGCTGGACGACGCATTGCACGTGCAGGGCACCTGGATCGCCGGCCAGTATCAACGCGCATGAGCGCTGCCCCCGGCACGCGGCTGGCGTCGATCGATGCGCTGCGTGGCATGACCGTCGCGGCGATGCTGCTGGTCAACAATCCCGGTGACTGGGGCCATGTCTACGCGCCGCTGCGGCACGCGGTGTGGGATGGCTGCACACCCACGGATCTGGTGTTTCCGTTCTTCCTGCTGCTGGTCGGCGTGTCGCTGGCCTTCAGCGTTGCGCCGCGTGCGCAGGACGCCGCATTGCGGCCCGTGCTGGCGCGCGGTGTAGTGCAGCGGGCGCTGCGCATCCTCGCAGCAGGCGCGCTGCTGCACCTGTTGGCATGGTGGGCACTGGACGTGGCGCATTTCCGGCTGTGGGGCGTGCTGCAGCGCATTGCCGTCTGCGCGGCGGGGGTGGGGCTGCTGGCGGTGTATGGGTCGCGGCGACTGCAGGGCGTCGTTCTGGTTGCGCTGCTGCTGGGCTACGCCGGGCTGCTGATGGCCGCCGGCAGCCTCGCGCCGCTGCTCAACCCGGCCAGTCGACTGGACACCGCGCTGTTCGCACCGTGGCTCTACCAATGGGACCCGATGACCGGACGGGGTCATGACCCCGAAGGACTGCTGAGTACGCTGGGCGCGCTGTCCACCACACTGCTGGGCCTGCTCGCCGGCCAGCTGCTGCGCGCGGGTCGCCTGCGCGCGCTCGGCCAGGCGGCTGGGCTGGCTCTGCTGGTCGGCTGGGTCGGTGCGGACGTGCTGCCATGGAACAAGCAGCTCTGGACGCCCAGCTACGTGCTGTGGAGCGGAGGCTGGGCGATGCTGGCGCTGCTGCTGGCGCATCTGCTGATCGACCAGCGCTGCTGGCCTGCACTGGGCCGCCGCTTCGGCGTCAATGCGATCACCGCGTATCTGGGCTCGGGCGTGATGACGGTAGGGCTGATCGCCAGCGGCGCCTGGGCTGCTCTGCAGGCGTCGGCGCTTGCGCTGCTGGGTGACGCGGCGATGGCCTCGCTGGCCTGCGCGGTTGCGTTCGTGGCGGTGTGGTGGGCGATCATGTGGTGGCTGGATGCACGCCGCCTCTACCTGAAGATCTGAGGGGCGCCGGGCACTCCGTCCAGTCGTGACGACGGGTAGGTGACGAGGGGTAGGTGACGACTTTCAGCCGTCACGCCTCTGCCCGGCGCCAGAACGGCCACGCCATGACGACCCAGAGCCGCGTCACGCGGCGTATTCCATGCGGCGGCGCATGGTTTCTGTGACATGACGTTCACGCCGCTGCCTACAAGGTGTTGACGCCCCTGGACAATGTTTTGACGTCCGCCCCGCCGATCCGTGATCCCGCCTGGTAATGCCGTCTTCGCACAGGAGCCTCGCATGTTGCCTGCCGCATCCCGTCGTGCCAGCCTTTCCCTCGCCATCATTACAGCACTGCCGTTGCATGCGCTGGCCGACTGCTCGCCCGTAGCGCCTGCGTCGGGTGAAACGGTCACATGCGTGCCGGACCCGCCCAATCCGTCGACGACCCCGATCCGGCCCGTTGCCGGAGCGGCCGACGTCACCGTGACGGTCCAGAGCGGCGCCGAACTGCGTACCAGCGGCGCGCATGCCATCGCCCTCGCCGCCGGCGGCAGTGGTGTCATCGACAACGCCGGTACCATCGCTGCTGGCGGAGGCGCCTGGTCGGCGGTGACGTCCGGATCGGTACTGACGGTCAACAACGCGGCCACCGGCGTGCTGCAGTCGTTGCAGGACCGTGCGCTGCTGCTCACCGCGGGCAGCCAGCTGATCAACGCGGGCAGCATCCAGAGCGGCGCCGGGCCGGGTGTGCTGTTCAGCGGTACCGGCAACAGCCAGGTGATCAACACCGGCACCATCGTCGGTCCAGGCGGCGGCATCGTGTTCGGCAGCGGCAACGACCTGCTCGACATGCAGGCCGGCAGTGCCGGTGCGGTCAGCCAGGGGGCAGGCGCCGATACGCTGCTGCTCAGTGGCGGCACGCTGGCCAGCGTCGACCAGGGTGATGGTGACGACAGCATGGTGGTCACCGGGGGCACGGTTACCGGTACCGTGCAGCAGGGCAACGGCGTGGACCGCTTCGAGATGAGCGGCGGCACACTGGGCGCGCTGCTGCAGGGCGACAACTACGATTATTTCCGCATGACCGGGGGCCGCATCATCGGCGCCTTCGAGGATGGCGACTACGCCGAGATGACCGGCGGACGCATCGGCCGGGTCAATCTCAAGCTGGACAACAATGTCTTCGACATGTCTGGCGGCACCATCGACGGCAACCTGGTGGCCGGCTTCGGTAACGACACGATCATCCTGTCCGAGGGTTACATCGGCGGCAACATCAGCGTCAGCGGCGGCGACGACAGCGTCACCATCACCGGCGGTACGGTGCGCGGCGAGGTGCGGTTGAGCTTCGGCCAGGACCGTTTTGAATGGGATGGCGGCGGTGTGGTCTACGGCTTGATCGACCTGGGTGAAGGCGATGACAGCGCGCGGCTGGCCAATCTCAACCAGTCGCATCTGGGTGCCTTGCCCGGGCTCGATGGCGGGCTGGGCGATGACGCGCTGCTGATGGACAACGTCAAGGCCACCGGCGTGGACCGCTTCACCGGCTGGGAGCAGATCGAGCTGCGCAACGATACGCAGCTGACCTTCGACGGCAGGCTGCTGCTCGGCGATGCAGGCTCCGGAACCGGCACGCTGCAGGTCGATGCGGGCAGTGCGCTGTTTGCCAGTGGCGCTGTGGGTGGCATCGCCGCCTTCGGCAGCGGCGCGCTGGCCAATGTGATCAATGCGGGGCGGATCGACCTGAGCAGCAACGGCAGTGCCGGTGACCGCTTCACCATCGTTGGCAACTACACCGGCAACGGGGGCGGGCTGTACCTCAATACCGTACTGGGCGATGACAACTCGGCCAGCGACCGGTTGCTGGTCGAAGGCGGGCGCATCGGGGGCCAGACCGGAATCGGCATCCTCAACGCGGGTGGCACCGGCGCGGCAACCACGCTGGACGGCATCATGGTGGTGCAGGCGCTCAACGGCGCCAGCAGCACCGCCGATGCGTTCGCGCTGTTCAACCCGATCTCGGTCGGGGCCTACGAATACTTCCTGTTCAAGGGCGGAGTGAGCGCGGGCACCGGCGAGAACTGGTACCTGCGCTCCACCCTGGTGGCCAGTGTGACCCCGGCGCCGGCACCGGTGCCGACGCCGGACCCGCCGGTGCCCACGCCAGCGCCGGCGCCACCCGAAGAGCTGGGCGCCGCACCGGTCGATCTGCCGCCGGCACCGCCACCGCCGCCGGATGTGCCCGCCGACCCGGAGGCGCCCGATCCCGATCCCATCGCGGCCGAGCCTGCCCCCCCGGCACCGCCGCCGGAGCCGCCGCCGGTGCCGGCACCGCCGGTCGAGGTGCCACCGCCGGTGCCGGATACGCCGGCCGTGCTGCCCACGGCCGTTGCCACGCCGCCCACGCCTGGCGCACGCGCGCCACGCGGCGAGGTGGTGCCGATCTATCGTCTGGAAACGCCGGCCTATGCGGTGCTGCCGTCGCTGCTGCGCACGGTGTCGCAGGCCAGCCTGGGGACCTTCCACGAGCGGCAGGGCGAACAGCGGCTGCTGGCCGGGCAAGGGAGCATGCGCGGCGCCTGGGCCCGCCTGGTGGGCAGCAGCGAGCAGCAGCAGTGGCAGGGCGATGCGCTGACCGGGTTCGACGGTGACCTGCAGGGGCTGCAGGCAGGTGTGGACCTGTACGCCAGCAACGAAGGTGCGGTGCATCATCAGCTGGGCGTTTTTGCCGGGCGAACACGTGCGGTCGGCCGCATCACCGGCCTGGCGCTGGGCTGGGAGAACGTGCAGGTCGGCCAGACCCGTCTGGACGACAAGCATGTCGGCCTGGCCTGGACGCTCAACGGCAGCAGCGGCGGCTACCTCGACGCGGTGGTACTGCAGAGCCGCTACCGCGGCAAGGCATGGTCCACCCGCGGCCTCGGCATCGACCTGCGTGGTGATGGCACGACGGCCTCGGTGGAGGTGGGCAGGCCGCTGCTGCGGTTCGGCCAGTCGGCGTGGTGGCTGGAGCCGCAGCTGCAGGTGATCTGGCAGCAGCAGGACCTGGATGATGCCGCTGATGTGGTGGCGGCGATCCGCTTTGGTGGTGATGCCGCGTGGACGGGTCGTGCGGGGCTGCGGCTTGCCGCCGACTACGGCCTGGCCGACAACGGCTGGCAGCCTTATCTCAAGCTCAACTACTGGACCACGCTGTCAGGCGATGATCACATCGACTTCGATGACAACCGCATTCTCGCCGGGCAGCGTACCCGCGCCTGGGAAGTAGGCGCCGGTGTGGTGGGCCGGTTCAACCGCACGGTGAGTGCGTATGCCGTGGCCGACTACACCCGCGACCTGGAAAACCAGGACCGTCGTCGACGCAGTGTGCAGGGCACGGTGGGCCTGCGGTTGGACTGGTGAGGTTCAGGCCGGTGAGCAGCGGTCCGGCTGCTCACCGGTAGAATGGCAGCCACGCAACCGCCCAACCGGCCCAAGGAGACACCGTGCAGGACGAAGACCAGTTTGAAGCCCTCAATGATCTGGAAGTGCGCCTGCTGCAGGCACAGGACGGCACGCTGACCGCGCAGGCGTTCCTCGATGGTCTGCTGACCGAGAGCGTCATCGTGCTGCTGGACAAGCCGGTGGCGGAAGATTCGGAATGGGATGACGCAACCACCCCGCTGGTGCTGACCAACGAGGCAGAGCAGCCCATGTTCGCTGTGTTCACCGCCGTGGACCGTGCGCGGCCGTGGGCAGAACAGCTGGAGCAGTTCGAAAATGCGCTGCAGGTCGAGTTCCAGTGGCTGGTCGGCGCCATGGCCGAAGGCGTGGGCATCGTGCTCAACCCGGGTTTCGATGTCGGCATGGAGATCGTGCCGGAGGCAATGGCGCAGCTGAAGGAACGTGCTGCTGCCTTCGTACGCGCAGCGGGCACCCACTGAGTGGGATGACCCGCTGCTGAGCAGTTACTGCGGCGGTGCAGCCTGGCGGGCGGCGGCGATGGCGGCCACCCGCGCCCGCTGCAGTGCCTCACCGATGGCCGGCCCCCGCAGGTGGGTCGTGTCGAGATCGCGGGCCTGCACGGCCATGGCGGCCTGGTGCAGGCGCAGGAGCGTGGCGGCCTGCGGATAGTCGCTGTCATGGAAACCGAGGCGGCCGCGTTTGTCGGCCTCGCAACACAGCGCGATGCGCGCCATCCGCTCCGGGCGCCGCAGGCCGTCGCAGCGTTGGATCAGCTCCAGCACGGTGGCATCGCGCAATTCGTCGATGCGGTGCACGTTGAGATGCTCGCGGCACACCGCCTCGGCCAGCTGCTGGTGTTCGGCAGGGACTTTCAGGCGCGCGCACAGCTCCCGCACCGGTTTGATGCCGCGCTGCTCGTGCATGATGTGGCGCGGCCATTGCTCGCGCGGCGTCAGACCCTTGCCCAGGTCATGGACAAGGGCCGCAAAGCCCACCAGGTCATCGCCGGGGGCCAGCTGCGCCGCCATGTCGCTCACCATTTCCTGATGCACACCGGTATCCACCTCCGGGTGGTACTCGGCACGCTGCGGCACGCCATACAGTGCCTCCAGCTCGGGCAGGATGGGGCCAAGCGCGTGGGCCTCGTGCAGTGTCCGCAGGAATGCAGATGGACGTGGGCTTGCAAGCGCCTTGCGCAGCTCCTGCCAGACCCGCTCGGGCACGAGCGCATCAAGCTCGCCACTGGCCGCTACCTCGCGCATCAGCGCCATGGTCTCGTCGGCAACGCGGAAGCCCAGCGCGGCAAAACGCGCCATGAAGCGGGCCGCGCGCAGCACGCGCAACGGGTCTTCGACAAAAGCGGGGCCGACGTGACGCAGCACGCGGTCGGCGATGTCGCGCGCGCCGCCGTAAGGGTCCACCAGCGTGCCGGTGTCCTCGTCGCAGGCGATCGCATTGATGGTGAAGTCGCGGCGCTGCAGGTCCTCTTCCAGCGTCACCGAGGGATCGGCATCGACCACGAAGCCGCGGTAGCCACGTCCACTCTTGCGCTCGGTGCGTGCCAGCGCATGTTCCTCGCGGGTCTGCGGGTGCAGGAACACCGGGAAATCGCGCCCCACGGCCTGGTAACCCAGTGCCAGCATCTGCGCGGGCGTGGCACCGACCACGACCCAGTCGCGGTCACCGGCGGGAAGCTTGAGCAGGCGGTCGCGCACCGCCCCGCCAACAAGATAGATCTTCATACCGCCATGATCGCATGGAAGCAGCGCCGACCCTGAAGAGCCGACCCCATGGTCGGCTCACGTGCGGGTCGGCTCACCTGGAGGTTGGCTCACACGCCAGGCGCGGCGTTCAGTCGCCGCCCTGCGCGGCATCGGCCGGGCAGGCGAAGCGCTTGCGCGTATCCACCAGGCGGCCCATCAGACGGTCGCTCAGCGGCAACGCGTCACCGTTGAGGCGCCAGTCGTAGATCACGCTGAACGCCAGCACGCGGGCAACGTATTCGCGCGTTTCCTTGTAGCTGATGGTCTCGATCCACAGGTCCGGATCGAAGCCAGGCCGCTGGCTCTGCCAGCGGGCAGTCGGGGTCGGGCCCGCGTTGTACGCGGCGATGGTGACGTACGGCAGGCCGTTGTACTTGTCCATCAGCTGGCGCAGGTAGGCTGTGCCGATGGTGATGTTGGTGTCCGGGTCATACAGACTCGATGCACCGCCATAGCCGCCCAGTCCGATGGCCTTGGCCACGCTGGCGCCGGTGGCCGGCAGGACCTGCATCAGGCCCATTGCGTTGGCGGGCGAGCGTGCGTTCGGGTTGAAGATGCTCTCGGCGCGGATCTCGGCGGCCACCCACGCCGGGTCAAGCGCATTGCGTGCGGCCTCACGGCGGATGCTGGCATCGTGGTGCAGCGGGAAGCGCAGGTGGTAGAGCTGCTGCTCGCGCGGCACCTTGCCGAGCGAGAACACGGCACGGTCGAACCAGCCATTCTCCTGCGCGACCTCGACGGCAAGCCGGCGCTGGGTATCGTCAAAGCCGGCCAGCGCACTGTTCCATTCGGCCAACGCCCAGCTGGTGCGGTCGATGCGGTACAGCTCCATTGCCCGCACAAGTGCCGGGTTACGCGCCACCGCGCTGCGCGCCTGTGCGCTGTCATCAGGCTTCCACGGGCACAGCGCATAGGGCTGGCCGAGTTTGTCAGCGGCCAGGAAGCCATGGAAGGTCGGCGAGCGCGCGGCCTGCGCGAACACTGCTTTGGCGCGCGCGGCCTGACCGGTTTTTTCCAGCATGCGGGCCTCGAAATAGCGCCAGCGCGAATCGCTGCGCTGGCTCTGGCCCATCTGGGTGATGGCCTGCAGGGTGGCAGGCCAGTCCCCGCGCGCCATGGCCTCGCGCGCACGCCACTCGTGCAGCCGCTCGTCATAGGCCGATGCAGGAACGGCATTGAGGCGGCGCGCCGAGTCGGGCAGGTAGGAGGCCACCGTCCACAGTGCGATCTGGTAGCGGACCTGGGCCTGCTGGTCGGCGCTCAGGCCGAGCGCCTGGGCGTACTGCGGCAGCTGCTGCTCGGTGGCATCGGGGTTGGCCTTGGCCAGCTTGGCCAGACCATCGGCGGCGATGCGCTGGCTGCGCGCCGTGCGGGGCCAGTTCAGCGCCTTGGCACTCGGGCTGTCGACAAAGGCTGCGTAGTCATTGGCCAGTGCCAGCTCGGCAGCGGGCAGGCCGCGCGCTGCTGCGCGCATGACCGCCGGCTGGCCTTCATCGGCGGCCACGTCGATGCGCTCCCAGCGCAGCGCATCGCTCAGCCCGCCCTGCGCCTGCAGTGCGGCAAACACCGCGTCGCAGGCGTCGGGCAGCGACTTGCCGCTGCTGCGCCACAACTGCTGCGCCTCGGTGGTCCACTGTGCGTCCTGTTTGCCGGTGGCCTGACGCGCGGTGAGCTGGGCACAGCGCAGGCCGACGTTGTCGGTGGGAACCCAGTTCGCGAGCAGCGTCGGCCAATCCTTGCGCCGTGCCAGCGCTGGCAGCCAGACGCTGCGGAAGGTGCTGGCCACCGCCTGGCCCTCGTAGCGCTTGAGGAAATCCTGCGCCTGCGTCGGTGAGACGCTGTCGATGTTGCGCCGCAGGTCAGCGTACTCCAGCCAGGCATACGCCGGCGAACGCGTCAGTGCGGCCGCGCGCGCCGGGTCGAGCGGGCCGCGCTCGGCGTCGGCAAGGGCTGCCTTGAGCTGCGCGCGCTGCGCATCGGTGGACTGGGCGGAGGATGTGCCGGCCACCGCGCAGGCGGTGAGGGCCAGGGCAAGCAACGAGCAGGCGGGGCGTGGGAGCAGGTTCATGCGGCGCAGGATATCCGGCGTGGGATGAATGCAGTTTCGCATGGTCAGGGTCGACGCCGGGCAGCGTCTGTGCAGCCGTCAGCAGCAGGGCTCAGGCCGGGCCAGGCCGCGAGCCGCGACGCGCCCGGCCGCCTCATCGCCGGGCCGCAGCGAGGTCCCCGCATGCGGCCCGAACAGGGCGCGCATCTGCGAACGCAGCGCGCGTACGTGGTCGTCATCGGCGACCCAGCGGTTGAAGCCTGTGACATCGGCGCCGTGCAGGCTGTCCAACGGTGGCAGACCGGGCGGCTCGCCCACGTCGCTGCGGGCCCGCCAGGTGGCGAGGCTGGACTGGAAGCCGAACGAGGCCGTCCAGGCCAGCGCGAGGCGTGCGCCGAACGGGTGGCGTGCTGCCTTGAAGATGGCCATGCGCTGGTTGCAGGCGGCCAGCGGCGCGCGCTGGGGCAGCCAGCGTCTTGCCGCGGGTACCGCGCCGCCCGGGTCGACCGCCTGCCCGGTGAGGCTGCCGATGAAGCGTGTGCTGTGTTCCAGCAGCGCCGCCGGCACCGAGGTGCCATGCACGAAGTACGGGTCCATGGCCGCCAGACGGCGCAGGTAGTCGATGCCGTAGGCACGCTGCAGACGATCGAGCAGATAGAGCACCACGTCATCGTCGTGGGGCCAGGTCAGCACCAGCCGCCCACGCAGCGAGGGAATGAGAAAGGCCGCGTAGCTCTGCGGCTGCTCAGCAGTGGGCACGTCGCTGCGGAACAAGGGCACCAGCGCACTGTCCCACGCGGTGATCCAGGCGCCTTCGGGGTCGGCGTATCCCGGTTTCTGTCGTTGCGCCCCGAGGGGGCGGTACTCGAGAAGCGCCCCCTGTGCTTTCCACCTTTCGAACGCGGCCGCGCTCTGCAGCAGAATCAGGTCCGGTCCGCGGCCGTTGCCGGCCAGGATGTGCTCGATGTGCGCGCAATGACCGCGCGAGCGGTCCACATGCACCTGCAGCCGCAGCCCAGGAAAGCGCTGCTCGAACGCGCGGCAATACCAGTCCATTGCCGCGCTGGTGTCGCCAGCGGCCCACAGCACGACCGCGCCACCTTCGTCGAGCGCATGGTCGTAGAGCCGCCCGAGTTCTTCCTCTTCTGCATGCTGGCACGGGCGCGTGCGCATGCGGGTGGCCGCGTGCACGAGGGCCAGCGTCAGCATCGAAGTGAGATGGAACAGGGACAGCTTCATCTGCTCTCCGCAGAACCGCGACAGGGCGCATCGACAGCGCAGTATGGCGGGACCTGTCGGCGTGTTCCGTGACGCGATACGTGCATCGGCACTTTTCAATCGGAAGCTGCCGAAGGTGCGTAGTCAGCAAGGTCGGGTTCGCGTGAAAGAGAGCGCTGCGTCACGTCGCCAGCTTTACAACTTGTTTACAAAGGAGAAGCTGGCGCAGGGGGGCGTAGCGACAACGGCATTCCTTTGGAGAGAGAGCGAATGAACCACCCGATGCACCGCCCGCTCGCGGCGGCGGTCACCCTCTGTGTGGCCATGCTGGCCCTTGATGCCCAGGCGCAACAGCCGGCGGCTACGGACCTGGACCGTGTGGAAGTCACCGGCACCCGCATCAAGCGGGCCGAAATAGAAGGGCAGGTCCCCGTACACACGCTCACCCGGAGCGAGATCGAGCGTACTGGCCTGACCTCGATCGGGGAGGTGCTGCAGCAGCTCACCGGCTCGGGTTCGGCGCTGAACGCGAAGTTCAATTCCTCGGGCAACTTCGGTTTTCCGCCCGACGGCAGTGGCGTCGGTGCGGGCTCGGCGCAGGTCGACCTGCGTCATCTCGGCGCCAAGCGCGTGCTGGTGCTGGTCGATGGCATCCGCTGGGTCAACGAGTCATCGGCCTCGGGCGTGGGCTCGGCCACCGACCTCAACACCATTCCGTTGGCCATCGTCGAGCGCATTGAAGTGCTGGAGGACGGTGCATCCTCGCTGTACGGCTCCGACGCGATTGCCGGGGTGGTCAACATCATCACCCGCCGCAGCTTCGATGGCGGCCAGGTCACGCTCAACTACGGCCAGTACGGTAAAGGCGACGGTACCCAGCGCGGTGTGGACCTGGCCTGGGGTACCCAGGGTGACCGCTACAGCGTCTTCCTCGGTGCGAGCTGGACAAAGCAGGACGAGGTGCTGGCGCGCACGCGCGCGCAGTCGGCCTTCCCGGTACCAGGCACGGGGCTGGCGCTGGGCAGCTCGGCCACACCCGATGGACGTTTCGTGTTCACCGACCCCAACACCGGCATCACCCACGACCTGACCCCGAACAGCGGCGTGGGCAGCCCTGCGTTCAACGGCGGCGCCGGATGTGAGCGCAGCGACGATTACCATTGCTTCGGCACCGCGGACCGCTTCAACTTCGCGCAGTACAACATGCTGCTCACTCCCTCTGAGCGCAAAGGGCTGTTCGGTCAGTTCCGTTTCGACCTCACCGACAGCGTGCAGTGGTACGTCAAGGCGCTGGGCAACCGCCGCGAGTCGACCAACCAGGCCGCGCCGGAGCCGCTGTTCTTCGGGCCGGACGGCGCCACCGGCAATCCGTTGGCCGACAACATCGTGATCTCCGCGCTCAACCCGTACAACCCGTTCGGGTTTGATCTGGATTCGTCGGACAACCTGATGATGATCGGCCGCCGCCCCATCGAAGGCGGCGCGCGCGTGTTCCAGCAGAAGGTCGACACGAGCTATGTGGCGACCGGGCTGACCGGTGACTTCCGCGCCGCAGACCGCAGCTGGTACTGGGACGTCAACGGCATGTACAGCAGGAACAAGGCCGAGCAGACCAATCATGGCAGCTACAACATCTACAACGTCAATCTGGCGTTGGGAGATCCGGCGCTGTGTGCGGCCACGCCCGGCTGCGTGCCACTGGACATCTTCGGCGGTGCCGGCAGCATCACGCCGGACATGTTGCGCTGGATCCAGCCCGTGGTGCGCGATCGCAGCCAGAACGAGCTGAGTGTGTTCAGCGCCAATCTGTCCAGCGAGCTGTTCACCCTGCCTGCCGGGCCGATAGCGTTTGCAACCGGCTACGAGTACCGGCGGTATGAAGGCTCGTATCAGCCTGATCCGCTGACCGTGATCGGGCACTACAACGGCGTGCCGTCGCAGCCCACCTCGGGCTCCTACGATGTCAACGAAGCCTATCTGGAGCTGAGCGTTCCCCTCCTTGCCAGGTCCGCCCTCGGTGAGAAGCTCGACCTCAGCCTGGCCGGGCGCTATTCGGATTACTCGACCTTCGGCGGCGAGTTCACGCCCAAGTACGGCCTGCGTTGGCAGGTGACCAATGACTTCGTGCTGCGCACGACCTATGCCGAGGGCTTCCGTGCGCCCTCCATCGGCGAACTGTACGGTTCGGCCGCGCGTGCCGACCTGCAGCTGTTCGATCCGTGTTCGGTGGGGCTGGGTGGCACGCCGCCGCGCGGCAGTGCGGCCAACTGTGCGGCACTGGGCGTGCCCGGCGGTTTCCAGCAGGCCAACTCGCAGATATCGGTCACCACCGGCGGCAACCGCGAACTGCAACCGGAGACTTCACGCAGCTTCAGCGCCGGCTTCGTCTGGAGCCCGTGGTTTGGCAGCAATGCATCCTGGTCGGAACGCTTCGACGTGGAGGTGACCTTCTACCGCCACCATATCGACGGTGCCATCCAGGCCATCAACGCGCAGACCCAGCTCGACCTGTGCGTGGACACGCTGGACCCGTTGTACTGCGATGGCATTACCCGGGCCACCACCGGCGCGGTCAGCAGTTTCAACAACCGCCTGACCAACCTCGGTTCGATCAAAACCGACGGCTGGGACGTAGACCTGTTCTGGACCCTGCCGCAGAGTGCCGCAGGCCAGTTCAAACTCGGCTGGCAGAACACCTTTGTTGGTCGCTATGAGGCATTGGGGGCAGCCGGCCAGCGCCAGCCGCAGAAGCCGGGCGTGGAAGTGGCCGACAGTGCGATTCCCGAATGGAGCAGCAATGCCAGCCTGTCCTGGACGCTGGACAACTGGAACGCTTCCTGGACCGTGCGGCACATCTCCGAGCTGACCGAAGACTGTGGCGACGCGGTGGCATTCGCGGTGTGCTCCAACCCCACCGAGGGCACCAACCGCTTGGCCGCCACCACCTACCACGACCTGCAGGTCGGGTATAAGCTGGATTGGATGAAGGGGCTGCAGCTCAGTGCGGGGTTGAACAACGCGTTCGACAAGGACCCACCGATCTGTCTGTCGTGCTCGTTGAACGGCTATGACGCTTCAACCTACGACATTCCGCGTGGACGCTTCTGGTACGTGCGCGCGGACCTGCGGTTCTAGGCATGACGCCGATGGCCCGGGCGCGAACCGCCCGGGCCGTGTTCCTGGCCGCTGATCACACTTTCTGCCCCAGGGGAGGTCCCTACCAGCTGGCGGGTGGTTTCGGCAATTGCGGGGGAGCGGTTCGAGCTTTGAGACTGGTCGCACTACCGCGTTCCGGAGCTCAGGGACATGAAAATCAAGTGGTTCAGTGCCGCCTTCAGCATGGTAGCGGGCCTGTTGCTGTGCTCCACTGCCGCGACTGCAGAACCCACGCCAGCGTCCGTCGCCTGTCTCGGTCGGCAGGCGGCAGGGTCCGGCAAGGCGCTGCGGGCGGAGACGCGCGCGCTGTGTCGGCTTTACGCAAATGCCCTGCGTGAAGGAGGGCGGGTGGTGCTGTGGGCCGGAGGAGATACCCCGGTCCAGATGAACTGGTTCAAGACGATGTTTGAGCAACGCTTTCCCGGCGTGACGCTTGACGTGCTGGTTGACCTGTCCAAGTTCCATGACATCCGGCTTGACCGGGCGCTGCTCAACGGCCTGGCAACGCCGGACGCCGTCATGCTGCAGACCACGTTCGACTTTCCAAGGTGGAAGGCGCAAGGGCATCTGGAGCTCTATCGGCCGATCGGTTTTGCCGCGCAGAAGCCGGGGTACGCCGACCCGGACGGCGCATGGATCACGGCCTGGAACTATGCATTCGTGCCCAGTTATGCCAAAAGCGTGGTGCCCTCGCCAACCCATATCCAGGATCTGCTTCGGCCGGAGTTCACGGGCAAGCTTGTCTTGACCTGGCCACATGACGACGATGCGGTTCTGTTTGTCTACGATGCGCTTCGCCTTACGTATGGCGAGCAGTTTCTGCACAGGTTGGCAGCATTGCGGCCCGAGTTCATCCGCGGTACCGGGGTGGCCGCGCAGGTTGTCGGCGGCGAAATCAATGCGATGGCAAATCTGACCGGTTACGCCGATGAGTTCGGCGGCAGTTCGCAGTACATGGTGCCTGCGGACGAGCCCTTCATCGTCTGGAACCAGCGCATTGCGATCCTCAAACGTGCGGCGCATCCGCGCGCGGCCCGGCTGCTGGTGTCCTACCTGAGTTCGGCCGAGATGCAGTCGGCTTACCCCGGCTGGCGCGCACGTGCCGACGTCGGTGAAGCCCCGGGGCTGCCGGCATTGGAGACACTGGCCTGGGGCGACCCCACGCTCTTCACGCGATGGATGGAGGATCGGGACTACGTTGCGGCGCTGCGCAGGAAGATGGCGGCCATTTTCGGGCCGGTCCGGGGAGAGTCACCGCTACGCGACCTGGTACAGCTGCGACGGATAGGGCTGGGGGCGGAGGACATCGTGGCGCCGCCGGAGCCCGACACAGCGCCGTACTGACGTGTGGCGCCGCCGTGCAGGAGGGTAGTGACGGGCCATGCCCGTCACTACCGTGCTCGCTACCTGCGCTCAGAACGACCAGTTGAAGGTGATCGAGCCGTTGCGGCCGTCACCGTAGCCGCCGTAG
>ENA-UOXB01000802-UOXB01000802.1-bioreactor-metagenome-genome-assembly--contig:-NODE-802-length-17090-cov-5.417493_pt1 | contig 17090 bp, 14 predicted proteins | sample MGYA00238158_ERZ761615 | MGnify/ENA primary metagenome ERZ761615 (study PRJEB28904, sample SAMN06267902) | bioreactor metagenome | isolation source: Joint BioEnergy Institute, California, USA | place... | reverse complement strand
TGTCTCGGGAGAAGCAAAGACGGCCACTCTGCCAAGCGAGGTCATCAAGGCCGAGGGAACGATACCACCTGCCAACCAAACCGCGGCGGCGCAAAAAGCCGCACCTGCCTTTCCGGTCAAGCCGCAAGGACATCCGGAAAGCACCGAGGTCTTGCCCGCCTATATGATCGCAGGACTGGGGGCCGCCGCGATTCTGGCGGCACTCGGCGGCGTTGCTCTTTATTTCAGACGTAAGCAGCGCGCTGGTGAAAGCCTCCGAAAGCCCGTCGCGGCAAATACGTCCAAGCAGGAAGAGCGTCGGGACACGTCTTCCGACCGTCGCAAGCAACTGGCTTTGGCGATCAGCAAGGGGAAATCCGGCGATCTGCGCGGATCCTACGGCTGTGTTCTCGCCTGGCGCCGGCTGGCCGGTGGTGACCCTGCCATGACGGATGCAGCCAGAGAGGCAATTGCCGCTTTGGAAAAAGCCGCCTTCGCGCCTGTGGCAGAAGCAGCAGAGGCGAAAACCCACGATTGGCTTAACGTCCTTGCAAGGGAAGACCGCAAGATCGGCAATAAGGAGGGCAAGACCTTGTCGAAGCTACCGTCGCTCTATCCGGCCTGAGGCATGACGACCGGGGCCCGCCGGGAACGGCGAGCCCCAGGTGGTATGCGATAGCGGAGCATTGCATCCTATAGCATCGGCGCGAAAACCGAACTCGATCTTCGGATTAGAACGATGCGTAGGTTGAAAGAGTTAGAGCGCCTTGCGTCCAAAAGGATGCACGGCGCTGCAAGAGTTTCGAGAACAAGAGGCTTCAACCGAAGCTAGCTTGCTGGAGGGTATTGTGATCAGCATCACACACACGATTTCGTCCCCCAGTTTTAGCCAGGTACAGAGCCCGGTCGGCTTGACGACAAACTTCTGACAGCCCCGCCCGTTGACGAGATGCCCTAGCGATCCCGACGCTGATGGTCACTTTAATTTCCGAGGCAATCGCTGGAAAATGCAAGTCCGCAACTGTCTTTCGAATTCGCTCTGCGTGGAGTTTGGCGTCACCAACCTCTGCTGGAAGGAAAACAACAAACTCTTCGCCGCCTTGGCGTGCCAGCAAAGCTGAAGACGGCGTGGTCGACTGGATCGCTTGGGCCATCATGACGAGAACCTGATCACCCGCAGCATGCCCAAAATGATCGTTCAATTGCTTAAAGTGATCTATGTCGAGAAAGAGGATGGCGTCCCCTTCCTGAAGGCTGCTCGGCACGATCTCGCCAAACGCACGACGGTTGTAGAGACCGGTCAGTGGATCGCGATTGGCCAACTGTCTGATCTCGGTCTGCTGACGCTCGCTAATGAAAATCACGATCGAAACTGCTAAGACGAATTTGGAAATGATCATCAGAGAAAATCCGTCGACAACTCCCAGTATCGGGAATGTGTTGAAGCAGAACTCGATGGCCATCGCTAACGAGAGAAGACTGGTAGCCGCAAGCGTCCCAGCAACCAACTTTCGGATAGGCAGCGGTTCACGACGAGCGTCGCGCATGACGACCACTGCGGTCGCAGCAAATGCCAGAAATCCCAGGGACGTAAAGGTTACGGCGCGGTAGGTATTATTCAGATGAAATTGCGTGACGAGACCTGCAAAAAGAATCCCAAGCATAGGCACGAAGACAAGCCAGGGATGGAATTTCCGCTTCGGCTTGCTGACGAGAACAAAGGCTGCACTCAGCAGGCAATACCCGAGAACGGCACAGGCTATATTTATGAGGCTGAGAACGCCATAGAGAGCCGGATGAAGCTCAGCATATCCCGCAAGCGTAGAGCCTGCTGCCAGAATTAAAAAGCTTACAGCGAGCAGTCCAACGCCTCGTTCCCCAGAAAAGCTTAGTCGCAAGTATCCTAGGGTCACGGCACCCGCGATGTAAGACGTCTTCTGGAGGAAAAGAACAGTCGGAAGATCTAGTTCGGTAGCCATTCAACACCATAATTTTCTCTTGCACCATTCCTACTCAAGATTGCTTAATCTTTTGCGAAAGCCTTGGAGCGTGGGAATTCGACGCATTCAGCGAGGCAGTGAGGCTTGAAGCAGGTCGCGCAAAAGTGGTCACCGGCTTTGCGATAACGACATGCGAAAGAATGAGGCCTGAATCGAAAGGAGCTGATCTGAAAGATCGCGACGCGCTTTCGACGAACCGGGAACGCTGCCCCGAAGGTCACCAGCAACACCAAAATGCGATAAGGGTCTGCGGTCCGCCCACGACAACCGTTTCCAGGCGGATCAAGACGAGCCGAGTGCATCGTTGCTCATGCGACGAGCGGATTGACTTTCCTTTCGCGCGCCCGCCCAACGCGTTTCGTGACGCGTATCGCAACAGCATCTCCGTCCGAAAGCGCGCCCCGGACAGCGTGAGTGATGCCGGTCGCAACGAAGTCGGCGTCGATGTCCTCTGCCGCTAGCAGACTTTCTCTGTCACCATCGGTCGCTGGCATGACGATCCCTACCCGCAAAGATGGCTTCTGACGCTTGAGGCGGCGTACAGCTTGGCGGGCATGAGCCCTCGACCCTGCGTTCAGAAATGCGATGACGACGGTGTCGATCCCTGAGAGGGGAAGCAGGTTTATGGTCGTACCGCTGACCATGGAATGCTCGGCTTGGGAAACCGTTGCCCCCTGGATAGCAAGAGCTTGCGCAATCATCGAAGCGGCAGCGTCGTCCATCGCGCCCCTGCCGCCAATGCAGAGGACCGATTTCCTCTTGGTTTGCGTCGTTGCGGGATTCTCAGTTGCCTCGACCTGTGCAGCCTCGTCTGGCACTGACACATCGCGTTCGGCCTCTTCCTCGATGGCGATCTCTGCCAGATTGCCGATCAGTGTCTGGGTTGTGGACGCAAATAGGGCAATCTGCGCTTCCGTCATCACACCCCGCTGGCGATCCAACTCACCGAGTTTCAGAGCCGGAAATCCGACTTGCTCGTAGTAATCGAGGAGGTACTCGTCTTCTAGAAAATCTTCGGCGTTATCGGTCGCCTCGTTTGGGTCTCCCGCAAGAAGTCTCTGATAGAGCTTCTCCTGTGGCTGCAGGACGGGCTCGTTCCCCAGAAGAACGTCGAGGAAGCTGAACTGTGGGACATGGCGCCCGAGCACGACGAGGCAGACGGTAAGAGGAGTGGATAGCATCAACCCGACTGGTCCCCAGAGCCATGACCAAAAGATCGCTGAAACGATGATCGCGAGTGGGGACAGACCGGTATGGCTACCATAAAGCCAAGGCTCGACGACGTTGTTGCTGACGAGTTCCGTTATGATGAAGAGTGCTGCCACCCATGCGACGAGAGACCATCCGGGCGCAATCGCCAGCGCCAGGAACAGCGGGAGGATCATGCCGATCACCGGGCCGATATAGGGGACGAACCGCAGCACGAGCGTTAGCAGTCCCCAGAGAATAGCGTTGGGAATGCCAAGCACCCACAGTCCGATCGCGATGGGAAGGGCATAAAGCGCGTTTACGACAAGCTGCATCAGGAGGTATTTGCCAACCCGCTTTCCCGCATCCTGCAGCGCTGCCGTTGTCCGGTGCAGATCGCCGAGCCCGACGAGACGGATGAACCGATCGCGTAACTCCTCACGCTCCAGCAGCATGAAGATGACGAGGACGATGACAAGACCAGCTGTCGCGAACGGGCTGATCAGCGGCAGGATGAAGTTGCCGAGCGTTTGAACCGGATTGGAGCGCGTAATGATTTCAACTGGCATCGGTTCGCGTTTGGACGTTTGTACCGCGGCGCCCTCCTTGCTCTCCTCGGCATTGTCCTGCATTTCCAAGCCGATGCGTTCAACGACTTTGCTGATATGTTCGAGCACGCCGCTGCCGGACCCAGCCTGGCTCAGTGCCTGTACCTTCGCGACGATATTGCGCTGATAGGTCGGAACGTTGTCCGCCAGATTGGCCACCTGTCCCGCGACGATGAAGCCGAAAGCCGCAATCACCAGGAAGGCGCTTGCCACCGCCATGAGGACGGCGGCGATCTTCGGGACGCGACGCTTGCGCAGAAAGCTAACGATCGGAGCAAGCGTGAAAGTCAGCAGCAGGGCAAGCGCGAGGGGAATGAACACATCCTGCCCGACATACAGAATGACCGCGACGCCGATCAGCACAACGATCGTCCGACCAGAAAGGGTTGGCACCTTGAGAGCACCCGATCCACTCGAGATTGCCCCTCCTGCGATTGCGTTTCTCTCGATACCGCTCACAAATTCCCCCACGCGCTGAAAGTATTGCCGTGATTTCCGGCCAGCAGGTAAATGCATCAGCGACGAAACTGATCGGGCGATGGAGAAATAAATTACAGCCAGAGTAAAACCACGTTTTCATATCGTTTCTAGAGCGGAGGTTGCTGGCATTAGCGACACCAGAGTTTGCGTTGATGAAGCCTTCGGGCGGGACGGCAGTCAGCTTGGCAAGTTTGATTTTTCGACTGAACGAACTGCCAGCGAACGCACCCTTGCGCAAAGACGGTCCCGTCTCGATATAAACTTCGCCCCACTCACCGCGTCTCCTCTTCAGTCCACGGGATCGACTTCATGCAAAAATCGCTTCACCTGACCGCCTTCATGCGTCCCGTCAGCCTTCACACCGGCGCTTGGCGCTATCCTGGTGCTTGGGCGGATGCCAACTTTAACTTCAGCCATCTGAAATCCTTCGCGCAGGCATTGGAGGGAGCGAAGTTCGATGCCTTCTTCATGGCGGATCATCTGGCAGTGCTCAACATGCCTGTGGAAGCCTTGAGGCGTAGCCACACGGTAACGTCTTTCGAGCCGTTCACCCTCTTATCGGCATTGGCAGCCGTCACGGACAGGATCGGTCTTGCGGCAACCGCCTCGACGACCTTCGACGAGCCTTACCATGTTGCCCGCCGGTTCGCCTCCCTGGACCATATCAGTGGTGGACGCGCCGCGTGGAACATCGTCACGACCTCCAACCCCGACGCCGCTCGCAATTTTGGCCTGTCCGATCATGTGGAGCATGGCGAACGATACAAGCGTGCCCGCGAATTTTTCGATGTTGTCACAGGACTGTGGGACAGTTTTGCCGACGACGCGATGATCCGCGATCAGGAAAGCGGCATCTTCTTCGATCCGGACAAGATGCATGTGCTGGATCACGAAGGAGAAGAATTCAGCGTGCGCGGCCCGCTCAACATTGCCCGACCGGTCCAGGGTTGGCCGGTCATCGTCCAGGCGGGCCAGTCGGAACCCGGCAAGCAACTGGCGGCAGAAACCGCCGAAGTCGTCTTTGCAGCACCCCGTGATTTTGAGACCGCCAAGGCGCTCTATGCCGACATCAAGGGCCGCATGCCCACCGTTGGTCGCGACCCCGCGCATTTGAAAATTCTTCCCGCCGCAATGATCGTGATCGGCGACAGCGTGGAAGACGCAAAAGCTAAACGTGCCAGGCTCGATAGCCTTGTGCATTACGAAAGCGCGATCGCCTCCCTCTCCATCGCGCTTGGCCACGATGCTTCCGGCTTCGATCCCGACGCCCCTCTGCCTGAAATCCCTGAAACCAATGCCAGCAAGAGCGGACGTGCGCAGGTGCTGCGGCTTGCCGAGCAGGAGAAACTGACGGTGCGGCAACTGGCGCAACGCTACGGCGGCTACGCGGGACTGGCCTTCATCGGCACACCAAAGACGATTGCTGACGAGATGGAAACATGGCTTGCCGAAGAGGCGGCGGACGGTTTTACCTGCGTCTTCCCCTTTCTGCCGCAAGGCTTGCAGGACGTGACGGAGAAGTTGGTGCCGGAATTGCAACGGCGCGGTCTGTTCCGTACCGATTACGAAGGAACGACCTTGCGCGAGCACCTTGGCTTGCCACGACCAGCCAATCGGTTCTTCGCGTAACCTCCGGCCCGCTTTCGGACAGTCGTTTCGTGAGGGCGCCCTCGTGGAACAAGCGGGCAGCGAAGATGGTCTGCTCATCAATGTCGCGCTTGCCAGCGCGATGAAAGCCTATCAACTCATGGGCGCTACGGTTGATGAGGTGAACTGGGTTCCCTTCCAGATCTTCGATGCATCGGCATCTGGAAAGAGCAGCCGCAGGTGACCGATGATCTGACCGGCGCGCGGATCTGAAAGACGATAGAGAACCGCTTTCGCCTGTCTCGCTCCCACGATAATACCAGCGTCCCTCAACTCGCCAATCTGCTGCGACAGGGTCGGTTGATGCACGTCAAGAATCTCTTCCAGTTCACCAACGGTGCGCGCGCCTTCCATCAAGACACATAGGATGGACAGGCGTACCGGGTTGGACATGGCTTTCAAAAAATCGGAGGCCGCACCGATCGCGCGGCATTTCACCTTCGGTGGGTGCGGTCTACGTTCATTCCCGTTACTAGACTCTTGCATGCTCACTCTCCTCGCTCCCAATCTTAGAAAAATTTTCCGTTCGCCCCTCTGGGAAGAGGGTTGAATTCCTCGCGCCCTTCACTCTATCATTATATAAATTTGTATAAAGAAGATCAATAAGGGGACGCATTTTGGTTTTCAGGATCGGTCATCATCCGAATAACCTCCATCTCACCTTGGCCTCTCGCTGGCCGGGCGCATTTTCAAACATGAAACCGGAGTTCGTCGCCTATGCTGAAGGCCGAGAGACCGGCGCGCGGCTGGCAAGGGGTGAGTTCGACATCAGCGGCACCGGGTCGACGCCGCCGATCCTCGCCAAAGCATCCGGGCTTCCTGTCGTCTATGCGGCTGCATCTGCGCCACGGCCGACGAATGGTGCGATCCTCATCTCGAAAACCAGCGACATCAATGCGGTCGCGGATTTGAAAGGCAAGCCGATCGCCCTCGTCGATGGCTCCTTCTTGAGCTATCTTCTGGCTAAGCAACTCGAAGAGATCGGACTACGCCTGACGGACACCATTCGCCAGGATATGTCGCCCGGTGAATCTCTTGCGGCGTTGCGCGATAACGCCGTCGCGGCTTGGGTTGCGATGACCCCGCATCTGGAGCAGGTTCTCGTCAGCGGCGAATTTACCGTTCTTGCGCGATGCGGGACCCTTATTCCCAATCGCTCAACCTTCTGGACGATCGAAAATCGCGGACTGACCGAGACAACCCTAGAGGACTTCACTGGCGAGTTGAAACGTCTCGGCAGAGAGATCGCCAACGATCCGGAAAAGGCCGCCGAGCTTCTGTCCGCCTCTGGCGAAGAGGCTGAACGGCGCGCATGGACCCGCGTGGTTTCCGAGCGGAACTGGCAGGTGGATGGAGCCGACCAGGCGCTGCTGCGCGAACAGCAGGAAGAGGCCGACACACTCTTTCACCACGGCGACCTTGATACGAAACTGACTATCTATCCGGTGGATAAGGGAGATCTCTGACATGAACGTGCTCTGGTACATGTGCGCGCCCGATGGCGCTTATCCCTGGAAGCCGGAAGGCTCCCGCACTATCGACTATGGCTATTACAAGCAGCTCGCACAGGCCTATGACCATCTGGGCTTTACCGGTGCTCTATTCGCCACGGGTGCGCATGACGTTTGGCCGCTCGCCAGTGCCCTCCTGCCCTACACAGAGCGAATGAAGTTCCTCGTCGCATTTCATCCCGGCCTGATCGCGCCCACCCTTCTTGCAAAGATGGCTGCGACATTTCAGGAGTTTTCGAACGGCCGGTTGATGCTCAATGTCGTCTCCGGCGATGCCAAGATGCTGGGTGCCTATGGCATGATGCTGCCGCATGACGAGCGCTATGCGATGGCCGATGAGTATCTTGCCATCTGGCACCGGCTGATGGCGGGCGAGAGCGTCACTCACAAAGGCAAGTATTTCCAGACGGAAGGGGCCAAGCTGGCACTGCCAGCAGGCACCTCCATCCAGCCGCCGCCGCTCTGGTTTGGCGGGTCTTCGGACAGCGCCATGGACGTCGCAGCCAAGCACGTCGAAACCTATCTTTCCTGGGGCGAGACACCCGAGCAGATGGGGGAGAAGGTGCAACGGGTCAAGGCAAAGGCTGCCGAGTACGGACGAGAGCTCAACTACGGGATCCGCCTCTACGTCATCGTCCGCAAAACCGATGAAAAGGCCTGGGAGGCCGCGGCCGACCTCTACGATGAGATGGACGACGCGGCGATCGCGGCAAACCAACGTTTCGTCTCCAACACGGACTCGGTCGGCCAGCAGCGTATGAGCGCCATGCATGGCGGCATCAAGCCTGCCAATCTGCGCGATCTGGAGATTGCCCCCAACCTGTGGGCAGGTGTGGGCCTCGTTCGTCCAGGTCCAGGCACGGCCATTGTCGGTTCTCCCGACACAGTGATCCGCACGCTCGAAGCCTACCAGAAAATCGGCGTCGATACCTTCATTCTATCGGGCATGCCCCTGCTTGAAGAGGCCTATCGCTTCGGCGAACTGGTACTACCGCGCCTTCCCGTGGTGCGCGTGACACCGGAACGCAAGCATTTCACATGGTCCACCCTGTTCGACCGGGACCTCAGCGGAAAGCCTGCCAATGTCTGACACAATGGCATCAGCGCAAGACAAGCGGCAACGGGCCGACCAATCCGCCAGGCCGAGGAATGCAGACGGCCGGCTGTGGACGATCGGCGCCCGTATCGCATCTCCGATTGCGCTCATCGTCATATGGCAAGTTGCCAGCACCGTCGGTCTGTTGTCCCCGCGCATACTTGCAGCCCCGAGCGATATCGTCGCGACGGCGGTTCGTCTGATCGAGTCCGGAGAACTTATCACAGGGATTGCTGTTTCTTTTTTGCGCGTCGTGGCCGGGTTTTCGATCGCGGTCTTCGTCGGCATCACGCTTGCGCTTATTTCCGGCCTCTCACGGCTCGGTGAAGCTGTCATCGATCCGCCGATCCAGATGCTGAAAGCCATGCCTTTCCTCGGCCTTCTTCCGCTTTTCATTCTCTGGTTCGGTATCGGCGAAGCGCCCAAGATCGGTCTTGTTGCCTTTGGCGCAATCTTTCCGATCTATCTGACGCTGCATGGCGGCATCCGCGGCATCGACAGGAAGCTCATAGAAGCGGGCCAAACACTCGATCTCGGCACCCCTGGCATTATCCGCCACATCATCATTCCAGGCGCGCTGCCGTCGCTTCTGGTCGGCATCCGCTACGGGCTGAGCGTCGCCTGGCTCAGCCTTGTGGTCGGCGAGCAGATCAATGCCTCGAGCGGCCTCGGCTACATCATCACCTATGCACGCGATTTCCTGCAAACCGACGTCATCGTCGTCTGTCTGCTGGTCTACGCGATGATGGGTCTTTTGACGGATGGACTGGTGCGGATGATCGAAGCTTATGCACTACGCTGGCGCCCGCAGGTGATCGCATGAGCAATCTTGTCGACATCAGACAGCTTCATCGCTCCTTTGGCGGACCGGCCATCCTGGACGGCATCGACCTGACCATCGCGCCGGGTGAATTCGTTGCGCTTCTGGGTCGCAGTGGATCGGGAAAATCGACGCTGCTGCGGGTGCTATCAGGCCTTGACGCCGCTCCTGCAGAAAAACTGGAGATTCCCTCGAGGCGTTCGGTGGTGTTTCAGGAGCCTCGACTTCTTCCGTGGAAAAGCGTCATGGATAATGTCGCGCTCGGCGTGAAGACGCCGGACTCCCGTTCGCGCGCCAGCCAGGCATTGGCGGATGTCGCGCTGTCTCACCGGCAAGATGCATGGCCTCTGACCTTGTCGGGAGGCGAAGCACAGCGGGCAGCGCTGGCGCGTGCCTTGGTGCGCGAGCCCGCTCTTCTTCTTCTCGATGAACCCTTCGCGGCCCTTGATGCGCTGACCAGATTGCGCATGCACGATCTGGTTTTTGAACTGTGGCGCAAGCACAAGCCCGCCGTGTTGCTCGTCACCCATGATGTATGGGAAGCCGTCGCGCTTGCCGATCGCATTCTTGTTCTCGATCAGGGGCGTATCGCGCGCGAAATCCGCATCGATGCTCCCCATCCTCGGCGCCGAAGCGATCCTCAACTGACGCTTGTCGAAACAGAGCTCCTGCAAGAGCTAGGCGTCGAACCGTCCCATGCCTGAAGCCAAACCTCACTCCCTAGCCGAAGCGGCAGACTGGATATTATGATGTTTACCAAGCGAAAGTTGTTATCCGCCCTCGTTGTAGCAGCGTCGGTGACGGGCCTTATCCCTGCGGCTCAGGCAGCAGACCAAACGATCCGCATCGGCTGGCTTCGCGGGCCGAACGATATTACCTTGGCCAAGTCGCGCGGCACCTTGGAAAAAGCGCTCGCCGAAAAGGGCATTAAAGTAGAATGGGCTGGCCCCTTCCCCGCAGCAGCTCCCGCTTTCGAAGCGCTCAACGCTGGCAGCATCGACATCACGGCAGGCAGCTCGACATCGGCGATTGCTGCCTTGTCGGCTAAAATTCCGCTGGTCATTTTCGCCTACCAGAAAATGTCTCCGGGTGCTGAAGGCATCGTGGTGAAAAAGGACTCCGGCATCGCCTCGATCAAGGATCTTGCCGGCAAGAAGGTCGCCGTCAATCGGGGTGGTACCGGTGAATATCTCCTGATGCAGGGTCTGCAGACCAATGGTGTCGACCCGAAAAGCGTCGAGCGTGTGTATTTGAGCCCAAGCGATAGCGGGCCGAGCTTCACCCAGGGTCACGTCGATGCCTGGGCGACCTGGGACCCATTCCTGACCATCGCGGAAACCGCCTATGATGGGAAGGTGGTTGCCGATGGGGCGGCGATCAAGTCGGACAATGCCGTCGTTCTGGTTGCCAGCAAGGAGTTTGCCACGTCGAAGGCAGACCAACTCCAACTCGTCTTCGATGTTATCAAGTCCGAGAACGCCTGGGCCGTCGCCAATAAGGAAGAAGCTGGCACGGTGTGGGTCAAGGAGATGAATGTCCCGAGCAATCTCGCGGCAAAAATTGGCGAGAACAACGCCGTGCCCACCACGTCCGTGACCGATGCGGACGTCAAACAGATTGGAGCCGTCGCTGAATGGTATGCCAAAAGCGGCATCATTCCAGCACTTCCGAATGTTAAGGACAGCGTCATTTCTCTCAAATGACGGCCGGCGGTAAGTGAGCCGCGTCTGTCGCGGCTCTTTCCATGAAATCCCAAATTCCGGGCGACCACCTTTAGGCGTGACGCATCAGTCAGCAAAACCCGTCATCAGCTTGTCCAAGGTGATGGGGAGATCGCGAACGCGAATCCCTGTAGCGTTGTAAACCGCATTCGCAACGGCCGCACCGACCCCGGTTATACCAATTTCACCGATACCGCGCGCGCCCATCGGCGCTTGCGGGTCGGGCTTGTTGGTGTAGAGGATTTCGATTGCCGGGACGTCCATCTGCACTGGCACGTGGTAATCCGCTAGCGATGCGTTCACGACGCGCCCGGTCCGCTCATCGAAGTTGGTTTCTTCGGTTAGCGCGAGACCAATGCCCATGATGATGCCACCCTTGAACTGGCTGGTTGCCATTTTGTGATTGAGGATCTGCCCTGCGTCGAACGAACCCAGGAAGCGGGACACGCGGGCCTCGCCTGTCACCTCACTCACACGCACCTCGCAGAACTGCGCGCCATAGGAGTGCATCGAAAAGGCCTGCATTTCTGCAGGCGCGGGTGCTTCCGCCTCGCAAACGACGTCTTCTCTCCCCGCTCTTTCAAGGATCGATCGATAGCTTTCGAACCGGCTGCTGTCACTGATATGCGCCAGCCCACCATCTCTGGTCTCGACATCCGCAAGCGAAAGGCCAGCAAGGGGAGAGTCGTTGCCGGCGAGTTTGATCAACTCTTCGACAAAGACTTCGGTTGCCGCGATGATGGCGCCGCCGATGGATGCAGTCTGCGTCGAGCCCCCGGCGATCACGCCCCTTGGCAGTCGGCTGTCGCCATATTCAAAAGTGACGTGATCGAGGGGGAGACCCAAGCGGACAGCAAGATGCTGGACCTGAGCGGTGGCCGTTCCCATGCCCATGTCATGGACAGCAGTCGAAACCGTAACATGGCCGTCCGCCGTCAGCCTGATCCGCGCCGCACCACCAGGAAAACGATGGTAAGGATAGGTCGCGGTCGCGCATCCCATGCCGATGAGCCACTCGCCTTCGCGTCTTTGACGCGGCGTCTGGCTTCGCTTACTCCAACCGAACTGCTCCGCGCCCTTCTCATAGGCTTCAATGAGATAGCGGGAAGAGAATGGCTTGCCGGTCGTGGGATCCGTCTCCGGCTCAATCCGCCGACGCAATTCGATGGGATCAAGCCCCAGTTTTTCCGCGAGTTCATCAAGGGCACATTCAAGCGCGAAAGTGCCGACGGACTCTCCCGGCGCGCGCATGAACGTGTTCACCAGCATGTCCAGGTCTGCCACATCCTGTCCGATCCTGAAGTTTCTGGCGCCATAGAGATGGCGAGCAGGAAAAGTAAATTGCTCCGGACAGGAATTATGTGGCGTCATCGCAGCAGTACCGGTGTGGATCAGCGCATCAAGCGTCCCGTCGGTTCGTGCACCCAAGGCCACGCGCTGTTCAGTCACCGTGCGTCCGCCGACGATGCGGAACACACCCTCGCGCGACAGGACGATGCGCACAGGCCGCCCTGCAAGTTTCGCCGCCGCGCAAGCCAGGATCTGATGATCCCACAAGCACTTACCGCCAAAGCCCCCACCAACGTAAGGCGAGGTCACATGAACCTTGCTGATATCGAGGTCGAAAATATCCGCCAATTGTCCCGTGGTCAGGTCGAGCAACTGGCTGGCATCGTGGACGCGCAGTTCGTCATCGTTCCAGACAACCGTTGCCCCATGCAACTCAATGGCGTTGTGGTTATGACGTGGTGTTCGGTAGACGAGATCGACCTTGACGTCTGCATTCGCCAATGCGGCCTCGGCGTCGCCAATTTCAACCAACGGGGGCTGACCGAGCAGGTTTTCGAGTTGCCTTGGCGATTTTTTTGCTTCTTCGAAGGACAGGACCGCGGGCATCAGTTCATACTTCGCCTCAATCAGCGATGCAGCGTAATCCGCCTGCTCCTGTGTCTCGGCAAGCACCAAAGCAATCGGCTGACCGTTCCAATGGATTTCGTCGTTTTGCATCACAGGAAGATCGCTCGCCCCGGCGGCTGTCGGAGATGACATCATCAGCGAGGGTGCCTTCATCCTCGGTGCATTCTTATAGGTCATGACGAGAATGACGCCGGGTGCGGCTTCGGCCGCACTGACATGCAATTCGATGATGCGACCGCGCGCAACGGTGCTGAATGCAAGGGCTGCGTAGCTGATGTTATCGTAGGGAAATTCCGCCGCAAAGCGCGTTTTTCCCTGGACCTTCATTGGGCCTTCGATGCGCGATACGGACTGCCCAAGCGATCCATGTTTTCGCAAAAGCGGGTCACTGGTAACCGCGGGTTGCCAGCGACCTTGTCTGGCTGCATCAGGTAGGATCTTGGTGTCGGAGCTCATGCGTTCTCTCCCTTCAATTCTTCAAGAACCGCAACGATGGTCCGCTTTGCCAACTCGATCTTGAAAGCGTTGTCTCGCAAGCCAATCGCGTCAGCGAGTTCCGCTTCGGCGGCGGCACGGAACGTATCGGCGGTAGCCCTCTGACCTTTCAAAATCGCTTCGGCTTTAAGCGCCCGCCAAGGCTTGTGTGCCACGCCGCCAAGAGCCAGCCTGACATCCTGCACTTCGCCAGCTCCGTTGACATCGAGGGCAGCGGCAACGGAGACGAGAGCGAAAGCGTAGCTCGCGCGATCCCTTACCTTTCGATAGGTGGATCGATAGCCAAAAGACAGCGGAGGAATTTCCACCGCGGTGATGAGTTCATCCGGATGCAGCTCTGTTTCGATCTCCGGCGTCTCGCCGGGCAAACGGTGAAGATCCTGCAAACGCAGTTTGCGCATGCCTGCTGGCCCCTGCAGATGGACCACCGCATCTAGGGCGACAAGTGCGACACACATATCCGAAGGATGCGTCGCGACGCAGCTTTTCGATGCGCCGAGGATCGCATGGTAGCGATTGAACCCTTCCAGGGCATCACAGCCGGAATTCGGTCGGCGCTTATTACATCTGGCGGCATTGTCATAGAAATACCGGCACCGGGTGCGCTGAAGAATGTTGCCGCCCACCGTTGCAACATTTCGGATTTGCGCGCTTGCACCCGCCAAAATGGCGCGGGAAAGGGCCGGAAATTGCGACCGCACGACCGCGTGCGTGGCAAGCGCCGTGTTCTTTACTCCGGCGCCAACCAGAAGGCTGCCATCTGCCCGCAATTCGATCGTGTTCGAAAGCTGCGTAACATCAATCAGCGCTTCTGGTCTCTCGACCGTCTCACGCATGAGATCGACAAGGTTGGTGCCGCCGCCCAAATATTTGGCTTTTGGGCCGGCCTCTTTGAGCGCGACGGCCGATACACCGTCCGTTGGCTGGTGATAGGAGAAAATATTCATGCTGGTGCCCTCTCGCCGGCCTTCATCGACCTCTGCTCGATCAGTGTTTCCGAAATGGCTTCAACGATGCCGTTATAGGCGCCGCATCGACAGAGATTGCCGCTCATGCGCTCGCGAATTTCGGTTTCGTCGAGGGTGATGTGGTCGCTTGTAAGATCGGCAGTGACGACGCTTGGGACATTTCGTTCAATTTCGCCCGCCATGCCGACGGCGGAACAGAGCTGTCCGGGTGTGCAATATCCGCATTGAAACCCGTCATGCTCTATAAAGGCTTTTTGCAATGGATGAAGGCTGCCGTTCGCAGCAAGGCCCTCCACGGTCGTAATGTTGCGGCCTTGATACTGGACGGCCAGCGCGAGACAGGAGTTGATCCGCTCACCGTCCACCAACACGGTGCATGCCCCGCATGCCCCCTGATCGCAGCCTTTCTTCGTCCCGGTCAAATGAAGATAGTTGCGCATGAGATCGAGCAGCGAGGTGCGGATATCCGCCTCGACCTCCACTGCCGTTCCATTGATGTTAAATCGCATTGCAGATCTCCTCATCTTAAGGTCCGCGATGAACGCGTCTTCACGGCCTGTGTGAAACTTCTCATCCTGTTTCGTCGTGGCGTTCCGTCGAAACGATCGATGCGACGGTTTGTGCCCTGCATTAGTTGTGCGTCGAAAGGGATTGCCGGGTGGCGGCTATATCGGCGATGACAGAAAGGGCTAGAGACTGCGCGTCTCTTGCTCCATCGAAAATGCCGATCGGGGCCTTAATCCGCGCGATGACCTCAGCCGAATGGCCACCTTGCAGCAATTGCTCTACTCGTTTCTGATGCGTGCGCGAACTGCCGAGAGCGCCTATGTAAAAGGGCGATGCAGCGAGCGCAGCCTCAAGGACAGGTATTTCTCGATCCAGGTCATGCTGCAGAAGTGCAACCGCACTGTGTGAATCAATCAGCGCGCGGTCGGGCGGAAGGCTGGCCGCATCGTCAAAGAAAATGACGTCGTATCCGGCAGCTTTTGCGACACTGGCCGCTGTTTCGACCTCGAGCGTATGCCCCGATAAAATCACGCGCACTGAAGGCCGGTAACAGGTGACAAAGGCGTCCCCGTCCCAACCGGTCCGACAGTGCTCTGTGGTGACCGAAAGTTGTTCATGGCGCGGGACGTAGTGAAGCCATGCGCTTTGACGGCGATCGACGAGGCTGATGATGGAACGCAGCGGCTCGATGTTTTTGACAATGTGGATGGCAACCGTAATGCCGCCTCCGCAAGGAAAAACGATATCGAAGACGCGCGACCCCTCACCCAGCATGAAGAAGCGATCATGTCCGCTTCTTATGGTCTCCAGGGCCTCAGCGGCGATGGCAGCTTCCGTGCAGCCCCCTGAAACATAGCCGCAATAACGACCGTCTTCAGCGACCACCATGTGCGCGCCAAGCGCGCGCGAAGAGCCGCCACGGATGTCCACCAAGGTACACAATGCGACCTGGAGCCCCGCCTCCTTGCTCTCAATGGCAAAAGCGAGGATGTCATAGGCCGCATCTGTTGAGAAAGCCTTCTGCGTTGGCGGCGATGCAGAAATGTCGGCGTGAAGAGGCAACCAACGATCCGCATCATCGTTCCTCCTCACGGTAATAGCCGATTGCGTCATGAGAGCCTCCGGAATCGTGACATGAAATGGATGGATGACAGCGAAGTTCCTATGGAGCTCTTTGGGTCATAGTCGCCCGCCATCGTCATTCTCGGCATGACATTCGTCTCTTGGTTGGTTTAAAGAAACGAAGGGCGCACCGTTAAACGGAGGCGCCTCCGTTTAAACTAGTGACTTGCGATCATTCGTCAAGCAATTTCTTATGGAAGGGCTTTCTCGTGCCCAAGCAACGAGCGCCATCGGTTGAACCGTCGCCACTGCGTGCAGATGCGAAGCGGAACCGCGCAAAGCTGATCGAGACTGCAGCACTGGCGTTTACGGAACAGGGCGCTGCTGCGTCGCTGGAAGATATAGCGAGGCGTGCGGGGGTCGGGATCGGCACTCTCTATCGGCATTTCCCAAGCCGCGAGCATTTGGTGGAAAGCGTCTATCGCCGGGAACTGGAACTACTTGCAACATCCGCTCGCGCGTTGATGCAGGAAGAAGAACCTGCAAAGGCGGTTGAAGAATGGATGAACAGATTTGTCAGCTACATGGCGGCAAAACGGGGCATGGCCAGCAGCCTGAAATTGCTGTTTACATCGAATTCCGCGCTGTTTGCCGACGGCACCAGGCTCTTACATATGGCATTTGGAGAACTGCTGGACAACGCCGTCAAGGCCGATGCCGTCAAGGCAGATATCGAGGCAGCAGACGTGCTCAATGCGCTCTTTGGTATCTACTCTATACCGGAAGGTCCGGATTGGCGTAATCGTGCGCACAGGATCGTCAGGCTGGTTATGGACGGGCTGCGGCGCTAGCGTCGCCTAGCGCAAATTGGAACATGATTTGATGTTCCTCGCTCTCTGAAATGTTTCCACTGATCGTTTTTCCATCTGGAAGCGTTTTTAGCGTCGGCAAAATCGGTGGCCAAATTCGGATCGGCCACTAATGCGAATAGTGAAGGTGACAATGAAGACTTCGTTTTTGCGCTTCATTTCGCCCGACGGGCTTCCGTCATCGTTTGGGAAGCAGGATCAACATTTCATTTGTCTGAGCCC
>ENA-UOXB01000800-UOXB01000800.1-bioreactor-metagenome-genome-assembly--contig:-NODE-800-length-17092-cov-8.203029_pt1 | contig 17092 bp, 14 predicted proteins | sample MGYA00238158_ERZ761615 | MGnify/ENA primary metagenome ERZ761615 (study PRJEB28904, sample SAMN06267902) | bioreactor metagenome | isolation source: Joint BioEnergy Institute, California, USA | place... | reverse complement strand
GTGCTGATCTTCATCGTGGCGACCGTCGCCATGTTGATATTCGCTGCCGGCACCCAGGGTTTCTTCCTGGTGCGCAGCCGCCTGTACGAGAGCGTGCTGCTGCTGTTGGTGGCGTTCACCCTGTTCCGTCCCGGCTTCTGGATGGACATGCTGCACGATCCCTATCAGGAGGTGCCGCCGGCCGAGCTGGCGCAAGCGCTCGATGGGGTAGAGGACGGCAGCTCGCTGCGCCTGCGCATTCTTGGCGAGAACGCCGTGGGCGACCCGCGTGAGTTCACCGTGCTGCTGCCGGTGCCGGACGGCGCTTCGGGCCAGGCGCGCCTGGAGAAGCTCGGCCTGAACCTCTACGAGGAAGGCGACAAGGTGCTGGTGGACAGCGTCACCTTCGGCAGTATCGCAGCCGATGCAGGCCTCGAGTTCGACCAGCAGATCCTCAGCGTGCGGGCACCGACCGACCGCTGGATCAAGGAGCTGATGTGGATTCCGGGCTTCCTGCTGTTCGGTCTGGTCGTGCTGCTGCAGCGCCGTCGTCTGGTCGCGCAGCGCACATAGCGCGCGTCTCGACCTCCAACAAGGCAGCTTCGGCTGCCTTGTTCGTTTATGCCCTGGCGACGGGTTGCTAGACTCGCCGACCTGACCATTCAGACAACAAGGACTCAGCCAGTCATGTCGACGCCACGCGTGCACTATCCCTGGTACAAGAAGGAAGACACCGACGCCTTTTTCGCCCTGTTCCAGAACAACATCGCCAACTTCGTGATCATCGCCATCAGCATGCTGGGCATGGGCTTTCCCGCCGAGATCGTGTTCGGTCAGGTGTTGCCGGGCGCTGCGGTGGCGGTGATGGCCGGCAACTTCTATTACGCCTTTAGTGCCGCGCGACTGGCGCGCAAGGAGAACCGTGCCGACGTGACGGCGCTGTCCTACGGCATCAGCACGCCGGTGATGTTCGTCTTCCTGTTCGGCGTGCTGTTGCCGGCGAAGAACCTTACCGGCGATGCCGAGCTGGCCTGGAAGGTAGCGGTGGCCGCGTGCTTGATCAGTGGCCTGATCGAGGCTGCCATCAGCCTGATCGGCAACTGGGTACAGCGTCATCTGCCGCGTGCGGCCATGCTCGGCGCGGTGGCCGGGGTGGCACTGACCTTCATCGCTGGGGAAATGCTGTTCAAGACCCTGGAAATTCCGGTGATCGGCCTGCTGGTACTGGCCATTACCATCGTCGGCCTGGTGGCGCGGGTGAGCATGCCGTTCCGCCTGCCTGCCTCGCTGTTCGCCATCGTCGTCGGCACCGCGCTGGCCTACCTGATCGGCGCGGCTGACGGCGGCAAGTTCAGCGATGCCTTCACCCACCTGGGTTTCTACCCGCTACTGCCCAACCTGGCCTGGTACGAAGGGCTGGGCCTGCTGTTCACCAGCCTGCTGGCGCTGATGACGGTGATCCTGCCGATCACCCTGTACAACGCCATCGAGACCATGAACAACGTCGAGGCCATGAGCGCCGCCGGTGACAGCTACAGCGTGCGCGAATGCCAGGCCGTGGATGGGCTCGGTACCTCGCTCGGGGCGCTGTTCGGCGGCGTGTTCCCGACCACCGTTTACATCGCCACCGTGGGTTCGAAGTGGATGGGCGCCGGACGCGGTTACAGTTTGCTCAATGGCGCGGTGTACGGCCTGGCGACCATGTTCGGTCTGATCGCCTTCATCGCCGCGCTGATTCCGGTATCGGTGGTGGCGCCGATCCTGGTGTTCGTCGGCATGTCGATGATCGCCACGGCTTTCAACAGCAACCACGCCCGTTACTACCCGGCAGTGGCGCTGGCAATGCTGCCGTACTTCGCCAACTACCTGGCGACGCGCTTCAACCGTGGCGCCCCTGAAGTGGTCGAGGGCATTTCCAGCGCCATCGGCGCGCTAGGGCAGGGCGCCATGTTCAGCGCCATCCTGCTGGGTGCGATGTGCGTAGCGGTGATCGATCGCCAGTTCCGCCAGGCCACCACCTTCGCCCTGGTGGCGGCGGCCATGGCCTTCGTTGGCCTGATGCACGCGCCGAAGCTGGCGTGGTATGCCGCGCCAGACTTCGTCCACGGTTATCTGCTGATGGCGCTGTTCTTCGCCTGGTACGCCTGGCGCGGCGTCGAGCCGGCCGAGCCCGAGCGCGTGACCGGCGCCGACTGAGTCACTCGCCGCCTTCGAGCTTGAGGGCGCCGGTTTCGCCGCCCTCGAGCACCACGTAGGCGCTGGCGCAGAACAGCGAGTTGAGTCGCTTCATGTCGGCGATCAGCTCCAGGTGCAGGGAGCTGGTTTCGATGCTCTGCACCACTTGACGCTGCAGACGGCCGATATGGGCGTGGGCCAGGCGTCGCTCCTGCGCGCGGAAGCGGCGCTTCTCCCGCAGCAGCTGGCTGGCGCTGGCGTGGTCGGCGCTGAGGAACACGTTCAGCCCCAGGCGCAGGTTGGCCATCAGTTGTCCGTGCAGGCTGGTGAGCTCCTCCAGCCCCTTTTCGGAGAAGGCCCGGCGTTGCGCGGTCTTCTCGTTCTGGATCTTGCCGAGCATGCGCTCGATCAGATCGCCAGCCTGCTCGAGGTTGACTGCCAGCTCGAGAATCTCTGCCCAGCGCCGGCTTTCGTGCTCGCTCAGGGCCTCACGGGGGATTTGCGCAAGGTACAACTTGACCGCCCGGCACAGGCTGGCGACATCGTCATTGAGGCTGCGCAGCTCCTTGTTCAGTGCTGGCTGGTTCTGCTCCAGCACCGGTAGCAGACGGTTGAGCATGGCTTCGATCTTGTCGCCCACGCGCAGGGTTTCACGCACGGCATTGGCCAGCGCCAGGCTCGGCGTGGCCAACGCCGTTGGGTCGAGGTGGCGTGGCCGGGCGATGCCGCTGTCGTCCGCTCGGTCCGGCAGCAGCCAGTTGCAGAAGCGCGCCATCAGCCCGACGCTCGGCAACATCAGCACCGCGCGCAGGCTGTTGTAGAGGAGGTGGAAAAAGATCACCAGCTCCGCCGGGCGCCAGTTCAGGCTGTCCAGCCAATCGGCCAGTGGTTGCAGCACGGGCAGTACCAGCAACAGCCCGATCAGCTTGTAGATCAGGCTGCCCAGCGCCACGCGGCGCCCGGCCGGGTTCTGCAGGCTGCTGGTAAGAAAGGCCAGCAGGCCGCTGCCGATATTGGCGCCAATCACCAAGCCGATGGCCACCGGCAGGCTGATCAGCCCGGCGCCAGCCAGGGTCGCGGTGAGCAACACCGCTGCCAGGCTGGAATAGGTGAGCAGGGCGAACATCGCGCCGACCAGAGCATCGAGCAGCAGGTCGCCGGTCAACGATGCGAACAGCACGCGAATGCCACGTGCCTCGGTGATCGGCGTGGCGGCGGCAACGATCAACTCCAACGCCAGCAGCATCAGCCCGAGGCCTATGGCCACGCGGCCGAGTTGTCCCGCTCGGGTCTGCCGTCGCGAGAGAAAGAAGATCACCCCGAGAAAGATCAGCAGCGGGCTGAGCCAGCTCAGATCGAGGGTCAGCACGCGTGCCATCAGCGCGGTGCCGACGTCGGCACCGAGCATGATCGCCAGCCCCGGCGCCAGTGCCATCAGGCCCTGAGCGACAAAGGAGGTGACCAGCAGCGCGGTGGCGTTGCTGCTCTGCACCAGCGCGGTGACGCCGATGCCGGCGACGAACGCCAGCGGCCGGCGACTGATGTTGTGGCTGAGCACCTTGCGCAGTTGTGAACCAAACACGCGCAGGATGCCGGTACGTACGATGTGTGTGCCCCAAACCAACAGGGCAATGGCTGACAGCAAATGCAGCAGGGTCAGCATAAATCGGCCCCCTGAAAGACGGCCGATTAGAGGTTATGGTTTCGGCCTGTATAGATGAGCATCGGCCGAAATCATTCAGAAAGCCAGTCAACCGTCGCGCAGCACCTTGAGTTCGGCGTCGTCGGCGGAGAAACCGCGCTCGAGTTTGAACTTGAGGCTGAGGTCGGTACGCGAGTCGGCGAACTTGAGCGCTTCGGCCAGGCTGATGCGTCCGGCTTCGAGCAGGGCGAACAGATGCTGGTCGAAGGTCTGCAAACCCTGCTCGGCGGCTCGTGCGATGGCCTCGCGTAGTTCATCCAGTTCGTCGCGCTGGACCAGGTCGCGGATATAGGGCGTGCCGAGCATCAGCTCAATCGCCGCCACGCGTTTCTGCTCGATGCCAGGCACCAGGCGTTGGCCGATCACCGCGAGCAGGTTGTGCGCCACGTCGGCCAGTACCTGTTTGCGAGCGTCGTCGGGGAAGAAGCGGGCGATGCGTTCGATGGCGTGGCTGCTGCTGGTGGCATGCAGGGTGGCAACGCATAAATGGCCTGTTTCGGCGTAGTGCAGGGCGTGCTGCATGGTGGCGGCGTCGCGGATTTCGCCGAGCATGATCACGTCCGGCGCCTCACGCAGCACGTTGCGCAGGGCGTCATCGAAGCTGTGGGTATCGAGGCCGACTTCACGCTGGTCGATGATCGAGCGCTGATGGCTGTGGAGAAACTCGATGGGGTCTTCGATGCAGACGATATGCCCGCTCTTGTGGCGATTGCGAAAATCCAGCATCGCCGCCAGGGTGGTGGACTTGCCCGAGCCGGCTGCGCCGGTGACCAGGATCAGCCCGCGGTCCTGCATGGCCAGTTTCTCCAGCAGCTTGGGTAGACCGAGCGCCTCGAAACCAGGGATCTCGCTCTTGATCAGGCGCACCACCATGGCCACTTCGCCGCGCTGGTAATAGACGTTGACCCGATAGCGTCCGGCGCCCTGCAGGCTGACGGCCAGGTTCATCTCCAGGTCGCGTTCGAACTCGGCGATCTGCTTCTGCGTCATCAGTTGATAGGCCAGCTGCTGCACCTCGCCGGCCTTCATGATGCGCTGGCCGACGGGCTGGCTATGACCTTCGACCTTCATGTGCGGCGGCGCGCCGACGCTGAAGAACAGGTCCGAGCCGGCATGTTGATGCATCAGCTGCAGGTAGGGGAAAACATCGGGCTGGTCGTTGGCGCTGGTGTCGTTCATCGGCGTGTCGCAGTCGGTTCGTGGTGCAGCAAGGATAGCCGGCGTCCTGCCAATCCTGTTGTTCCGCATCAAGAGATCGGGGCAAATGGTCGCCCTGTGGTGTATCGCACTGGACAGCTTCGCTCATGCGAGCAAGAGTCAATGTTCAGGGGCGGGAAGGCGATTGCACGCCGGTGATTGGAGAGTGAGGGTGGGATTTTGGGGAGTGGCTCTGCTGGGCCTGTTGCTGTGCGCCTCGGTGCGCGCCGATGTGCTGCATCTGGCCACGGGCGATGACTATGCGCCGTTCACCGGTACCGCACTGCCCGGTCAGGGCATGCTTACCCAGGTGGTGCGCGCGGCGCTGGCCGAGCAGGGCATGGCGATGACGCTCGACTGGCTACCCTGGAACCGCGGCTACCTGAAGGCCAGGCGCGTTGAATACGATGCCACCTTTCCCTACGTTCGCTCGGCCGAGCGCGAAGCGGAGTTTCTCTACTCGGCGCCCATCTACCTGTCCGAACAGTTTCTCTTCAGTCGCGCGGGTGACCGTATCGAACTCGATGATCTGCCGAGCATGACCGGGCGCCGGCTTTGTTATCCACTGGGCTGGCAGCCGGCGGCGATGATCCAGCAACTGATCGACGAGGGAATACTGCTTCGTCATTCCCCGCTTGGGTTACAGGAGTGTGCGCGGTTGTTGCTGTTGCAGCGTGACGATCTGTTCATCGCTGATCGCCATCTGGGCAACAGCGCCCTGCGCTCCACCGGCGCTGAGCCGAGCGCGTTCCATCGTTCGCAGACAGCGTTCCACAGCAATACGCTGCACTTCATCGTGTCACGACAACATCCGCGTGCGGCCGAACTGATCGAGCGCTTCGACCGCGGGCTCGAAGCGCTCAAGGCGAGCGGTGACTATCAGCAGTTGATCGAGCGCTACGTGGAGTAGCGCCTCACCGGTCCGTCAGGCCAGCAACATCATGATCGCCACCAGGCTGCCTGCGGCCAGCAGCGTCTGCAGGGTGATGATGCCGGCCATCAACTGGCTGTCGCCGCCGAGCTGGCGGGTCAGCACGTAGGCGGTAGGGGCCGTGGGCAGGGCGAAGAACAGCACCAGAACCGCAGTCTCCATGGCCGGCAGCGCCAGCGTCCAGGCTACGCCCCAGGCCAGCAGCGGCATCGCCAGCAGGCGCAGGGCGCTGTTCCAGGTCAGTGCAGGAATTTCTCCGCCCAGCTGTTCCGGCTTGAGTGCCGCACCGACGCAGAGCAGGCCCAAAGGCAAGCTGGCGGCGGCGAGCAGGCTGAGCAGGCGGTCGGTGCCACCAGGCAGGCCGATGCCCGTGAGGTTGAACAGCGCACCGCCGAGGCAGGCGAGGATCAGCGGATTCTTGATGATCGGCAGCAGCAGGCTGCGCGCACTGACGCCGCGCTCGGCGGTGAGCGACCACACCGACAGCACATTCACCGTCGGCACCATCAGGGCCAGCATCAGGGCGGCGAGCGTCAGGCCTTCCTGGCCGAACAGGCTGCCGACCGCAGCCAGGCCCAGGTAGGTGTTGAAGCGCAGAATGCCTTGAGTGAATGCGCCAAAACGCCCCGCTGGCCAGCCACGCAGGCGACGTACCAGCAGCAGCGCCAGCCAGGCGATACCCAGACCGAGCAGCACAGCCAGTGCCAGGCGCGGCAGCGCCGGGTTGTTCAGCGGCGCACGGGCCAGGCTGGAGAACAACAGCGCAGGGAACAGGATGAAGTAGTTGAGGCGTTCGGCGCCCGGCCAGAAAGCCTCGCTCGGGAACTCGCGCAGGCGCAGCCAGTAGCCGGCGACTATCATGGCGAACAGCGGCCACAAGGCCAGCAACAGGTCGATCACGGGAACCCCCGGTGGTGGTGAGCGCCTATCTTGGTCAGCGGCGCGGGGCAATGCAAGGCGGAGGCAGGATGAAGGCAGAGCATCAGGGTGGTTGTCAGTGTGGCGCACTGCGTTATCGGATCGATGCGCCGCTGGAGGATATCGCCCACTGTCATTGTTCGGTCTGCCGGCGCAGCAGTGGCGGCATCCTCACCACCTGGGTCACGGTGCCGCGCCAGGCATTTCGTTGGCTGTGCGGTACACCGAAGGCTTTCGCCTCATCGGCCAGTTGCACGCGTTATTTCTGTACGGACTGCGGCGCACACCTGGCGCTGTTCACCTCGCTCAGCCCGGATACGCTGGACGTGACGGTGGCTACCTTGGACGAGCCGCAGCAGGCTCCGGCGGGTCGGCATATCTGGGTGAGCAGCCGGCTGCCGTGGTTGACGGTCGATCCGCAGTTGCCGGAAGAGAACGAAGAGATCATTCCGTAGCCTGGATGCAATCCGCGGACAGCGCAGGATGATTTCCCGGGTTTCAGCCGGGCTACTCAAGAGCTAGGGCAACTGCAGGCCGCCACTGGCCTTGTGCAGCGCGCGCAGGTGTTCGCCCAGCGCAACCAGATTCGCCTCGTTGGCTTCCAGCTCGGCCAGGCGCTCAGGTTGCAGCAGGTTGCGCACTTCGCCATCGAGCTCGTCGCTGAGTTGACGCAGTTGCTGCTGCCGCTCGCGGCTACGATCTTCCAGCCCCTGCCATTCGCTGCCTTGCGGTAGGCCGTAACCGCCGTCGAGCAATTCCGCCGGGCGGCTGAGGAAGCCGCTGTTGGCAAGGATCTGTTCGAGCGCGGCGCCGGCCTTGTTCAGGCTCGGATCACCGGCGGCGCGGCCGGTGAGGTAGCGGCGCTTGAGTTCGTCCTGGGCCAATAGCAATTGCCGGCGCAGCGCGGCCTGTTCCAACAGCAGCAGGGCAGCGCTGGCGCGCAGATCGGCCTTGGCGAACCACTGGCTGCGAATCTGTGCTGGCTGTTCCAGCCAGGTCTCGACGCTGTCCTGGGTGATCGGCAGGCGCTCGCGCAGGACACGGAACATCGCCTGGTAGCGTTCGCGGAAGGAGTCGAAGCGATAGCCCAGGCGCAGTGCCTCTCGCGGATCGTCGAGCACGGTGGTATCGGCCAGGCCACGAGCATCCATCAGTTCCAGCAGGCCATTGGGCAGGATGCTGTCCAGCGCCTGCAGGCGCGGGTTGGCGGTGCCGCTGCGCAGCAGCTTGAGGGTTTCCACCGCGCAGTTGTTGGAGACGAAGTAGTAGTCGCCGTCATAGCTCCAGTGCTGCTCGGCCGCGCGTACCACCAGCTGTTCGACTTCGTCACGCGACAGGCGCAGCGGCACCGAGGCCAGGCTGCGCAGCTCGACCTTGGTGTATTCGTCGATTACCTGCTCCAGCGGCAGGACGAACAGGCGTGAGGGGTAGACCCCGGTCAACCCGTCCCAGCTCGATAGCTGCAGGTCGCCGACGAAGGCACGGTAGGAGAGCACCAGATGATGGTCGAGATCCAGGCGGCAGTCAGGACCGCGCGGACGGCCCGGTGCGCAGACCACTAGGCGCAGCATGCTGTGACCCCAGCGGCTCATCCAGGCATCGTTGGCCTCGGCGAGCAGGTAATCGACTTCATATACGCGCTCCGGGTCGAGTCGGCCCAGCGGCTGAACGGCAAAGTCACGACCGGCATTGAGGTAGAGATAGTCGCTGGTGCAGGGCTCGCTGGGTGGCGCCCAGTCGAAGTGCTCGCGCAAGTAGCGCGCCAGCGAAGGCCGGCGGCAGGCATAGCTGGGGTCGAGCAGAAAGTATTCGAGGTTGACCGCGACGAACTCCAGCGCATTGCTCAGTTCGTAGCTATCCGGGCTGCGCGCAACCTGACCGTTGTCCAGATCGCGCGCACCGCGCTGTCCGACGCGTTGCTGCCAGCCGGCCAGGTCGAGTAGACGCGGATCGTCACTTAGGGTGAAGCGTCGCTCGCTCTGGCCGCGGCAATCTTCAGGCAACCCGACCAGGCCCATCGAGCTGACGCGTTGTCGGCATTGGCTGATGTGGCGGCGCTCGGCTGCGGGCCATAGGCGAGCGCGGTCGTAGAGATGGGTCAACTCATGCAGCAGGGTGGCCAGCAGTTCCTGGCGCTCGGTGCCGTGCGGGCGACCGGTACGGGTTTCTGCCGCCGAGCCGTCGACCAGCCTCGGCAGCAGCTCTGCATTCAGTTCGATGCCGCTGAAGCGCCCGACCTGGCCGTAGACCTCCGAGGGCAGGCCGGTGCGCCAACTGACCTTCACCTCGCGATCCAGATGCTGGATGAGGCGCGGTGGCAATGCAGCCATCGCCTCGTCCAGCAGGGATTGGCTCGCCTGGCGCTGCGCGGTGTCGAGAGCGCCGTCCTCCAGCGTCAGACGCAACTGCGCCTGGGCGACGCCAGCGGCCAAAGCCAGCAGCGCGCCGCAGCACCAGGCGAGAAGGTGGGTCACAGAGCGAGAATGGCTTCGGCCAGTTGCAGGTCGCTGGCGGTCTGCGCTTCGGGCAGTTGCTGGCGAATGGTCAGCAACGCGGCTTCCAGTTGCGCGCCACGAATCTCCCCGGCGCTGGCGACGAAGCTGGCGGCGTCGTCACGAGCCTGAACCACAGCTTTCATGTCGCGCAGCGAAGTGGTGGTGTCGGATGTGAAGTTGATGCTGCGATCCAGGGCGCGCACCACGATGTTACTGGTGGCGACCACGGTTTGCGCCTGAACGATACCGCTGAACAGGGCGCAGGCGGTGACGGCGATGGCGAATGAACGACGCATGATGAGTAGCTCCGAGAACGGCAGAACGGACGATTTGACGCAGGCCGGCCGGCGCGGTTCCCCGCGCCTAGGCAAGTGGGCGAAGTTTACGGGGCGCAGCTTCAGCGGTCAGCAGCGAGCCGTTCGCTAGACGTGTACAAAGTTTTCACAAGCTGAGGATGGCCTGGGCCAGTGCGAGGTCATTGGCCTTGGCCAGTTCGGCGCTGTGACTACGAAGCAGCAACAGGGCTGCTTCGAGCCGGGCGCTGCGAATGGAGCCGTCACTGGCGACGAAGCTGGCGGCATCATCGCGGGCCGCGCGCAGCTGTTTCATGTCACGCAACGAGCTGGTCGCGTCCGAGGTGCCCTCGACAGTGCCTGCCAGGGCTCCGCCCAGGGTGTCGGTCGTCGCAACCAGGCTGCTGGCGCAGGCGGTGCCTGCCAGCCCGAGCGATAGCAGGGCTGCGATAAGGGATTTTTTCAGGTGCATTGGGATAACTCCGATGAGCGGGTCGCTGTTCTGCCCGCGTCCAAAGCTTAGCCCAACGTACCGTGCGACTCCATTGCTGGCTCAGCGCCAGAAAGGTTTGGCCAGCTCCTGCAGTCGCTGGGCGGCAGTGATACCAGCATCGGCCAGTTGCTGATCGTTGAGCTGCGCGAGTTGTTGGCGAGTGCGTCGGTTGCGTTGCCATTGACGCAGGGTCGAATAAAGCCCAAGCCAGTTCAGGACGTTGGTGCGGACAGGTAGAGAGAGGGGGCGGTGCGTGCGATCCATGGCGTTCTCCCGTCGACAGACAAGGGTGGCGCTATAGGGTCTCGCAAGTGCTCATGGACGAGCAGATACAAGCGGGGAGAATTGTGCGGGCGCAGTGGGCGTTCTATGGCAACTGTACTGCTCGATTGGGCCGTGACTGTTGCAGATAAAACGAAAGCCCCACCGCAGCAGAGACGATGGAGCTTTCAGAAGATCCCTGATTAGGGATGGAGCAAAGCAGGGTGTTAGCGCCAGAACGGCTTCTGCAGTTCGACGTAGCGCTGATTTTCGGTGATGCCGGCGTCAGCGAGCAGGCGGGCATCCAGTCGAGCCAGTTGACGACGGCTGACGATGCGGCGCTGCCACAGCGTAAGGGTGGCAATCACACGGAGCGGCCAGGCCGATTTGTCGCTGGCAACGCTTTGAGTTTGAAGCAGGGCGGAACTGAGGGTACGTTCCATGGCGATCATCCTTCCGCTTGTGGCGGGTCTGGTGTTTGCTTTCGATGAGCAAATTATCCCGAGCGGAGAGGTGAGCCAGTAGTCACAGCTGGATGAAATTGTTGTGCTATTAGATAGGTTGCTTTGTAACTGTTCGGTCAGGAATCGGTAGTTCTGTACCGGTCATAAGTTGAAAAACTGGGTGCAACCGATTTGCGCGAGATTTTTAACTGGGTGCAACCCGTTAATTCTGGTTTTTCGAACGGTACAGTTTTGAATTGATCTGTTTTGGTGATTGACCTGAAAATCAAGTTTTCACAGGGTCAACCTCGAAGTAGAAACGGCTTGATCAAGGCAAGCATGCGCTCGGTGCTGAGCTCCACCGAGCACAGAGAGGTATCGAGGCTGAGGCTCGCTTGACTGGGTTCTTCATAGGGCGCGGAGATTCCAGTGAATTCTTTTATTAGCCCTGATCTGGCTTTTGAATAAAGGCCTTTGGGGTCGCGTTCCTCGCAGTGTTTCAACGAGGTGCTGATGTGGATTTCGCGAAACGCCTCGTCGCCGATGATTTCGCGGGCCATTGCACGGTCTTCACGGTAGGGAGAGATGAAGGAAGTAATCACGATGAGACCGGCGGTATTCATGAGCTTGGCGACTTCCGCGATACGCCTGATGTTCTCGGTTCGTGCCTCAGGAGAAAAGCCAAGGTCACGGTTCAGGCCGTGACGTACATTGTCACCGTCCAATACGAAGCAGGCGTGTCCACTTTCAATGAGCCTCTTTTCAAGAGCGAATGCCAGGGTCGATTTGCCTGATCCGCTCAACCCTGTCATCCACATCGTGACCGGGCTTTGCCTGAGCAGGGTACGACGCTGGTCCTCCTTGACCTGCGTTGCCTGCCAGACCAAATTGCGAGCGGTTTGCTGTGGTTCCATGGTTCTTTCCCGAGGTTTAAAGTTTTCCGAGGATGGCTGCTAGTACCAATGCCAGGTTGCCAGGTGTTGTCTGTCTATAAAGTCCTGCGTTGGCCAAGCCTTGCAAGCGGGTCAGTATCCCGCCGCGACGAGCATTTACAAAGGTATGCAGAATCTGTTGATTGTCTTCGCTTAGCAGCTCCTGACATTGGCTCAAGGCCGCCAGATTGATGTCATTCCAATCCTGAAAATGCCCTGCGAACATCCGGCGAATTCGATAAAGACGATCTTTGAGGCTGGAGTTGGCGCCGATCAGGTTGCCACCATGTTGGCGGTAGTCGACAGTGGGGGTTTCGCTGTAGTGGATGCGGCCCTGCGCGCCGCTGACCAGCATGTAAAGCCACCAGTCATGAGACACAATCGGTAGCTCTCGGGTGCGGGCCAGTAACCGCTGGGCACTGCGGTTAAAAACCATGGTGTTTCCCCCGGCCAGGCTTTGAACGAGGGCATTGGCAAACGATGGGGGGCGGCAGAAAAGCGGCGAGATACCAAATGGTTGACCGTCATCCTGTACAAGACGGGTTCGCCCGCAATATAGAGCGGGAATGTCTCCGTCTATCGACTGCATCCACTTCAGGGCACGCTGAAGGTGGTCAGGATGCCAGACGTCATCTTGGTCACTAAAAGCAAAGTAGTCGGCGTCGGTCCTCGGGACATTCGCTAATGCCATGAAGTTCGCGGCAAAGCCCTTTCGAGGGCCTTGGATAATGCGCAGACGTTCTTCGCCGAGCAGTTGCTGGTAACGTTTCAATAAAACCGGTGTGCCGTCGGTTGAGCCGTCGTCGGAGGCGATGATCTGCCAATTATCGTGGCTCTGATGGATGATTGATTGCAGCTGCTCATCCAAGAAGCGTTCACCGTTGTAGGTGCCCACTAGGACCGTTACGCGGTCTGTCGCTGCTTTTTCGATATCCAAAACAGGACCCTGGCAGTCGCCCATTCCCTGCACGGCTTCTTTGTACATGTATCGGCCCCTTTCTTGTCGCTATGGACCCAACCTGATCTTGATGGGTTCGGCAGCCCAGGTTTGCTCTATCGCAGAGGCGCCCATTCATGATGAGGCGCCTGGCGGTTAACGGTTGTGGGCCTCTTGCAGGGATTGCATCCTTACACCCTTACTCGCGGCGTTTGAGGCTTTCTGTGCGACTCGCCAGCCCGCGGGCCATAGGTCAGGCTTGGAATACAGGCGAGATTTCAGCGGGGGGCGGCCAGCAAAGTAAATTCGGTAGTTTTCGGTGCTTGCCCATGCGTCCCAGTTATAGAGTTCGCCAATGAGTGCGACTTGTTCTGCTGTCGGATGAGCTACCAGTTGTAGCAGGTTGTTCATCGGCAGAGAGCGATCTACGGCTACCTGCAGCGGGCGTATTGCCTGCTCAGCGGCCTGAATGTAGTGAGTGATGCCTTGATTGACAGTTTCCACAATGGCGCTCAGGTCGTAGTCCACGCCTCGCTCGACATCTTCCACAAACCTAAGCTCGCCTCGGTCGGTGCGGTAGCCGATGGTCGTCGGGTGTGGTGCGGAGAACAGCAGCTCGGCGACGGCGCGATTCTCGTAGAGCTCAGTCTGTTTTGCTTTGTCGAGCATTGCCGAGTCGGTCATTGCCTTGATGTTCAGCCCTGTTTTACGCCGTATCGCTGATGCTGGTTCGGAGAGTCCCAGGTAGTAACCTTCCACTTCTATTGACAGCAGACCGTTGATTGCTCGCTCGAATGCGTGCTGTGTTGTGCCACTCCATCCGACATCGACGAACGCCACGCGCATTCCGTCGTTCAGCCCGAGGTCGAGCAAGTGTTGATGGAGTCCTCGACGTGTGTGACGAGCGGCTTGCAAGATGCGATGGCGCATGGCAACCAGGAACTGAGAAATGTGCTGGCGAGTACCGTCGTGTATGCGTGTGTCTGGCTGTAGGCCGAGGTCTTCCAAGAGCGTCGCATCAGGAAGCTCTACGCCAATACGGTCGAACAAATCCTGAAGGGTAATATTGTCTGCGCCGGATAATAGGAATGGCGCGTTTTCCATGAAATTCCGTTCATCTAGGGCCGCTAGCGTGAACGCTACTCTTGATCCTCGCAGGTAGAGCCCAGGCACTTCGCTGTGTGGATAGCGCTGATGCACTTGCTGCAGCAGGAAACCGTCGCGGGAGATGAAAAGGATCCGGTCGACGCGATCAAGTACGGCTTGCTCATGGATCCAGTCTAGGAATCCGTGCAGCAGTGGTCCTCCATACTGCCAGCCAAGCCGGAACCAGGCGTCAGTATTTCCCTGATAAGCCTCGTAGTGGATCAGTCCGGCACAGAGCTGCCCACTGACTTGTTCAACGGCGATTGGGGCGTGGATACCCTGCGGCGGGTGGTACTGCAGGGATCGTAAGCCTTTTTCCTGAGCGCGCTGAACATCACCCAATGGATTGTCACCTATGTGCAGTATCCGTGAGCCATCAAGTGCCAGTCGCTGCTTGAGCAGCTCGAAAAGAGCACCCTCGTCTCGTTTGGTACAGTTGCAGTCGCTGGATATCAGGTAGTGGTCAGGTTCTAGCTCATGCTGCTCGGCGAGCTCTTTAAAAAAGCTGCGCGGTAAGTACATGTCAGAGGTCAGCACAATGGTCTTGCCTGCGCTACGGGCCTCGGTTAGCAGAGCCACCACTTCAGGGTTGGGACGAATAACTGCATGTTCCAACCGCTGCTCCAGGTCGCTCAGGGCTTGAGAGCCATGGCGAGGGTGCGAGAGGTTGTTGTAGATGTCCTCGAGAGTGATCTCGCCCCGACCATCGCGGTGCATATCCTGAAACCCCAGGGCTTGGGCCTCGATACGTTGCCCCATAAAGTGCGGTTCGGCCAGATGTTGTCCCATCAGTGCGAATAGCGCTAAAGGATCATCTACAAGGCGGACGAATAGCGTATCGAACACATCAAACGAAACTACATCGACCAGAGGTAGCAGATTGCGGAAATCGTTCACCAATTGCGAATGGCGTGCCATGGTGGAGCTATTCCCTTAGTAGTTCAGCACCAGAAAGTCGACGCTGTTCTGATGCAGATTCTTGTTGTGGTAGGGGTCCAGCATGAAGTAGTCAGGGTGCTTTCGAAACAACTTACGTCGCTCGCTGGCCAGACGTTTGAGTTTGCTGGGGTCCTCATGATCTACGCCGCGAGACACTGATTCATGATGCAACAGCTGTGCGGCAGCACAGACAAGGTTATGCCAGCCGGCCTTATGAAGGCGTATGCATAGGTCGATATCGTTGTATGCGACAGGCAGCTCTTCGTCGAATCCACCAATGGCTTCGAACTTGCCGCGGTGGACCAGCAGGCAAGCACCCGTTACCGCGAGCCAGTTCCAGTCGAGCAGGTTGCGTCCAAAATAAAGCGGCGTGCTCGCGCAGGCGTTGTAAAAGGCATGGCCAGGGCCATCGGCGAGATTGACCACGCCACAGTGCTGAATCCGACGTGTAGCAGGGAACAACAACTTTGCTCCTACGGCGCCTGCATGTGTCTGTTGGGCGAAACCAAGCATACGCTCAAGCCAGTCTGCGGATTCCACCTGGGTATCGTCGTTGAGGAACAGCAGGTATTCGCCTTGCGCTTGCCCGGCAGCAAAGTTGTTGATGGCCGAGTAGTTGAACGGGTGCGGATAGCGCAGCAGGCGGATGCGTGCGTGCGCTTTTACCGACTCGTAGTACGCGAGTGCTGCGTCATCGGCGCTCTGGTTGTCTACGAGCAATATCTCGTAATTGTCGTAGCGCGTATGCTCCAGGATCGACTCCAGGCATTGACGCAAAATGCCGACGTTGTCCCGTGTTGGAATGATGATCGATATGAGCGCTTCATTGTGTGGCAGGTAGTTGATGCGGAATTGTCCAGGCATGCCATCCACAGGTTCGACAATCCCGGATAGGCCGCGACGCTTCAAGGCATCTTCCTTGAGCAGGCGCACAGCATCACTGGCGTAAGGTTTTGCTTCTATACCGGACGCAATGGACGACGGCAGTACGCGCCAGTGATAGAGCACCTTGGGGATATGGTGAATACGTTGCGCCACTTCACTAACACGCAGTACCAGATCATAGTCCTGGGCACCATCGAATTGGCTGCGTAGCCCGCCTGTCGAACGGATCAAATCTGTCTTGATGCAGCAAAGGTGGCAGGTGTACATGATGCTCATCATGGCATCGGGTGACCAATCCGGCTTGAAGAACGGATCGCTGTAGTTGCCATGTGCGTCGATCTTGTCTTCATCGCTGTAGATCAAGTCTGGATCGTACTGATTGATTGCTTTCGCTACTTCATACAACGCATCCGGAGTGATCTCGTCATCGTGATCTAGAAAGACCGCATAGGTGCCTTTGGCTAGCTCAATTGCCATATTGCTTGCCGCGGCGATACCCCCATTGCGTTCAAGCAAGCGAACCTTGATCCGTGGATCTTTGAGCGCTTGCAGATAACTCCGAGTTTCCGGGTTGGGACCCGCATCCTCGATCAGAATCAGCTCCCAGTTCACGTACCACTGCTGTTTTACTGACTGGATCAGCTTTTCTAGGTACTGAGGCGCAACGCCGTAGACCGGTGTGATTATCGATATCAATGGGTTATGCGCAAAACCATTGAGTTCAATATCCACGGCACGGCTGCGGCTGGGTGGCAAGTAGCAGTATGGCGCTGTACCCGTCGTAGTAATGGCGTAGCGGCCTTGGCGTTGCATACCCCGAGGCTTACCGGTTTCGGCTTCTGTACGGTAGTGGAATGAGCTTTGCGCGCTTAGACCGTAGTCCTTTTCCAAAGCTTGTTGACGTTGCCAGCTCTCATAATGAGATAGGCCACGGAAAGCGAAGCCTAGGTGCTTGAAGGCAAGCAGCACCAGCCGTTGGCGCTGATTAACCGGTAGTCGATAGTAAAGAGCGCGCCCCAGCCGTTTGGCCAGCTTGCGGGTCCGTCGAGTGAGCTGTTGCACGTGATGTGAGAGGGCTCTGAGCGGTCGCGTCACACGCCAAGAGGTCGAGCGTTGCATCTCACCGATGCTGGCCTGTGTCATTGTCAGAGCTGTGCGCAGGTTATGCAGTTGCGTATGGAGCTCGCCGGTATTGTGCTCGAGGTGTTCGCGCCGCATGCGCTCATCGTTGACTTGCTGCTGCAGCGAGATGCGCTGCTGCTCCAGTTCACAACGCTGTTGCTCCAGATCCAATCGCTGTTGTTCCAGGCGGGTCGTCTGTTCGTGGTGCTGGTTCGTTTGTTGTTCGAGCGTATGCTTCAAGGCC
>ENA-UOXB01000792-UOXB01000792.1-bioreactor-metagenome-genome-assembly--contig:-NODE-792-length-17162-cov-9.639972_pt1 | contig 17162 bp, 12 predicted proteins | sample MGYA00238158_ERZ761615 | MGnify/ENA primary metagenome ERZ761615 (study PRJEB28904, sample SAMN06267902) | bioreactor metagenome | isolation source: Joint BioEnergy Institute, California, USA | place... | reverse complement strand
GTCGTCATAGCCGTAAGCAGCTAGATAAAACGCGTAGAGCCATTGGTATTCGTCCGCTTGCTAAGCTTAAATAAATGATCACGTGTACTATAACTAAAACAAGCAGCTTTTGAGAAAGCTGCTTTGTCTATGAGTGCTTACTATATGCCTGAACTCTTGAATGATAATGACGTAAAAAATATTAAAGAGCACTCAAAGACTAACGATATGTCCTTGCGCATTTACCAGACGCCCGTACAACACCTTCCAGAAGATCTCTATGTACCACCACAAGCATTTGCTATTTGGTTAGAGCAATTTGCTGGGCCACTGGATTTTTTATTATACTTGGTCAAAAAGAACAACGTTGATTTGACCCAGCTGCCAATATTGCCCATCACTGAGCAATATCTGGCTTATATCAACGAGCTGGACACAGCCCATTTTGAATTGGCAGGTGATTATTTGCTGATGGCCTCCACTCTCATTGCCATCAAAACTGAGCTATTATTACCCAAGCCAGAAACGCCGACTGATGAGCGCGACCCCAAAGCAGAGCTTATTGAACGTCTAGAAGAGTATGCGCAGATTAAAGCGGCCAGTCAGCGTTTAGACAACTTGGTGCGTCTCGAGCGAGATGTGTTTTTGGCGATGGTGAGTATGCCAAGTCAAGACGTGATGAAAACTGAATTACCCAATTACTCTCCTACCTTGTTGATTGATAGCCTCTTCAAAATGCAGTTACAGCCCGACTATCAGATGCATACCATCAAAGTTGATACCGTGCCGCTTGCTGACCGTATTGCCAGTATCAGTCGACAGCTCAGTACTGGAAGTGCTCGCTCCTTTTATGATCTACTAGATAAGTCACAAGGCAAGGTGGGAGTTGTTGTCAGTTTTGTCGCTGTACTCGAATTGATGAAGCGGCAGCTCATTGGTGTGGTGAGTAATGATACGGATGATAACAGTTCAATGAATGTCGTTAATAATCATCAAGCTGATACAGATGCCAGATTTGAAAATTTAACCTTTCAATGGCTGGTGTAACAATAACGAGTATCATAAAAATAATCAGCATTGTAGAGATTGTTATGACTGATAACAAAATTGTGAAAAAAGAGTACCTAGCTAATGGCAGATGTTGATAACCCAAAGTATGAGAATAAAGCACAGAAACTAATGTCTATCTCTGTGCCTATATCATCTGAGAAACGCGAAAACTTAGAAGAGATAAGTAGACATATTGAAGTACTACTGCATGCTTCAGAAGCGCCGCTCACTGCCGGTGCGTTGAAGAAACATCTGTCTGTGTCTACAAAAGAATTAACAGACGCTTTAGGACTATTACAAGAACGGCTAGACACCGGTGTGTTAAAGCTGCATGAGACGGCTAGTGGGTATCGCTTGCAAATCGCCGACAACTACAGCACCCTTATACAGCGCGTTTTTCCTCAGCGTCAAGAACGCCTAAGCCAAGCCTTGCTCGAGACGTTAAGCGTTATTGCTTACAAGCAGCCAGTGACACGCAGCGATATCGAGCATGTACGCGGGGTTACTTTATCCAGCAATATATTAAGGCAGCTATTTGACAAAGGCTGGATCATCGAAAAAGGCCACAAAGACACGTTAGGTCGCCCAGCGCTACTGCATACCACCGCTCAATTCTTAGATGCTTTTGGATTGACGCATTTGAACGAGCTACCACCGATGCCTGATATGGAAGCCATTCAATCGATGTCATAGTGTCAGCACTGTTTGAAAATACATAATTACATTCTGGCAAAATTATTCTAAACGATTCTTATACTCCAAAAAAAAGGACAGACCTAAGAAGGAATGTCCTTTTTAATTATGCTTATATCAATCAATTATAAGAAACACTGAAATTGATCACGTTCAGTATCTAGTAATTATTGATTGATAACATCAACACCTTTTGGTGGTGTAAATTTGAACTGGCTGCTACTGATGCTTGGGTTCAATTTAATGTTGCTAAATTTAATCGAGGTCGTCTGACCCAAAGTATCGTTCAACACCATCATGACAGGTTTACCGCCACTAAAGCTGATAGATAAGCTCTTGAAGCTAGCACTATCTGATTTTGGATACAGTACATAGTAGTTTTTGTTGTCATACGGCTGAGTGATTTTGAAGTTTTTATCAATTTTACTTGGATCACCTGATAGTAAGAGCGCTGGTGTATTACCAACTTGACTATCGACATTTTGCTTGGTCGCTTGCTCCAAGTCTTTGTCATATATCCACATAGAATTACCGTTAGCAACAATCAATTGCTCTGAAGGCGATTTTGTTTCCCAGCGGAAATTATTTGGACGTTGTACATTCATCGTACCTGAAAAAGTACCACTACTGGCACCTTTAGTTGTCTGACTGAAATTTGCCGTCATACTCTTTGTGTTTGTTAACAATTTATTCAAACGCTTGGCCGCTGTTAAGTTGTCGGCAGGCGCAGCAGTTGCAGATTGAGTCAATGCCATCATAGGTGCTGCCACGCCAAGCGATGTCATCAATACACCTGTTAAAGCGCCACTCATCATTTTTTGTTTTAAAGTTGTCTGTTTAACTGATTGCTTGGTTAATAAAGTCATCATCAATCCTCTCTCAAAATACGTAATTACTTAAAAATAAAATATTCTAATAAAATTTTTGTTTTCTATAATGGTTTAGATGACCAACAAAACGCTGGTATTCATAAACGATGTAGACAGTGTGCCAGTTTTTTTATTACGCGCCTAGTCATGATTTGCAATCATTACTACGGCTGCCATACACACTTGTAACCAGTATAGTCACACTGTGCTAAAGGCTACAGGACATACCTTTGCGCTATTTTATCGCTTTTCTTGCCAAAGAATAGGCAACTCGATAAATACAAAAAGCCCCTACTACCAGATGGCAATAGGAGCTTTTGGTCATTTCAGTAACTCACTCTACGAGTGAATCAAATAAAATGTGCGATTATACGCTTTCAACCGTTACATAACGACGGTTAAATTTACCTTTGGTCGCAAACTTTACAACACCGTCATTCAGTGCAAATAAAGTGTGGTCACGACCCATGCCAACGCCTTCGCCTGCGTGGAATTCAGTACCACGTTGACGAACGATGATGTTGCCAGCAGTGATGGCTTGGCCACCAAAGATTTTTACGCCTAGCATTTTTGGGTTTGAATCACGACCGTTACGAGTCGAACCGGCAGCTTTTTTATGTGCCATGAGAAAATCTCCTTGTTAATGTGACTTATCGCTAATGCGACAACTCTTAAGCATTTAGTGCGCTGTTTAGCAATGATAGCTAAATAAGTAATTAGGCATTAATGGCTTTGATTTTTAACAAGGTGTACCATTGGCGGTGACCTTGCTCTTTGTGATAATGCTTACGACGGTTGTGCTTGATGATACGGATTTTTTCGCCGCGACCATGCTCAACAACTTCAACTTCTACGCTAGCGCCATCAACAACAGGCTGACCGATTTTGACGTTTTCACCGTCAACAACCATCAACACGTCTTCAAATTTGATTGTTTCGCCTTTTTCTGCTTTTAGTAGTTCAACTTTCAAAAGCTCATCGACAACTACACGGTGCTGTTTACCACCAGTTTTGATTACTGCGTACATTGTATGACTCCGTTTAACCCGTGTGCCGTGGCTGATATCATACCAACGCTTTTACGACGAACACGACAGGGAAAAATTAAAGGCAAGATTTTACGTCTTTTTGCTTAGAAAAGCAAGTAGCGCAGCTTGTCTTTATAATGTAATGACACTAAAAATTCTATCTTATATTAAGGAATAAAATACCGTCTATAAGTATAGCAAACCTGATATCCAGTATAAAAATACGTCATACCATAGCATTCAATAGTGTCACATGCCTAAAGACGGCTATTATAACTCATATAATCAGTTACTTATAGCCTTTTGTTCTTTTATTGCCTTATCGAATACTTATAATATGCGCAACAAATTCATCTTAAATAGTTGAGTCTATTTTAGCAATTCACACCCAATTTTTTTAGATAACCAATTTTATTTTGATAAAAATTTATTGCTTCATTATTAGCGTGCTTTAACCGACAATTTGAATACCGAGCTATGTTATTATAGGTAAAACGTTGCCTTACCTACCATAAAACCAAGGCTATAAACACTTTCTTTATTCTTATTAATATGACTATTTATTATGACCAGCACTTCTATAACCAGCAACCCTATAAATAATATCCCTTCTAAGCCTCAATCGACACTGAGCTATTCTGATATCCAAAATATTGTGGCCGATGATTTTGAGATTATGGACAAGCAAGTATTTGGTAGCCTAAATTCGAAAGTTCAGCTAGTGATGAGCGTCTCTCAGCATGTTATCGATGCTGGTGGCAAACGTATGCGTCCGCTGATTACTTTGCTATGCGCCCGTATGTTTGATGATGCGCCGTCAGAAAAAGCCATGCATTTGGCGGCAATTACTGAGATGCTGCACACGGCTACTTTGGTTCATGACGATGTGATTGATGAGTCAGGACAGCGCCGTGGTAAGCCAACAGCCAATGCGACATGGGACAATGCCACTGCGGTACTGGTCGGCGACTATTTGATTGCTCGCGCTTTTAATCTACTGGTCGGCTTTCAAAGCTTGCCTTTGTTACAGATTTTTTCAGATGGCACTTGTGATATTGCTGAGGGTGAGGTGTTACAGCTACAACATCAACACAATCCTGCTGCAACGGAAGAAGACTATTTACGAATTATCGATGGAAAAACGTCACGTCTGTTTATGATGGCCACCCAAGGCGCTGCTATTTTGCAAGGCAAAACAGAGTATCTGCAAGCGTTAGGTGACTTTGGTCAGCACTTTGGCAATGCGTTCCAAATCATTGATGATGTCCTTGATTACAGCGGCGACAGTGCATTAATGGGTAAAAATTTGGGTGATGACTTGGCAGAAGGCAAACCGACCCTGCCCACTATTAAGGCGCTCGAGTTGCTAAAAAACAGCAATGTTAAAGGCTACGATCAATTACGTGTTGCCGTACAAACAGGCAAAACACCAAATGCAGAACAGCTTATCGAGTTGGTACGTCATTCAGGCTCGCTGGATTACTGTAAACAACGAGCGCTCGAAGAAACCAAACTAGCACAACAAGCATTAGCGACCTTGCCTGACAATCGTTATCGCAAAGGTCTCTATCAGCTAACTGAATTGGCGAGCGCCCGCTTATTGTAGCCATGTTTGCTTTGACGGTGAGCAGTAGTAGCATGATAAATGTTGTCTCTCAAATACAGCGGTTACGCTATTATTGCTCTAATCAAAATTAATGGTTGCCAAAATTATTTTTTTGTTTACAAAGCTGATTTACAGGGGTTTTAAGACCTTAATGCTCGTACGGTTTTGCTGTTTTCACAAAATTTTACAATGGGTTTCAATTGAAGATTGTATACCTCCCTAATAGCTGTTAGTAAAGCCAGTGCTTGCGATAGCGATATTTTATTCGCCCCAAAATCCCTCCGTTGTCATTTTTTGTCTCAAATTTTATGTTCAATTACTTGACTGTGGGGTTACCCCTATAGTTTATAATTACTCATTAAATTTATCGGTTGAATCTGTAGCTTAGCTACACTTTCGGCATTACAAAGTCTTACACCAATACTAAACATATATATCTATTGGACACTTTAGTAGGAAATTCCCGCCTATTACGTGTCATTGAGAATTAATTAAGCAAAGATAGTATAAGTGCTTGGGGTAAATACTAATTTTAATATTCGATACGCTAAGATTTATTGACAATTTTTTATACTGTCATTCTTTATTTCATACATATTGCCGAGGACATTGATGAAGCACTCTACTCTTGCGCTTGTAATAGCATCTGTACTATCTGGAGCTGTACTTATCGGCTGTGACAAAAACGAGGACGCTGCTGGTGAACAAGCCGCACAGCAGCAGATGCCGCCTGCGGTTGTCAACGTGCAGACTGTCACCTTAGAAACCGTTCCTCAAGTACAAACTTTTTCTGGACGTACCGCAGCTTACCAAACGGCTGACGTTCGCCCACAGGTCAACGGTGTCATTGAAGAAGTACTGTTCCGTGAAGGAAGTAACGTTAAAGAAGGCCAACCACTTTACCGTATTAATACCGATAACTATGCGTCTTCTGTCACCAGTGGTCAGGCAGCTGTGCAACAAGCACAAGCCAACTATCAGACAGCACAGGCAAATAACGCCAATGCAAAAGCTGAGCTCGCCAGCCGTCAGGCATCATTGGCGCAAGCGCAAAATGATCTACAGCGCTTAGAGGGCTTAGTAAGCATTGATGCCATCTCAAAGCAGCAGTATGATCAAGCGCAAACACAAGTACGTACCGCGCAAGCAGCGGTACAAAGCGCTGCCGCGGCTGTCGGACAAACACAAGCGGGCATCGAAAGCGCAAGGGCTGGTATTCAAACGGCTCAGGCGGGTTTAGCGGCAAGTAACTTAGATCTTAATCGTACTATTGTACGTGCGCCACTTACTGGTCGTACAGATCGCTCTAGCGTGACTGCTGGAACTTTGGTAAGTGCAGGTCAGGCTGATCCGCTAGTCACTATTTCGCGCTTAGATCCTATTTATGTTGATATCAGTCAGTCCTCATCTGAGCTGTTGAAGCTACGTCAGCAAATATCTGAAGGCAAGGCGCAGCCAGGTATGAACTCAGTTGAGTTGGTATTAGAAGACGGCTCAGTGTATCCAGTACGCGGCAAGCTTGCTTTGTCTGAAGCAAAAGTTGATGAGTCAACAGGCGCTGTTACTTTACGAGCTATCTTCCCGAATAGTAATAATCTGTTGTTACCAGGTATGTATGTAACTGCCCGCTTGACACAAAGCGTGATCAGTAATGCAGCATTGGTTCAGCAAAGTGCGGTAATGCGTACACCTAAAGGGGAAACGCAAGTTTATATCACTGATCAAAACAATAAAATTCAAGTACGTCCAGTGACCATCGATGGTACTTACAATGGACAATGGGTAGTAACGGATGGCTTGCAAGCAGGCGATAAGGTTGTTGTCATTGGTGGCAGTAAGGTCAAACCTGAACAAGAAGTGGTCGTAAAACCGTTAGAAAATGCCAATCCAGCACCTTCTGCACAAAACGCCTCGACTGCCAAAACGCCGCAACAGGCTGCAAAGACAGTGGATAAGAAACCAGCTGGCAATGATAATTCTAGCGAAAAACAAACAGAAGCCGCTGCTCAATAATTCCATTCAAAGATAGGAAGACTTAGGGATATACTATGTCACGTTTTTTTATTAATCGCCCTATTTTTGCATGGGTATTGGCTATCTTGGTCATGCTCATCGGGGTGATATCGGTTATTAATCTACCGATTGAACAGTATCCACGTATTGCGCCACCGACTATTTCAGTCAGTGCAAGCTATCCTGGTGCTAACGCACAAACCGTCGAAAACTCAGTTGTACAGATTATTGAACAACGTATGAAAGGTCTCGACGGGCTTATGTATATGTCGTCATCAAGCTCATCGAATGGTGGTGCTTCTGTCACACTGACCTTTGAAAACGGTACAGATTCTGATACAGCACAGGTGCAAGTACAAAATAAGCTACAGGCCGCTATGAGCTCGCTACCTGAATCGGTACAGCGTCAGGGCGTTAACGTCAATAAATCTTCTAGCAGCTTTTTGATGGTACAGGCTTTCGTCTCTGAAGACGGTAGCATGGACCGCAGTGATATCGCCGATTATGTCAACTCAAATGTCGTTGATCAGATCAGCCGTGTCGAAGGTGTGGGTGAAGTACAGGTGTTTGGCTCAACTTATGCCATGCGCATTTGGTTAGACCCTGCTCGCTTGCGTAGCTATAACATGGTGCCATCTGACGTGGTTACAGCAGTACGTGCGCAGAACGCGCAAGTCTCTGCAGGTCAGCTAGGTCAAGCACCTGCTGATACCGACCAACAAGTTATCAATGCCACCGTTACTGTCCAAAGCTACCTACAAACTCCTGAAGAATTCAGAGACATCTTACTAAAAACCGATGTTTCTGGCGCACAAGTGCGTTTGGGTGATGTTGCCGATGTTGAAATCGGTAGTGAGAACTATAGCGTTATCTCACTGTATAACGGTCAAGAAGCAGCGGGTATTGGTATTTCATTGGCGGGCGGTGCAAACGCACTTGAAACTCGTGAAGCCGTTGGTGCGCGTATGGCAGAGCTGGAATCAAACTTCCCAGCTGGTCTAGTATCCGTTGTTCCATATGACACGACGCCATTTGTTCGTTTATCTATCGAACAAGTTGTGATGACGCTACTTGAAGCCATTGTGCTCGTATTTATCGTCATGTTCATTTTCCTACAGAACTGGCGTGCAACGATTATTCCAACGCTCGCTGTACCTGTAGTTTTACTTGGTACTTTTGCCGTACTCTATGTAGCTGGCTTTAGTATTAACGTACTTACCATGTTTGCAATGGTACTGTCCATTGGTCTACTGGTCGATGATGCCATCGTCGTTGTTGAAAACGTCGAGCGTATCATGGAAGAAGACCCCCATATCTCTGTCATAGATGCCACAACACAGTCGATGGGTGAGATCAGTAAAATCGTTATCGGTATTGCGTTGATTCTATCCGCGGTATTTGTGCCGATGGCCTTCTTTGGTGGTTCAACCGGGGTAATTTATCGTCAGTTCTCTATTACTCTAATCACCAGTATGGTGTTATCAGCATTAGTGGCGCTTATTTTTACCCCTGCCCTATGTGTGACGTTGCTCAAACGTAGCAAAAGTCATGAAAAAGGCAATAGTGAAGAGCAAAAAGGATTCTTTGGTTGGTTCAACCGCGGCTTCTTTAAGCTTAGTCGCTCATATGAAAACTTTGTTGGTAAAAGTATTCGTTTTAAATGGTTATATCTAATCGGCTATGCAGCCATCATCGGTATCATGGCTGTCGTCTTTTTACGTATTCCAGGCTCGTTTTTACCAGAAGAAGATCAGGGTATTATGTTCACCTTGGTTCAGCTTCCTGCCGGTTCTACATTAAATGAGACGCAGGACGTATTGGATAAAGTCAGCGACTACTATGAAACGCAAGAGACCGATAATATCGCATCCGTCTTTACGATTGCAGGATTTAGTTTTGCGGGTCAAGGGCAAAACATGGGTCTGGCTTTCGTACGCTTGTCAGATTGGGAGAATCGTTCTGGTGCAGAAAACACCGCGCAAAGTGTTGCGGGTCGCGCCATGGGTTACTTCACTACTCAGTTAAATGAGGCACAAGTATTTGCCATTGTACCACCGGCCATTACTGAACTTGGTAACGCCAGTGGCTTTGACTTGATGATTCAGGATACAAGCAACCTTGGACATGAAGGCTTGCTAGAAGCACGTAACATGCTGCTAGGTATGGCAGCGCAAAATGATCAAGTTGCGGGTGTACGTCCGAACGGTCAAGAAGATGCACCGCAGTTGAAAGTGAATATCAACCAAGAGCAAGCTGCCGCTTATGGCTTGTCACTAGCCAATATCAATAGCGTTATCTCTACGGCTTGGGGTTCAAGTTACATCAATGACTTCGTTGATCGTGGACGTATTAAACGCGTTTATGTTCAAGGAGAACCAAGTAGCCGTACTAATCCTGATGATATCGGCAAATGGTATGTACGTAATGATGGCGGTGATATGATCTCATTTGACGCATTCTCCAGTAGTGAATGGGAATCTGGCTCACCACGTCTTACTCGTTATAACAGTCTGCCATCAATGAACATTCAAGGTAGCGCAGCGCCGGGCTTAAGTACTGGTGAAGCAATGAGCGCGATGGAAACTATGATCCAAGATTTGCCTGACGGTGTGGGTTATGAATGGACGGGTATGTCACTTGAAGAGCAAAAATCAGGTGCACAAGCGCCAATGCTATATGCCCTTTCAATCTTAGTGGTATTCTTATGTCTGGCTGCCCTGTATGAGAGTTGGTCGATTCCGTTCTCAGTACTATTGGTTATTCCTCTTGGGGTATTGGGTGCTGTGATATTTACATTGCTACGCGGGTTTAGTAACGATATTTATTTACAAGTAGGTCTACTCACCGTGGTTGGTCTATCCGCAAAAAATGCTATTTTGATTATTGAGTTTGCCAAAGAGCACCAAGAGGAAGGGTATAGTCTTACCGAGGCTGTAATGACAGCGGCGCGTCAACGTTTGCGTCCTATTATCATGACCTCGCTTGCCTTTGGACTGGGTGTTGTGCCATTATTCATCGCCACAGGTCCTGGTTCAGGCAGTCAAAATGCCATTGGTACTAGTGTACTTGGTGGGGTTGTTACCGCTACCTTCTTAGGTATATTCTTTATCCCTATGTTCTATATTTGGGTACGTAGTCTGTTTCCGCACAAATATGAGAACAACAAGCCAAACGATAGAGATGGAGGCAATGGTACGCCTGATCCACATAACCCAACGCCTTCTGAGAGTTATCAGCCTGTAAGTTTTGGAGATAATACACAATGAGTGCCCAAAAAACATTTACCATCAACTCAGTCGCGGTAACAAAAGTTACTACCGCGACGCAACCCGCTTTATCACGGATCCGCAGAAACAGCAGTCGTATATTAGGTTTAACCGCCTTAGCGATGAGTATGGCTGCTTGTAATACTATCCCAAAAGCTGATACGCGCCCTGTTCTAGCAGAGCCGAATATTCCGATTGGACAAACTTATGGTGCGTTCGACAAGGAAACGGCAAGTACGGCTGAGCAACCCAGTATTGCCAGTCAGCGTTGGCAGAATTTTTATAGTGACGATCGTCTAAAAGGCTTGATTGCGTTAGGTCTTGAAAATAACAAAGACTTTGAAAGTGCGCGTCTGGCCATCGAAAAAGCGCGGGCACAATATCAGATTACTGATATCAATGATTTACCAAGTATTGATGGTTCAGCAGGCTATACTCGCCAGCGTCAAAGAAGCGTCACCAGTGATGGCTATAGCGTCAATCTTGGCTTGGCAAACTATGAGCTTGATTTTTGGGGCAAAATCTCTAGTCTAAAAGATCAAGCATTACAGAACTTTTTGGCCACAACAGCCGCTAAAGATTCGACTCAGATCAGTCTTATTAGTAATATTGCACAAAGTTATGCCAATCTAAGCTACAGCTTGGCTCAGCTAAAACTGGCAGAAGCGACGGTTGAAAGCCGTGAGCAATCACTGTTTATTGCGGGTAAACGCTTTGAGGCAGGTATTGATCCAAAACTGCCTTCTTTGCAAGCCAGTGCATCATTGGAGACCGCCAAACTTGCCGTGTTACGTGCGCAAAGCAGTATCTTGACGTCACGCAACGCGCTACAGTTTTTGGTTGGTGGGCCCATTCCGACCAACTTGATTCCAACGCCTGCCGTTAGCAATATTACCAGTCAGCAAATATTCAATGCTGGCTTGCCAAGTGAGTTGCTACGCTATCGTCCTGATGTATTACAAGCGGAATATAACTTAAAAGCAGCTGGTGCCAATCTGGAAGTCGCACGAGCGTCTTACTTCCCTTCTATCAGTTTGGCAAGCAGTATCGGTGTCAGTAGCGGTAGTCTAGATGACTTATTCAAAAGCGGCTCAGTTGGTTGGTCGTTTGGCCCAAGTATTAGTGTGCCTATCTTTGACGCTGGTCGTTTAGATGCCAATTATGATGTGGCTAAGATTGAACGTGAACAAACTCTGACAAATTATGAAAGCTCTATTCAAACGGCTTTCCGTGAAGTGTCAGATGTATTGGCAACGCGTGCCACACTTGGCGAACAGCTAGAGTCACAATATCGTCTGCAAGATAACTTTGAGCAGACGTATCAAATCGCTGATGCACGCTTTAAAGCGGGTATTGATAACTATCTAGATGTGCTTGATGCGCAGCGTTCGTTGTTCTCAACGCAGCAAGGTATTTTAGATTTGGAATTACAAAAAATCGTTAGCCAAATTGAGCTATATCAAGTGTTGGGTGGCGGTGCCAATCTAGACGTACCAACGATCATACCAGTACCACAGCATACCAATTTGGCTCAGGTGCTGACGTTGCCGACCAATACCAATAAAGCAAAAGCCGTCAATGCTATTGATGCAGCTGGCTCAGCACGTGTCGCATCACCGCAAGAAGCGGCTAACATCAAACAAGCGCAAGGCGAAAAAGTCACTACTTTTAAACCTACCGCGGTTGTCGATGTCAATGATGATGGTAAAAAAGAGACAGCTGTAGGTGTGGTGACTAGACAAACCATTCAGAATGAAGACAATGTTGAGCAAGTGCCTGTCACACAAATTGCTGAATAATGTCCATAATCGCTTACTCTTACAAGGTTAATATATCTTCGCATTAACCATTGATAAGTACAATCAGCCCTACCGACTTGGTGGGGTTTTTTGCTTTTGTCACCCGCTATTGGGTATAGTAGTGGCACTATAATATACGCTCAATAAAATGCTGTACCGCTTACTGAGTTGTTTAAATGAGGCCGTTTATTTAAGACCATCATTTTAATATTACGATAGCAGTGACTGATAATTAAATAAGGAAAAATCATGACTTATACTTTTAATCGCCAATTTCCTGAAACTCGCTTACGTCGCTTGCGTTATAACGACAACGTTCGAGCGATGATTCGTGAAGTTGAGCTACATCCTAAACATTTTATTGCCCCTGTTTTTGTATTAGAAGGCACCAATCAACGCGAAGCCATTGCAAGCATGCCAGGAGTTGAGCGCTTGTCCATCGATTTGCTCATCGACTATGCCAAGGAATTGTTGGCAGAAGGCGTGACGACAATTGATATCTTCCCTGTCGTTGATAACTCACTAAAAACCCCTGATGGCAAGGCAGCTTATGATGAAGACGGCCTTGCTGCACGCGCGGTCAAAGCCGTCAAAGATGCTGTGCCAGAAATGGTCGTCATGACTGATGTGGCATTAGATCCGTACACGTCACATGGTCAAGATGGCTTACTTGATGACAGCGGTTATGTCGTCAATGATGCAACCGTTGAGGTGTTGGTCAAACAAGCTTTGGTACACGCTCGTGCTGGTGCTGATATTATCTCTCCTAGCGATATGATGGATGGTCGCATCAGAGCCATGCGTCATGCTTTTGAAGCAGAAGGCTTTGCCAATACCGCCATCATGGCCTACTCAGCCAAATATGCATCCGCTTACTATGGTCCATTCCGTGATGCCGTTGGTAGTGCTGGCAATCTAAAAGGCGGACATAAAAAACAGTATCAAATGGACTTTGGTAATCGTGCTGAAGCCTTGCATGAAGTGGCAATGGATATCAATGAAGGTGCTGACATGGTGATGATTAAACCAGGTCAGCCGTATTTGGATTTGATCCGCGAAGTAAAAAACACATTTGGTATACCGACATTCGCTTATCAAGTCTCTGGTGAATACGCCATGCACATGGCCGCCATTCAAAATGGTTGGCTAAGCGACGCCGTTATTTTAGAATCTTTGATTGGTTTCCGCCGTGCGGGCGCTGATGGCATCTTAACGTATTTTGCCTTAGAAGCGGCCAGACAGTTAAATAACGCTTAGCTTTTAGACGTACTTTTATGAGTTTTGAAGGCATTGCGCCAGCTGACTGAGATCAGCTGGCGCATTTTTTATTCATTATTGAGCTGACTTAACCAAACAAAATCAATCCACTTATTCAGCCAATTTTAGACACCCAATGGGTTTTGGCTTAGAGATAGTCGATTTACTTTAAAACCGATACAGTGCTACTGAGATGGATTTTGCGCAGCCTCTGTTTAGCAGCACGCAAGGAAGGTTTATACCAGTAGCATGTGACTATTCACGTATCTATTTTATTTCGAGCCAACTATATTACAAACGCGCGCGATCATGCGGTTCATTGAAGTTCAAAGCAGGGCCCACTGGTATGATACGGGTAGGATTGATATTGGCATGGCTGGTGTAATAGTGCGTCTTGATATGCGTCATATTGACTGTCTCTGCCACACCTGATACCTGATACAACTCACGTAGATACCCCCAAAGGTTTGGATAGTCAACGATACGGCGTATATTACACTTAAAATGCCCAACATAAACGGCATCGAAACGAACCAATGTGGTAAATAAACGCCAGTCAGCTTCTGTTAAAATATCACCTATTAAATAACGACGCTCTGCTAAACGTGCTTCTAGTGTATCTAGCGCATCAAACAGTTCATTTACTGGCTCTTCGTAAGCTTCTTGAGTGGTTGCAAATCCTGCTTTATATACCCCATTGTTTACTGCAGAATAGACAAACGCATTGATCTCATCGATTTCTGCCAATAACTCTGATGGTAAAAAGTTACCTTCTGCTGCCCCTACTTCGTCAAAGGCTGAGTTAAACATACGAATGATTTCAGCAGACTCGTTACTTACGATAGTATTTGTTTGCTTGTCCCATAGAACAGGAACTGTCACGCGCCCTGTATAATCTGACTTGGCAGCCGTATAAATTTCATATAAGTAGTCGGCGTCAAATAACGGATCGGCAACGACGCCCTCACCTTCTGCAAACGTCCATCCTTTGTCTCCCATAAATGGGTGCACCACAGACATCGAAATCATGTCCTCTAACCCTTTTAGTTTGCGGTAAATGGTGGTTCGGTGTGCCCAAGGGCAAGCCAAAGACACATATAAATGATAACGGTTGGCTTCGGCCTTGAAACCGCCTTTACCTGAGAGCCCTGCGCTACCATCGGCGGTTACCCAATTTCGAAAACCTGAGTCTTCACGTTTAAAGCGTCCACCATTGGCATCTGTGTCATACCATTTGTCCTGCCATTGACCATCGACTAATAAGCCCATTTTTTTCTCCTATATATTTTAATTTTATTTATTGACTGTGCGTCTTTATCACTCTTTGATATCCATGGTAACACTTCTATCTGGTGCTGCCATTCAAGTGTGTTATTGCTCGCAACATTGTATCAAAATCAGGTCATGGCTATTGTTTTAGTAAGTATGCGGGTGCTAATGAAACTATTTTCTTAGTATTTTGATTATAATTTGATATTGGTATAAAAAAGACTTGCAAAGTCTTCAAAACTTGCTAAAATGCTCAACCTAAATAGGCGTATAGCTCAGTTGGTTAGAGCGCTACCTTGACATGGTAGAGGTCAGCAGTTCGAGTCTGCTTATGCCTACCAAATTTAGAAAGCCCCGATCTCACGATTGGGGCTTTTTTTTGTCCGTAAAATATGGGCTGTAGGAGAAATGGAGTTTTCATCAACTCATAGTAATGATTATTCAATCCGCTTTAAGTCATTTAGAAAAGCGACGGTGACCAGCCCTTCAAAATACTCTAAATTAAAACTCTTTTTTCTGACTGCTACTGCAAAATTCCACCTATTACAGATAGTAAACTATAGGTATTTTATTGATTTGAAAACTACATTTGGTAACTCTATTTTAGAACGTATATATCAATGGGAAACTATCGCATTTGTTGTGGCTTTATAAAAAATAATGGCAACTTCCACACCACGTTTACGATGAATATACCTGATGTGGTACTATTCTTTAATCAACTTGGCAACGCATTACAACTAAAATTTTTATATTAATCAAGGTCATATATCACGACCAGATCATGAGTGTTACTAGAGTACTAAAATTTGCGTCGATCAATAGGGCTAAGAAATGACATCATACTTAAATAATAAAATAGCCACTATCGAGCAAATGAGTAAACCAAGAAAGATGTAAAAGAACAAGCCATCATTTGCCAACTTTTTTTCAACTTCCGAATATCCTAAAGTATCAAACGTAATGTGATCAAAATCTTCATCTATGTTGGAATAATTTACTATCTTGACACATTCTATAAAATGCTCTACAAACCAATTCGGCCAAGTTTCTGGTTTAAATGGCGAAATATCGCTCAGCTGAGTATGATTTGAAATCTTTTCCCAGTTACTATCGTTTAGATAAAGGCTATGCATGCGCCAATCTAAAAAGCTGTAACCACCTACCTTTTCAACAAAAATGACGTCTACCTCTTTATGATTAACGTCTTGGAAAATTCTTTGCATAAGGGAGAATACAATGCCCTTTGAACCTTCTAGGCACTGTAAAAAGCTTTCTTCGTTATTACACAAAAAGCCTCTAATATTATTGCCTCTATTAAAGCTCTCCGAGTGAGTCTGTATATGCTTAAACACAGACATCTTATTGGTATTTACCTTACTGATATATATCAATCTTATGAGAGCATCTGAAGGAGTATCGCTCATACAACCTTCTAGCATTTTATGATTTATTATGTTCATTCCTACTTTCACTTTCCTAAACGATCTTGTGTTTCTAATTAATATAATATTTGTTATTTTACATGTTTTCTAAGTATATGTTCAGGCTGAGAGTATGAAAAATAACGCTTTACGTCCATAATTACGATTATACCAATATTGTATATCCGAGTGAGTTGTAAAAAACAAATCAATGATAACGTCGAGCAAGTACTGACTCCTGCCGTCAAATCCGTACAATTAACTTTGGGAGATTTTAATTACGTAGTCTGACGATAAAAATCGAACCCCATTTATTACGGTGTCTTCAGCATAGCTCAGACTGACATACTATTAAAAACTAATACCTATTTTGTGAGTAGCTAGATGTCAACAAAAAACCACCTTGATAGGTGGTTTTTTGCTGCTGATTTTTGTTCAGACGTGGTACAACTAGTTTTTAGACAGCCCTATTTAAAAAACTTGCTTGCAAAGCCAAATTTACAGCTGAATATCCTTAAAAAATCATATGAGCACATAATGCAATAATCGGTAATGAAATAACGGTTCTTAATAGAAAAATGACTAACAACTGAACAAAGCTAACGGGAATTTTTGTTCCTAAAATCAATCCGCCGACTTCCGACATATAGATCAATTGAGAGACTGACAAGCAAGCGATGACAAACCGCGTTAACTCTGATTCTATGGAAGAGCCGATGATAGCGGGTAAAAACATATCTGCAAAACCTACCATGATCGTTTTTGACATCTCTGCTGCAAACGGGATATTTAATAGCTCTAAGAATGGAATAAATGGCATACCCAAATAATCAAATACGGGCGTTTTTTCTGCCACAATCAACCCTAACGTCCCGATTGCCATGACGATGGGTAGTATTCCTATCCACA
>ENA-UOXB01000790-UOXB01000790.1-bioreactor-metagenome-genome-assembly--contig:-NODE-790-length-17175-cov-6.976402_pt1 | contig 17175 bp, 10 predicted proteins | sample MGYA00238158_ERZ761615 | MGnify/ENA primary metagenome ERZ761615 (study PRJEB28904, sample SAMN06267902) | bioreactor metagenome | isolation source: Joint BioEnergy Institute, California, USA | place... | reverse complement strand
GTGGCTATGAGGGCCTGCGCGCGCAGTTGCCTGCGCTGGCCGCGATGGGCATCACCGCGCTGGAGCTGATGCCGGTGGCGCAGTTTCCGGGGCGTCGGAACTGGGGCTACGACGGTGTCTTCCCGTATGCACCGGCCGAAGCCTATGGCCACCCCGATGCGCTCAAAGCCCTGGTGGACGACGCGCACGCGCACGGACTGGCCGTGGTGCTGGACGTGGTCTACAACCACTTCGGGCCGCAGGGTAACCTGTTAAGCCAGTACGCGCCTGCTTTCTTTCATAAGGGCGCCGATACGCCGTGGGGCGATGCGATCGACTTCGCGCAGCCGCAGGTCCAGCAGTTCTTCATCGACAACGCCTTGATGTGGCTGCATGAATACCGCTTTGATGGCCTCCGTCTGGATGCGGTCCACACCATCGCGCCGCAGACGTTCCTCGTCACTTTGCTGGACGCGGTGCGCGAGAGCATCGAGCCCGGCCGGCACGTGCACCTGATGCTGGAAAACGAGCGCAACCAGGTCCACTGGCTGGAGGCGGGCTACCAGGCGCAGTGGAACGATGACTACCACAATGCGTTGCATGTGCTGCTCAGTGGCGAAACCCACGGTTACTACGCTGACTATGCTGGCGAGGGCCGTGCGGCGGCGCTGCTGGCGCGCTCGCTTGCAGAGGGGTTTGCCTGGCAGGGCGAAACCAATGCCGCCGGCCAGGCGCGGGGGGAACCGAGCGCATCTGTTCCCACGGCCTGCTTCATCAACTTCGCGCAGAACCACGACCAGGTCGGAAACCGCGCGCTAGGGGAGCGTCTGGCGGAGCTGGTCGGTGCCGAGCGTGCGCAGCTTGCTACCTCGCTGACGCTGCTGGTCCCGATGGTGCCGCTCGTCTTCATGGGCGAGCCATGGCAGACCCGGCGTCCGTTTCTTTTTTTCACCGACTACACAGCCCCGCTGGACGAGCAGGTGCGCGAAGGTCGGCGCGAGGAGTTTGCCGCGTTCCCTGCGTTCGACGACCCCCACAGCCGCGAACGGATTCCCGACCCCAATGATCCAGAGACATTCGCCGCCAGCGTTGTGACGTTGCCGCAAGCGGATGATGCATCTGCACAGCAGGCGTTGGCGATGTTCGAGACCTGCCTGGCGCTGCGTCGTGAGCACCTTCAGCCGGTGTTGATGCATGCGCGCTCATTGGGCAGCCAGGTGCTGGGCGAGCAGGCCGTACAGGCCGGCTGGCAGCTGCCGGCAGGTCAGTGGTGGCTGGCGTTCAATGCCGGCGAGGCGACAATCAGGCACCATCTGCCCGCAGGCCAGGTGCTGCTCGGCGGCGCTGACACACCGACACTGGCGCCCGGCGAACTGCGCGTGCACTGGGTACAGGCATGAGCGCCGGCACCTCGGAGCTGCGTGACCTGCACACGCAGGCCCGCGCGGCGGGACTGCAGGTCCACTGGGAAGATGTGAGCGGCGCGCCGCGCACGGTTGAGCCGGAGGTGCTGCGCGCAGTGCTCGATTCGCTGGGGCCGGGGGCAGCGGCTCCCACCTGCGCCGCGCTGCAGACCGGCATAATCGGCCAGACAGTGGCCATTGCAGGCAGCAGTCGCTCCGCTGCGGTCTGGCGTGACGAGGAGGGCCGCCAGAGCCCGGCCAAATGCAACGCAGATGGCCATTGGCTGCTGCCTGCCACGCCAGGATACTGGCAGTGGCAGCAGGACGAGCGGAAGCAACCCGTCGCGGTCGCCCCGCAGCGGGCCTGGCACCTTGAAGAGGCAGAAGCACGCTGCTGGGGTCTTGCGTTACAGACCTACAGCCTGCGCGGCAACGCTGATGGCGGTATCGGTGACAGCAGTGGTGCGGCCGCCTGGCTCGGCGCCATGGCCGCGCATGGGGGCGCTGCCCTCGCCTTGAGTCCGATGCATCAGGCCATGGGGTTCGGAGACGGCTTCAGCCCGTACTCGCCGAGCGACCGCGCAGCGCTCGAGCCGGTTCATGCAGCGCCGACGCAGGTGCTGCCCGAGGCCGCGGCAGCGATACGGGCCGCAGACCCCGACCTTGATGCACGCCTGGCCCACCATGAAGCCCAATCGCTGATCGACTGGCCATCGGCCGCACGGACCAAGCGGGAGTGGATCGATCGTCTGCCGGCGTGGCTGCAGGCCCATCAGCCCGACCTCTGGCAGACAATCGCCGCGCAGCTGGGCAGTGGCTGCGCCGCGCTGGATGATGTGCGGCAGGCATTCGCGCAGTGGCTGGTGCGGCACAGCTGGCAACAGGTGCAGCAACACGCCGTGGGCGAGGGCATGGCCGTGGGGCTGATCGCCGACCTGGCGGTCGGTTTTGATCCCCACGGCCAGGAGGCGCAACGCAACGCCGATGCCGTACTGCGCGGACTGGAACTCGGCGCGCCACCGGACGCGTTCAATCCGCACGGGCAGGCCTGGGGCATCACCGGCTATGCGCCGCACGCGTTGCGGGCTTCGGGCTACGCGCCGTACATCGCACTGCTGCGCGCGGTGATGGCCGACCGGGGTGGCGTGCGGATCGACCACATCCTCGGCCTGCAGCGGCTGTGGGTCCTGCCGCAGGGCGCTGGGGCCGGGCAGGGCGTTTACCTGCGCTATCCCTTCGACGATCTTCTGAACCTGCTCGTCCTCGAATCGAGCCGGCACCGCTGTGTGGTGATCGGTGAGGATCTGGGCGTGGTCCCGGCCGGCATCCGCGACGCATTGGCGACGCGCGGCGTGCTGGGCATGGACGTGCTGCCGTTCGCGCGCGATGACGCCGGATTCTGGCCCCCGCAGCGCTGGCGACGAAGCGCGGTGGCGATGACCTCGACCCACGATCTGCCCCCCTTGGCCGGCTGGCTGGACCGCAGCGACCTGGACATCCGACAGCAGCTGGGCTGGCTGGACGCTGCACAGGCAGAGGCCGCCCACGCGCAGCGCACGCTTGAGATCGACCAGCTGCGCGCGGCCACCGATGACTGGGCGGCTGAGGCGGCACCGCTGGATGAGCGGGCGCTGCAGCTGGTGGCGCGCAGCCCGGCCCCACTGGCCCTGCTGCCGCTGGAGGATGCACTGGGCGAGCGCGCCCAGCCCAATCTGCCGGGCACCGTGCACGAACACCCGAACTGGCGCCGCCGCCTGCCACCGCCTGGCGACGCCGACGTTGAACACCGACTGGCCACCTTCGCCGCTGCGCGCACCCTCAAGGACCCTGCATGACCCCCCTGCGCGCGACTGTTCGCCTGCAACTCCACGCGGATTTCGACTTCGACGCCGTCCGTGCCCAGCTCGATTACTTCGCCACGCTGGGAATCAGCCACCTTTATCTGTCGCCCATCGCCGAGGCGGTGGCCGGGTCGACTCACGGCTATGACGGGGTGGACCCGACCCGGATCAGCAGCGCGCTGGGCGGTGAGGAGGGTTTCGTCAGGTTGGCCGAAGCGGTGCGCAGGCACGGCATGGGCATCATTCTCGACATCGTGCCCAACCACCTGGCCGCCGACCTGGCCAACCCGTGGTGGCGCGACGTACTAGCCAAGGGCCAGGACAGCCGCTACGCCCGCTGGTTCGACATAGACTGGCAGGCCCCGGGGGCGGAGGGCCGTGTGTGGCTGCCGGTGCTTGCCGAACCCCTGAACGCCCTGCTGCGGCGCGATGCGCTCGGCATCGTGCTGCAGGACGACGCACCATGGCTGCAGGTGGACGGCGGCGCTTGCTGGCCGTTGCATGCTGACAGCGTGCCGGCCGAACGCGAGACGTGGCCGCAGTGGCAGCAGGCCAGCAATACGGACCCGGCAGTGCTGGCTGCGGTGCTGGAGCGGCAGGCCTATCGGCTGGCGTGGTGGCGTACCGGTGCGGACCGTGTCAACTACCGCCGCTTCTTCGATATCAGCGGGTTGGTGGCAATGCGGGTGGAGATGGCCGAGGTTTTCGACGCCATGCACGCATTGCCGCTCAGGCTGGTGGAGGCAGGATGGGTGGACGGTCTGCGTATCGACCACATTGACGGACTGGCAGACCCGCAGGCTTACCTGCAGCGGCTGCGTGCCGCGCTGGACGCGGCTGGCGCCAGGCGGGGTCTTGCCGCGGGAGCGCTGAGCCTGCATGTGGAGAAGATTCTCGCTGCCGACGAACAGCTTGACCCGGTCTGGTGCTGTGATGGCACCACCGGTTACGACTTCATGGACCAGGTCAGTGCCGTGTTCCATGATGCACAGGGTCAGGCAGCACTGGATGGACGCTGGCAGCAGGCCTCAGCCGGCGCGCGGGCGTTTGATGAGCTGCAGCGTCAGGCGCGTGCGCAGATGCTGGGTGGCTCGCTGCAGGCCGATATGGATCGCTGCCTGCGTGCGGTGGTCGCGCGCGCGGTCTTCGACGCCGACTGCAGCGAGCTGGGGCCGCGCGTGTTTGAACGCGCCCTGCGCGCATTGCTGGTGGCCTATCCGGTGTACCGGACCTACCGGATGCAACGCGCCGCAGAACAGACGTGGCTGGCGCGGGCCGCAGGCGCCGCAGCCGAGGGCCTGGATACCACCGCCGTGGTGGCACTGGAAAAACTGACAGGTTGGCTCGCCGATGCCAGCGATCCGCGCAATCGCCTGCTGCGCACGCGCGTGGCGCAGCTGTCGGCACCCCTGAACGCCAAGGCGGTGGAAGACACAGGGTTCTATCGTGACGCGCGGCTGCTCTCACGCAATGAAGTAGGCAGTGACCCTGAGGTCTTCTCGTTGTCGCCAGAGCAGTTCCTGCAACGTGCCCAGGAGCGGGCCCGACACTGGCCGCGCGCGATGCTTGCGCTGGCGACCCATGACCACAAGCGCGGCCCAGAGGCGCGCATGCGCCTGGCGGTCCTCTCGGCGTGGCCGCAGGCATGGATCGAGGCGGTGGCCGACTGGACGCAGCTGTCGCAGGAGCTGGGACAGCCCCTGCCACTGCCTGATGCGGAAGCGTACATGACCTGGCAGGCGCTGCTGGCGGCATGGCCGCTGCAACCTGATCCGGCAGAAGCCGCTGACGCAGCGGATGAGGCGTTCGCCGAGCGCATGCAGCAGTGGCTGCGCAAAGCGCTGCGCGAAGGCAAGCGCGTCAGCAGCTGGAGCGAGCCTGATGAAGTGCTGGAAGCCAGCGCGAACACGTGGCTGCACTGGCTCTGCACGGCTACCGGGAGCACGCCGCTACGGCAGCGCATCGCCACCTTCACCGCGCCGGTAGCACGCGAAGCGTCGCGGCTGGGGCTTGCGCAGCTGGCACTGCAGCTGGTCTGCCCGGGTGTGCCCGATCTGTACCAAGGGGGCGAGGGCTGGGATACCAGTCTGGTCGACCCCGATAACAGGCGACCGGTGGACTACACCCAGCGCCGGAACTGGCTGCAGGAGTGCCGTCCATGGAACGTGTTGCTGCAGCAGTGGCAGGACGGGGCGCCCAAGGCGCGCCTGCTGGCCACGCTGCTTGAGCTGCGGCGTCAACAGCCGGATCTGTTCCTGGACGGCAGCCTTTCGATTCTGCCGGTCGATCCGGCGCACGTGCTGGCGCTGGCAAGACGGGCGCGCGGACGCACGCTGCTGCTGCTGGTCAACCTGCGTCCACGTGCGTTGACAGGCAGTATCAACGACAGCCTGCGCGACGTCGGGCAGGGCGACGGTGGGCGCATCAAACTGGGGGGGGTGCCACGCGGCACCTACCGGAGCGTGCTGGATGAGCGCACCTGGCACAACCACGGAACGGACACAGAAGAACTTACGGCCCTGCTTGCGGGCGGGCCACTTGCGGTGATGGTTGCTGATACGGAGAAGTACGATGGATGAAGAACAGCGCAGGCGCCGCACCGAGGAACTGGCCCACCAGATATGGGAGGCCGAGGGCAAACCCGAGGGGCAGCAGCAGCGGCATTGGTTGATGGCAGAACGGCTGGTGAAGGCCGAGCTGGCAGATGCGGAGGACGCTCATGTCCAGCCGTAAGTGGGGACAGACCTCGCGCGTACGCGAAGGTCGGCCGTATCCGCTGGGGGCGACGTGGGACGGTCTCGGCGTGAACTTCGCGCTGTATTCGCGGCATGCCACCCGCGTGGAGCTTTGCCTGTTCGACGAGCGGGGGCGCGAGCGCGAGCGGATCGTCCTGCCCGAGTACACCGATGAAATCTGGCACGGATACCTGCCCGATGCGCGGCCCGGCCAGCGCTATGGGTACCGCGTGCATGGCCCGTACGCGCCCAGGGACGGGCACCGTTTCAACCCCAACAAGCTGCTGCTGGATCCCTACGCAAAGCAGCTTGCGGGGGAGATAAAATGGGCCCCGCATCTGTTTGGCTACACCGTGGGTCACCGCGATGGCGACCTCAGCTTCGACCGACGTGACAGTGCGGCGCACATGCCCAAGTGCGTCGTGGTCGATCCCGCCTTCAGCTGGGGAGCAGAGCGCGCTCCCGCCACGCCGTGGGACCGGACGGTGATCTACGAGGCGCACGTGCGCGGCCTGACCATGCAGCACCCGGACATTCCCGAGAGCGAGCGCGGTACGTTCTCGGCGTTGCGCCACGATGCCATCGTCGACCACCTGGCCGGGCTGGGCGTTACGGCGATCGAGCTGCTGCCGGTGCATGCGTTCGTCGACGACCAGCACCTGCTCGAGCGTGGCCTGCGCAACTACTGGGGCTACAACAGCATCGGCTTCTTCGCGCCCAACCCGCGTTACCAGTCGCTGGGCACTGTGGCCGAGTTCAAGCAGATGGTGGCGCGGCTCCACCATGCCGGGCTGGAACTGATCATGGATGTGGTCTACAACCACACCGCCGAGGGCAACGAGCTGGGGCCGACGCTGTCCTTCAAGGGCATCGACAACGCCAGTTACTACCGCTTGGCCGACGATCGCCGCTACTACATCAATGACACAGGCACCGGCAACACCTTCGACCTGACCAATGCCGGCGCGCTGCGCATGGTGATGGATTCACTGCGCTACTGGGTTACCGAGATGCGGGTTGATGGCTTCCGCTTCGATCTTGCCACCATCCTCGGTCGCGAGCGTCACGGGTTTGATGCCTCCGGCAGCTTCATGGACGCGGTGCGGCAGGATCCAGTGCTCAACCAGGTCAAGCTGATCGCCGAGCCGTGGGATATCGGACCCGGCGGCTACCAGCTCGGTGCCTTCGCGCCGGGCTGGGCAGAGTGGAATGACAGGTTCCGTGACACCGTGCGCAGTCTGTGGCGTGGTGATGCGGGAAAACTGCCGGAGTTCGCCTCCCGTTTCACCGGTTCGGCCGACCTGTTCAACCATCACGGTCGTCGTCCCACCGCCAGCGTCAATTTCGTTACGGCCCATGACGGGTTCACGCTGCATGACCTGGTGAGCTACGACGGCAAACACAACGAGGCCAACGGCGAAGACAACCGCGACGGACACTCGGACAACCTCTCGCGCAACCATGGCGCCGAGGGCGAAACCGACGATCCAGCGATCCTGTCGGTGCGCGCGCAGCAGATGCGCAATCTGCTGGCGACGCTGCTGCTGTCACAGGGGACGCCGATGCTGCTGGCCGGCGATGAGTTCGGCCACAGCCAGCAGGGCAACAACAATGCGTACTGCCAGGACAATCCGCTGACCTGGATCGACTGGGAGAAGGCCGCCACGCCCCGCGCGCAGGCACAGGCGGCGTTCGTGCGGCGGGCGTTGACCCTGCGCCGTCGCTACGGCCTGCTCCGGCGCAACCGCTTCCTGCGGGGCGAGGTGGACAGTGAAACCGGCATCAGCGATATCCGCTGGTGTGCGGCCAGCGGTGAGCCGATGCAGGAGCACCACTGGCAGGATCCCGGCCTGAGTGCACTGACCATCGTGCTGGATGGGCGCAGCCCGGATTCGGGCCTGCGCGAACCGGGTCGGCACCTGAGCCTGGCGCTGCTGATCAACACCGGCAGTGAGGCTGCGCATTTCAGCGTCGGTGACGATACGCTGAACTTCCGCCGCGTGCTGCTGCAGACGCCGGAACAGCCGTTGGAGTGCGATGAGCAGGGCGGTTGGACGCTGCCAGCAGGCAGCCTGTGTCTGCTGGCGGCAAGCAGCCGCTGAGCAGTGGCATGATGGGCCCGGCGCAGCGCGGCTGCGCCGGGCGGTCAACGCGGGCCGCGCCAGGTCGCCGGAGAGGCAACACCCAGCGCATTGGTCCAGCGTGCTGCCGAGGCCGGCCGTATGGCCGCGGACAGCTCGGCGAGGGTGTAAGGCTTGCGCAGCACGGTGAAGCCGTGCCCAGGCTCACGCGCCAGCAGTTCGCTGTAACCGCTGGTGAGCACGACGCCCAGCGAAGGAAAACGCTCGCGCAGGCCTTTGGCCATCTCCAGTCCACTCATGCCCGGCATCACCACATCGGAGAACACCACGTCGTAGTGCGCAGGGTTCTGCGCCAGCTCGTGCAGCGCCTCACTGGCGTCATGGGCCAGAAACACGCCATAGCCCAGCTCACGCAGGGCGCCCACGGCAAACTCGGCGACGTCCACATTATCCTCGACCACCAGTACGTTGATTCCCTGCGCGCCGGGCAAAGGCTGCGCATCACCATTGGCCACGGCGGCAGGGGTCTTGTGGGTGAGGGGCAGATACAGGGTGAACGTGCTGCCTTCGCCCACCGTACTGGTGACGTCCACCTCACCTTCGGACTGTTTGACGAAGCCGAAGACCTGGCTCAGGCCGAGGCCCGTCCCTTCACCGACCCCCTTGGTGGTGAAGAACGGATCGAACACCTGGGTCAGCACGGTTTCCTCGATGCCGGCGCCGGTGTCGCTGACCGACACCGCCGCAAAGCTGCCCTTCAAAGGGGCGGCGAAACGGATCGAACGCATCGTGTCGACCTTGCGGATGCTGATCCTGACTCGGCCGTGGCCCGCAATGGCATCGCGCGCGTTGACGGCGATGTTGATGAGTGCGGTATCCAGCTGGGTCTTGTCCAGCAGCACGTGCAATGGCTGCTCGGGGATGTCCAGTTCCAGCGTGATCCGCGCCCCGACCAGTGTGCGGATGATGTCGGCCAGCCCTTTGAGTCCTTCGCACAGGTCGAACACCTCTGGTGACAGTGTCTGCCGGCGCGAGAACGACAGCAGATGGGAGACCAGACTGGTGGCGCGGTCGGCGGCTGAGCCGATGGCCTCGACGTAACGGCTCTGGCGTTCGTCGGCGCTGCCGCAGTAGCGCAGCATGTCCACCGAGCCGGTGATGACCTGCAGCAGGTTGTTGAAATCGTGGGCCACGCCACCGGTCAGCTGGCCGATGGCCTCCAGTTTCTGCGACTGGCGCAGCTGCTCGCGCGCCTTGAGCAGCTCGGCCTGTGCATGGCGGGCTTCCTCGCTGATGGTTTCGACCAGGCGCGTGCGCTGGTCACGCTCGAGCACGAACTCGGTCTGGTCGCTGACCACGCACAGGATGCCCCCGACCTCGCCGCCGACGCGCCGGATCGGGGAGTAGGAGAATGTCCAGAACGTTTCGCGGCTGGTGCCGTCGCGATCCATGAAAACCCGCAGATTCTTGAAGCTGCGGTGCTTGCCGGCCATCGCATCGGCGATCGCTTCATTCACGTCGTCCCAGACGTCGTGCCAGACAACCTGCAGCGGGCTGGCCATCGCCCCGTCGAGCTTGCTGCCCAGCCAGGGCATGAAGGCGTCATTGAAATAGAACCGATGATCGGTCCCCCACGACATCCACAGCGGCTCGGGGCAGTCCAGGATCATGGTCAAGGCGGTGCGCATCTCCACTGGCGCATCGACAGCTAGTCCGGCGTGGACCCAGTCACTGTCCTGCAGCAGGCGATAGGCGGGGGAGTCGGGAGAGGAGGTGGGCAGTTCGTGGGGAGCCATGTGAAGCCAGTGTCGGAACTGCGGCAAGCATTCACCACGTCGCCTCCACGTAGTGTGAGGGCCCTGCAGAAGGCCTGCGGTGCAAGGCTTGGCGGCGGCGCCGCAGCTCACCCGCAGGACGCGCACTCATTCCTGGTAGTCGCTTTCGTCGTAGCTGCCGGCCACCGTGCAGGTCAGCGCAGCGCTGCTGTCATCGCTGAAGCCAAGGCTGCCCATGTTGCTCTGCCGCTGGGCTTTGGCATCGAGCTTTGCTGCCGAGCGCAGCTGGGCGCGGGTGGCGGCGAAGCTGGCACTGTAGCTGGCACCCATTTCGCCGTCGGGATCGATGTATACCGTGACCTCGCGAACGGGCAGGCCGAAGACGGTGAACGGCGCCGGCGGCTGGAACGGTCCCAGCGACCCACCTTCGGCAGGACCGAGCGCCTTCCAGGCGGGCGCATCGGTGTCCGGCGCGGCGCGGCATTCGATAGCGGCCTGCAGCGCCGGCGCGACCGCCTGCCATTGGCGCGCATCAAGCGCATGTGCGGCAGGCACCGCTGGCAGCCCGATCAGCAACCCGGCCGCGAGGACGAACAGGGAAGCGCGCGATGAAGTCATGTACATTCCTTTGCGTGAACTGATACGACGGTGGGCCGGTCAGTGTAAACGGTGACCTGGGCGCACGGAACCACGCGCGGTGCTGCGCATCAGAGTTTCATGTTCAGACCAACGAAAAACTGCCGCCCCGCCGACGGCGAGTACATCGGCTGGGGCTGGGCCTGGAAGAAACTGTCATACCAGGCGTAGTCGTACAGGCGCCCGGCAAGGTTGCGCAGCTGCAGATCCACACTCCAGGCCGGATTGATTTCGTAGCGTGCGCTCATGTCCAGCGTGGCGATGCGCCCGTATTTTCCCGCGACATTGCGCTCCTCCAGGTAATAATCACCCTGCAGGCGTCCCTGCAGACCCAGACGCAGCGCATCGGTGGCCTGGTAGTCCATGCCGATATTGCTGATGTAGCGGGGCGTTGCCATGACTTCATTGCCCTGGATCGAATCGGCGGCATCGCGATCATCGCGGGTGATCATGGCTTCCTGGTAGGCATGTGACGCCCACAGCGTCCAGCGCTGGCCCAGCTGTGCGTTGAGCTGCAGATCAACGCCGCGGCGGCGGGTTCTGCCGAGCACCACGGTCGTGCCCGTGGCTGGCATGTTGGAGATTTCGTTGGTGGCATCCTGCTGCCAGAGTGTCAGCCGCGCCTGGCTGCCTGCGAACGGACTGAACTTCAATCCAAGCTCCCTCCCTGTATTGGTGGAGGGCGACATGGCCGCCTGGCCCGGGGTGAGGTACGCCGGTGCAGTGGCGCCGGTCAGCACCTGGAAGGTGCGTCCCCAGTTCGCATAGAGATGGGTGTGGCGGGATAATGCATGGACGATGCTGATTTTGGGCTGGGCGATGGTGCCGTAGTGCTGCAGAGGGGCATGCACACCGCCTGGCAGCGTGGTGCTGCCGTCGAACCGGTCCACGCGGTAGGCCGGGACGATCTTCAATGCCTCAACGGGCTGGTAAATGGCCTGCACGTAGGCGCCCAGGTTGTCGAAGCTGTGCCGGTCATCGTTCTGGATGCGCGCAGGCACAGCGGAGAAATCGGTGGGTTCGCTGTAGCTGTAGCGAAGCCGCTGGTACCGGTTGTCCTGGTGCTCGACGTTGAACCCGGTTTCCAGCGTGAGCTGCGGCGCGGCCTGCCAGGTTAGCGTGGTAAGCAAGCCCACCTGCGATTCATCCCATATCCGCCGCTGTCGGGGTGCGTTGCCGGTCGGCAGGCTGCCGAAGGTGACCCGGCGGTCGTCTTCGTAGCTGTTGTAGTAAAGACGGGTGCCGAAGAACGTCTGCTCGGCGAGCTTCATGTCCAGATGCACCGCCACCTGCCGCATGTCGCGGTCGCTGCGGTCGTTGCCGTTGCGAAGCGCTGACCGTCTTCGCGCGGTGCGCAGCTCGTCGGCGGTCATGAAGCCCGGCTCCTCGGCGCCGGTCCGATAGGCCCGCGCGCTCAGACCGATGCGCATGCCCTGGTCGAGATCGCCGACGAACCATTTGCCGCCCACCGAGTAACGATGTGAGGCATCGTGCTCGCGATACCCCTGCGACGACTGCACGCCGAGGAAATAGTTCTGCGCCAGGCCGTTGCCTTCGCGCCCGATCGCCAGCTGGCCCTCACGCGTGTCGAAGCTGCCCAGTGCCACGCGTGCGTCGGTATAGCTGCCGCCCTGGCGGGTGCCGAAGTTGATGTTGCCGCCGATGTTGTGCAGGCCGTAGCGCGGGTCGTTGGTGCCGCGGACCACTTCGATATAGCTGATCTCCAGCGGGAACAGCATGTCGATGAAACGCTGGTTGCCACTGTTGACGTTGCTGGGAATGCCGTCGATCAGGGTCTTGATCGCGTTGACATAGCCCTCGCCATTGAACGCCCGGAAGCTGACCTTGCCGGACTCGGCGCCCTGACGGAACTCGGTGAGCTGGATGCCCGGCATCTGGCCCAGCAGTTCCCAGCTGTGGGTGATATTGCGTCCTGCAATCTGGTCGGCTCCCAACACGTCCACCGAGGTGAGGATCTGGTGCGCGCTCAGCTGACCTTCGGCGTGTTCATGGACGTCGACCTTGCCCAGCGTCAGTGCCGCGTCCGAGGACTGCGCATGGGCCGACAGCGAGGGCAGGGCGCTGACAGCGACCGCCAGGAGGCAGGGTTTGCAATGCAGGAATAGAGCGCTCACGCGGGACCGGACAGGGGAAAGTATGCAATGTTATACCATTGCATCATGTCGCTGGCCATGAGCGCGCCAAGGGCGGCCGCAGCCGGGTGGCCTAGAAGTAGAATCCGATGTTGAGGTTGAACCGGGAGTGCCAGCCAGCCTCCGTGCCAGTGTCGATCCCGATGCCATTGCCGCCGGCAAACCACATGTTCTTGCCGGCGATCCAGTCGGCGTAAATCAGCATCGGTCCCTTGCCCAGACTGCAGCCACTGACGTTCTGCCAGGACTCGCGCACCGCAGGTCCGCGTCGGACCGGCAGGGTGAGGCTGAGGTTGTTGTAGCAGGTGACATCATCGAGCCAGCGCTGACGGCCGAACGAGTAGGCCAGGTTGGCGGTTGGCACGTCAGCCTCGGCGGCGATCTCAAACGGCGCCAGAAACGCGGACATGGCGATCCGCTCGCCAGGGACGTCATACCGGTAGCGGGCCCATTGCACCTGCGTGGTCCAGCCGTCCCGCTTGAACTGCGCATGCAGTGCCGCGCCGTGGTGGCCATGGTGACGGCGGGTATCGACGTTCTGCACCTTGCCGGCGAAGCCTGATGCGCCCAGATGCAGCTGCCCGCCGGCCCATTCCAGCGCACGCTCATAACGCAGGTGGATACGGTCGCGCTCGCGATAGGGCAGCGCGTCAGTCTGGGCCACGTCGAAGGAATAGCGGTCTGTACGCGCACCGGTGCCGTACTCGTCGGCCACGAACCAGGCCGCGTGCCACTGGTGGGGGCCCTGCTCATGCCGGACCATGACGCCGGTATCGTAGTCATCCTCGATACCCAGGTAGTAGCCCGAACCAAACCAGAAACTCTGCGCAGCGGCCGGCAGCAGGCCGAAGGGCACCTGCTGCACGCCAGCAGTCACTGCGGTCTGCTCGCTGATGTTCCACCCTGCGTAGGCGTGGTGCACGGCGTCGAAGCCGTCATACCAGCGGTACTGGGCCGAGAAGAAAGCCGGGCCCGCGCCGGCGTCGAGATCGGCGCGCAGCAGCTCCAGCTGCAGGCCGCTGGTCGGACCATAATCCAGCCAGCCATAGTTGAAGCGCACCGCGCCGCCGATGTCCAGATAGGGCGCTGCCTCGGTATCGTTGGCGGCCACCGCCGCCGGTACAGCGCCCGCAGCAAGCAGGGAAAGGCAGAGCAGACGGGGCAGGGCAGCACGCATGATGGTCGGGGCCTGTGGAATGGATCAATCGCGGCGCACTATACCTGCTGGGGCGCGGTTTTCTGCATGGCAAATGGTTGTTAAAGAAGCTACGGCGCGCGCCGTTACCGCAGAACGGTGCACTGCGTCCATTCCGGGCCGCGGCCAATCTTCGAGTAATTCCGCATGAGCGTTTCGTTGTTGCGTAACAGCGTGGCCGCGCGCCTGATGCTGGGCACCGCACTGCTGGCCGTGGCCTGTTTCAGTTTCACAGCGGTGGTGATCTACTGGCGCAGCAGTGATGCCCTGCTGGCCTCGGCCCAGCAGATGCTGGGCGAAGTGGCCCGGCATGAAGCCAGTACCATCTCAACCGAACTTGAGGCTGGCTTTGACACCAGCGCCGTGCTGGCGCGAACGCTGCGTACCCAGCATGCGGACCCGGGCTTCAGCCGCGACACCGCCGCGCGCATCCTGCACGACCAGCTGCAGGCGCGCACGGACTGGCTGGGTATCAGCAGCACCTGGGAGCCGGATGCCTTCGACGGCAAGGACGCCGACTACGCGGGTAGCGAAGGCCATGACGATACCGGCCGCTTCATGGCGTACTGGTCGTGGCAGAACGGCACGCTGGTGCGCGAAGCGGTGCGCGACTACACCGTGCCCGGTGTCGGTGACTGGTACCTCAAGAGCCACGACAGCCACGCGCCGAACGTGATCGAGCCCTATATGTATCCGCTGGCCGGGGTCGACACGCTGATGACCACGCTGAGCACTCCGATCATGGAGGATGACCGCTTTGTCGGCGTGGTGAATGTCACTTTGGCGCTCGGCGCGCTGCAGGAACGGCTGTCCAGGCTCCGCCCGCTGGGTGTGGGTGAGGCCTTCCTGCTGTCGCCGGCGGGCGCGGTCATGGCCAGCGCCGACCCCACAGAAGTAGGCAAGGTGCGTAACGATGCCGACACCAGGATGCTGTTGGAGGTGACGCGCAAAGGCGAGCTGGTCAACGACGAAGTACAGGCCCGCGGCCAGGATGCCTTGCGGGTGGTGGTGCCGCTGCGCCTTGGTGACGCCCCGGAGGTGTTCGCGCTTGGCATCACGGTGCCCAGGAGCCACGTCATGGCGCCGGCACGCGGGCTGTTGATCGCCATCATCGTTGTCGGGCTGCTGTCTGCGGCGCTGATGTGTGCGGCCCTGTTCGTGCTGATCCGCCGTCAGGTGCTGGCGCCGCTCGCCGAGGCGGTACGCGTTTCCGGTGCGGTGGCGGCCGGCCAGCTGGACAGCCGCATCGATACCAGTCGCAGTGACGAGCTGGGCCGTCTGCTGCAGGCGATGGGCCATATGCAGACGCAGCTGCGCAGCGTGATGGACGCCCAGGACGAGATGGCGCGTCGCCACGATGAGGGTGAAATGGGCTATCGCATGCAGGCTGACACCTTCCCCGGCGAGTACGGGCGCATGGTCGCCGGCACCAATGCGCTTGTGGCTGCCCACGTGCAGGGCCAGCGCCAGCTGGTGGAGGTGATGTCGCGGTACGCGGTGGGTGACATGACCGCCGACATGCCGGCATTGCCGGGCGAGAAGGCTGCCATCAGCGATGCGATGGCTGTGACCAAGCGCAACCTGCAGGCGATCAATACGCAGATTCTGGCTTTGGCGGGCGCGGCGGCCAACGGCGATTTCAGCCAGCGGGGTGACGCGCAGGCGTTCTCGCACGATTTCCGTGGGATGGTGGAGGGTCTGAACGCGCTGATGCAGACCACCGACGCCAACCTGGCCGAGCTTTCCCGTCTGCTGCGAGCCATTGCCGCTGGCGACCTGAGCACGCGCATGGTGGGCCACTTCCATGGCGTGTTCGCCCAGATGCGCGATGATGCCGATGCCACCGTGGATCAGCTGCGCGCGATTGTCGGCCGCATCCAGGAGAGCACCGGGGCGATCAATGTGGCGGCCAGTGAAATCGCGGCCGGCAACGACGATCTTTCCCGGCGGACCGAACAGCAGGCCGCGAGCCTGGAGGAGACCGCTGCCTCGATGGAGGAGCTGACCTCCACCGTCCGCCAGAATGCCGAGCATGCGCGCAAGGCCGATGCCCTCGTGCAGGTCACCGCGCAGGTGGCCGGTCAGGGCGGTGCGGTGGTTGCCGAGGTGGTGCAGACCATGGTCGGCATCGAGGCGTCTTCGCGCCGGATCGGCGATATCATCTCGGTCATCGACGGCATTGCCTTCCAGACCAACATCCTGGCGCTCAACGCTGCGGTCGAGGCCGCCCGTGCCGGTGAGCAGGGCCGTGGTTTTGCCGTGGTGGCCAGCGAGGTGCGCACCCTGGCACAGCGCTCGGCCGATGCCGCCCGGGAGATCAAGGGGCTCATCGAGGAATCAGTCGGTCAGGTCGAAACCGGTGCGGTGAAGGTGCGCCGCGCCGGCAGCACCATGGAAGAGGTCGTCGCCTCGGTGCAGCAGGTCACGCAGATCATGGCCGAGATTTCCGCCGCCTCGCAGGAACAGAGCGCCGGCATCGACCAGGTCAGCCAGACCGTCATCCAGATGGACGAGGCCACCCAGCAGAATGCGGCGCTGGTGGAGGAGGCCAACGCGGCCGCACGTTCGATGGAAAGCCAGGCCCAGGCGCTGCAGGGGGCGGTGGCGATCTTCAAGCTGGACAGCAGGTACCGCTGAGTTCCGGCAGCGGCTGCCTCGGGCCGCGCAGGCCCGGGCAGCGCGGGTTGGCGTGCGGCTGCTTTTGTCACGCACTCTCTGCCAGGCATTCAATGCCTGGCAGGGCGGCTGCGCTCAGCGTTCCGACTGCGGCACGCGCCTGATCCGGCTGGTGTCGTAGCCCATCGCGGCAATGCGTTCCATGGCCTGCTGGTAATCCTTGTCGGATACCTGCGGGGTGCGCGCCATGTACCAGACGTAGTCCCGCTTGGTACGGCCGACGATGGTCTGGTCATAGCCTTCGTCCAGCCAGGCGATGATGTATTCAGCCTGTATCGGCCAGACGAACTGCATGCCCCAGACCGCGCCGTTGCCTTCCTTTTCGACGCGCCCGATCGGGTGCATGGTCTTGACCGGCGCGGTGAAGCTGCCCTTGCGATAGGTGAAGTCGGTCTGGATCCGTCCGTCGTCGCGCGGTGAGTAGCGCTCGACCGCATCGAACGCCTCGCGTTCGGGCCAGGTCGGGATGTGTGCGATCACGTACCAGTCCCCCATGAAGCGCGGCACGTCGACCGAGTCGGGTCGCGGCAGAGGGCGGTTGTCATGGGTACTGCAGCCGGCGCCAAGCAGACCGACAGCGAGCAGCGGAAGCATCGAGAACATGCGCATGGGTCACCTCAGCGGGGTCGGAAGAGATAGTGGGCCACCAGCCACTGCTGGCCGTCGTCATAGCCGAACAGCTCGGCGCAGGCCATCCAGAA
>ENA-UOXB01000785-UOXB01000785.1-bioreactor-metagenome-genome-assembly--contig:-NODE-785-length-17348-cov-9.931360_pt1 | contig 17348 bp, 11 predicted proteins | sample MGYA00238158_ERZ761615 | MGnify/ENA primary metagenome ERZ761615 (study PRJEB28904, sample SAMN06267902) | bioreactor metagenome | isolation source: Joint BioEnergy Institute, California, USA | place... | reverse complement strand
CGCAAGCAATTTGGTCGTCCGCTCGCCGCAACGCAGCTGGTACAGTTGAAGCTTGCCAATATGCAGACTGAGATTGCTTTGGGTCTACAAGCGGCGCTGCGTGTTGGTCGCTTGATGGATGAGCACAATGCGGCACCTGAGATGATTTCTATGATCAAACGCAACAACTGCGGTAAGGCATTAGAGATTGCTCGTGTGGCTCGTGATATGCATGGTGGCAATGGTATCTCTGATGAATTCCATATTATTCGCCATGTGATGAATCTAGAAGCCGTCAACACTTATGAAGGCACGCATGATATTCATGCACTTATCTTAGGCCGTGCACAGACAGGCATTCAAGCATTTTATTAATCTTGTCTAGGTAATAACTGTTAGTACAGTTTTATCTTATAGCGTACGTCACTGTCTGATTCACCAAATAGTATTTATGGACAGTAACGTACGTTTTTTAGTGGTTATCCATAATCACTGCATGTTAAAGCAACAAAGAATACGTTAAAAATAAGGGATTATTATGACTGTCGCCATGTCCACGCCATCCTCGTCTAAAAGCACTGATCATATTGTTAAACCCGATGGCAATATCAATGAAGATATCAATGCAGAAACTAATGACAGTACCAGTGAAAGCGATGACGTACCAAAAGGCGCGCTGCATGGTATCAAAGTGCTCGATTTATCAAGAGTACTGGCGGGCCCTTCTTGTACCCAAATACTTGCGGATCTAGGCGCAGACGTCATCAAAGTTGAGCGTCCCAAGATAGGGGACGAAACACGGCACTGGGCACCACCAACATTCAGCGATAACACGTCCGCTTATTACGCCACCATCAACCGTAATAAAAAATCACTGACCGTAGACATCACTGCGCCAGCAGGGCAAACCATCATCAAACAGCTCATTGCTGACAGCGACATTGTGGTAGAGAATTTTAAGGTGGGTGGTCTTAAAAAATACGGCTTGGATTACGACAGTCTCAAGCAAGCCAACCCGCGCCTGATCTATGCTTCTTTAACAGGGTTTGGGCAGACAGGGCCAGATGCAGCGCGACCCGGCTATGATTATATTATTCAAGGTTTGTCAGGACTGATGAGTATCACAGGTCCTAGTGATGGCGAACCGCACAAAGTTGGTGTGGCAGTCGTTGATTTGTTTGCAGGCTTGCAGCTGACGATTGGTATTCAAGCGGCATTATTGGCGCGTCAAAACACTGGGCTTGGGCAGCAGGTAGATGTGGCGTTATTAGACAGTGCGTTGGCAATGCTAGCCAATGTGGGTATGAATCATCTTGCCTCGGACAAGATACCACCAAGACTTGGCAATCAGCATCCGAGTATCGTTCCTTATCAAGTCTTTGCAGCTGAAAATGAAACGCACTTTGTCTTGGCTTGCGGCAATGACAGTCAGTTTACCAAGCTTTGCGAGGTGCTGGCAGTTGACTGGCACACGGATAGCCGTTTTATGACCAACCCTGATCGCGTTGCGCATCGAGATATATTATGCGACGCACTTGCTGAGCGGTTTGCCAAGCAACCAAGAGCACACTGGTTGGCAGTTTTGGATCAAGCAGGTGTTCCATGCGGTGCGATACACAATGTCGCTGAAGCGTTGGCGATGCCGCAAGCAAAAGCACGTGAGATGATTGTTGATTTTGCCGCATTTGACAGCCCGATAAAAGCGCTCGGTAGCCCCATTAAATTGTCCGCATCGCCAGTCTCTTATCGTATACCGCCGCCACGTCTCAGTGAGCATACTGATAGCACACTTGCAGATTTGGGTTATGACAGCGAGATGATAGCCAAGCTAAAAGCAGATGGCATTGTCTGATGGGTTCTTAAAACCGATTTACCTCTGATTTTATTATATGGGTCATGAACGACACGACCCATATAGCGACGCTATCACATCACTTCGCCTCATTAGAGCAAAATCCCAAACGCTGCTCCATTTGTTTTGCCAACTCAATCAATACCGCGCTGACTTCCGCCCGTTTGACCTCATATTCTCCTTGCAAAAAACTGACCGCCATACCGGCAATGACATTACCCGAAGCATTACGAATATACGTGCCTAAACAATACATTCCTTCGCGCAGCTGCCCATCATCAAGAGATATTCGGCTGTTTTGAATATCAGCTAACTCCGCTTCCAAATCAGTAAAGTTTTTCACACCGCGCGGTGTCATAGGCGCGGGAAATCCTGTCGCATACATGGATTTTATGTTTTCCATAGACAGTGTTGAAAGCATCGCCTTACCTGTTGAAGAAAATACCGCAGGTACACGGACACCAGCGCGAAAGGTAAATCCAAGTGGAGCGGGCGCTTCATGGCACGCCAAAAATACCACTTCGCCCAAATCCAGCTTAGACAACGTCACGGTATGCTGTAGCAGAATAGGATACTGCACGATAAGCTCTTTAAATAACTGTATGACGCCTTGCTGCTGTTCGTACTTGCCCGCCCAATACATCAAATAAGACCCTAGATGAAAACGGTTCTCCGCATCTTTATAGATCACATGCTTTGCCAGTAAGCTCTGCAGAATATTATGCGTTGAGCTACGGGGCAGATCCAATTCTTTAGAGATATGAGCAGCCGTTAAAGGTTGGAGGCTATCAGTAATCAAATCTAAAATTTGGAAAGTCTTGTCTAATGCAGGAACGGAAGTGACGCTCATAAATAACCCATAAAAGTGAGTAAAATTAATAAGATAGAAAAATAATGAAAGAAATATTCATAGAAATGATTTTAGGGGTTGCAAATAACCGACTATCATTCCTATAATAATGTCTCGTATATAGAATTCATGTTCAGTATATTGAACATACAAAGTGTTATCAACCCGTATTTTATACCTAAACTTTTATTTATCGTTATGCTTTTATTTTGATAAATCTGCAATTCCCAATTACAAGGAGCGTTTATATGTCACAGCATACGCTACAGCTATCAAACCCAGAACTATTGAAACAGCAGTGTTTCATTAAAGACAGTTGGCATGGCGCGAGCGACCAGGCCACCATCGACGTAACCAACCCCTTTAATGGTGAAGTCATTGGTACTGTGCCAAGCCTGACGACTGAAGACATTAATGAGTCGGTTGCCTATGCTCATGACGTGCAGAGTGTTTGGGCAGCCAAAACGGCGCAAGAGCGTGCAGAGCTACTATTAAAATGGGCAGACCTTATTGATGCCAATAAAGAAGATCTGGCAATCATCATGACTGCCGAACAAGGCAAGCCTTTAACCGAATCACGTGGCGAAGTTGGCTATGCTAACAGCTTTATCCGCTGGTTTGCAGAAGAAGGTAAGCGCATTTATGGCGATGTCATTCCTGCCAATAAATCACAACTGCGCCATGTTATTTTAAAGCAGCCTATTGGTGTTTGCGCAGCGATTACGCCTTGGAACTTTCCAGCCGCGATGATCACTCGTAAAGTGGCGCCTGCATTAGCAGCAGGTTGTACCATTATCGTCAAACCTGCAACAGAAACGCCATTTTCTGCTTTAGCATTAGGTGCGTTGGCCGAGAAAGCAGGTATTCCAGCAGGCGTTATTCAAGTTGTGACTGGTAAATCTTCTACTATTGGCGATATCTTAACAGGTGACGCGCGCATTCATAAGCTGTCGTTTACAGGGTCTACTGAAGTCGGTCGTACGTTGATGGCTCAGTGCGCACCAACCATCAAAAAACTTTCATTAGAGCTTGGCGGTAATGCCCCATTTATCGTTTTTGATGATGCTGATCTCGAAAAAGCGGCTGAAGGTTTGATCGCTTCTAAATATCGCAATGCTGGTCAAACCTGTGTTTGTGCCAATCGTGTTTATGTACAAGACAGTATCAAAGACGCTTTCTTAGACATATTTGTCAAAAAAGTAGCCGAGCTTAATGTTGGCAACGGCATGGAAGAAGGCGTAGATATTGGTCCACTAATCAGTAAAAAAGCGTTGGATAAGGTGCAGGCGTTGCTTAAAGACGCGCTAGATAAAGGCGCGACGTTGGTCACAGGCGGTAGCGTAAACGAAGCGTCAGAGCTGACTTACAATCCTACAGTCATCACTGACATTAAAAGCGAGATGGACATTGCGCACGAAGAAATCTTTGGCCCTATTGCTACTATCTTTACTTTTAAAGATGAAGAAGAAGTCATTCGTCAAGCCAATGACACTATCTATGGCTTGGCCGCTTACTTCTATAGCAACGGCTATGCTCGTGCATGGCGTGTGACTGAAGGTCTTGAGTATGGCATTGTTGGTCATAACACAGGTCTTATCTCTACAGAAGTTGCGCCGTTTGGTGGCGTGAAGCAGTCAGGCTTTGGACGTGAAGGCTCAAAGTATGGCATTGAAGACTATGTGGTTATCAAATACTGGTGTTCTGACGTCAGCTAATGATTTGCCCAAACGTTTTACCACTCATTTTATTATGCAATCTTGAATCCTCAGGTTTTAGTTTATCTAACTGAGATTGTTTATACCAAAGATAAAGAAAAGGATATTTTTATGACAACCACCAATCAATCATTACTTGAGCGTCGCAAAGCAGTTTTACCAACAGGACTTGGCGTTGCTTTTCCTATTTTTGCAGAAAAAGCAAAAAACTCAGAAATCTGGGATGTAGAAGGTAAGCGTTACATCGACTTCGTCGGTGGTATATCCGTTCTTAATACGGGTCATAGCCATCCAAAAATCACTCAGCGTGTGCATGAGCAATTGGATAAGTTCACTCACACTGCGGCACAAATGATCAACTATGAGTGCTATGTGGATTTGGCTGAAAAATTGTGCGAAAAAGCGCCAATCAGTGGCGATACTAAGGCATTCTTTTTGACGACGGGTGCAGAAGCCGTTGAAAACTGCATCAAGATTGCACGTGCAAAAACAGGTCGTCCAGGTGTCATCTCTTTTGTTGGTGGTTGGCATGGTCGTACGCTCATGTGCATGAGCCTAACAGGCAAAGTACTGCCATACAAAAAGAATTTTGGCCCGATGCCAGGACCTGTATTCCATGCGCTATTCCCTGCTGAAGAGTTAAATGTCACAGAGGCACAAGCATTACATAGCCTTGAGATGATTTTCCAAGCAGACATCGATCCTAGTGAAGTGGCAGCAATGATCGTTGAGCCAGTTCAAGGCGAAGGTGGTTTCCATCAAGTAACCCCATCATTTGCCAAGGCATTGCGCGAAATCTGTGATGAGCATGGCATCGTACTTATTTTTGATGAAGTGCAGTGTGGTTTTGCCAGAACCGGTACATTGTTTGCTAGCGAGCAATTGGGCGTTGAGCCTGATCTTATGACTTGTGCCAAGAGTTTGGCAGGTGGTTATCCTATCTCTGCCGTTATTGGTCGTGCAGATATTATGGATGCGCCGCAAGTAGGCGGCCTAGGTGGCACTTACTCTGGTAATCCACTTGCTTGTGTGGCAGCACTTGCCGTTATAGAAGTGATCGAAGAAGAGAACCTACTGGCGCGCAGTATTGAGATTGGCGACAAAATTGAGTCGTTCTTAAAAGGTCTCAATCTGAGCAGCATTGGTAATATTCGTCACAAAGGCGCTATGTTAGCGTTTGACTTAGTAGATAGTGAAGGCAAACCTGATACTGAGGCAACTGCCAACCTAAAAGCAAAATCATTTGAACAAGGTTTGCTATTGGCATCTTGTGGTATGTATGGCAACGCGATTCGTGTGATGGTCCCGTTAACTGTTGAAGATGACGTCCTACAAGAAGGTTTGGATATCATCAAAGGCATCTTAACGGCGTAATTAAGTACCTACTTTATAGGTATAGAGCATTTATAGTTATTTACTGTTTGATGGATCTCTTTTAGCCAACGATGAACAGGCGTTCAAGGCTATCGTTAATACAACAGCAAGGTTGCTCTCATGTCACTCATTTAGAGTGTGTCTTTGAACGGCGCCTTGCAAGTCAAGACGCCGTTTTTGCTGTCTGTTTAAAAGTTAAATAAATAGCAAACGACGGTTTTTAGGCAAACGATCTATATGGTAAATAGGGTGGGTACTGTCCCACTAAACAGAAATAGTGTAACTGTAATAGGTTCACACGGATGACACACAGACAAGGAGTAGGTTATGTCTGAATTAAAGAAAACGTTGGGTGTGTTCGATATCATTGCGTTAGCGTTTGGTGCCATGGTCGGTTGGGGCTGGGTTGTACTGGCGGGTGGTTGGATTATCTCGGCAGGTATATGGGGTGCGGTCAGTGCCTTTTTGATCGGTGGTCTTGTGGTTATCTTGATCGGCGTGGCGTATGCAGAACTGGCGGCATCTATGCCCATCACAGGGGGTGAGCACACATATACACATCGGGCACTGGGGGTGAATGTCTCCTTTATCTGTTCGTGGAGTATTTTGTTTGGTTATTTTTCCGTTGTGGCCTTTGAAGCGGTAGCACTGCCTACTGTTGTCGAATATATCGTTCCCAATTATAGTCAAGGTTATCTTTGGAATGTCGCTGGCTGGGATGTTTATGCCACGTGGGTCGCTGTCGGGATGATCGGTTCAGTGATTGTCACATGGCTCAACATACGCGGTATGGAAGTCAGTGCTTGGTTCCAAAAATTAGCAGTCGTAGGTATTTTCCTCGTGGGCATATTGCTGTTCATTGGTGCCCTGTTGTTCAATCCCGAAACATCCAACTCAGTACAAGCCCCAGCCTTTATTGGTGGTATGGGCGGCATCATGACCGTCATGGTAATGGTACCGTTTTTATTCGTTGGTTTTGACGTGATTCCGCAAGCGGCAGAAGAAATCAACCTAACACGTCCAAATATCGGTAAATTTTTGATTGTGTCTATCATTATCGCTGTACTTTGGTACGTGGCGGTTGCTTGGAGTGTGGGTAAAACTTTACCATTATTACAAGCGCAAGACTCAACGTTGGCTACAGCTGATGCAATGACCAATGCTTGGAATGGTAAATGGGCAGGTACGTTGCTTGTTATCGGCGGTGTACTAGGTATTTTATCAAGCTGGAATGCATTCCTTATCGGTGGTAGTCGCTTATTGTACGCCATGGGTAAAACGCACATGTTGCCGCAGTTTTTATGCAAGCTACATCCTAAGTACAACACCCCAGTCAATGCGATTTTATTGATTGGTGGTTTGGCGACATTAGCACCATTGTTTGGTCGAAAAATGCTTGTGTGGATTGTTGATGCCGGTGGGTTTGGTATCGTTATCGCTTATACTTGCGTAGCATTATCGTTCTTGGTGCTGCGTTACCGTGAGCCTGATATGGTACGTCCGTTTAAAGTACCAGCAGGTAAATTGGTTGGTATTATTACCATTCTGCTCAGTCTTGGTATGCTGGCGCTTTATCTACCGGGTATGCCATCGGCGCTCGTCGCTATTGAGTGGTGGATCTTCCTTGGTTGGACGATTCTAGGTGTTGCGTTGTATGGTTATGCCTCAATGAAAAATCCTGGTAAAAGCAAAGAAATTATGGATCATGAATTGCATGAGCTAAAAATCGCTAATCAGCAATGGTTGAAAGAGAATCCATATAAAAAATAATTTTATTTGTCTGAATAAATTGGTTCAATCGTAAAAAAAGCCTAACGTCAAGCGTTAGGCTTTTTTGTTGCTTTCAAAAAGTATGTAAATAGATTGATAGCATAAGAGCGTAAATCAGAGTCATGACAGGAATTTTTAAAGGGTAGCGTTTTTCGTCCTAACTAAAAAACATGAAGTCATAACTCATTGAGCGATACATATCCTTCTTTGTCATCGCCAAAACAGTTTGTCAAAGTGCAAACCTATAAGAAATTACATAATTCAATTTTTTATTTATTGACATTTGTAAACTATAAAGTCAAATTATTCATCTTTATCTACTTTCTTATTGTCATGGAGGACAAATATATGATCAAAAGTGGAGATCAATTGAAATGTACCAGTGGTAACGATTTTTTTTCGGAAGGATCTATCTATACCGTAGGCAACATTATAAATGAAAAATTTTTCCAAATAAATATTGGTTTAGGTGATGAGCATTGGTATGCAACAAAAGACAGCGAAGGGATATATGTCCGCTTCGATTTAGAAAATCATCTAGTCAATGATGCGTGGTTTGCGCTACTGTAGCATCATTATCTACTGATCCATAAAGGTCACTTAATGCTCGATTTCATCCATTAAAAATACATCGAAGGAACGATGGGTTTTTGTAGATGGGGATTATTTTTACTACACGCATTATGATAGATATAGAGTGATTAAGAGTCTTTCGCCTAAAATCTATGCTCATTGACGATACGGATTTACAAATCCTTATCTTCTTGAACGGTTTCGGCATCTGTGATCGCTTTTGTGGTTTCTGCTACTTTAGGCGTTTCTTGCAGCAGTTTCACATTGGCATTTTTGCGATTGAGATTCAGTGCTCGTTGATCGAATGAAACATCGCTGACCGTAGATTCTCGGGTAGCCTGAGAGGACTTCTTTAAGCGTCTTTTGAGTTTTCGGTCCGCAGCGGCATTGATTTCTGCCTGTTCTTTCGCTATTGCTGCATCGTGAAGCCCTTGATAGACGGCGAGCGTCTCTTCAATCATCTCACGCATGGTAAATTTATTGGTCATTTCAGGACGCGTCACGCTCTCTAGCTGGTTTCTCACCGCTTTACACAGCGCATTGGCATTGTATTTTTTTACCAAGCCTTGCGGATAAAGCGGTTGTAAGATTTCACTGAAGGCTGCTTGATCCCAACCAATGACTGGCGTACCTAAATGAATGGCTTGTAGAGCATTGATGCCAATTGATTCAGGCTCATTGGCAAGCGCCATTACAATATTGGCGGCTGACAGCCATTCGCGCATGTCATTGCGTTTTCTGCCCACGTATGTGATACGTTCAGCCAAACCTAACGTATTGGTACGTTGACGAAAGTCTTGGTGGGAGACATCATTTTCTCTATAGTCATCATCCATGATAATGGCGTGGATGTTGGGAAATTGTTCTTGTAAATTACCTAAGATATCAATCAGCCACTCTTGACCGTATTCATGACCAATAATAGTAGGAAACACCAGCCATTTTTTATGCTCAAGTTCAGGATATTCAGCAAAGGTATGTCGGAGCCAGTATACAGAAGGATTGTGCCGATAAGGGTAGCGGCGCGTGTCGACGCCGCGGTAAATGCGCTTGATGGTTTTAGGGTCAGCGTCTTCAAGACGCAGCCCTTTCTTTAGGTAATTGGTCACACTATCAGAGACCGTGATAATCGTGTCAACATTCAACAACGCTTGTGAATATTTATTGATAGGATAGAAGCCATACATGGTCGATACCAATTTTGGCATGCGCTTGACGCGAGCACGGCGCAGAGCCAAGTGTAATATCCATGCAGGGGTACGCGAATGTACATGAATGACATCAGGATTGTACTTTTCAATCAATCGTCGTAGCGGGGCAACTTGTAGTAATGATAACCAAGATTTTTTATTCATATGCAACTGATGGTAGAGGTTGCCATCACGTTTGAGACGTCTGACCAAATCATTGTCTTCCTCTGCGCTTGAGACAATGATGGAGGTGTGCCCATTTTTTACCAATGCGCGCCCAAGATGAAAGATACCGCGCTCGGATTCATCATGTTTGAGAGACGACAGTAAGCGCATAATCTTCATAATAGCGTGGGTCACTGGTTAATGATATGAAGCTGCTATTGTCAGTTAAAAATAGTCAAAACTCAACCATCAAGATAAAAGATAAGGTCAAATGGTGAATGGCTAAAAACGACAACAAAAATGTAGTCAAAATCCTCAAAGCCCCTAACGGCGTTTTGTCAGATGCTCAGCGTTGGGTACGACCTGTTTTTCACTTAAGTATTTCCAATAGCGCTGCGGTAAATATTGCTTATGTAACCGTGGGTTCTTACGCTCTTTAATATTGACATTGGTAAAGTAGCCTTGCCAAAATTTTTGATAACGCTGCTCATCATCACTATGAATGCTAGCAGGATTGCGCAGCACCGCATCATCAAGGTCAGTGATGGTTTGCAGTTCTGCAGGCTGGGAGGGTGTGCTGTTACTTTTGTCATAATAAATGCCATAACCGCGTGTCAGATCGTAAATGGCCCAGTGCTGATCTTGGTAACGCTGACGAAAATGCTCACCAATCAGAGGCAAGACATTAAAATCAGGTGCGACACGCGCAAAGTAAATGTCATCAGTGGTGTGCTCAAACCTCACGAATGCTTCCATACGATGCTTTTCACGCCCTACAGATTTTACGGTCTGTACCAATTCAAGCACTTCTAAATTGCCTACATCTTGCATAATTTGACGAGTAGGGTAGTCAATCGCATATTTAATCACATGAAACAAAGTTGTACCGATATTGTTTTTTTCGGACAAAAATCCCCATAAGACATTGCGCATACCTGAGCGGCCCAAAAGCTTATTCAGCTTTATTAATACGCGCTCCGCTTTGTCTTCATCTTTGTGAACGCTCACTGCTTGAGCAATCAAGGAAGGCGCATAGTCATCTTGAGCGAACAGTTGCAATGTTGGCTCGTGCTGTAATCTGTGTTCGTAGACATAAAAAACAGCACTAAGCCACCCTTCAAAACTTGGTTCATAGAGCACGATACTGGGCATTAACTGACCGATGGGATAAGAGGTATCGAGAGTAAGTTGCGACATTTTTTATCCTAAAATGACGGTAGGGATATTGTGGCTTATCTTAAAAGCGACATTTTGATAGCGTATTTAAAATACAGAGTATGGTCTCAGGTGCTACTGCAATATTTTTCTTGCTTGCTGTTCGCATAGCGTGACAGAGGCGACAAAAAATATTACCAGTAGCGCTGGCCATATATGGGGTTTTAGAGTGATCTTGTGATATTTAAAACAATACCAGCTGACCACTGCGCTGATCTTTAAACTTGGTCTGAGTTTGTGCCAATACGTATTGACGAAAGTTATCTCGCGTCAAATGTGCTAAATGCTCGTTTTTACCTGTGGTGGCAATAAAGTATTTGGCACGATTGACCGCGGCGCCCATCTTCTTTAAATGATATAAAGTCAGTTGATTAAACTTACGTGCCTTGACTATTTTTTTGGCCGTCTTAGTGCCAATACCGGGAATCCGTACGATCATCTCATAAGTCGCGGTTTGAATATTGACTGGGAAATGCTCACGATGGCGTATTGCCCAAGCCAGTTTTGGATCACAGTCCAAATCTAAGAATGGCGACTCGGGTTCTAGAATCTCATGCGCACCAAACCCATAGAAACGCATTAACCAATCTGCCTGATAGAGACGGTTCTCGCGTACCATTGGCACGGGCGTACCAATCGCTGGCAGACGATTATCAGACAGCATGGGTACGTAACCAGAATAGTAGACACGCTTTAGATCATACGTTTTGTAAAAGTGGCTGGATAGTTGAATCACCTGCAAGTCTGTCTCATTACTTGCCCCAACGATCATCTGGCTGGTTTGACCTGCTGGCGTGAATTTCGGTGCTTTTTTATGCGTTTTACGGCTCTCACGAATAGTAATAATCTCTTCTTTTACTGTCTCCATCGGTGCTTTCAATTGCTCATGTGATTTTTCTGGTGCGAGCAGAGCCAGCCCTGACTTGGTTGGGATTTCAATATTCACGCTTAGACGATCGGCGTATAGTCCTGCCTCTAGCAACAACTCTTTTGACGCACCCGGAATGGTTTTTAAGTGAATATAACCGTTAAAACGCTCGCGGGTACGCAATATCTTGGCAACTTCAACCAATCGCTCCATCGTATAATCGCCGCTTTTAAAAATACCTGAGCTTAAAAATAACCCTTCGATGTAATTACGACGATAAAATTGCATGGTCAAATCAACCACTTCTTCCACACTAAAAGCGGCACGTGGCGTGTCATTGCTTTTTCTGGAAGTACAGTAAGCACAATCATAAATACAATGATTGGTCAAAAGAATCTTTAGCAAACTGACGCAGCGACCATCTTCGGTATAGCTGTGACAAATGCCAGTTGCTGAGGCATCACCAAGTCCGCCACCTTGGTTTTTTCGCGTACCAGCCGAGGAAGAGCAAGAAACATCATATTTAGCCGCGTCTGCTAAAATATTGAGCTTGCCCTGTAGTCTTTCATAATTGATAGCTGCCATAAGTGGGTATTTACCAATGAATTCATGAAAGACTATTTTAGCAAGATTGTCGTTAAGTTATTGTATTTATAGGAAAAGATTAAAAACAATACGACATTTAGTGTCGCTTTTTGAAGTACAGTTTATAAATAGTAAAAGCAGTGCTTTACCAAATGATAAACAGTCGTTATTAAACATTGAAACTTATTGTCAGAGAACAAAAAAAGGCGTTGCCCGCTATTTATTTAGCGGACAAAGCCTTTTATACCGAGTATTACTGAGTCATTGCTTAATATTTCAAAGCTGGATTTATCTATTATATCTTACTGAACTTTGGCACGTATCACCACGGTTTGAGCAGCATTGGGATTCAGGTTCACTAAGTTCCACTTAAGACCTGAGTAATTCTCTTGAATAACGGTCGTGTTACCGACTTGTTGAATGGTTTGATAGCTACCGCCGCCTGTGGTTGCAAGCGTTGGTATCGAGCTATTCAATGATACCAGTTGCACGCCGCTTGGTAGAGATACCATCGCATTGATATCGTTGACTGGCTGGGCTGTGGTATTGGTATAAGTGGTGTGGTATTCGATAATGTCGCCGGGCGCTATGTGATTGGCAGGGACTGCGACGTCACGTCCAGCACTGTTTTTTAGGATCTTCATCACCTTGGTTTGAGCATTGACGATATCAGGCGTACTAAATGTCGGGGTAAGTTGTAGAGCATCTAATGACGTTGTGGTTATCTGGCTGGTCACGGGTAGCTGCGTCGCTGTTGTGACAGGCATTACTTGTGTCACGGTACTGACGGGCGTAGTGATAACGTCCACGTTGGAGACAGTATTGGTCACTTGGTTGCTGACAGGCACGCTGGTAACCGTGGTGCTACCTTGAGTCACAACCGTGCTGTTATTGCCAGCTTGACGGACAACATATCGCGGAACCGTTGTCACTTGAGTGACGGCATAAGGCATACCATCCTGCATGGTAATACCATTTGGTGTCGCAGTGATGGTTGCCGTCTTACCGTCTGAGTATTGTTCAACGACAGTCGTACTACCACCAGCAGGCGAGCTAATGGCGATTTCAGGCGCAGCATGTGCCACTGATACCGTCAGTACGGCACCCGCCATAATGGCCGAGACCACTATGGTTAATGATGTATCAAAATTTATGCTCATAAAAGGCTCCTTTAAAATAACGGTAAATGAAACAGCAATAAATAATGTATAGACAAGAAAAACCCTTGTTAAATGACACAACAGAGTATGCCAAATAACAAGGGTTTCGGTACTGACGATAGTCAATATTAACTATCAAGCCATCATTATTTTCGATTAGAAGTTATACCAAATGGCATAAACATCCATACTCAAGCAATTATGCGCCAAAACAAATTAAGTAGAAAAGCAGCATTGTGTAACTGCTATTTTATAAATAATGACGGTCTAAATGATGTTATTTGCCTATTAGCTAGATGAGCTGCTGTTTCGTCCGCTTTAATATAGAGCTTCTATCAAAGCATGTTTTCAAAGAGCCACTACGAACACCAGTTAAATCAATCGTAGATGACTTTCATCACTTCGTATTCAACCACACCTTTAGGGGTTTCGATACGTACTTCATCACCTTCAAACTTACCGATAAGGCCACGAGCAATTGGTGAGTTGACTGAGATTTTGCCAGCTTTGAAGTCAGCTTCATCGTCACCAACGATTTTGTACTGTTTTTCTTCTTCAGTGTCCATGTTTTCGATCACGACGCTGACGCCAAACACGATACGACCTTCTTTTGGTAACGTTGAAGGATCGATAACCTGAGCACCACCAAGTTTTGCTTCGATATCACGAATACGTGCTTCACAAAAGCCTTGTTGCTCACGAGCAGCATGATATTCAGCGTTTTCTTTTAAATCGCCGTGTTCACGGGCCTCAGCAATGGAAGCTGTGATGCGTGGACGGTCGACACTTTTTAACTGTTTTAATTCGGCTTCTAAAGCCGCATGTCCTTGCGGAGTCATGGGATAACGTTGCATGTTTTTTCCTTAAACCAATAACACCACACCACCTCATAAGGAGATGGTGTCAATGTTGTTGCAATGAGTATGAAATATAAAAAGAGTGGGGTTCAGATGGTGTCATCAGTAAACGGGCTATTATGTATTAGCACATTTACTCTTAGTACCAAGCAAACTGACAGTACCAAGCGCACTGAACCTTACGTAATAAAAAGCATAGTCGCAGTTCAGCCACTATGCTTTTGTAGGTTTGACTCTTTAAAGATATTGTTTTTTTAACGTACGATTGTCACAGAATAATCAATAACAAGTCTTGGCTAAGCTTTTGTATAAGCTTAGCGGTTATGCTTAATCTACTGAAATTATTCAGTCACGTCAATAGTCTTTGCTTGTTCATGTAAATCTTGCAGCTTATAGACTTCAAATGGCAAGTCAATCGCATAAGATTTACAAACTGCATCTGCTGCCCCTAATGTGGTGACATAAAAGACTTTACCTTGTAAGGCACTACGACGAATAGAGAATGAATCCTCTTGCGCCTGCTTACCTTCAGTCGTATTGATAATAAGGTCAATCTTACCGTTTTTCAAGGCATCAACGATATGAGGGCGGCCTTCAGTAACTTTGTTGATTTGCTTGCACTCAATACCAGCATCGCTCAGTACCTTTTGCGTTCCTGTGGTCGATACAATATTAAAACCGAAGTCTACAAGCTGACGAGCGATAGGAGCGATTTGTGCTTTATCGCTATCACGAACTGAGATAAAGACGGTCTTATTCTCGCCCTCAGTAGGCAGACCTGGCAAGCGCTCATTACTACCGATGATGGCTTTGTAAAATGCTTCGCCAAAAGTCTTGCCTACGCCCATGACTTCACCCGTTGATTTCATCTCAGGACTCAAGATTGGATCGACACCAGGGAACTTAGCAAATGGGAATACCGCTTCTTTAACCGCGTAAAATGAAGGAACGATTTCAGTGGTAAAGCCTTGGTCTTTCAGTGACGTACCAGCCATACAGCGAGCGGCGATTTGTGCTAATGACGTACCAATACACTTAGAGACAAACGGGACAGTACGGGCAGCACGAGGGTTCACTTCTAAGATATAAACCGTTTCACCTTTGACCGCGAACTGAACGTTCATGAGGCCAACCACGCCAAGCTCCTTTGCCATAGCCACGGTTTGTGCACGCATGACATCACACAGCTCATCTGATAGTGAGTATGGCGGTAGTGAGCAAGCTGAGTCACCAGAGTGGACACCTGCCTGTTCGATATGCTGCATGATACCGCCAATCACGACATCTGTACCGTCACATACACAGTCCACATCGACTTCGATGGCATCGTCCAAGAAGCGATCTAACAATACGGGCGCTTCGTTTGACGCTTGTACGGCGGTACGTAGATAATGTCTTAGTTCATCTTCGTTATAGACGATTTCCATCGCGCGACCACCAAGGACATACGATGGACGTACAACCAGTGGATAGCCCACATCTTTTGCTTTAACCAAGCCATCTTCTAAGCTGGTGGCTAGAGCGTTTGATGGTTGCACTAAGTTCAATTGCTGAATCATGTGCTGGAAGCGCTCACGGTCTTCAGCGCGATCAATCGCATCAGGACTAGTGCCGATGATTTTTACGCCAGCTGATTCTAAAGCGCGTGCTAGTTTCAATGGTGTTTGACCGCCGAACTGGACAATCACACCATCTGGGTTTTCGATGCGGACAATCTCAAGCACGTCTTCAAGCGTGATTGGCTCAAAGTATAGACGGTCAGAAGTGTCATAATCGGTCGAAACCGTTTCAGGGTTACAGTTGACCATGATGGTCTCGTAACCGTCTTCACGCATGGCAAGCGCTGCATGGACACAGCAGTAATCAAACTCGATACCTTGACCGATACGGTTCGGACCACCGCCAATGACCATGATTTTCTTTTTGTCGGTTGGGTTGGCTTCACATTCGCTATCGTAGGTTGAATACATATAAGCGGTACTAGTAGCAAACTCTGCGGCACAGGTGTCAACACGTTTATAGACTGGATAGACGTTTAAATCCCAACGCTTTTTGCGTAGTTGCTTTTGTGAGACACCCAGCAGTTTAGCCAAACGCAAATCTGACAAGCCTTTACGTTTAAAGCCACGTAGATTTTTCTCGTTCAATCCACCAAAGCCCAAGGATTTCACGGTTGCTTCGGTTTTAACGATGTCTTCGATTTGTACCAAGAACCATGGGTCAATCTTAGTGAATTTAAACACCTCGTCGACGCTCATACCAACGCGAAAAGCATCCGCAATATAGTAGATACGGTCAGGGGTTGGAATCGTTAGGCGGTTGATAATCTCGCTACGAGCCTTATCAGCGCTTACTTTTGATAAGTCAATTTGCTCATCAAAACCATCCGCGCCTGTTTCCATACCGCGTAAGGCTTTTTGCATCGACTCTTGAAAATTACGACCAATCGCCATGACTTCACCGACCGACTTCATCTGAGTCGATAGGATGTTGTCCGCTTGTGGGAATTTTTCAAAGTTAAAACGAGGAATCTTGGTCACGACATAATCAAGTGCAGGTTCAAAACTTGCTGGCGTTTTGCCGCCTGTGATGTCGTTTTGCAATTCATCTAGCGTATAGCCAATCGCTAGTTTTGCTGCGATTTTGGCAATTGGGAAGCCAGTGGCTTTTGAGGCGAGGGCAGACGAGCGTGATACACGTGGATTCATCTCGATGACGACCATACGGCCCGTATCAGGGTTGATACCGAACTGTACGTTTGAGCCGCCTGTTTCTACACCGATCTCACGCAGTACTGCCAAAGAGGCATTACGCATGATTTGGTACTCTTTGTCAGTCAGAGTTTGTGCTGGAGCAACGGTGATTGAGTCACCTGTATGCACGCCCATAGGGTCAAAGTTTTCAATGGCACAGATGATGATGCAGTTGTCGTTTTTGTCACGGACCACTTCCATCTCGTACTCTTTCCAACCGATTAGTGATTCATCGATGAGCAACTGATGGTTTGGTGACAGATCAAAACCGCGCTCGCAAATCTCGATAAACTCGTCACGATTGTACGCGATACCGCCGCCTGAACCGCCCATGGTGAATGACGGACGAATGATACAGGGGTAGCCCATCTTTTCTTGAGTAGCAAAGGCTTCTTCCATGGTCTCAGCGGTTTCAGCGCGTGGGCACTCAAGACCGATACGT
>ENA-UOXB01000780-UOXB01000780.1-bioreactor-metagenome-genome-assembly--contig:-NODE-780-length-17471-cov-9.204295_pt1 | contig 17471 bp, 18 predicted proteins | sample MGYA00238158_ERZ761615 | MGnify/ENA primary metagenome ERZ761615 (study PRJEB28904, sample SAMN06267902) | bioreactor metagenome | isolation source: Joint BioEnergy Institute, California, USA | place... | reverse complement strand
TATCTAGGTTCACGTAGCCCGGATGCAATCCGGGGGATGAGCTTGTCTCCCCTCTCCCACTGATGGGAGAGGGGCCGGGGGGAGAGGGTCTGGCCGGCGACGCCGAATCTCAGACCACAACCCCGGAGTCAACCTGATCGACAAGGAGAACATCATGCGACTCGTCATCGCCCTGGGCGGCAACGCCCTGCTTCGTCGCGGCGAAGCCATGACCGCGGAAAACCAACGCGAAAACGTGCGTATTGCTTGCAAGCAGATCGCCAAGGTGGCGCCCGGCAACGAGCTGGTGATCGCCCACGGCAACGGCCCACAGGTCGGCCTGCTGGCCCTGCAAGGCAACGCCTATGACGCAGCCAACCCCTACCCGCTGGACGTGCTAGGCGCCGAGACCGAAGGCATGATCGGCTACATGATCGAACAGGAACTGGGCAACCTGCTGCCGTTCGAGGTGCCCTTCGCCACCATCCTCACCCAGGTCGAAGTGGACAGTGCCGATCCTGCGTTCCAGAAACCCACCAAACCCATCGGCCCGGTCTACACCCAGGCAGAGGCCGAACGCCTGGCCACCGAGAAAGGCTGGAGCATCGCCCCGGACGGCGACAAGTTTCGCCGCGTCGTGGCCAGCCCCAGACCGCAGCGCATCTTTGAAATACGCCCGATCAAATGGCTGCTGGAAAAAGGCAGCGTGGTGATCTGCGCGGGCGGCGGTGGCATTCCCACCATGTATGACGGCAAGCAGCTACGCGGCGTCGAAGCGGTTATCGACAAGGACCTGTGCTCCGCGTTACTGGCCGAACAACTGAATGCCGACCTGCTGGTGATCGCCACCGATGTCGACGCTGCCTATATCGAGTGGGGCAAGCCCGGACAGAAAGCCATCGCCGCCGCTCACCCCGATGAAATCGAAAAACTCGGCTTCGCCTCCGGCTCGATGGGGCCCAAGGTGCAAGCCGCCTGCGAGTTCGCGCGCAACACTGGCAGCAGTGCAGTGATCGGCTCGCTGGAAAACATCGATGCAATCGTCCAGGGTCGTTCGGGCACGCGCATCAGCCTCGACTGCAACGGCATCGTCTACCGCTGAGAGGGCTCGGTCATGTTCACTCCGGGCCACCTGCACCGCGACAATAGCGACCGTCCCGAGCACATGCGTCGGTTGCCACCCTTCTCGGTGGACTTCTACTACGACGTTCGCAAAGACCCGCAGCACGGGCCGATGTTGCACATGCGTCTGGTCGGCGAGGTGGACGGGCGGCGTTTCGAGGAGGAGTTCGAGTTGCACCGCGACGTTGCCTTCAACTTCGCCAGCGTGGCGACCCGCATCGCCGCCCGCCACGGCCTGAACCCCAATGCCAGCCCGGTGATGCGCGGCCATGACGAGTACGACAAGGTGTTCGCCGATATTCGCAACAAGCTCAATGTTCAACCGGGCGAACCGGTGAACCTCGACCACGTACTCTGACGTCACATGGCCCGATTGCATCCGGGCCATGTTTCTACCCGCAAGGTGCGCCACGCGCACCGATGCCGTTGCTCATGCTTACGGACACCCCGGTCTGTATAGGCCCAATAAGTGATAGCGCCTCAAGACCTCCGCCGAACTGCCGATCTACATCACATGGCTCAGTAGCTAACTGCGCGCGCAGGACAGCAAGAACCAAGGGATGTGGAAATGACAAACTTCAGCGTGGAAGGTCTGCTGGCACACCGTTCTTTCAAGGCTGGTATGGCTGGCGCCGTTATTCAGCGTGACGATCAATCCAGGCCATCACCCGCCCCACAGAGCATGGGTTCTGATGCTGGCGTGAAGGTAGTCCTCTCTCCCGCAGCCTCGAAGATATCCTTGCTGCTCAAGAGCGAGTCCGCGGGCAAGGCCAGTGCGGCAGTGGGTTTCGATGAGTTTCTGGAAAGCAATCACCAGCAGATCAAGGCTCACGGCAAGAATGCCGACTTCCTCAAGGAAGTCCCTCAGGACCTGAGCCCGGAGCGGCAAATACTGGCCCAACAAGCGGCCAACTATCTTCTCGGCAATCACTACGGTGAAGAGAAACTCCATCCCAGCCGCTCTGCGGAAAATCCGTTCGCTGCACTGGACCGGGTCACGCTTTCAAAGATTTCCTTCGATGATTCCGGCCTATTTACCGCAGCGGAACGCCAAGTGGCTTTTCTGGAAATGACCAATCGCGACATGCAGCACCGCAATGCCACCTATGATCTGGCCGAGGAGCTGCAACGGCGAGATGGTTCCGCCCCATGGTTCCAGGTAACCGCCTTTCTGCGCGACGCACAGTTGATCGGCACCATGAGTGAGGGAGAAAAAGCCTGGCGAAACTGGCCACCAGCGGCCGAGTTGGAAGCCTATGCAGCGTCGATGCTGCGCAATGACCCCAGTCGGGAGCCAACCCTACCGGAATATCAGAACCTGAATAACCAGGACAAACCCATCCTGGCTTTCATGGTTGGCAAAGATGGCTCAGGGACGTGGAAGAATGTCGCGGTTGAAGAGCTGGCCTCGGACACCCTCCCCCTCAGGCTCATCCATTCCCTGATTGAAAAGAACAAAACCACCCAACCCGAGCACCCGTGGTTATCGCTCTACCTGAGCATCGACAACCTGGGGAAATAGGGTGCAGCCAGAGGATTGTCGAGGCGCCCCCTGAGAGTTCGCCCAGCCAGAGAAAAACGCGGCACTCACAGGTGCGCCGCGCACACCGATCTAATGACTCGATCAGGATAATTCCCACTGCGCACGGCGCGGGATGCGCCGCGAGCCCTTCTCCCTTACGCCTGCATCGTCCAACCATGCACACCCATCGCCGCCTGGCGCCCGGCCTCGGAACGGGTCGGGTGCGGATGACAGGTCAGCGCGATGTCCTCGGCCGAGGCGGAGAACTCCATGGCCACGCAGTACTCGCCGATCAGCTCACCCACGCTCGGACCGATCATGTGTACGCCGAGGATCTGGTCGGTATTGGCGTCGGCGAGAATCTTCACGAAACCTTCGGTCTCGTGGTTGATCTTCGCCCGGCTGTTGGCGGTGAAGGGAAACTTGCCCACCTTGTAGGCGCGACCCTCTGCCTTCAGCTCCTCCTCGCCCTTACCGACGCTGGCCACCTCCGGGCGGGTGTAGATCACGCCTGGGATCACCCCGTAGTTGACCTCCGCCTTGTGCCCGGCGATGCGTTCGATACAGGCCACGGCCTCGTCTTCGGCCTTGTGCGCGAGCATCGGCCCGGAGGTGACGTCGCCGATCACCCACACGCCAGGTACGCCGCTCTGATGTTTTTCGTTGGCGAGCATGCCGCGCTTGTCGGTGTTCAGGCCGACAGTCTCCAGACCGAGCCCCTTGGTGTAGGGACGCCGGCCGATGGCCACCAGCACGTAGTCGGCTTCCAGGGTTTCACTCGCACCGCCAGCGGCAGGCTCCAGACTCAGGGTCACGCCGGACTTGCTCGTCTGCGCGCCCGTGACCTTGGTACCCAGCTTGAAGCTCATGCCCTGCTTGCCCAGGGTGCGTTGCAGGGTCTTGGCAGTCTCGCCATCCAGGCCGGGACAGATGCGGTCGAGGTATTCCACCACGGTGACCTGGCTACCCAGGCGGCGCCATACCGAGCCCAGCTCCAGGCCGATCACCCCCGCGCCGATCACCACCAGGTGCTTGGGCACTTCCGGCAACGACAGCGCACCGGTGGAATCGAGGATACGCGCATTGTCGATGGTCACGCCCGGCAGCGGCGTCGGCTCGGAGCCAGTGGCGATGACGATGTTCTTCGTTTCCAGCAGGCGCTCGCCGCCCTCGTGCAGCTTGACCTGCACGCGGCCAGGGCCGTCTATGCGTCCCCAGCCCTTGATCCATTCCACCTTGTTCTTGCGAAAAAGGAATTCCACGCCCTTGGTCAAGGCTTCGACGCTGTCGGCCTTCTGCTTCATCATCTGCGCCAGGTTAAGCGTCGGCGTAACCTCTACCCCCAGTGCACTGAGCTCACCACCGGCCGCCGCCTCGTAGAGTTCGGAGGCATGCAGCAGCGCCTTGGACGGCATGCAACCGACGTTCAGGCAGGTGCCGCCGAGGGTTTCGCGACCTTCCACGCAGGCCACCTTCAGGCCCAGTTGGCCGGCGCGAATGGCGGCGTTGTAACCGCCGGGGCCAGCGCCGATGATGACCACGTCATAGCTGCTCATTACTTTGTCCTCGAATCAGGGAAGTTTGCCGACCACCGCAGCCGTAACGACCGGGCGGACACGCAGAAGGTGGAAGAACAGAAACGCCAGCACGGCGAACAGCGTGTTCAGGGCAACCATAGGCCAGGCCGAGCCATCCTGCAGAGCGCCGAGCAACAATCCCGCCAGGGTGGCGCCGGCCATCTGCGAGAAGCCCATCAGCCCCGCCGCCAATCCGGCACGCTGCGGATTGGGAATCACCGCGCCGGCTACGGCGGCGGGCAGCAGCATGCCGCCGCCCAGCGTCACCAGCACCTGCGGTAGCGACAGCCCCAGCAGCGACAGCCCGGACAACTGATAAACCGCAAGGGTCAGCAGCGCCCCGATCAGCACCAGCGCCACGCCGATGCCGACTACCCGTTGTGGCCCCATGCGTTGCACGTTGCGCAGGGTGAACAGCGCACCGCCGAGCAAGCCGGAAACGACCAGGGCAAAGGTCAGCCCATACTGCGCGGCGCTCAGCCCCAGCAGGCCGATGTACACCGACGACGAGCCGGCCACCACGACGAACATCGCGCCATAGGTACAGGCGATGGTCAGCGCCAGCGCGCGGCAGCTGGGCCAGACCTGCAGATAGTTGGCCAGCAGCCCCTTGAGCCGGCCCGCCTGGGGATCACGCTGCAGATGCGTCTCGCGGTAGCGGCCAAGCACCGATAGCAGAGCCAGGCTGCCGAGCAGCAGGGTCGCCAATAGCGGTGCGCGCCAGCCGCCGTACTGGGTCAGCAGACCACCGACCACCGGCGACAGCACGATAGCCGTGAACATGCCCAGCACGGTTAGCGCCAGGGCTGGCCCCGCCTGCTCCTGCCACACATCGCGGACGATGGCCCGCGCCAGCACCAGCGCCGCACAGGCGCCCAGACCTTGCAGCACGCGCATGCCGATCAGCATCTCGATATTGGGTGCCAGCAGCATGCCCAGGGTCGCCAGCAGATAGAGGCTCAAGCCAACGAGCAACACCGGGCGGCGCCCCAGTCGATCCGACAGCGGCCCGAGCCACAACTGGCCAAGGCCAAAGGCACCGACGAACAACGACAGCGCCAGCAGACTGCTGCCGGGCTTGGCATGCAGGCCTCGCTCCAGCTCGCCCAGCGCAGGGATCAGCAACTGCGTGGAGGTTTCGCCCAGCGCAGTGAGCAGCATCAGGATGATCAACAGAACACGGGAAGGCTGCATGGCGGAACTCCGATCGACAGCGACTGGCGGCTATTTATATTTCGACCATAATATGAAACATTGAATGTCGTCCATCATATTTACCTGGAGTCTGTATGACCGCCCTATCCCGAGACGCCCGCCTCGCTACCTGGATCGCCGAAGAACAGGCGGTGCGCAGCCAGCTTGCCGCCCCCGGCACCCTCAGCCTGGCGGAGGTGGCCGCCATGACGCCGATGGATTTCTTCGACGGTATCGGTCGCGGTGACCTACCCTCGCCGCCGATCAACGCGGTGCTCGACTTCACCCCGGTGCAGTGGGCCAGCGGCCTGTTCGTATTCCAGGGCTCGCCCGACCAACGCCACTACAACCCGCTGGGCAGTGTGCACGGCGGCTACATCGCCACCCTGCTCGACTCCTGCATGGGTTGCGCCGTGCATACCCTGCTCAAGCCAGGCCAGGGCTACACCACCGCCGACCTGCGGGTGAGCTATATCCGCGCGCTGCGCAGCGAGGCCGGCCCGGTACGTGCCGAGGGCCGCATCATTCATCTCGGTCGCTCCACCGCCCTGGCCGAAGGGCGCTTGTACGACGTCGACGAACGCCTCTACGCCGTGGCCTCCACCACCTGCTTGATTCTCGATATGAACGCCCCACGCCAGAACAGCGATGGGGGTGTAAGATGACGGCCAGCATCTGAAAGACGGGGAAGCCCATGCGCTATTCGGAAGATCACAAGGCCAAGACTCATCAACGCATCATCGAGGAGGCGGCCCTGCGCTTTCGCCGCGACGGCGTCGGTGCCACCGGCCTGCAACCGCTGATGAAGGCGCTGGGCCTGACTCACGGCGGCTTCTACGCCCATTTCAAATCCAAGGACGATCTGGTGGAAACCGCCCTGCAACATGCCGTGCAGGAGCTGTCCAGCAGCACCGAGGCACTGGCAAAGGACGCCGAAGCGCCGCTGCCGCACTTCATTGCCAGCTACCTGTCCAGCGCGCACCGCGCCAATCCTGGTGCTGGCTGCCCATTGCCGACCATGTCGGCGGAACTGGGCCAGCGTGGCGAACCCAGTACGACCACCGACGCGATGGTGCGCAACCGCCTGGCACTGATCGAAAGCAACCTGTCCGGCGATGATGCCGACGATGAAAGCGTGCTGATGCTGTCGGCCATGGTTGGCGCACTGCTGCTGTCGCGTAGCGTCAAGGACCCGGAACTGTCCGACCGCCTGCTGAAAACCACCCGACGCCTGTTGATTGAGCAGGCACAGAAGCAGTGACGGGCCCGAAGCTATCGTAGGGTGCGCCATGCGCACCTGTGCTACGCGGTGCGAGCGGGCTCCGCTGTAGCAGAGCCCCGAGAGTGGTGCCAGACCCGGTGTGCGCAGCGCCCAGGTATCACTTGTAGCGTCCGGCCGCCTGATTGCGCGACAGATTCGGCCCCAACGCTGCTCGCGCCTTGACGAAGGCGTCCCAATCGGCGGCGTCAGGTAGCGACGGGATGGTCACCAGTTCCTTCTGATCGAAGCCGGCTAGCGCCGCATCGACCATCTCCCCCACTTCCATGATCATCGATGGCGGCAGCGCCGAGGCATCGGTGCCACTGCGCTCCCAGATTTCGGTGCGGGTCACGCCCGGCATCACCGCCTGCAGTTGCACCCCACGCTCGCGCACCTCACCAGCCAGCGTCTGCGTCAGACTCAATACATAGGCCTTGGTCGCGCTGTAGACGGCGTTGAACATCTCGGGAGCAAGGGCCACCACCGAGCCAAGGTTGATGATCCCGCCACGCCCGGCAGCGGAAAAATTGGCTGCCGCTGCGGCGGCCAGGCGAGTTAGCGTCACCACGTTGAGCTGGATCATCGCCTCGGCCTGTTCCAGATCGGCCGCCGCCAGCGTGCCGTTCATGGCAACGCCGGCATTGTTGACCAACAGGGTGATGGAGGAGTCCTCACGCAGGCGCCGCTCCACCTTGAGCACGTCGGCCTTGTTGGTGAGATCGGCGGGCATTACCTCGACCGCAACGCCGTACTCGGCCCCCAGGCGCTCGGCCAAGGCGTTGAGACGCTGGGCATCGCGTGCCACCAGCAGCAGGTCGTGACCGCGCTGAGCCAGGCGATCGGCATAGGTCGCACCGATACCGGTCGAGGCGCCTGTGATCAGAGCAGTTCCGAGGGTGGCTTGGGCATTCATGGTGAGTCTCCAGGGGGTGATGAGTGAGAGGACATCCTCCCACCAATTAAATTACAGCCATAATTTAAATATCATATTACGATCATAATACAAATAATCAAACTCACAGCTGAAGCCGTCCCCAGGCATCCGCCAGACGGTCACGCACCAAGTTATGGCTGTATCTGTCCTCTCGGTCAGAAAACGGTGCAGTGGCGACGCCGGATCAGCTGCGGGATATCCGTGCATCCGATTGATTTGCAAGGAATATGATCAATCACGAGAATTGGCGCCGTTTTTGCTCTAGCTGCACCAGCCTGACCAGGCAGACAACTTTAATAACGCCATGAGCGTTCTTTGGACATCGCCACGATGACCCGAAGATCCTCCGCCGGAGATGGCAGGCCACAAGAACCATAACGACACGTCTTAACCACCAGGAGCTTTCATGAATCGCACCCTTTCTTCGCTGGCGCTCGCCAGTGGTCTGCTGGCCGGCGGCCAGGCCATCGCCGGTGAACTGCTGCACTGGCAGAACAACAGCCTGACCTATCTCTATGGGCAGGACTTCAAGATCGACCCGGAGATCCAGCAGACCGTCACCTTCGAGCACGCCAGCGGCTGGAGCTTCGGTGACCTGTTCTTCTTTACCGATGTGATCAAGTACAACACCGACGCGCAGAATGGTAACGGCGACGGCCACACCTACTACGGGGAATTCAGCCCACGCCTGTCGTTCGGCAAGATCAGTGGTGCCGACCTGTCCTTCGGACCGATCAAGGACGTACTGCTGGCCTTCACCTACGAATTCGGCGAGAAGGACGTCGATGCCTACCTGCTCGGCCCGGCATTCGATCTGGATATCCCCGGTTTCGACTACTTCCAGCTCAACACCTACCTGCGCAAACCGGACGGCAGCCGCCCAGGCAAAAACGTCTGGCAGATCACCCCGGTATGGAGCTACACCATTCCGGTCGGCGAGTCCGACATCCTCATCGACGGCTTCATGGACTGGGTGGTGGACAACGACAGCAACCGCCGCGGTGACTACCACGCCAACCTGCACTTCAACCCACAGATCAAGTACGACTTGGGCAAAGCCATGAAGTGGGGCGAGAAACAGCTCTACGTCGGCATCGAGTACGACTACTGGAAGAACAAGTACGGCATCAAGGACGGTGGTTTCGTCAGCGACAACTTCGTCGGTCCGACCGACCAGAACACCGCCAGCCTGCTGGTCAAGGCGCATTTCTGATCGCCGCGCGCATGCGTGAACGGCCAAGGTCGCAGCGACTTGCGACCTTCTGCCAATGCCCAGCATCGGCCGGGCATGTTTAGCTGCGAGGCATCACCAGACCTTCACCCAAGGATGGACGATGCCTCCGCGTATCCTGCTACTCACCACCCTCGCCATGCTGGCCTTCGCCGGCAACTCGCTGCTGTGCCGCCTGGCATTGCGTGAAACCCAGATCGACGCGGCAAGCTTCACCGCCATTCGCCTGCTCTGCGGCGCAGTGACACTGTGGGCACTGCTGAAACTGCGGCAAGGCAAGCAGCCCCTGGCCGGCAACTGGACTGGCGCCCTGGCGCTGTTCACTTATGCAGCTGCCTTTTCCTTCGCCTACCTGCAATTGGATACCGGTGTCGGTGCCCTGCTGCTGTTCGGCGCGGTGCAGTTGAGCATGCTGCTCTGGGGCTGGCTGCGCGGCGAACGTCTTGGCCTGGCAGCCAGCCTTGGTACAGCACTGGCTGCGGCGGGCCTGTTGGCGCTGCTGCTACCAGGCGCCAGCGCGCCACCGCTGTTGGCCGCCTTGCTGATGTTGCTGGCCGGTATCGCCTGGGGCGCGTATTCCTTGCTCGGGCGTGGCCAGGGGAGTCCGCTGGCGGTGACCGCCGGCAACTTCATGCGCGCAACGCCATTGGCGTTACTGCTGGCTACGTTGCTGTTAGGGCAGCTCGACTGGGATGGACCAGGCCTGCTCTATGCGCTGCTGTCCGGTGCGCTGACTTCAGGTATCGGTTACGCCATCTGGTACAGCGCCCTGCCCGGCCTGCGCGCCAGCCAGGCCGCCACCGTGCAATTGAGCGTACCGATCCTCGCCGCACTTGGTGGCAGCCTGCTGCTGGGCGAAGCACTCAGCGTGCGCCTGATGCTCAGCTCCGTTGCCGTGCTGGGTGGGATCGCACTGGTGCTGGGCAGCCGGCAACGTGCCGGGAGCTAATCGCAAGCACAGTGGTCTTCTATCCTGAGCCCACAAAGTCCAGGGAAGATCGCCATGCCGCGCCTGCTCCGTCTTTGCCTTGTCATCCTGCTCGCCGCAGGCCTCGGCGCCTGTGCCAGCCTGAGCAATCGTGACCCGCTGCGGGTCGACCTGGTCGGCCTGGAACCGCTGCCCGGTCAGGGCCTGGAGGTGCGCTTCGCGGTCAAGCTGCGGGTGCAGAACCCCAACGACAGCGCGGTGAGCTTCAACGGTATGGCACTTGATCTGGATGTGAACGGCCAGCCACTGGCCAGCGGCGTCAGCGATCAGAGCGGCAACGTGCCGCGCTTCGGGGAAACGGTGGTGAGCGTACCGGTGAGCATTTCCGCGTTTTCGGTAATGCGCCAAGCCTGGGGGGCTGCCGGCTACCAACCGGGTCAGGAGGTGCCCTACAGGCTGCGCGGCAAACTGGCTGACGGCCTGTTCGGCACGCGTCGCTTCAGCGACAGCGGCACCCTGAACTGGCCGCAGCCGCCAAGCCCCTACTGACGGAGGAGCTGGCGGCAGCGCCTGGTTCAGGCAGCCTGACGGCTGTTGCGCGAGGCTACACGACGGTGACAGGCGTCACCGAAAGCCTGGAAGATCTTCACCGAATCCGGGTTCAGCGCGGCCTGCCATTCCGGATGCCACTGCACCGCGAACAGGAAAGGCGACAGGCTTGGTGCGTGAACGGCCTCGATCAGGCCATCCTCGGCGGTGGCCAGCACTTCCAGCCCCTTGCCCAGCGTGCGGATGGCCTGGCCATGCAGGGAGTTGACCTGAATCTCGTCCTTGCCCAGCAGGTCGGCGAACCAGCTTCCGGGCACCGGACGTACGCTGTGGCTGGGCGCGTACTGCACCTCGACCGGGTCATCAGGATTTTCACGGTGGTCGTTGAAGCCGGGCTCGGCGTAGACCTTCTGATAGATGTCGCCGCCCAGTGCCACGTTGATTTCCTGCATGCCCCGGCAGATACCGAAGATCGGCAGACCGCGGGCGATGGCGGCACGAATCAGCGGCAGGTCGAACAGATCACGGTCACGATCCTGGCCCTTGTTCGGCGTTTCGTTCTCCTGCCCGTACAACGCGGGGTCGATATTGCTGCCGGCCCCGGTCAGGTAAACGCCGTCGGCCATGTCCAGATACTGCTCGAGGTCATCGATACCGCAGCAAGTGGGCACCAGCACCGGCACACAACCGGAGAACTGGACCAGAGGCTGGATGTATTTGTGAGTCATTACTTGGTAGTCGTGGCCCTTGCGCTCTTGAGCGCCCATGGACATCAGCACGACGGGCTTGCGGGAAGTGTTGCGGATCTTGTTCTCGGACATACGTCACCTTGGGACAGGCCGGGCCTGTCGTTGCTGTGCAGACCGGTGTACAGCAGAGGCTCTGCCGACACGGATGGCCTGTTTGGCTAACCCCGTGCACCCATGCTCTTCCTGAGCCAGCGTGTCGCCTTCCGACGGCGGCTCGAACCGGGTCAGCTCCATCCAGAGAGGGGCTGCAGCGACGCTGCCCGTTACCCGGTTCGGCAACGGAATCTGCAGCCAGTCTGCCCGAGCCGTAAAATATGTCAAACAAATCCACTCAAAATCTCACAACAGGCCTTCTAGCAATACTGCCGGAAAGCCCATTAAAAGGCTTACAAGGGCGATATCCGACAAAAACGGCCAGATAGAAGTCCAATATTTAAAACACCCTACTGCCAGGCGCGCCTCAGCCTGAAGCAGCGCCCGCCGACAAAACCCTATATAATCTGCGGTTTTCTCATCACACCTTGAGGATGCCCCTTGAGCGCTTTGCCACCCTGCCCCAAATGCAACTCCGAATACACCTACGAAGACGGCGACCAGCTGATCTGCCCCGAGTGCGCCCATGAATGGAAAGTCGGCGAAAATGCCGACGCCAGCGACGATGCGCGCGTGATCAAGGACTCGGTCGGCAACCTGCTGCAGGACGGCGACACCATCACCGTGATCAAGGACCTCAAGGTCAAAGGCTCCTCGCTGGTGGTCAAGGTGGGCACCAAAGTGAAGAACATCCGCCTGGTCGACGGCGATCACGACATCGACTGCAAGATCGATGGCATCGGCGCGATGAAGCTCAAGTCCGAGTTCGTGCGCAAGGTCTGATATTCCTCGCCTCACCCGCCTCGTTCGAAGAAACTGACTAGCCTGAATACAGGTCGGTCACGAGGTATCCCGCCATGCGCTATCTGCTGCTCGCTCTGCTGGCTTTGAGTCACTCGCTGGCAGCACAGCCCTGGCGGGTCGTGGGCGATGAACAGTTCGCGCCCTACAGCTTCGTCACCGCCGATGACGACACCCCACACGGACTCGATGTCGAACTGATCGACGCCGTGCTACGCGAAGCACAGGTCCCCTACGAAATTCGTCTGTATCCCTGGGAGCGAGTCAAGCGCATGCTCGACCGCGGTGAAGTGCAGATGGCCTTCCAGTTCGCCGGCACACCGCAGCGTCAGGAGCAGTACGAACTGGTCGGCCCGCTGCGCAGTGGCTCGACCGTGTTCATGACCACCGGCAAGACCGCGATCAAAGACTGGAAGACACTGGATGATCTTTCGCCGTACGTGATCGGCCAGGTTCGCGGCTATGCCTATGAGGAGAGTTTCGACCGCGCCGACCTGGCTCGCGACAGCAGTGCCCAGAATCCACGGCAGCTGGTGTCGATGCTGCTGGCCGGGCGCATCGACATCATCGTCGGCGATCACACTCAGTTGCTGTATTTCATCCGTGAGCAGCGCGCCCAGGAGCAGGTACGCGTACTCCCTCGCCCGCTGATCCAGATGCCACGCTTCGTCGCCTTCGCCAAAGGCGATGTCGAGCGCGCCCGGCAATTTTCCGAAGCCCTGGTACGTCTACGCAAAGCCGGAAAGCTGGACGAAATCCAGCAGCGCTGGCACCGGTGACGCGCTACTGCACCGGCAGGAAGTTCAGCAGGAACAGGCTCTGCGCATAGTTGGCGCCCATGCGCCGGTAGCGCTCCTCCAACACGTGCGTGAGCAGATCGAGGCGCGCCACCATCTTGCCGAACTCCACCGCATAGCTGAGGTTATTGCCCTGTTCGGAGAACTCGTTGGATAGCAGTAGCGGCCGGCCCGCGGCATCACGACGCTGCGACAGCATCCAACCAGCCTTCTCCAGGTTGCGCGCAGCGTTGTGGATGAATTGCGCATTGAAGCTGTCAGTCAGGTAGAACTCGGTGCGCCCACCGTGCGCAGTGACCAGCATGCTGCCGATGGCATAGGTGAAGGCAGCCACACGGTCGCCCTGAAACGCCGGGCTCAACGAGTAATCCAGCGCCGCGACATCGCGTCGCCCACCCAACGTCGGCCAGTCCTGGTTGTGCTCGATGGCGTATTGAATGGCACGCTCGGCCGCCGCGGCATCAGGCAGGGAGTTCTTGCGCCATTCGCGCGGATTACGCTGATACAACTTGTTCATCAGCCGATACAGGCTGTTGAGGTTGTTGCGCATGGCCAGGGTCGCCATACGGTCGACATCGGTTTGCAACACCTCGGTTGGCTTGAGTGGGTTGCGCGTGTGGACGATCGAATCATTGTCCAACCGGCCCGTACAGCCGCCCAGCAACAAGAGCGCAACGAGCCCCGGCAGCAATAACCGTCGTCCCGATACCGAGTCTTTGAATGCCCTGCCCTGCACGGCAGACGCTGGCCCCGCTCCCATTCGGAGATTCCCTGGCTGGCACGCGCCGGAGTGACGCGCAACACTCAGAACCTCAGTAAAGCGCAAAAATTCCATGCTGCCCGTGCGCTAGCGCATAAACCGTGCCGAACAACCCTCGACACGGCAGAAAAACGCGCAGGCTCAGGCCGGACTGGCAGCCCATTGCTCCAGTCTTGTCACGCTCTCGCGATAAGGCTTGAGGCTCTTGGCCAGCAGGATGATCGACATCAGCACCGCCAGGGTGGTGACGATCAGCAGCGAATAGCGCAGCGCGGCGTCATCGGCGAAGACGAAGTCGGTGACCAGCGCCACGGCTGTCGGCCCAATGCCCAGGCCGATCAGGGTGATGACGAACAGGTAGATGGCCGACGCCTGGCCGCGCATCGAGTTGGGCATGATTTCCTGGATTGCCGCCGGCGCCACGCCGAACGGCATGCTCAGGCAGAACACCGTAGGCGCCATCAGCAGGCTCGCCCAAAACGCGGTGTCCATCAGCGGAAAAAGCGTCACCATTGGCAAGGCGCCGAGCGCCGAGTAGAGGCCGACGCGCATGTTGGCATCGCTGCGCCCGCGCTTGGCCATCCAGTCTGCCAGGCGGCCGCCGAAGACAATCCCCAGGCAACCGAACACCGCGACGATGCTGCCATAGACGATACCGACCTGGCCGGCATCCCAGCCGTAGGTGCGGATGTAGAAGGAAGGGACCCAGGCCGCGCTGCCGTAACCGGCGAAGGCCAGGCCGGCGAAGCCGAAGTTGTGCAGCAGTACGGTACGCCGGTTGGCGCGGATATAGCGCCCCACCTCGCTGAGCGGCACAGCCACGCCCGCGCCGGCGCCACGCCGGACCGGTTCCTTGACGGCCAGCATCAGCAAAGTGAACAGCACGCCGGCGACCCCGAGAATAAGGAAGATCAACTGCCAGGGGCGTACCTCGCCCAGCACTGGCAGGACCACGTCGCCCTGCGCAGAGGCGAACTGAATGACCAGCCCGCCCACCAGAAAGGCCAGGCCCGAGCCCAGATAAACCCCCATCGAATAAACGCTGATGGCCGTGGCCCGGCGCTCGGCGGGAAAGCTGTCGGCGATCAGGGAATAGGCGGCCGGCGACAACGCCGCCTCACCAACCCCCACGCCGATGCGGCAGAGCAGGAACTGCCAATACATCTTGGCCATGCCGCAGGCTGCAGTGGCAGCACTCCAGAACAGCACGCCAACGGCGATCAGGCCGCGCCGGCTACGGGTGTCGGCCACACGGCCCAACGGGATACCACACACGGTGTAGAACAGCGCGAAGGACAGCCCCATCAGCAGGCTCATCTGCGTATCGCTGATCAGCAGGTCGCGGCGAATGGGCTCGACCAACAGGTTGAGAATCTGCCGATCGACGAAGGACAGCACGTACGCCACCATCAGGATGGCGACAGTGACCCAGGCTCGGGCACTGGAGGGATAGCCGTTATTGTTGTTATGCACGGACGCTCTCCTCGGCACCGCTTGGGGGTGCTTTTAAAAACGTAGGCGAGGCAGTCAGCGCAAGGCAAAAACCGGCGAAAAAGCGCAGTTTACGAGCTGTAAATGAGCATTTGATTCGCTTCGCTCCCCCCTTCGGGGCCGCGCTAAAGCGCGTTCAGCGTTCGACTGTGAGCCTGTTTTTAACGCAGCGATGGCAACGCAGATAGTTTTTAGAAGCACCCTTGACGCGATGCGCGGTGGTTGAAAGAGCCGTCAGCTTAGGACGATATAAACGGCGGTGAGTATCGCTCGAAGGTGTTATCAGGCCGGCGAATGCTTCATACCCGCCAAGGCGAATGGCTCGCCTCGACGGTATGCGATACGACTTAAAGTGACTGCGGCGCCCGCTCGCACAGGCTGTTCAAGGCAGCTGCCCACTGTGGATGATCGTTCAGGCAAGGTACCAGTTGCAGGCTCTCGCCACCGGCCTCGACGAACTGCTCACGGCCGCGATCACCGATCTCCTCCAGGGTCTCGATGCAGTCGGCGACGAAGGCCGGGCACATTACCAACAGCTTCTTCACCCCTTGCGCGGCCAGCTCATCGAGACGCGTCTCGGTATAGGGCTCGATCCACTTGGCGCGGCCCAGGCGCGACTGGAAACTCACCGACCATTGTTCCGGGCGCAGGCCCATGCGCTCGGCGAACAACTCGGCGCTGCGCAGGCTTTGCGCGCGATAGCAGTTGGCGAGCACCTCGGGCGAAGCACTGCGACAGCAGTCGTCGCCTTTCAGGCAATGGCCACTGGGGTCGAGCTTGTGCAGGTGACGCTCGGGTAGACCGTGGAAACTCAGCAACAGGTGGTCGAAATCCTGCTCCAGATAAGGCTTGGCACTGGCCACCAGAGCATCGAGGTATTCCGGCTGGTCGTAGAACGGTGGGAGTGTGGAGAGACGCAGGTCCAGCCCGCGCTCGCGCACCACCCGCTTGACCTCTTCGATCACCGTGGTGGTGGTGCTGTCGGCGAACTGCGGATACAGCGGTGCCAGCGTCACCTGGCGAATGCCCTGCGCCGCCATGCGCTGCAGGGTCGACTCGATGGATGGCTCACCATAGCGCATGGCCAGTTCCACCGGGCCATGGTTCCAGTGAGCCTTCATCGCTTCCTGCAGGCGACGACTGAGCACCACCAGCGGCGATCCCTCATCCCACCAGATCGATGCATAGGCATGCGCAGACGCCGCCGGGCGCTTGATCAGAATCAGCGACACCAGCAGGCGACGCAGCGGCCAGGGCAAATCGATCACGTAGGGATCCATCAGGAACTGATTGAGGTAACGGCGGACATCGGCTACTTCGGTGGACGCGGGCGAACCCAGGTTAACCAGCAACAATGCGTGATCGGTCATGCGAAATCCTAGTCAGTGATGGCTCAGCAAATCCACCAGAGCCACATCCAGATGGGTGAAACGAAAACTGAAGCCCGCCTCCAGCAGGCGGTTCGGCATGGCGCGCTGCCCACCCAGCAGCAATTCGGACATCTCGCCGAGGGCTGCACGCAGGACGAAGGCCGGAGCTGGCAACAGGGTCGGGCGACTCAGAGCCTGCCCCAGCGCCTTGCTGAACTCGGCATTGCGCACCGGTATCGGCGCGCAGGCATTATAAGGACCGCGAGCATCGCCTTGCTGCAAGAGAAAATCCATCAGGCCGATTTGATCGGCGATATGGATCCACGGCATCCACTGCCGGCCATCGCCGAGGCGGCCGCCAAGGCCGAGCCTGAATGGCAGCAACAGGCGTTTGAGCATGCCGCCATCAGGGCTCAGCACCAGACCGGTACGGATCAGCACCACGCGAATGCCCAACTCCTCGGCGCGCAGCGCGGTTTCTTCCCAGGCACCGCAAAGCTGCGCGGCAAAATCGTCGGTCACCGGTGGCGTGCTTTCACTCAACTCACGCTCACCAGCATTGCCGTACCAGCCCACTGCCGAGCCCGACAGCAACACGGTCGGGCGCTGCGTTCGCCCCTGCAACCAGGCCAGCAACTGCTCGGTCAAACCGATACGGCTGGACCACAGCAGCGCCTTGCGCTTGCTGCTCCAGGGTTTGTCGGCAATCGGCGCACCAGCCAGGTTGATCACGGCATCCAGGGGCTCCTCACCCAACTCCTCGAGCCGAGCGATACCGCGTACGTCGGTGCCGCAGAGACGCGCGACCTGGCTGGGTTCGCGGCTCCAGACCGTCAGGCGATGGCCCTGCTCGGCCCAATGTGCGCACAGCGCCCGACCGATCAGGCCGGTACCGCCGGTCAGCAGGATATGCATGGCATCGTCCTCGCATGGCAATGGAAGAAACTTCACCTTTAGTCTGGTTCATGACGCGCATACCTGTCGCGTTTGTCCTAAACCTAAAGCAAGGGAGCGCCACTCAGAACCTGTTCAAAGGCTCGCGAGCTAGAGCTATGCAAGGCAAAAACAGGCGAGGACGCGGAGTTTACGAGTTGTAAATGAGCAGTCCGAGCC
>ENA-UOXB01000776-UOXB01000776.1-bioreactor-metagenome-genome-assembly--contig:-NODE-776-length-17612-cov-11.346130_pt1 | contig 17612 bp, 12 predicted proteins | sample MGYA00238158_ERZ761615 | MGnify/ENA primary metagenome ERZ761615 (study PRJEB28904, sample SAMN06267902) | bioreactor metagenome | isolation source: Joint BioEnergy Institute, California, USA... | reverse complement strand
GGCGGTACTCCTGTTCGCCCGCACCGACGATGTTGCGATCCCGCGTCTCGAAGACGCTCAACGCCACCAGCCACACGATCCCGATCAGACCGAGGGCGACGTCGTACGGGATCTGCGGACCACTCGGCCACGTCACGTCCCGCTGCGTGTCGGGGAGGACCAGGAACCGGAAGGCCAACAGCACGGCGACGATGACGACGAGATCGCTGTAGGCGATGCGACCGCTGAACCGCGCCGGCCAATCACGCGCGGAGCGACGCGCGGGGACGACCAGCGACGGCTTGCTCGGGCGCCGGCCGAGGCGCCGCCCGATGCGAGTGCCCTGCCGTTCGGCGGCCCGCCTCAGCACGGGCACCCTTCGCCCGCCCGACCGGTGCGGTGACCCCACGCCGGAGTGCGAGCGGTCTGCATCACGGAGGTCTGCCTTCCTGTCGACGGCGCGGACGACGTCCACTCCTCCGGCAGGCCTCGCATCTTCGACGACGGACGGGTGCCGGTCTCCGAGGATGTTATCAAACAGCTGGAAATACCCGCTCAGCCGCTCAATGGCACGTGTCGGTGACCGTCGTCTTGGTCTCGTGGATCATCGGGGTGGTCCACAGCTCGAGGGGTCCGAAATCGCCCTTCCCCGTGAAGGTCGCGGTCACGGTGAAGGTCCCGCCGGGGGTCAATCGGGCCTGGAAGGGCTCGACGACCCGGCCGAGGTCGACGTTCCCCTGCCGGAAGGCGGAGGCACCACCGGTGGTCTCGGTGGAGGCGAGCTCCATTCCCGGAGGCGCGTACATGTAGACCTGCGTGCCGAAGTACTTCGCGCCCTGAGCCCGACTCTGCACGTACGTCGGAAGATCCTCGGCTGCACCCTGGGTGATGTCGAGCGAGACCTTGGCGGTGGTCGTGAGGGTCGTGACCCCATCGGCACAGGAGAGCGTCGATTCGACGGCCGTCTTCGTGTAGTAGTCGATTTTCGACGCGGAGACGTTGCGGAAGAAGACGCCATTCACCGTCTGCGCGGTGTTCTCCTTCGGCAGGATGCCGGACAGGCGTCCCGATTCACCGATGATCTCCTGCGTCTCGGCATCGCTGCTCCACGCGAGGATGCTGCCGCGGTTGATGCTCTCGGTCATGGCCCAGGCCATGTCCTTGATGTTGAAGTCGCCACTGGCGATCTTGCTGAAAACGGAGCCCGCCACACCGGCGAAGAAGGCGTCCGACTTGAGGTCGGGATCGTCGTACGGGTTCCACCACTTGTAGACGTCGCTCAGGAGGGTCTTCACGGCGTTGTTGTGATCGATGGTGATCCCGTCGACCTCGATGGGGCCGGTCGCGAGGAGGATGCGCTGCAGGGCGACGGGGTCCACCGAGATGACGCCGTCGATCCGCGTGTCGTCGATGTCGCGGTTCCAGAACGCCTTGACCATGGCGGCCGCCCCGGGCCAGTCGGGCTGCGACGGCGCGAGGTTGATGTAGCTGCCGTAGCGGCTGCCGTAGAGCGTCTTCGCGGACTCGGGCAGGTCGATGTCGACGAACGACCCCTCGACGAAGGAGGCGCTGCTGGCCTGGTTGGCGATCGCGAGGTCACCGGCATCGGCGGTGATGAGCGTCTGCGAGGCGGAGCTTCCTCCCAGAGGCAGGGCTTCCGCGTTGTTCTGGAACACCAGCAGGTAGTTCTGCTTCTCGTCCGAGCCGAGGAGTCGGGGCAAGAGATCGAACAGCGGCCCGGCGGCATCCGCCACCTCTGCTACCTGCTCGACGCCGGCCTTCACCGGCCCGACGAGACTGCCCGAAGCGGCGACACCCGTCAGCTCGCCGCGGAGCTTGTCGAGCTTCGGCGCTGCGGCCTCGATGAGCGGCAGCGCACGGGCGAGGATCTTGCCCTTGCCGTCATCCTGCATGGCGAAGACCGGGCGACCGACGCCGTTCGCGAAGACGTCGAGCGTCTCGGACGCCAGCCGCACGCCGCGGAGGTTGTCGCCGGCGAAGGGGAGGAACTCCGCCATGCGCCAGACCGGGTCGGCTGCAGCGCCCGCCGCATCCGCCGCGCCCGAGGAGAGCCGCGGAATGGCCTCGGAGACCTGCCCGCCGTTCTGAATGGACGCGACCGCCGCCTGCGCGGACTCGAGGCCGTTCTTCGCGATGACGACCTTCACGGCCAACCACGCGGAGAGCCCCAGGACGACGATCACGAGGCCGAGGACCACGCGGCCCACGATTCGGCGACGCGAGGCCTTGGGCTTGGCTTCGGTGGAGGCATCGGTCGACGGCGACGCGTCTCCCGCAGCTCGGGCGGCCGCTTCGCGGGCGCCGCGACGGGTCTCAGGAGGCATGGGTCACAGTCTATTCGGCGGGAGCCTGGGAGGCCGTCGGAGTGGGAGTCGGCGTCGGAGTCGCGTTGGCGGGCGCCGCGCTCGTCTGGACGAACTGGGGACGCGGGCTCACGGGGATCGTCACGACGCCGTCGACCGGGGCGACCGACCGGGTGGCCCCGTTCATGTTCGTCACGGCCACCGGGACGTCGCTCTTGAGCGTCATCGCGCCGTCGCCGGCGGGCGACCAGACGATGCGCACCGCATTCGCCTCGTCGCCGAAACGGTGCGACTGGATGCCCTTGCCCACGGACTCGGATGCCGCGAACGCACGCCCCTGGAGCTGCGAGATCATCAGGGCCTGGGCGTAGCCGACCGGCTTGGGCTGGAGAGCCGCGACGCCCTTGCTCTTCTGGTAGTACATGCCGAAGTTGCCCTCGTGCTTGGCGGGGTCCGGATCATCGTTGATGAGGTCGTACCAGAAGAACTTCTGGGCTCCGCCGGCGAGGGCGGTCGTCGCGGTCCGGACCAGGTAGTCGGCCTGAGCGGACACCGTGCGGCCGCCCGTCTTCGACGAGCTTCCGAGTTCAGTGATCCAGATGGGTCGCTTCCCGCCGCCGTAGGTCGACATGCTCTTGTCTGCTTCGTCGATGATGCCGGCGAGCGATTCGGGCTTGCTGGAGACCTCGTACGGGTGGAAGCTCACGGCGTCGGAGTACTTCAGTCCGCCGGCACGCCACAGCCCGTCGAACCAATCCGACTCGTACCGCGCCGTCGCCCCCGAGATGATCGGGAGCTTCGGGTCGACCTTGCGGACCTGGTCATGCACGGACTTCAGCAGCGGCACGTAGCAGCGCGGCGAGGTGCCGCAGGAGGACTTGTTGAAGCGGGCGTGATTGAACTCGTTGTAGACCTCGAGCCCGACCAGGTCGAAGCGGTCGGCGATCGCAGCCGCGTACTTGCCGTAGGCGGCGATGGCGTTGCCCGACACCGGAACCTGCCCGTTGCCGTAGAGCCAGTTGCCGTAGTTGACGATGCCGAGCACCTTGATGTCGTGCGCGTGGAGGCGGGCGAAGCCGTCGACGTAGTGGTCCGCGAAGTCGTATCTCCCCTTCGTTGTCTCGTTGTCGCGCCAGAGGACGTCGTTGCGCGCCATCCCGATCCCGAGGGATGCCGCGAGGTCGGCGGCGCCGGCGTAGATCCCGTTCTCGACGTGCAGGCCCACCCCGAACCGGTCGTCCTTCGCGATCTCGACCCCGTCGAAATCGACGACGCCGAGAAGCGTCGACACCGACGTGCCGCCCGCTTCGACCGAGACGTCGTAGTACCCCTGAGGCAGGCCGGTCAGGTCGACACTGCTGATGGGGCTCGAGAGATCGGCCTTACCGGACGCGGCGACCTTGCCGGCGGCATCCAGAGCCTTCCAGGAAGCGGCGCCCTCGGGCAGCCGGACGGCCAGCACGGGTCGGCTCGCCGGCAGGATGAGGGAGCGGTTGAGGATGCGGTCGTCTGTCTTGACGTCCTCGAACGAGCCGTTGGCGACGGCGTTCGATCCGCCGGTCACCGCAGTGAGCGAGACGGCGTCGAGCCCGAGGCCGCGCACCGGGCCGGTGACGACGAGGCCCACCGCCACGGTGTCGGCGCCTGCGGGAACGCGGACGTCCGCGGTCACCTCGGACCATGCGGCACTGATGTCGGGGAGGGGGATCTCGGTGTCGCCGACGACGATCTTCGCGTCGACCGGCTCGGGGAACGCCGTGGCAGAGCGGACCTGCGCCGTGAAGGTGTACTGCGCACCCGCATCGACCTTCGCGACGGACTGGAGGACCGTCGTCTGCTTGTCGACCACGGGAGCGTCGACGTACGCGGCGACGGACCCGGCCGCGGCATCGCCGACCTGCGGCAGCACCCGGGCGACCGTGGTCGTCCCTGCCTGATCCCACCCGACCAGATCACCGTACGACGGCGCGGACTGCGGCTCCGGTGCCGGCTGCGGCTCGGGAGTCGGTGTCGGGGTGGGCGTCTGCTGCGCCTCGGCCGTCGGCCGCGTCGTGGGCGCCACGCCGTTCGAGGCGAAGGAGTTGGAGACGATGATCGCCGTCGTGAGCCCACCGGCGAGCACGACAGCACCGCCCGCGAAAAGTTGCCACTTCTTGATCCGCACCTGTCGCAGCCTCTCGATACGTCTACAGTCGGCCCCCATCCTCACAGATGTCCCTGGCCTCACCGAATCGGCGGATCGCTGCGCTCGGCCCGGCGGAGGGGGCGCGGCATCCGTCGACTAGGCTCGGGGCGTTCGCCGACCGAGATGAGGGACCGTGCCGCGCGTCGTGTATTGGAACCCTCGCCGGAAGCTCGGATCCGGTCGGGTGACGGCACGGATCCACGTGGGTCCGCGTGTCAACAATTTCGGCGACCTGCTCGGCCCGGAGATCGTGGCCCGCATCGCACGATCGCGAGGACTCGAGGAGCGGCCGGAGCTGCGCCGCATCCTCACCGTGGGCTCGATCCTGCACCTCGCCCGCCCCGGCGACGTCGTCTGGGGAAGCGGGGCGAACGTCAAGGAGCCCGCCCCGATCCCGAGGGACCTCGACGTCCGCGCGGTGCGCGGCCCGCTGACCGCGGCCCGCCTGCGTGAGGGAGGGAACCGCTCGAGCGAGGTGTTCGGTGACCCGGCTCTCCTCCTCCCCCACCTGTGGACGGACGACGAGCTCGGCATCGTGCGCGGCTCCGGCGGCACCGTCCTCGTCCCCAATCTGCACGACCGGCACCGCTTCCCCCCGACGGCGTTGTCGCCGAGGGGACCGGCGCTCGAGAAGGTCCGGCAGATCGCATCGGCGGATTCGGTGATCGCGAGCTCGCTTCACGGGATCGTCGTCGCGGAGGCGTTCGGCGTCCCCGCCGTCCTCGTCGCCGCGAGCACCGAGCCGGCTTTCAAGTACGAGGACTACTACGCGGGGACGGGCCGAGCGCTTCCCGTCGCGGCATCCGACTGGCGCGCCGCTCTCGACACACCTCCTGCCCCTCCACTCCGCGGGTGGGATGCCGCGGCGTTGCTCGAGGCGTTCCCTGATGACCTCTGGAGCACATCGGCGGCACAGACGCCGTGAATCAGCCCATGCGCATCCTCTTCGTCAGCCACACCGACAGCCACGGGATCTTCCGCGTCGGCAGCCACCACCTCTCCGCGGAACTCGCCCGCCTCGGCCACGACGTCGTCCACCTCTCGACGCCGATCTCGATGGTCCATCGCGTGCTCGGTCGCGTCCCTCGCAGTCGCGCGCGCGCAACGCCCTCGGATGAGGTGGATGCCTCGGGGGTGCGACACATCGTGCCGCGTACCGCGCTCCCCGCGGGCATCGGCACCTTTTCCGTCGCCACCGAACTACGACGGCGCCGGCTCGACCGGTTCGACCTCGTCCTCGTGGACCAACCGCTGATGTGGCACCAGTCCGTGCGAGAGCTCGCCGACATCGTCGTCTACCGCCCGACCGACGAGTACCCGCGCGGGATGAAGGCCGGTCTGCAGCGTGACGCCCTCCACCACGTGGACGGTGTCATCGCGACGTCGGTCGAGGTGCTGCGGGGCCTCGGCGACGTGCGCGTGCCCGCGATCGTCGTGCCCAACGGTGTCGACACGGCGCGGTTCACCGAGACGAACGGCATCCGCGCCGAGACGTGCGTCTACGCCGGCGCCCTCGACCGGCGATTCGACTGGGGGCAGGTGGCACGCTGGGCCGGTGCGCACCGTGACGTGCGGTTCGAGCTGATCGGGCCGCTCACCGGCGAGCCCCCGACGCTCCCCGACAACGTCGCCGTCCTCGGCGCTCTCCCCTACGACGAGCTCCCCGCGCGCTTCGCGGCGGCCCGCGTGGGCCTGTTGCCCCTGTCGGATGACCCCGGCAACGCCGGTCGCAGCCCCATGAAGCTGTACGAGTACCTCGCGAGCGGGCTGAACGTGGTCTCGCGTCGCACTCCGGTCATCGCCTCCGATCCCTCGAACGGGGTCTACACCTACGCCGACGAGGCGGAGGCCCAGAGCGCACTGCAGGCGGCTCTGGAGAGGCGCGAGCCGAACGGATCCGGCGCGCAACTCGCCCAATCCCATTCGTGGACGGCGAAGGTGGCCGCCATCCTCACATTCGTCGGCGGCCTGTGATCAGGCCCGGCGCCTGAGCGATGCGGCAGCGCGGTCGTATGCATCGGCCAGCAGCGAGCCGAGGCGCGGCCAGTCGCGTTCCGACATGTCGGGGCCGGCGGCGTCCCTCGGTCGATCGCGGAGGTCCTCGACTGCGCGCTGGAGGGTCTCGGCGGTGAGCGGTCCCCGGTAGAGGCCGACCCACTCGTCACCGAACTCCTCCTCCAGGAGCCGGGTCGAAGGGGACTCGGGGAGGATGACAGGGCGATGCAGCGACAGGGCGAGCAGCGCCGAGCCGGAGTTCTCGATCGCGCGGTACGGCAGGACGACGATCTCCGCGGCACCGACGGCATCCGCCAGTTCGGTCTCGTCGACGAACCGCAGGTCGATATCCATCCGCTCATCGCGGCGCGAAGCCGCGCGCACCCGCTCGGTCAGCGGCCCGTCGTGACTCTCCCCGACGATGTGCAGGCGGTAATCGAGCTCGTGGGGCACGGCGGCGAAGGCGCTGATCAGTTCATCGACGCCCTTGTAGGGCTTCAGCATCCCGAAGTGGACGAGATTCCCTCGCCGCGGCTCCGGCGTCGGAGAGGCGAACCGATCCCGATAGTGCCCGTGCGGGATGACCACCGTCCTGCGGGGGTCCGGCGTCGGCGTCACGTCGTTGAGCGTCACCCACAGCGTCGTCCGAGCCTCGAGCAGGCCGAGGATCCATCGCTCACCGCGGTCCCCCTCTTCGTGCGGCCGCGCGTTGTGCACCGTCCGCACGACGGCGATCCGACGCATCCGGAGGCGCAGGATGAACAGCAGGAACAGGGCGCGCTTGAGGAGACGCACAGCCGTTCGCGGATGCCGGAGGGAGTTCTCGGGCCAGTGCATGTGGACCACGTCAGCGTCCGAGGTGAGCACGTCCGCCCATCCGAAGTACCGCGTCTCGATCCGTTCGTCCGGCAACGAGGAGACGAGCAGCGACGTGTAGGGGTTCTCGACGGGGCGAGCGGACCGGTTCGGGTCGGCGAGCAGCTGCGTGACGCGAAGACGACCCGGACGGTCAGCCATCGCCCGGGAGCTCTTGATCCGCGAGCTCGCGCTCGAGGGCGTCAGCGACCGCTTCGGCCTGCCGGCTCAGTCCGAACTCGAGCGCCGCCGAGATCTCGTCCAGCTTGGTGTCGGCGATCCTCTCACCGACGAGGCGGAGCGACCACGGCACGCGGCCGAGGTCGAGGGGAACCTTGTGGAGCTCCCAGTCCCCCTCTGCACCCGAGCCCAGCAGGTGGTCACGGAGCTCCATGTCCATACGCTTGATCCGCCGGCTCTCTTCCTCACAGGCGAGGGCACTCGGGATGCCGTAGCTCTGGCAGACGACGAGGACGCCGAGGCTCGTCGTCACGACGCCGCGATAGGTCGCGAGTCGGTCGACGAGGCCGACGACCTGTTCCGGAGCGGAACCGCTGATGGAGATCTCATCCATGTTCTCGGCGAGCACGTAGGGGACGCCGGCATCCGAGTGGTTGCGCACGAAGGCCAGCCGCCCGTTGTTGCCCCCGAGCGTGAGCGGGTGCACGCGCCGGAGGAGAAGGCGGGGGTCGCCGAAGCTGTCGGTGACGCTGCCGCCGTTGCGGCGGACGACGCGATGAGTGAGCGGTCCGCGGAGGGAGATGAACTCGGCCGTCGGCTCGACGGTGGCCTCGAGTTTGGACACACCGGTTCCGACGAGAATCGAGCGGGACTGCGCATGGGACGCGAGCGACCCGCCCATCATGAGATGGGGCGGGACCTCCTGCGCGCCCGTCGCGGCAGCGAATCGCACCGCCCGCCCTGTCGATGCTCCCAGGAGATAGGGGTTCAACCACTCGTCGAACGAACCCGGGAACGGCTTGGACCACCAGAACAGTGGAACCGGATCGTCGGCTACCGCCTCGGCGGAGGACGCGGTCGCATAGGCCAGGAAGGCCTCGGCGCCTCGCATCGCGTTACGTTCCGGCCCGGTCACATCGCCGTTCGACCAGAGCTGCGACGCGGCCCGGTGGAAGCGGGCGCTCTCGCCCCGCTGCGCCTCGAGGAGGATCCGGCCGACCAGAGCCGATCGACGCCGGCTCTCCGCTTTCTCGTCCTTGACGGGAGCGGCGACGGCATCCGGGTCGGCGTCGGTATCGCTGTCGAAATCGCCGTCGGCCGCCGGATCCGGGGCGCCCCCGTTTCGGGCGAGATACCGCTCGACGTCCCGCTGGTGGCGCAGCGAGTCACGCGCGAAGCGCATGAAGGTGGGAGACAGCGCCGCGATGCGACCGAAGTAGATGCGCAGGGCCATGGCGAGCACGATCGCCGTGGCGACGTCGAGCCCGCCGGAGAAGATCCGCAGCACGACGAGCGCGAGGGCGATCCCACTTCCGGCGGATGCCGCGATCGCGGCGAACTCGCCGGAGTAGATGCGCTCCCGGATGGGCGCCTCGACGCGCTTCACCGGCGCATCCATCAACTCGAGCTGAACCCGCAGCTGACGCCGGTACAGCAGCGACAGGGGGATGATCACGACGACCGTCAGGACGGCGCTCACGCCTCCGATGACGAGATCGAAGTAGAAGAGCACGCCCAGCACCGCGACGATCTGCATGAGGTCGGCGATGATCGACGAGACTCCGAAGGCCCTCGCCCACTGCCAGTTCGCGGCGCCTGCTCCGGTTCGGTCCTGCAGGTCGGCGAAGGCGGCGCGGAAGATGCGCACACGCCAGAACTTCGTGCCGTGCTGGAGTCCTCGTGTCACCGCGAACCCCGCGAGGAAGAGCGACAGGAGGAGCACCACCGTGCCGAGCTTCCCGGCGAGGGACTGCGAGGCCTCGACCAGCAGGTTCGAGAACACCTGCAGGACGAGGAGCTCCCCGACCGGCAGGATCGCCATCAGGACGAGGAGCGCGATGATCATGCGCCGCTCCCGCCAGCGCGGGAACTGCTGGGCGAACGCCGCGAAGATGTCCCGGAACATTCAGGCGACGATATCTCGCCAGTCGGCGACCGCGTTCTTGATGGCTGCTTCGACCTCGTCGAGTTTCTCCTCGGCGACGTACTCGGTGTCGAGCATCGATCGAAGGTCGACGTTGCGCAGGTCGAGGATCAGCTGCTGGGGCTCCCAGAGCCGCTCGAGACCCGCGCCGAGCGAGTAGTCGCGGTACTTCATCCCGTCGCCGGCGACGGTGCTCGCCGCACCTTCGAACCCGATCAGCGCCACCGGGATGCCGTAGCTGTGGCACGCGATCGCGACGTGCATCGCGCTCGTGACGATGCCGTCGTACTGGTGCAGCTTCTCGATGAACGTCCGCAGACTCTCGGGGCTGGACTGGAGCACGCTGATCTCATCGAGGCCGGCGGGCCGGCGCACCGGGAGCGTCGCGTGGGTGAAGTGACGGACGAGTGCCAGCCGGCCGTTCGTCTCGGGGCGCTCCATGGGCAGGACGCGACGCAGGAGCACTCCGGGATCGCCGAAGGTGGTGACGGCGGGGCCGCCGCGGGCGGTGAGGATGTCGGCGGTCAGCGGACCACGGAGCGAGTGGTACCGCGCCCCGGGGTGGAGCTCCGCATCGCCCGCAGACGCACCGGAACCCACCACGACGGAGTGTTCGTTCGCAAACTTCGCGATCGAACCGAGGCCGACGAGATGCGGTTTGCGCGCGTTGCCCGTCGCCGGCACGAACTCCACCGGAGTGTTCGCGACGCTCGCCACGATGAGCGGGCTCAACCAGTCCCCGAAGTTGCCGGGGAAGGGACGGGGCCACCAGACGAGGGGCACCGCCGCGGTCGTGTCGGCCGAGTCAGCGGCCGGGGACCCGAAGGTGGCGTACGACGCGAACGCCTTCGCCGCATCGACGGTGGCGGCTTCCGCAGCGGAGAGGATGCCACCGGCGTGCAGCCGACGTTCGATCGCGTCCAAACGCTCGAGGTCGCCCCGCTGACCGACGGCCACGGCCTGCGCAAGAAGGCGGGAACGGTGGTTGTCGGCCTTGGGAGGCGTGATCGGACGGATGCGGTGGATGAGCGGATGCTGCTTGACCCAGTCGCGCACGAGAGGCGCACGCTGCGGCGCGACCCGCGTCACGACGGCGTCGACCTGTTTGAGCGCCCGGTAGGCGGCGACCTTGACGCGCACCTTCCAGGCGATCGCGCCGGCCTCGCGGGACGTCGGAGCCGCCTTGGCTCCGGGAGCGGTGTGCTGCACGACCAGGTTCCGGAACTGCGGAACGTTGCCGCTCGACCCGAACGCGTAGAAGGCGGTGACGTCGCCGTTACCGCGTCCCAGGACGCCGCCGGCGGGGATCACCTGGAAGCTGAGCGAGTCCGCATTCGCGCGCCAGGACTCCTCGAAGAAGTAGTCATCCGTGGCCTTGAGCGTCGACAGGCGCTCGAAGTCGGCGGCATCCGAGACGAACTTCCGGGCCGCCGGGGTCGTGTTCACGCCGATGAAGCTCGGCGCCCAGAAACGAGTGGCGGCTTTGTAGCCGATCTCCATCGGGCGGGAGAAACCGTGCTGGAAGCCGATGATGTCGGCCGTGAAGTTGCGGACGTACGCGGGAAGGTCGAGGATCTCGCAGTCGACATCCGTCCAGAACACGCGCGCGTCCGGGTTCTCACGGCACACGGTGTCGAGGAAGGCGACCTTCTGGCGGCAGATGTCAGCCCAGTCTTGACCAGGCTCCTTGTGCACCTCACGCAAGACGTGCGCGATGCCCAGATCGTCGAGGTTCTCCTCGAGCTTCTTGGCCCATCCGCGGTAGTACTCGTCATCGGTGAAGAACGAACAGACGATGACATCAGGGGGAAGAGACAAAGCGAGACCTGTCTGACGCGCGCGCGCCGGTATGCGGTGTGAGGCACGAGAATCCTACCCGGCGACATCCGACCGCATGCCCTGCGCCACCGGGAAGCGCAAGTGCCTGCGGTCGTTCCGACCCGTGCCGTAACATCCCGACCATGAGCGAGCCAACCGGTCCGCGGGTCGGGATCATCAGCTACTGCGACCGCTTGCGGACGAACGCGCACGTCAATCACGAGCTCTACGCGCGCGCCCACGGGTACACCTACATCTTCGACATCGCCCCAGTGGCCGAACCCGCTCAGCACAAGAACTTCTTCTTGAAGCTCGCCAAGATCAAGAAGTTCCTGCCGCTGTTCGACTGGCTCTTCTGGATCGACGACGACGCGTTCTTCACCGGCCGCAAGACGACCCTGACGAGCTTCATCGAGGCGCATCCGGATGCGACGATCATCTTCTGCGCGAGCCCGAAGGACACCGGCCTCTGGACCTGGATGAGTTCGGGCACGATGCTGATCCGCAACACCGAGCTGGGCCGGAAGCTCATCGACGCCACCATCGCGACCGATCTGGCCAAGGCACGCGAGTGGTGGGACGACTCGGTCTACGGGTACTGGACGGGTGGAGATCAGGATGCGCTCGTCTATCAGATGATGACGAACCCGGATTTCGCGGTCGACGGCTTCTACGCCCAACTCGACTACACCGCGTTCAACTGCCGGCCGCGCCACTTCGTCGCGGGCGGCTTCGAGCACTTCGTCCTGCACTTCACCGGCAAGGACAAAGGCCGCCAGTCACTCGACTTCGCCGAGAAGTGGGGAATGAGCGAGGCGCTCACCTACAAGAAAGAGCTGGCGAATCTGCGGGGCCTCTACCCCGCGGACATCCCGCCGCGCGAGTGAGGCGCCCCGAGGGACGCCCCACCCGCGGCGCAGTCACGCGCGTCGCGTGAGCGACGACACCCGCACCGCCTTGATGACGCCGTAGCGCGGCTTCTTGCCGAGCGGCGCTGCGGGGATCATCTTCCGGAGCAGCCCGGTCGGGTCGCGGCGGGCCAGCTTGTCGACGAGGGTGATGTTCGTCGTCGCCGGCGAGGGGGTCACACCGAAGTCCAGCTGCAGGAGGGGGTTCGTCGAGCGAGCGGTCACCTGGAAGGTGACCTCGACGGGGTCGCGTCCTCCCGGGCGCCACCGCACGACCTGCGCGGGGCCGTCGTTCGCCTGGACGCGCAGGCTCTGCGAGTTGGCGAACAGCGTGGGGTCGCCGGGGGCGAAGGTGATCGTGACGTCGAACACGTCGCCCGGAGCTCCCTCGAGCTCGCCGCTGAGTGCGGCGCGGGGCTCCGTCATCCAGACGCCCTGCTGATCGCGGATGCCGAAACCCGCCAGCTGGAAGTTGCGGGCGAAGTGGTGGAGTCCCCACTGCGTGAACGGGAACCGCTGGCCAGGACGGATCATGTCCGAGGTCAGGCGGTCGACCGCGTCGTGGGGGAACGTCGCGAGGTACGCCTCGATGTCGAACGTCGGAAGCGGCATGGGGTCTGCCCGCATCGCGTCGTCGATCGACTCGAACCGCTTCACGTCCGTACGACCCGTGCCGTAGTAGTAGTCGTAGTACTTGAGCTCGTCCTCGCCGCCAACCGGGGCCAACCAGTAGGCGGGGATCCCCATCGCCTCGGCGAAGATGATGCCGTGCAGCGAACTCGCGATCACGCGGTCCGCACCCTTCATCGCTCGCATCATGCCGAGCGGAGTCGTGTCGACCGAGATGAAGGCATCGAGGTGCTCGTAGTGCTTCCGGCGCAGGACCAGGTCATCGCGGTAGTGCGGCACGATCCGGAGCCCCGGACGGTCGGGCGTCTGAGCGAGTTCCGAGGCGAAGAGGGTCGGGAAGAGCACGCCCGGGTCGAAGGTGTGCGTGACGCGCTCCGTCGACACGCCCGCCTCGGCCAGATACTCCAGTGAGTACGGTCCACGCACCGCGCGCACGTCCAGGTCGATCCCGACCGGCAGCGGATCGGAGCCACCCTTCACGCCCGACCCCCAGACGACATCGCCGTCCGTCGCGCGCTGCAGGACGGAGCCGATCGCGAGCAGCCGAGGTGCCCCGGGAGCGGGCTCGCGCAGCTCGACGCCCGAAACCCGCTTCGCCGCCCAGCGCGAGGCGAGGTCGCCGAAGTTGCCCGTCTTGAAACGACGGCCGGCGGGGAACGGGTCGAAGAGCTTGTTCTTCGCGTCGTACCAGAACACCGGCAGGCTCGGTGACGAGCCGGAACTGACGTCCTCGGTAGGAAGCGAGGTCAGGCGGGCACGGGCATCCGCGGTGGTGAAGATGCTGCGCACCTGCGTACCGAGGGCGGACGTGATCGCGTCCCCGGGGACGATGGCGACAGCGCACTCCTCGTCGTTGAGACCGTAGGCGACCACCCAGTCGTCGCCGCGCTGGACCATGCCGCGCGGATAGACGACCTCGTGCACGTCGGGGTTGAGCTTCTCGTGCTTGAAGTTGGCGCCGCGGGGGTTCGGGAGGTCGAAGGGCACCTCGTCGATCCGGGTGATCCGGAAGGGGGCCGTCGCCTCGAACTCGAGCAGCACGCCCCGGTAGACACGGCCGTCGGCCGTCTTGAAGCTCGTGTGCGCGAGGGTGAGGAAGCTGTCGCCGCGGCGGACGGGCTGTGCCCCGCCACGGATGATGCCGAAGATGCGCTCGTAGTCCGTCGTGAAGTTGCTGCGGTGGGCCGTCGTCGCGACGATGCGGGTGTCGGAGCTGTCCAGGTCGACGCGGAGAACGCGGTGCGGCCGGTAGGAGTAGCTCGCGTAGACCTCGCCGTCCGCCTCGAAGAGGGTCCAGTTCTTCTCGATCGGGCGTCGGTCGAGGGTCGTCAGCTCCCGGGCGGGCGACGCCGGGTGCTGACCGTCGGACGTCATCTCGAGAAGGAACTGGTGGTTGCTCGGACGAGCACCCCCGTCGTTCCAGAGGAGGTAGAGGCGGCCGCGCAGCCACAGGTACACGGGGTCCGCGTGCCACGTCTTCGCGCGCTCGGGAAGCCCCTCGTCAGCGAATGCGATCTCGTCCGACAGAGGACGGACGCTGCCCGGCACCAACGCCAGATCGGCGTCGAGGCGGGCGGTGGCGATGCGCCGATGGTCGGAGTCGACCTGGACGACGCGATAGGCGATGACGTAGCCGCCATCGACCTCTGCGATCGTCGGGTTGAACGCTCGAGCCTCGCCCCCGTCGCGCCACTCCTCAGGAGTCAATTCGGACGCGTCGTACTCAATCAATCGCATAGATCCCCACTTTATCCATATCGCATCCTCGCCCCCGGGTGGCGACGAGCCGAACACGTCGTTCGGCGCATGTCTGCGGCAGGCTCGCGCCCACTCGCCCTTGGCGGGGCATCGCCCCCGCCGACGCGCGCACCCCTCATCGATCGGGAGGACGTCCACACGCCACGGCGCCGCCGACATCCCCGAATCAGATCGTGTCCGACCGAGCACGTTCGCTGCGGTGGCCGGGCTGCGTTACGGCGGCCGGAGCCACACGCCACCGGTGCCGCCCAGTCACTCTATACGTTCGCCCCGGAGCGCGAATTCACCCGGCACCCGCTCACCCGCCCGCACGCGCGAGCGTCGCGGAGACGATCCCCGCCGTGCGATCCCAGTCGTACGTGCCGCGCGGCGGGTCGACGGCGCGAGGGGATGCGGCGGCATCCGTCATCGCGGCGGCCCACTCGTGCGCATCGTGCGCGTCGGTCATCGCCGGGCCGCGCCCGTCCACGATCTCGGCGACGGCGCGGCATCCGGCCCAATGGATGACCGGCGTCCCGCTCGCCACGGATTCGAGGGCGGGCAGTCCGAACCCCTCGAGCAACGACGGCATGACGGTCGCGGCGGCGCCCCGGTAGAGCTCGGCGAGCCGCGCGTCGTCGACACCGCTCACCACGTCGACCCGGGCCTCGACTCCATGTCGCTCGGCGGCCTGCCGCACCTGGTCCGACTCGCCGGCCGGCACGACCGCGCGAAGACGGATGCCGCTGGTCACCGCGAGGGCGCGCAGCACGACGTCGAGGTTCTTGTGCGCCCGGACGTTCCCGACGAACAGGACGTACGGGTCGGATGCGACCTCGCGCGGGCCGTCGGGGGTGAAGGCGGCGGAGCACCCGTTGCCGGCGTTGACGACGTCGACGGCGTCGTCGCGCAGCCACCGCCGGATCGCCTCGGCCGAGGTCTCGGACACCGTGAGGACGATGCCGGCTCGCCGGACCACACGCCGCACGGGGCCGCCGTAGTAGGCGAGGAACTTCGCGCGGCCGGGCCAGGGGCTCTCGAGCTGGATGAGATCGTGGATCGTCAGGACCTGCCGCGTCGCGCGGACCAGCGCCCCGTACCCGGGCGAATAGACCACGGATCCCGCGGCGAGATCCGGCAGGGCACGGAACGCGTCGAACGGGCTGTAGGGCGTGCCGTCCAGTCCCAGGCCGCGCCAGTCGCGATCGAGACGACCGAGCACCTCGCGGGCGTAGCGCCCGATCCCGTGCGCACCGCGGTACCGGTCGTCGACGAGGAGCCCGCTCACGCCGTCTCCTCCGCGACCCAGTCGGCGATGCGCGCCTCGAACACGGGACGATCGAACTCGTATGCGCGCCTCACACACGCCTCGCGGCTCGACGCCACTGCGCGCTCGACCGCGGCGCGCAGGTCCTCGCCCGCCCACTCGTGGACGAGCGCGCCGGTGACCCCGTCGATGACGCTCTCGGCGACTCCCCCGACGGCGTTCCCCACGACGGGCGTGCCCGCCGCCATCGCCTCGACCGGCATGATGCCGAAATCCTCGACGGCGGGGAAGACGAGCGCGAGCGCGCCCCGGTACAGCGCGGCCAGCAGGATGGACGACGGGTCTCGAACGATCGTGACGGGATGCCCGCGCTCCGCCGCGTACGCGCGCAGCCTCTCCTCGTCCGCTCCCCCACCCGCCAGCACCACGGGGAGGCCCGACGCGACCCCGGCGTCGATGACGAGCTCGAGGCGTTTGTACGGGACGAACCTCGAGACCCCGAGCAGATAGTCGCGCGGAAGGCCGGCGACGGCGGCATCCGTCTCGTCCGTCGGTTGCGCGTCGGCGAACCGTGCCACGTCTATCGGCGGGTGGATGACGGTGGCGTCGCGACCCCAGGCACGCGCGACCCTGTCGGCGATGAAGGCACTGTTGGCGGCGATGGCGACGGGCTCGGCTGCGCGGCGCCGGTCGAGCGGCTTCAGCAGGGCGGATGCGGCGCGAGCGGCGACGCCGCCGCCACGGCCGTCGAGCTCGGGCGTCCAGATGTACCGCGCCGGGGTGTGGGTGTAGACGAGCTTCGGCGCCTCGCGCGCGGCCCCGCGGAATCGCGCGTGATGAGCGAAGAGGTGACTGCTGCAGAGAACCCAGTCGGCCTCCCGCTCCGGCAGCGCCCGCCAAGCCAGCGGCATGAGCGGCAGGGCGGCCGCCTTGTGCCCGCGGAGGGGGGTCCGGGCCAGAACGGTCTCGTGGACGCCCGAGAAGCGTCCCTCGCTCTCGTTCCAGAGGCACCACCGCTCGGCGTCGGGGAACACCCCGCCGAGCACGTCGAACACGTTCTCGGAGCCCCCGTGCCGAGACAGCCACTCGTGGACGAGGATGCCGCTCACGACGCGTCCCGCTTCACCTGCGTCATCCGATCCTCACCATCCGACGTTCATTCTGTCAGACGGCGGACCGCCGGTCGGGGACGCGGAAGGGGACGGATGCGAGCTGCATCCGTCCCCTTCGCGCGATCGTCACTCGTTGCCGATGCGCCGATCCACGTTGTCGCGGACCTCGTCGACCTTGGCGTCGACGGAGTCGGGAGCCACCTTCTTCACGAACTCGGCCGCCGCGTCGAGCACCTTGTCGCTCACGTCCTCGGCCTGGTCGGACTTCAGGTTCTTCTCGATCTCGTCCTTGTGCTGCTCGAGGAACTGCTTCCCCTTGCCCACGATGTCGTCGATTCCCATGCTCTTCCTCATCTCCGTCGATGCCCGCGCAGGTGCCGCGGCGCCGTCAGTCTAATCGGGGGCCATGAGCGCGGCACCCCTTGCGGGAACGACGAAGGGGCCGGGCCCGAAGGCCCGACCCCTGTCGGTGAGTCCGAAGGACTTACTTGATGATCTTGGTCACCGTGCCGGCGCCGACGGTGCGGCCACCCTCACGGATCGCGAAGCCGAGGCCGTCTTCCATGGCGATGGGCTGGATGAGCTCCACCGTCATGTCCGTGGTGTCACCGGGCATGACCATCTCGGTGCCCTCGGGCAGCGAGATGACGCCGGTGACGTCCGTGGTGCGGAAGTAGAACTGCGGGCGGTAGTTCGTG
>ENA-UOXB01000775-UOXB01000775.1-bioreactor-metagenome-genome-assembly--contig:-NODE-775-length-17633-cov-25.031744_pt1 | contig 17633 bp, 14 predicted proteins | sample MGYA00238158_ERZ761615 | MGnify/ENA primary metagenome ERZ761615 (study PRJEB28904, sample SAMN06267902) | bioreactor metagenome | isolation source: Joint BioEnergy Institute, California, USA... | reverse complement strand
GTTGCTTGCAGATGGTCGGCAGGCCGACCAGGCCCATGTAGAACACCAGTGTCTGACTCGAGGCGACCAGTTCCGACCAGGGCAGATCGGCGCTGCCGTCCTTCAGGTGGCCGGTGACGAAGCGCACCGACTGCGCATGGTCGCGGTGCGTCAGCGGAATCCCGGCATAGGCCGAACAGCCACTGGCCGCGGTGATGCCCGGCACCACCTGGAAGGGAATACCGTGGGCCGCCAGCTGCTCGATCTCTTCGCCGCCACGGCCGAAGATGAACGGATCGCCACCCTTGAGGCGCAGCACCCGCTTGCCGGACTTGGCCAGGTCGATCAGCCGCTGGTTGATCTGCTCCTGGGGCACGGCATGGTCGGCGCGGCGCTTGCCGACGTAGATGCGCTCGGCATCGCGACGGCACAGCTCGACGATGGCCGGCGCCACCAGGCGGTCGTAGAGCACCACGTCGGCCTGCTGCATCAGGCGCAGGGCGCGAAAGGTCAGCAGGTCGGGGTCGCCTGGGCCGGCGCCGACCAGGTACACCTCGCCGAGGGCCTGGGGCGCGGCGCCGTTGATCTTCTCCTCCAGCAGCCGACGGGCTTCACCGAGCTTGCCGGCGAAGGCGCTTTCGGCGATTTGCCCCTGGAACACGTCTTCCCAGAACACCCGGCGCTGCTGCACGTCCGGAAACAGGTTCTTGACCTGGGCGCGGAAAATCTTCGCCAGCCCGGCCAACTGGCCATAGGTGGCGGGAATCCAGGTTTCGATCTTGGCGCGAATCAGCCGGGCCAGCACCGGTGCATCGCCACCGCTGCTGACCGCGACGATCAGCGGCGAACGGTCGACGATGGCCGGGAAGATCACGCTGCACAGCGCCGGCGCATCGACCACGTTGACGGGTATGCCGATGGCCTGGGCCTGCTCGGAAATCTGCGCATTGAGCGGCACGTCATCGGTGGCGGCGATGACCAGCGACACCCCGTTGAGGTCTTCGGCCTGATAGCCGCGCAGTACCAGCTCCCCTGCTCCGTGCTCGACCAGTTGGCACAGCTCGCGGCCCACGTCTGGCGATACCACGCGCAAGGTGGCGCCGGCATCGGCGAGCAGCCGCGCCTTGCGCAAGGCGATTTCGCCACCGCCCACCACCAGAACACGGCGGTTCTGCAATTTATGGAACAGGGGAAGGAAGTCCATAGCGATGCCCGTCTCAGTCACCCGATCGGCGACGTATGAAATAGAGAGGCCCCTGATGCGGGGCCTGATTCAGCACTGGAGCTGCAGCACGCGCGGTGCAGCGGCTCAGATCACCTCGATGCCACCCATGTACGGCTTGAGCACCTCAGGCACGCGGATGCTGCCGTCGGCCTGCTGGTAGTTCTCCAGCACGGCCACCAGGGTGCGGCCCACCGCCAGGCCGGAGCCGTTGAGGGTGTGCAGCAGCTCGGGCTTGCCGGTTTCCGGGTTGCGGTAACGGGCCTGCATGCGGCGCGCCTGGAAGTCGCCACAGTTGGAGCACGAGGAGATCTCGCGGTACTTGTCCTGGCTCGGCACCCAGACTTCCAGATCGTAGGTCTTGGTGGCGCTGAAGCCCATGTCGCCGGTGCACAGGGCCAGCACGCGGTACGGCAGTTCGAGCAGTTGCAGCACCTTCTCGGCGTGGCCGGTCAGCTCTTCCAGCGCCTCGAAGGATTTGCCCGGCTCGACCACGTGCACCATCTCGACCTTGTCGAACTGGTGCTGGCGGATCATGCCGCGGGTATCACGGCCCGAGGCACCGGCCTCGCTGCGGAAGCACGGCGTGTGGGCGACGAACTTCAACGGCAGTTGCTTGGCATCGATGATTTCACCGGCAACGATGTTGGTCAGCGACACTTCGGCGGTCGGGATCAGGTAGAAGTCGGCCTCGCCTTCGCGGCTGATCTTGAACAGGTCTTCCTCGAACTTGGGCAACTGGCCGGTGCCCTGCAGCGCCGGCGCCTGTACCAGGTAGGGCGTGTAGGCTTCTTCGTAACCGTGCTCGGCGGTGTGCAGGTTGATCATGAACTGCGCCAGGGCGCGGTGCAGGCGAGCGATCGGCCCACGCAACAGGGCAAAGCGCGCACCGGACAGCTTGGCGGCGGTTTCGAAATCCAGCCAGCCATGCTGTTCGCCGAGGCTGACATGATCCTGAACAGGGAAGTCAAAGGTCTTCGGGGTGCCCCAGCGGCGCACCTCGACGTTGTCGTCTTCATCGGCGCCCACCGGCACGGATTCATCCGGCAGGTTGGGGATGCTCAGCAGCAGGTTGTCGAGCTCGACCTGGATGGCGTCCAGTTCGCGCTTGCCCTCTTCCAGCTCGCTGCCCATACGGTCGACGTCGGCCAGCAGCGGCGCAATGTCTTCACCGCGCTGCTTGGCCTGGCCGATGGACTTGGATCGACTGTTGCGCTCGGCCTGCAGTTGCTCGGTGCGGGTCTGGACGGACTTGCGCTGGGCCTCGAGGGCTTCGACGCGGGTCACGTCCAGTTCATAGCCACGGGTGGCCAGACGCTGGGCAATATCGTGCAGTTGGCTGCGCACCAGTTTGGAGTCGAGCATTTCAGGTTCTCGTCGATCAGAGTTTGGTTAGCGAAAGGCCTGCCCAGGTCGCAAGCAGGCCGCCCAGTACACTTGCGGCCAGGTAGGCCAGCGCCAGTGGCGCCTGGCTGCCTTCCAGCAGGCGCAGGGTGTCCAGGGAAAACGAAGAAAATGTGGTGAAACCGCCCAGTACGCCGACGATCAGCCCCGCCCGAACGGGCAGCGGCACCTCGGGGCGCATCAGGAACAGGCCGTAGAGTACCCCGATCAGCAGGCAGCCGACGAGGTTGACGAGCAAGGTGGCGCCATAAAAATGCTGCGGCCAGTTGGCGCTGATCCAGTTGCCGGTGAAAAACCGCGCCAGGGTGCCCAGGGCGCCGCCGACGGCAACCGCCGCGATGGTGACGATCATGGTTTTCTCCGCTGCCGGGGGCTGTTGGCATCCTGGCTGGCCAGGTGGGCCAGCTTGTCGCGAATCTTCAGCTCCAGGCCGCGCGGCACCGGCTCGTAGTAGCGCCGCGGCTCGAGGTCTTCGGGAAAGTAGTCCTCGCCGGCCGCGTAGGCATCGGGCTCGTCATGGGCGTAGCGGTATTCGTCGCCGTAACCGAGCTCTTTCATCAGCTTGGTCGGTGCGTTGCGCAGGTGCAGCGGTACCTCTCGGGAGCCATTCTCCGCGACATCGCGTTTGGCGGCCTTGAAAGCGTTGTAGACGGCGTTGCTCTTTGGCGCGCAGGCCAGGTAGACGATGGCCTGGGCCACGGCCAGTTCGCCTTCCGGGCTGCCGAGGCGTTCCTGCACGTCCCAGGCATTCAGGCACAGGGTCAGGGCCCGCGGGTCGGCGTTGCCGATATCCTCGCTGGCCATGCGCACCACGCGGCGGGCGATATACAGCGGGTCGCAGCCGCCGTCGAGCATGCGCGCGAACCAGTACAGCGCACCGTCCGGGCTGGAGCCGCGTACCGACTTGTGCAGCGCGGAAATCTGGTCGTAGAAGGCCTCGCCGCCCTTGTCGAAACGCCGGCGGGTATCGCCGAGCAGGTCGAGCAGCAGCTCGGTGCTGATCTCGCCGCCGTCTTCGGCCAGATCCGCGGCGTTTTCCAGGAAGTTGAGAAAGCGCCGGCCATCACCGTCCGCCGCGCTCTTGAGAATCTCGAAGCTCTCATCCGGCACCGTCAGGCGGCGCTCGCCCAACCCCTTGGCTTCGCCCAGCGCGCGGTCGACCAGCTTGCGCAGGGCCGCGTCATCCAGGCTTTTCAGCACATAGACGCGAGCACGCGACAGCAAGGCGTTGTTGAGTTCGAACGAGGGGTTTTCGGTGGTCGCGCCGATGAAGATCAACGTGCCGTCTTCCACATAGGGAAGGAAAGCATCCTGCTGGGACTTGTTGAAGCGATGCACTTCATCGACGAACAGGATGGTTCGGCGGCCATACTGGGCCGCGTGCTGCTGGGCCATCTCGACGGCCTGGCGGATTTCCTTGACCCCGGACAACACCGCGGAAATGGTCTCGAAATGGGCATCGGTGACCTGGGCCAGCAAGCGCGCCAGGGTGGTCTTGCCGACCCCGGGCGGGCCCCAGAAGATCATCGAATGCAGGGCGCCCTGCTCCAGCGCTTCGCGCAGCGGCTTGCCACGGGCCAGCAGATGCTCCTGGCCGACGTATTCGTCCAGCGTGGTCGCCCGCAAACGGGCGGCCAGGGGCTGGGCGACGGGCGCGCTGCGAAACAGATCCACGACTGACCTACTCTTGAATGACGTCCGCACCCTCGGGGATTTCGAAGCTGAACTGCTTGTCATCCAGAGGCTGGTTCATCTTCACGTTCATGAACAGGATGTTGGTGCGCTGGCCGATGCTGTCGATCAGTTGCATGTCGTTCAGCACGCTATTGCGAAACGACAGGCGCAGGCTGTCGAACAGGGTGTCCTTGGACTTCGGCTTGAGGATGAAGTCCACCACGCTGCCGCCTTCCTTGAAGGTGATCTCGAAGTTCTCGCGAATCTGCGACACGTCACCGGACAACAGCAGCGCCGGGGTATGGGTCAGGCGCTGATCCAGCGACTGGATGGTCACCTGCTCGAGATCCGGGTCGTACAGCCAGACCTGCTTGCCGTCGGAAACCAGCAGTTGCTCCATCGGCTCGTCGGTGTGCCAGCGGAACAGGCCCGGGCGCTTGAGGGCCAGCTCGCCGGAGGTTTCCTGCAGCTGGGTGCCGCTGCCGTCGAGCGACAACTGGGAAAAGCGTGCAGAGATGGTCTGCGCCTGGTTGAGCAGCTCGGTCAGGCGCTTGACCGCCGCCTCGTCGTCAGCGTGGGCGAACAGGCTGGCCGTGGTGAGAACGGCGAGCAGCATCAGGCGAATCAGGCGCATGTGAATCCTCTTTCAGATTAATCGCGGTTCTGCCCGGGTGCGATGACCTCGCGCGAGCCGTTGGTGTTCATCGGGGTGACGACGCCGGCCATTTCCATGGCTTCGATCATCCGCGCGGCGCGGTTGTAACCGATCTTCAGCTTGCGCTGCACCGAGGAGATGGAAGCACGGCGGCTTTCCAACACGAAGTTGACCGCTTCGTCGTACAAAGGATCACTTTCGCTGTCTTCGCCGCCTTCACCGCCGCTGCCACCATCGAAGCCACCACCACCGCCCTCTTCCGAGCCGGCGAGAATGTCCTCGTTGTAATCGGGCGCGCCACGCAGCTTCCAGGCTTCGACCACGCGATGCACTTCATCGTCGGACACGAAGGCGCCATGTACGCGGATCGGCAGGCTGGTGCCCGGCGGCATGTAGAGCATGTCCCCGTGGCCCAGCAGCTGTTCGGCGCCGCCCTGGTCGATGATGGTGCGCGAGTCGATCTTGCTCGATACCTGGAAGGCCATACGGGTCGGGATGTTGGCCTTGATCAGACCGGTGATCACGTCCACCGACGGGCGCTGGGTGGCGAGAATCAGGTGAATACCGGCCGCCCGCGCCTTCTGGGCGATACGGGCGATCAGTTCTTCGACCTTCTTGCCGACGATCATCATCATGTCGGCGAATTCGTCGACCACCACCACGATGGTCGGCAGGGTTTTCAGCAGCGGTGCTTCGTCTTCCATGCTCTCGCGGCGGTACAGCGGATCGGACAACGGCTCGCCGGCCTCGATGGCATCCTTCACCTTGCGGTTGAAGCCCGCCAGGTTACGCACGCCCATCTTCGACATCAGCTTGTAGCGACGCTCCATCTCGGCGACGCTCCAGCGCAGCGCATTGGCCGCCTCCTTCATGTCGGTGACCACCGGGCAGAGCAGATGGGGAATGCCTTCGTAGATCGACAACTCGAGCATTTTCGGGTCGATCATGATCATCTTGGCGTCTTCGGGGCCCGACTTGAACAGGATCGACAGGATCATCGCATTGACGCCCACCGACTTACCGGAACCGGTGGTACCGGCGACCAGCAGGTGGGGCATCTTGGCCAGGTCGGTGATCACCGGCTTGCCGCCGATATCGTGGCCCAGGGCCAGGGTCACCGGTGACTTGGCGTCGTCGTACTCAGGAGTCGACAGCACTTCGGAGAAACGCACGATCTGGCGGTTCTCGTTGGGGATTTCGATACCCACGGTGGTCTTGCCGGGAATCACTTCCACCACACGTACGCTGGTCACCGCCAGGGAACGGGCAAGGTCCTTGGCCAGGTTGGCGATACGGCTGACCTTGACGCCTGCGGCTGGCTGGATTTCGTAACGGGTAATCACCGGGCCCGGATGGATGGAGTCGACCGACACCTCGACACCGAACTCCTTGAGCTTGATCTCCAGCAGATGGCCGACGCCCGCCAGGGATTCGGGCGAGTACTCGATCTTCTTGGCTTCGGCCGGGTCGAGCAGCGAGATCGGTGGCAGCGTGCCTTCCACGGCGCTGTCGACGAACAGCGGCGCCTGTTTTTCCTTCTGCACGCGCTTGCTCGGCTCGGGCGCCTTGGGCGCGGCCGGCGCGGTAATAACCGGCGCGGGACGGCTTTCGCGCTCGCTCATGTGTTTGTTGAGCGATTCTTCGCGCTCGATCAGGCGTTCCTTGACCTTGGCCTGCTCGCGGCGGTCCTTGACCACCGGTGCGGCGACGTCATGCACGCGCTCGTCCACTTCGCGCAGCTGGGCGACCAGTTGCTTGCGATCCTGGCGCGAACTCCACCAGCGGTTGACCACGCTCTGCACCAGTTCCAGCAGGTCGAGGGTGATCTTGCCGGTCAGGTCCATGACCTTGAACCAGGACAGGTCGGTGAACACGGTCAGGCCGAACAGGAACAGGGCGATGAACAGCAGCGTGCTGCCCTGCACATTGAGCGCCGCCACGGTCAGCTGCCCCAGGCTCTCGCCCAGGGCGCCACCGGCCGAGGCCGGCATGCTGGCACCGCTCTGGAAATGAATGTAGGCCAGCGCCGCACCGGACAGCACCAGGAACACCAGGCCGATCAGCCGCCAGGAGAACAGCCAGCCGCTCCAGTGCCACGGCTCGTGGCGCGCACGGAATACCTGCAGGGCCTTGATGCCCAGCAGCAGCGGAAACAGGTAGGCGAAATAGCCCAGGGCCATGAACAGCACGTCGGCGAACCAGGCGCCGGCGCGGCCCGCGGCATTGTGCACCTGCTCGACGTTGCTGGTATGGGTCCAGCCCGGATCGGCCGGGTCGTAGGTGAGCAGCGCCATCCACACGTAGAGACACAGCGCCCCGAGGGCAATCAGGGCGCCCTCTTTGAGGCGATATGGCAATTGCTGACGCCAGGCTGGCGCCGGTGCTGTAGAGCTAGAGTTCTTCAAAACGCATCTGTTCCTGCGCTGCTAGCGCGCCGAATGATCGGTGGAGGACGAAACGCCGCCATTGTACGGCATGCCGCGGCTACGTTGGGGAACCGATCGCCGGCCTGGCTCCCGCTCGTGCCGTGCTTCGGTGTAGCATAGCGGCCACTATTCGTCCGTGCGGCTCAATTTGAGCATGCATTCTCTTTTGTGACAAAGGCTTATGAGGTGTTTTTATGAGCGAAGTCAAGCATTCCCGCCTGATTATCCTGGGCTCCGGGCCGGCTGGTTACAGCGCCGCCGTATACGCCGCTCGCGCCAATCTGAAGCCTGTCATCATCACCGGCATTCAGCCTGGCGGCCAACTGACCACCACCACCGAAGTCGACAACTGGCCCGGTGACGTCGAAGGCCTGACAGGCCCGGCCTTGATGGAGCGCATGCAGAAACACGCCGAGCGCTTCGACACCGAGATCATCTACGACCACATCCACACCGCCGAGTTGCAGGGCCGTCCGTTCACCCTCAAGGGCGACAGCGGCACCTATACCTGTGATGCGCTGATCATCGCCACCGGCGCGTCGGCCCAGTACCTGGGCCTGCCTTCCGAAGAAGCGTTCGCCGGCAAGGGCGTTTCCGCCTGCGCGACCTGTGACGGCTTCTTCTACCGCAACCAGGTGGTAGCGGTGATCGGCGGCGGCAACACCGCCGTGGAAGAGGCCCTGTACCTGTCCAACATTGCCAAGGAAGTGCACCTGGTGCACCGCCGCGACAAGCTGCGCTCGGAGAAGATTCTCCAGGACAAGCTGTTCGACAAGGCCGCCAACGGCAATGTGCGCCTGCACTGGAACCACACCCTGGAGGAAGTGCTGGGCGACGCCACGGGCGTGACCGGTGCCCGCCTGCGCAGCACCCAGGATGGCAACACCACCGATCTGCCGCTGGCCGGCGTATTCATCGCCATTGGCCACAAGCCCAACACCGACCTGTTCCAGGGCCAGCTGGAAATGCGTGACGGCTACCTGCTGGTCAAGGGTGGCAGCGAAGGCAACGCCACGGCGACCAGCATCGAAGGCGTGTTTGCCGCGGGCGACGTGGCCGACCACGTCTATCGCCAGGCCATCACCTCGGCCGGCGCCGGCTGCATGGCCGCCCTGGACGTCGAGAAATTCCTCGACGACAACTGAGGTCCTGGGCGGGATGATCCCGCCCTCCCCTGCTGGTCTGGCCGATGCTTACCTGGTTGCAACGCGACTCACTGACCTTCCCGCCGCTCGACAAGGCGCTGCGCGAACCCAACGGCCTGCTGGCCGCGGGCGGCGACCTGCGCGCCGAGCGCCTGATCGCCGCCTACCGGCACGGCTGCTTCCCCTGGTACCAGGATGGCCAGCCGCTGCTGTGGTGGTCGCCCGATCCCCGCACCGTGCTGTTTCCCGACGAGTTGCACGTCTCGCGCAGCCTGCGCAAGGTCATTCGCCAGGGGCATTTCCAGGTCACCTTCGACCGCGCCTTCGCCGAGGTCATCCGCGCCTGTGCGGCGCCTCGCGACTACGCGGACGGCACCTGGATCACCACCCCCATGCAGCAGGCCTATATCGACCTGCATGGGCGGGGTGTGGCGCACAGCGTGGAAGTCTGGCAGGACCGGCAACTGGTCGGTGGCCTGTATGGGCTGGCCATGGGCAGGCTGTTCTTCGGCGAGTCGATGTTCAGCCGGGCCGACAACGCCTCCAAGGTCGGCTTCGCCAGCCTGGTCGAGCAGCTCAAGGCCTGGCAGTTCGAACTGATCGATTGCCAGATGCCGACCCAGCATCTGCATAGCCTCGGTGCCCGCGCGATCAGCCGCCAGGAATTCGCCGGTTACCTGGCGCGTTATCTGGATCAACCGAGCCTCGCCGACTGGCGCGACAGTGACGAGCGCGTTTCTGGCCCGCAGCCCGGCGCTGGCATACACTGATTCAAGGCCCATCCCGGGAGTCGATCATGACTGAGCTGGCTCGCCTGAAGTTCTACGCTACCCAGCCACATCCCTGCAGCTACCTGCTCGAGGAACAGGCCACCACGCTGTTTCTCGACCCCAGCCAGCCGATGGACGCGGACATGTACGCCGAGCTTTCCGAGCTGGGCTTTCGACGCAGCGGCGATCACCTCTATCGCCCCCATTGCCAGCGCTGCACGGCCTGCGTGCCGGCCCGCATCCCGGTTGCCCGCTTCGCACCCAACCGGCAGCAGCGGCGCATTCTCAAACGTAATGAAACGCTCGAAGTAACCGCTGTAAGCCCTTCATTCAGCGAAGAATATTATCAGCTCTATGCACGCTATATCGAGCAGCGACATGCCGACGGCGACATGTATCCACCCAGCCGCGAGCAGTTCTCCACCTTTCTGGTTCGCGACCTGCCCTTCTCGTGCTTCTTCGAGTTTCGCGAGCAGGGCCGCTTGCTGGCCATTGCCGTGACCGACGTGTTGCCCAATGGCCTGTCGGCGGTCTACACCTTCTACGACCCCGACGAAGAGCGCCGCAGCCTGGGTCGCTACGCCATCCTCTGGCAGATCGGCGAAGCCCTGCGCCTGAACCTGCACGCCGTTTATCTTGGCTACTGGATCAAGAACTGCAGAAAGATGAACTACAAGACCCAGTACCGCCCCATCGAGCTTTTCGTCAACCAACGCTGGGTCGCCCTGACCTGAAATTGACGATTTTCATGGGCTTTCGCTGCTGAAACAGAGGCAGCCCCTTGGCGTCAACCCTTGTTTTCAGGCACAATGTTTGCCGCTTTTGCCTGGGGCCAGTTGCGCCGGGCCATTCTCTGGATACCGAGGGCTTTACTGCATGTCGAAAGAAGACAGCTTCGAAATGGAAGGCACTGTCGTCGACACCCTGCCCAACACCATGTTTCGCGTGGAGTTGGAAAACGGGCACGTCGTTACCGCGCACATCTCCGGAAAGATGCGCAAGAATTACATCCGCATTCTGACTGGTGACAAGGTCCGCGTAGAGCTGACCCCTTACGACCTGAGCAAGGGTCGCATCACCTATCGCGCCCGCTAACGGAGCAAGAGCAGGGTTTTCTGCTCTGTTCCCAGCGACCAATAAAAAGCCCGGCATCTATGCCGGGCTTTTTATTGGTCGCCTGCTATAGAGCTGGACGGGAGCGCTGGAGCGCCCCGCCAGGTCTCAGGCCATTTCCGCAGTGGTCTCGAAATCGAACGTCAGTTCGCCATTTTCGAGATCCACATGCACCGTGCCACCGTGCTCGGAAAGCTCGCCAAAGAGGATCTCCTCGGCCAGCGGTCGCTTGATGCGATCCTGGATGAGGCGAGCCATCGGGCGGGCGCCCATCTGCACGTCGTAGCCCTGCTCGGCCAGCCAGTCGCGCGCGGCGTTGCTGACCTCGAGCATGACGCGCTTGTCCTCGAGCTGCGCCTGCAACTCGATGAGGAACTTGTCGACGATGCTCTTGATCGTTTCGTGGCTGAGGCGGCCGAACTGGATGATGGTGTCCAGGCGGTTGCGGAACTCCGGCGTGAAGCTCTTCTTGATCACTTCCATGGCATCGGTCGAGTGATCCTGCTGAGTGAAGCCGATCGAAGCTCGCGACGCGGTTTCCGCGCCGGCGTTGGTGGTCATGATCAGGATCACGTTGCGGAAGTCCGCCTTGCGCCCGTTGTTGTCGGTCAGCGTGCCGTGATCCATCACCTGCAGCAGCAGGTTGAAGACTTCCGGGTGCGCCTTCTCGATTTCATCGAGCAGCAGTACGCAATGGGGTTGCTTGGTGATCGCCTCGGTCAGCAGGCCGCCCTGGTCGAAACCGACGTAGCCGGGTGGCGCGCCGATCAGGCGCGACACGGTATGCCGCTCCATGTACTCGGACATGTCGAAACGCACCAGTTCTACCCCCAGCGCCTTGGACAGCTGGCGAGCGGCTTCGGTCTTGCCGACCCCGGTCGGGCCGGCGAACAGGAACGAGCCCACCGGCTTGTCCGGCGCCTTGAGACCGGCCCGCGACAGCTTGATGGCGGTGGCCAGCGAATCGATGGCGGCATCCTGGCCGAACACGGTCAGCTTGAGGTCGCGCTCCAGGTTGCGCAGCAGTTCCTTGTCGGAGCTGCTGACGTGCTTTGGCGGAATCCGCGCGATCTTGGCAACGATGTCCTCGACCTGCGGCACGTCGATACGCTTGAGGCGCTTGTCCTGCGGCTGCAGGCGCTGGAAGGCACCTGCCTCGTCGATCACGTCGATGGCCTTGTCGGGCATATGACGGTCGTTGATATAGCGCGAGGCGAGCTCGGCGGCGGCGCGCAGGGCTTCGTCGCTGTACTCGATGTCATGGTGCTGCTCGAAGCGCCCCTTGAGGCCCTTGAGGATGCCAATGGTGTCTTCCACCGACGGCTCGACCACGTCGACCTTCTGGAAACGCCGCGCCAGGGCACGGTCCTTCTCGAAGATGCCGCGGAACTCCTGGAAGGTGGTGGAGCCGATGCAGCGAATCTCGCCAGACGACAGGGCCGGCTTGAGCAGATTGGAAGCATCCATCACGCCGCCCGAGGCTGCACCGGCCCCGATGATGGTGTGAATCTCGTCGATGAACAGGATCGCTTGCGGACGCTTGCGCAGCTCGGTGAGCAGCGCCTTGAGGCGCTTCTCGAAATCACCACGGTACTTGGTGCCGGCCAGCAGCGCGCCCAGGTCCAGGGAATACACCACGCTGTCGGCCAGCAGGTCGGGCACCTGGTTGTCGACGATGCGCTTGGCCAGGCCTTCGGCGATGGCAGTCTTGCCCACGCCGGCCTCACCGACCAGCAACGGGTTGTTCTTGCGCCGGCGGGCAAGAATCTGCGCGACGCGCTCGACTTCGTGCTCACGGCCGACCAGCGGGTCGATACGCCCCTGGCGCGCCAGTTCGTTCAGATTGCTGGCGTAGGCATCCAGCGGATTGCCTGAGGAGGAGGACTCGCCGCCCTCTTCGTCCTGCATTTCCTGGTCGGCTTCGGGGGATGCGCCCTGCCCCGGCACCTTGGAGATGCCATGGGCGATGAAGTTGACCACGTCGATACGCGCCACGCTCTGCTGCTTGAGCAGGAACACCGCCTGGCTTTCCTGCTCGCTGAAGATCGCCACCAGCACATTGGCACCGGTGACTTCGCGTTTGCCCGAGCTCTGCACGTGGAATACCGCGCGCTGCAGCACGCGCTGGAAGCCCAGGGTCGGCTGGGTTTCACGCTCTTCGTCATGCTGGGGAATCAGTGGCGTGGTGGAGTCGATGAACTCCTGCAGATCGCTGCGCAGCTTGTCCAGGCTGGCGCCGCAGGCGCGCAGCACGCTGGCTGCCGCTTCGTTGTCCAGAAGAGCCAGCAGGAGGTGCTCCACGGTCATGAATTCATGACGTTTTGCGCGTGCCTCCTTGAAGGCAAGGTTGAGGGTGACTTCGAGCTCTCGATTTAACATAGCTTCACCTCATGCCCAAGCGGCCGGCGTTAACCGTCCTTCTCGATTTCACAGAGTAATGGATGCTGGCTTTCCCGCGCATATTGATTGACCTGCGTAGCCTTGGTTTCAGCGATATCTCGGGTATATAGCCCGCAGACGGCGCGACCTTCGGTATGCACGGTCAACATGATCCTGGTTGCCACCTCGCGATTGAGGTTGAAGAAGGTCTCGAGTACTTCGACCACGAAATCCATGGGGGTGTAGTCATCATTGAACAAGACCACCTTGTAGAGCGGAGGCGCCTGCAATGCCGGCTTGGATTCCTCGACGGCCAGGCCTGAAGAGTCGTCCTCATGCGGTGCGGGTCGATCCTGATTGAATGTTAGTCGAATCTGGCTACTTGCATGCATGCTGGATAAAAGGTTCGTGGGGGTGAATGGAGCGGGCCGCAAAAAATCAGACCCGTTTATCGTCGTTTCGTGCGATGCCTTGACTATCGGCAAAAGGGTGTTACAACCAAAGGATACCCGTACGGGGTGAAAGGGCTTGCGTTCGCTGGGCGATCCCCGTGAACGCTGGATCTAATGTGGATGATACTCCAGCAGTGGGGTTCCTTGCAGAGGGATATCAGCATGCTAAGTGGTAAGGTCAAGTGGTTCAACAACGCCAAGGGCTACGGGTTCATCCTGGCTGATGGCCGAGATGAGGACCTGTTCGCCCATTATTCGGCCATCCAGATGGATGGGTACAAAACCCTGAAGGCCGGCCAGGCCGTCAGTTTCGATATCATTCAAGGCCCCAAAGGTCTCCACGCGGTAAACATCAGCGCTGCTCAGGCCACTCAGGACGCACCCGCTCCTGCCCCGAGCAAGGCGCAGGCGACGGCGGTGGGAGCCTGACCTTTCACCCTTTAAACAACCGGCCGCGATGGCCGGTTTTTTATGGGCGAGCGAAAAGATCGCGGCGCCCAGCTTCGTGTTGAAAAACGGCGGCAAACAGGCAAATTGCATCTTCGCTACGGCCGCGAGCAACTTGGCACGTCGGTTTGATATACTCGGGCGCTGACTGAGTAGTCATAAGGGCGCATATGCCTGGAGTACGGCTTCCAGCACCTGTCGTGCCGGCCTTGTCAGGCGATTTTTTACCGCCACCAGTCGGCTGCGGCACCCAACATCATCGGGATGGAACTTCGAATTCACAGCATTGCTGCCGAGGCGTGGCCAGAAGCCACCTCACCCGGATCAGTGTCGTGCAAGTTCAGTAAAAAGAGAGTTAAATCAAATATGACCACACGCTCGAAGATTATCTACACCCTCACCGACGAAGCCCCTGCGCTCGCGACCTACTCCCTGCTCCCCATCGTCAAAGCCTTCACCGCCTCCTCCGATATCGCCGTCGAGACCCGCGACATTTCGCTGGCCGGCCGTATCCTGGCGCTGTTCCCCGAGTTCCTGACCGACGCTCAGAAACAGGGTGATCACCTGGCCGAGCTGGGCGCCCTGGCCACCACGCCGGAAGCCAACATCATCAAGCTGCCGAACATCAGCGCCTCGGTGCCGCAGCTCAAGGCGGCCATCAAGGAACTGCAGAGCCAGGGCTATGCCCTGCCGGACTACCCGGACGCCGGCGACAGCGACGAAGCCCGCGACATCCGCAGCCGTTACGACAAGGTCAAGGGCAGTGCCGTGAACCCGGTCCTGCGCGAAGGCAACTCCGACCGCCGCGCGCCGCTGTCGGTCAAGAACTACGCCCGCAAGCACCCGCACAAGATGGGCGCCTGGAGCGCTGACTCCAAGTCCCACGTGGCACACATGGAAAGCGGCGATTTCTACGGCAGCGAGAAAGCCGCCCTGATCGACGCCAACGGCAGCGTGAAGATCGAGCTGATCGGCGCTGACGGCAGCACCACCGTGCTCAAAGAGAAAACCTCGGTTCTGGCTGACGAAATCCTGGATTGCTCGGTTCTGAGCAAGAAGGCCCTGCGCAGCTTCATCGCCGCTCAGATCGAAGACGCCAAGAAACAGGGCGTGCTGTTCTCGGTGCACCTGAAGGCCACCATGATGAAGGTCTCCGACCCGATCATCTTTGGCCAGATCGTTGCCGAGTTCTACAAACCAGCCCTGGACAAGCATGCAGCTGCCCTGCAGGAAGCCGGTTTCAACCTGAACAACGGTATTGGCGACCTGTACGCCAGCATCAAGAAGCTGCCGGCCGACAAGCAGGCCGAGATCGAAGCCGACATCAACGCCGTCTACGCCGATCGCCCGGCGCTGGCGATGGTCAACTCCGACAAGGGCATCACCAACCTGCACGTGCCGAGCGACGTGATCGTCGACGCCTCGATGCCGGCGATGATTCGTGACTCGGGCCGCATGTGGAATACCGCGGGCGAACTGCAGGACGCCAAGGCGGTGATCCCGGATCGCTGCTACGCCGGTATCTACCAGGCCGTGATCGAAGACTGCAAAGCCAATGGCGCGTTCAACCCGACCACCATGGGCAGCGTGCCGAACGTTGGCCTGATGGCGCAGAAAGCCGAAGAGTACGGCTCCCACGACAAGACCTTCCAGATCCAGGCCGACGGCGTGGTTCGCGTCAGCGATGCCAGCGGCAAGGTGCTGATGGAGCAGAGCGTTGAGGAAGGCGACATCTTCCGCATGTGCCAGACCAAGGACGCGCCGATCCAGGACTGGGTCAAGCTGGCCGTCAACCGTGCCCGCCTGAGCGACACCCCGGCCGTGTTCTGGCTGGACCCGGCGCGTGCTCACGACGCGGCAATGATCAACAAGGTCGAGAAGTACCTGAAGGATCACGACACCAGCGGTCTGGACATCCGTATCCTCGCCCCGGTCGAAGCCATCAAGTTCTCCCTGGCGCGCATCCGCGACGGCAAGGACACCATCTCGGTGACCGGCAACGTACTGCGCGACTACCTGACCGACCTGTTCCCGATCATGGAACTGGGCACCAGCGCCAAGATGCTGTCGATCGTGCCGCTGATGAACGGCGGTGGCCTGTTCGAAACCGGCGCTGGCGGCTCCGCGCCGAAGCACGTGCAGCAGCTGGTCGAAGAGAACTTCCTGCGCTGGGATTCGCTGGGTGAGTTCCTGGCTCTGGCTGCTTCCCTGGAGCACCTGGGCAACACCTACGACAACCCGAAAGCACTGGTGCTGAGCAAGACCCTGGATCAGGCCACCGGCCAGTTCCTCGACAACGACAAGTCGCCAGCGCGCAAGGTCGGCGGTATCGACAACCGCGGCAGCCACTTCTATCTGGCGCTGTACTGGGCCCAGGCCCTGGCAGCACAGAGCGAAGATGCCGCCCTGCAGGCGCAGTTCGCCCCGCTGGCCAAGGCACTGAGCGACAACGAAGCGAAGATCGTTGCCGAACTGGGCGCGGTACAGGGCAAGCCGGCCGAAATCGGTGGCTACTACGCACCGGACAAGGCACTGACCGAAAAGGTCATGCGCCCGAGCGCAACCCTCAACGCTGCTCTGGCCGCGCTGGTCTGATCACGCGCTGATGTAGCATCGACAGCCCCGGCCCCGTGCCGGGGTTGTCGTTTTCAGCCCCCAAGAAAAAGGAAACCTCATGGATTGGCACGCCCACGTCACCGTCGCGACGATAGTCGAGCATGACGGCCGTTTTCTGTTCGTCGAAGAGTTGAAAGGCGGCCGTCTGGTGCTCAATCAGCCCGCCGGCCATCTGGAACCCCGGGAAAGCCTGCAGCAGGCGGCGATTCGTGAAACCCTGGAAGAAACCGCCTGCGATGTCGAGCTGACCGGTGTCACCGGCATCTACCTGTACACCGCGCCGAGCAATGGCGTGACCTATCAGCGCATCTGCTTCGTCGCCAAGCTGCTCAAGCACCACCCCGAGCGCGCACTCGATAGCGACATCAGTGGCATCCGCTGGCTTACCCCCGAAGAACTGAAAGGCGAGTCCCATCGCCTGCGCAGTGAGCTGGTGCTGCATTGCCTTGACGATTACCTGGCAGGCGAGCGCTATCCGCTGAGCCTTGTCCACGACCCGATCTAGCCTGCGGCCAACACCTCGGCGCTGGCTGCGCTGAAAGGTGCTGCGCATCCTGTTAGAATCTCGCCCCTTTGAAGCCTGTATTGATCCCGACCATGCAAGATCCAGCCTCCCAGCGCGTAATCGTCGGCATGTCCGGCGGCGTCGACTCCTCCGTCTCGGCCCTGCTGCTGCTCGAACAGGGCTATCAGGTCGAAGGCCTGTTCATGAAGAACTGGGACGAAGACGACGGCACCGAATACTGCACCGCCATGGACGACCTGGCCGATGCCCAGGCGGTGTGCGAGCGCATCGGTATCAAGCTGCACACCGCCAATTTCGCGGCCGAGTACTGGGACAACGTGTTCGAGCACTTCCTGGCCGAATACAAGGCGGGCCGCACGCCCAATCCGGACATCCTCTGCAACCGCGAGATCAAGTTCAAGGCGTTCCTCGACTACGCCCTGATGCTTGGCGCCGACCTGATTGCCACCGGCCACTACGTGCGCCGCCGCGACAGCGACGGCCGCAGTGAGCTGCTCAAGGGCCTGGATGGCAACAAGGACCAGAGCTACTTCCTGCACGCCGTGGGCGGCGAGCAGATCGCCAAGACCCTGTTTCCGGTTGGCGAGCTGGAGAAGCCCGAGGTACGGGCGATCGCCGAGAAGTACCAGCTGGCCACCGCGAAGAAGAAGGACTCCACCGGCATCTGCTTCATTGGTGAGCGGCGCTTCAGCGACTTCCTCAAGCAGTACCTGCCGGCGCAGCCAGGCACTATCGAAACCACCGCCGGCGATGTCATCGGCAAGCACCACGGCCTGATGTACCACACCATCGGCCAGCGCCAGGGCCTGGGTATCGGCGGCCTCA
>ENA-UOXB01000774-UOXB01000774.1-bioreactor-metagenome-genome-assembly--contig:-NODE-774-length-17641-cov-15.712101_pt1 | contig 17641 bp, 12 predicted proteins | sample MGYA00238158_ERZ761615 | MGnify/ENA primary metagenome ERZ761615 (study PRJEB28904, sample SAMN06267902) | bioreactor metagenome | isolation source: Joint BioEnergy Institute, California, USA... | reverse complement strand
GGGTGAGCAATATAATAGTGAGAATTAGCCTGTGTTACTAGCAAAACCTATATATCGGATTGCTGCGTGAGTCGACCACGAGGGTCGGAATCTGTCTGAAAGGAGCGTCTTTATATACATGCTGTCTTCCTGGGTCTCTGAGGCTTGTGGAATGGCTCATAGTCTTGGATCATTTGGATCAGTAGGATTCTGAACTGATCCTCTGATCCCCGGATCAGTTGGATCAGTATGCCAAGAATTGATCGCACTGACCCAGTCACATGACTGTTCCGGAAATAAGTAATTCCGTCATCCGACTAGGATCTAGCGATGCCTTTGTAACGTTCCCCCTCGTTTTTTTTTTTTTTTTTTTTTTTTTTTTTTTTTTTACTCTCTTCTCTCGAACCCGACTTTCTCTCCGGTTTCTCTGCAGTGGCAGTCATCGTGGTTACGGATCTACAGGCCCATGTCAGCCGGATTGCGTCGATGCTGACGGAGCAACCACTCTCCGCCTCGGGAGCTGCATCGTCTGGTCACGGCTCGGGCTCCATGTCCATCACGTGAAGTGATATCACGGGATCTCCATCCAGCGGCCTCTCGGCCAGGACGTCGCGTGTGCTGAAGGAGCAAGAGTTAAAAGCTTCGTTTCTGCCCTACTGCTTCATCATCGATGACAGCGAAAGGTACCCCAGACCCCCCCCGTTCGCGTCCCGCGGGCCATCTCCCGCCCCCCGCGTCGACACCTGGTATCCCAGCGCCTGCGCGTTCGCCTCCGCGTCCACGCTCTGCACCGTCGTCTCCCGCGTCACCATGATCCCCTCCGACGACGGCCGCAGCATGACCTGCTCGTCGCTCTCCCCCTTCGTCTCCGTCGGCAGCGACAGCGGGTGCGGGTACCGGTGGCTGCGCCGCCGCGAGTCCCGCGCCTCGTCCGCCGACAGCGCGTCCGCCGGCGACGACCCGTCCGACACCGAGAAGGGATACAGCCCCGTCCGCCGCAGCAGACGCCGCGCCAGCGGGTAGATCATGGGGATGTTGTTGATCGCGACCGCCACGAACGACTCGCGGCACGCCCAGCTGCCGGCCTGCTGGGCGCCGTTGTTGCCGGCCTGCTACATATGTCATGAGGGCGTTTCCACGAGACGTCCCGGGCCATGTGGACAGCGGGCTTACCGTGAGGATCCAGACGCAGCGGAGGATTCCCGCCGCCATGACAAAGATGCCCCCGCTGAACAGGACCGTCAGGGCGATCTTCCGGCGCAGTCGAAGACGTGCCTTCCAGAGCATCTACGCGGACCTCAGCGCGGACCCGGATTTTTCTTTCCAGATTTGTCTCTATAGGAAAGACATACCGGTGCGGGGATCAGCAGCAGGTAGACGTCCGTCGCCACATTCAGCACCACCGTCACGTACACGTTGATCTTCGAGATCGCCGGCTGACAGAAATCTGGCCCAGTTAACATGGCGGCAGACCACAGCCTGGGAGGAGACGTACTTCCGGGGTCCGGGTAAATCTGCCAGTTCCTGTGCAGGGGGCGGCAGCCCAGCAGGATGGACGAGATGGTCGCCACGTACGTCGCCGCGATCATGACGTACGCGATGCGGATCCGCGTCTTCATGTGTCTCAGTCCGTCTCTAGCATCCGAGGGATCAGGAACCCGTGCCACACGGTCTCTCCCCGGTTTAGCACGACTTGAATGCAGCGGTTGGACGACTCACGTCAGCCGGGAGTAGGAAACGGCCATGCATGTCTTCAGCAGCCAGAGCAGCAGCGTGTACAGGGACCATCCGACGACCTGGGTCTTGGAGCCCCCGACCCGTAGCTGGTACTCGCGCGAGGTGGGATCGAGGGCTGCGCGCTGCTCCGGCGTCATGGCGTTGTTGGCCAGCCCGTAGTACCTGGCCCCGACGATGTACGCCGCAGCGGTCTCGAAGCCGTACACGACCTGGATTTTTAGCCGGCGTTTCGCGGAACGACCGTGTCGACAGGACTTACCATCGCGAGAGGCATCAGGTAATCGTCCAGCTGAAAGTTGGCCGGCCCGGCCAAGGTCCACCGGGCGTAGGTGCGGAGGGCGGCCAGGAGGACGGCCACGCCCAGGAGAGAGAAGGCCTCGGCCACGAAATCATCCATGGTCGCTGTTGTCTGGACCGCATGCCGACTGGAGGAGGAGCATCGAGGGACGTCTTAAAAACCTCTCCCAGCATCCTCCTGTGGCCCCATCCATCCGCGTCCCCGGTAGTCGAGAGCCCAGGAGCACTACTATCCGGGCTCTGTACGACCCTGGGGATAAAGCACCGCATGGATTGCAGAGACGAGTTCTGGTTATCAATAGCTCTGAACGTAGCCCTCTCATCGGGTCTCTGCACGACATAGCAAAGAGCATTGCGAACCAGACGCCTGTAGATTTGTCATGTAGTACGGGTACATCGCACCGCCGTCCTTTCTACGTATCTATTGATCCTGCCCCGCAGACCCGGGATTGGCATTTGTTTCCGGAGGGCTGCTCTCCACTCGGGATGCCACCACCATCGCGATGTTCACAGCCATCATGTGAATGTCTTCAAATTTGTCTGTTCACGGTTCTTGCGAATGTCAACCGTGGGAATTCAACCTGTCCTGCTGTCCCGGTTGTCGAGTCGAGTCGCTCGTGAACCGCGGCCCCTGATCTGCGCCGTTGACATCTGCAACCAGCCGCCGAGTACTACCACCAACGCGACGACGCCTCGGCCACCGTGATCGATAGATGGTCTTCCTCGTCGTGATGCCACATAGCAGGCTTTCAGACCGTCATGCGGCCGGCCGAAGCGGTGCACCGGCTGTCATGCTGCCCCCAGGGACCGCCGTTCAAGGCTTTGCGCCGCGTCGGTGCCGCCCGCAGGAGCGAGGGTGCGCGGGAAGGCCCGTCGGCCGTCACACTCTCCAACTGCCAACGCCTCGACCAGCCATCTCACATCAGATGAGTGCGGCAGACAACAGACGAATCGATGCGACCCTATACTTTGATACCTCAGCCCGTTGCGGAGCTACTGCGGTTCAGGTTGCGCGCTTCTGACACTTTTTCTTACGCGAATGGCCAGGTCCGCGCTGCACTACACTTTACCTGGGAAGCAGTCCAATCCCCATGACAGAGCTTCGAGCAGCAGAGCCTTGGTCTTTCGAACAAGCACCGCGCCGTTCCTGGCTCCCACGCTGCTTCAAACGCCCAGATCACGGACCATGTGTGCATGGCGTGTCAGCAGCGCTACTGGCACATGCCGCCAATCGTGCAGGGGTCGGGGAAGGGAAAGCGTGCGCTAGCTCCTGGGGCCAGAACTTCGAATCTGGACCAAGCACGACGATCGTCTAAGCTGGCGGGGGGAAGAGCTTGTTGTCTGTGCTTGCTGCTGGCGCTTGCGCTCGAGAGCAGTCGGTATAACTGTCTCGGTTTCCCCGTTCGTCTTTGTCTTTCTTGGGACTCCTATCATCCACAGGCAAAGACAAAGACAATGTCAGCGGAAAGGGTTGACCTCGTGGTGATTGGCGCAGGTGGGCTGGATTCTTGCGGTCCCTGTCGCCGTCCGATATGTCGCATTCCCTAACGTTCAGCAGGATGGCACGGCCTCGCGGCTGCCAAAACCTTCCTCGAGGTCAATCCCACAAGCAACGTCGTCCTTCTGGACGCTGGGTCGTCCGTTGGGGGTGTCTGGGCCAAGGAGCGCCTCTACGTGGGACTCAAATCCAATAACATGCTGGGGACCTACGAATACAGCGACTTTCCCATGGACGAGGCGACCTTTGGGGTTAAACCGGGCCAACATATCCCCGGCGAAGTCATTCAATCCTACCTGGAGAGGTACACGGAGCACTTCGGATTCGCTGATCGGATCCGCTTGAACTCCAAGGTCGAGAGCGCGGAACGCAGACCGGACGGCACATGGCGCCTGACGGTCACCCAGACTCACGGCGAGGGATCTCGCACCGTGACGCTGGACGCGCGCAAGTTGACCGTGGCGACCGGCATCACGTCACAGCCCTTCCTGCCCGCATTCGAGGGGCAGGACAGCTTTGGCGCTCCAATCCTCCACTGCCGCCATTTTGCGGCGCGTGAAAAGGAGGTGTTACGGCCGGGGAAGCGTGTATCCGTGTTCGGGGGCACAAAGTCGGCCTGGGACGCAGCATACGCTTGTGCCGCCTCGGGTGTGCACGTCGACTGGATCATTAGAGAGTCCGGCCACGGACCCATCTGGATGGCTCCCCCGTACGTTACACCGCTGAAGAAGTGGCTGGAAAAGCTGGTCACCACCCGATTTCTCACATGGTTCAGCCCCTGCATCTGGGGCGAGGCCGATGGGTTTGGGATGGTCCGCCGTCTGCTCCACGGGACCTGGCTTGGCCGGAAGATCGTGGATGCCTTCTGGGCAATCCTAGCCAACGATGTCGTCCAGTTGAACGGATATGACAAGCATCCGGAGACGAAGAAGCTCAAGCCGTGGATCAGTCCGTTCTGGACCGCCGCCTCGCTCAGCATCCTCAACTATCCCACAGACTTTTTCGACTACGTGAGGAACGGCGTCATAAAGATCCACATCGCCGACATCGTCAGTCTGTCGGACAAGACGGTGCATCTGTCCACCGGCGACGCGCTCCCAACGAGCGCTCTGATCTGCTCGACCGGGTGGAAGGCTACTCCCAATGTGAAGTTCCTCCCCGCGGGTATCGATCGAGAGCTTGGCTTCCCATGGAGCGAGGATCCGCTGGACGAGAACCTGGTCAAGAGAGCTGACCGGGAAATACTGCGCCGCTTCCCGCGGCTCCGAGAGCAGCCCGTCCCCAATCCGAAGTACAAACCCCTCGCGAAGGACGAGGCGGCCGCCGCTCCCCACCCTTTCCGGCTGACGCGATTCATGATCCCGCCGTCGATGATCGGAGAGAGGTCCATCGCGTTTCTGGGCATCACGATGACCATCAACACCCCTCTGATCGCCCAGGCGCAGGCGTTGTGGACGACGGCTTACTTCAACGACCAGCTGCCCGTCGTGCCCACCGAGCGGTGTCCTTCCGACGGCGCGAAGGGTGGACATGATCAACGTCCAGAGAGGCCATCGGACCAGGACGACCTCCTGTGGGAAACTGCGCTGAGCACGGAATTCGGCAAGTTCAGATACCCCGGTGGCTTTGGCAAGCGGAACCCGGACTTCGTCTTCGATGCCCTTCCCTACCTGGACCTGCTCCTGACGGACTTGGGGCTTCGGACGCACAGAAAATCAGGCCTCCTTGCGGAGTGCTTTGAGCCGTACGGCCCGGAGGACTATCGCGGCCTTGTTGACGAGTGGAAGAAGAAGGCAAGATTGGACGAGGTGGCAGGTATGCTTTCTTTTTCTACCGTGAGAACCGCCTTGCCTGACATCCTACCAGGGTAGTTAATTCACATCGGCCGCTGGTTTCCAAACCGGTAATATCGCGCTGGACTGCTCACGATTCCCCCGGTTCTCCCGTCCCATAAAAAATGGAGGGTGTAGGTTCTTGTCATGATTGCTGTGTAGGCTATTTTGATTTCAGTCAGAAAAGTGCCCATGTATGGTTCTCTTTGGGAATCTCTTTGTGATTCTACAAAAATATGTACCTGCGCTCTCCCAATCTATTCCGTTTTCTTCTTGGATAGAATCTCTTTTCTCTTTCAGATATATTTGGTTCTGTGCCGCAGCGAGTGCAGCTCTGTTGGAAATCCGTCTATGCTTATACCACCAGCGCGACTGCCCGAGCGTATCTTGCACCTACACATGTAGCACAGACTAGTAACTGAATAGATGCACAGAACATCGATAAGCTTCTGATGTGCCAGCTCTGTTGCCGAGGCAGGTCGCATGGGCTGCAATGGATGGATTGGGATGCTTGTTGCACATAGCACCTGCATTTGTTGTTTTAATAGGTCAAGATGGGTAAACCACTACTTTCAGCTGCAGAGCAAATTGAAATCCTCGAAGCTTGGGAATTTTATTTTGACATGTCTTCAAACAGTTGCACAGAAGTAATCAGCAAGAAACAATAAGGGTTCTTAAAGAGTCTCAGCGGCTTTTCAAAGATATCACTCCTAATTAAGCTTAAATATGATTATATTAATTGGTTTCTTATAAATCCGGGGTATCTCCATACCCGAATATCTCAAGACAGTTTAAGCCCAACTCGACAGGAACTAGTGGATCATGAAGCTATTGCTTTGATGAAGTCACGTGCGCTACAGGGTCTTTCTGTATACAGCTCTATGCATCTCCATATTAAGGAGAACAGGATATCTAAACCATTCCTATCCAAAGTGCAATCATAAACAGTTCGGACAGAAGATCAATAATGCGAACCGAAGCTCTTCTCAAGGTGATGACCCAAACGGCACCGCGACCACCCTGCCGCCATGCACGGTCACATCTTCCTGCAGGATCCCTCCACTCGTCGTGACGTAGAGCGTCGACGCATCGATCGGGGTGCGCCCCCACGCCGCGGATGTGCTGCCGAGGATCGCAGGCGCATCCGTCACGACGCTCACGTTGCGGCCGTCACGCGAGACTCTGGTCAACCGGTTCGAACCCGCGACGTACGCGTCGCCGCGGCGGTCGAGCGCAAAATCGTCCGGCTCGGCGGTCAGGTTGGCGACGATCTCGTACGGACCAGCCGGCCGGCCGCTGGTGCGGTCGATCGCGACCCTGTTGAACGTCTTGCGCGACGCGTTGTCGAAGTAGAGATATCTCCCGAACGCGTGGAGCCCGTTGATGCCCAGGCCGCTGCTGTTGGCCGGCGGCGCCATGCTCGAGTCTGCCAGCAGTTTTGCGGACTCGCCGCTCTGGGCATCAACGGACCAGACGGCGGCGAGGACCGAGTCCGCGATGAGGAGGAGCGTTCTGTCCTTCTCCTTCTTCCCGTCGTCGGCATCATCGTCCAACTTGAGGGCCGTCATGCCGTTGGGTGCGTATGCCTCTGGGATCTGCGCGATGAGCTCGACGAACAGCTTGTCGAGCCCCTCGCGCAGGTCGACCCGCCACACCTCGAAGGATCCGGGCGTGACTGCGAATGTCGGTATCACCGACAGGTTCCCGGCCACGACGGCGAAGACGTCCGGTTCGATCTCGACGATGCCCGTGAGCGCGGTCTTGTCGGGCCAGGTGTGGATGGCGGTCGCTCTGTTATCTGCTCGGTCCGTGAAGGGGTCGATCTGCCACAGCGTGGGCTGGGGGTGGATGACCGTGGTCAGGATCCGGCCGTTGGACCGCACGGCCAGGTTCTCGACCCAGGTCCCGTTGGGGAATTCCCATATCGTCGTGGTCGAGATGTTGTGTCCTCCTGTATGCCAAGGGAACGCTGCAGTGTTGACAGCGCCGAGGCCGAAGAAGGCGGCTGCCTGGAGAAGGTTGCGCAGGCGGACCATGGTGGGAGTGGATCAGAAAAGTACAGTACTTAGAAAGAACAACATGTAGAAAGCAAATAGGCCAGCCGGTATATAATAGGTACAAAGTTTCCATGGCTTCTTTCGCGATTTTGATCGTCATCGATATACTCCGGCATGCCACATCATGGGCGGCCTTAGAGATGCCCAAAGGAGGAGGATCTGCACATTTAGGCCGGAGCCTAAAGAACAAGCCTCTCTGCCGTGCATGCACCTGCGGACTCAGCCGCAGCATCTCAAAGCCAATTAGCCATGAGCTAAGCTTTTTGCTGTCGCCTAGGCCTCTGACAAGCATCTGTCGAGGCGGCTCACCTGGCGTGATTCAAGCCCCTGAGGTCCAGGGGAATGAGAATTGTGGATTGCGGAGAGCCCAAGAGAGAGTGCCATATCACGCAAGACGTACTCAGTGCTGCGTGGCCTGCTCTCTGAAGTCGCTGGTAGGGCGAGAGATCAGACTTGAAAACATCCGTGAGCTGCTTGACGATCGTCTACCCCGAGCCGATGCCCACAAACCGTGTCCGTGCTTCTGCGGAAAGTAGTCTCATTGACATAGAGTTCCGCTGATGTGGTATCAAACAATTAACGGGGTAAGGATCCAGGAGAATAAAATATATATGGCGAGTCTTGATTGCTCAGCTCCACTTGGCCTGCGCTCTCGCGGCTTGCGAGGGGTTCAGTTTCCACAACATGTTCCACTTGTCCCTGCGATGGTCCGACACGGGCTGGGAATTCTGTACTTGTCGAGTTCCAGGATGGGTGTCAACATGATAATTGTCCCTGATGCAAAGCGGACAGTAGTCTCTTGGTGAAGGAAGACGGTCTTCAGGAGGTTAAGATCCGTCTCCCTATGCCGTTTAGCAGTTGTATTACGCAAGACAATCAAAGCCAAAACTTGAACGGTCCATTGCAATTTCTTCATCCCGTGTCAGAATGCTGAACCTCGAAAACTGTCATGGCCGACTGCCTGATCCCAAACACGCGGGTATCAACACAAGTGTAAGAGATTCTCAGGCATCTGCAGCAGGCGGATTGAGCCAGAAACATCGGATATAGTCACCCGTCGGCGGCTTGCCTGCCTTGAAGTCCAGACATTCAGAGTTGCTGGATTGGAGTACAATACTGTTGCTGCATGTCAAATGTTCCGAGTGCTGGTACTGAGTGGTCTCTGTCGATACATAGCCCACAGAGAACCTGACCTTTCCGTGTCGCACGTCTTGTAAGAACCATCACAGTCGACACGAACTTAATCTAGTTCGATCAATTGGATCAAGATGCACGTCCTTGTAGAGTTTCTGAGCGAGTTATGCAACATGTGCGGTTTTGTGTGTGTCCTTCCGCTTATGTTCACCCTGACGTCATTTGTCCCGACAACCATAAGAGAGCGAGCGATGGGAGCAGGGCAAGGGCCGTGCTGTTGAAATGTCCAGATGCTCGCCAGGATGCAGTATCTGACATCAAGGGAACCTCTGAGATTGCAGTAGGCTGTAGGAACTCCTGTGCGGTCTCCAGAATTCCAGAAACCTCCAAGCCTTTTTTAAAGCCGAAGTGCGCCCTTGCACATTTACCAAGCCACCACGATCATACATCTTCTCTTCACAAATCCTGCAACAGCCTCACCTCATAAGCCCACCGCTGCATTCAGATCACAGATCGATCGATGATATCGACAACTCGGGCTCAAGTGCTCTCCTGATCCAGCAGACATGGCCGAACAATGCAAGCAGGAGCCCCACCAGCGCCAACCCCTCAAGGAGCCGCTGAAGAAGCGGGCAGTGGTGTCATCGTTTATCTTCAAGTTTCCTGAAGACGGAAAAGGGAAGCCCCTTGTTGCACTATTCAGGAGGAGCGGCAAGGTAAACACGTATCGGTGAGTGAGAGTCTTCATTGCATTTCCGCCTTGGTGCTGTTGGAGAGCCAGCGGTTGCGTACGCAAGCGCGAAGGTAAACTTCCTTGGAGTCTTTGCTCTGTCTTTAAGTGACTACCTCCGGCAGTCCCGGCGGGGTCCCGGATACGTTTCGCCATCTTTGCGGACGTCTTTCATAGTTGTAGAGTGTCTTGATCATGTCTCATTGGATCTGTTATCTGATTACCCATCTTTGCGTCTGAAAGGCTACATTGCATGTATAATATCTTGATCCTCATTGCACTCGCTTCTATGTGGAAGCACTGTCATTCTAACCGCTCCATTCGAATAGCCACCACCTGGCCCCGATATCGGGAAGCATTGATATCAACGACACCAATCCCGTAGCTACGGCGTGGCGTGAGATCGAGGAGGAGACGAAGCTTCTACCTTCCTCTCTCACTCTTTTCCGTCAAGGGAAGCCATACTCCTTTAGCGACCCCTCTGTCGGCCGTGAATGGACCATCAACCCCTTTGCCTTTATGCTCCGGAGCAAAGCCGAAGGAGGACAGGGAGAGGAAGGCATTCAAATAGACTGGGAACATGAGGGCTGGGAGTGGTATGATCCAGATGATGTCGTGGATCGAGAGGAATTTGGAGGTGTGCCGCGCTTGAAGGAGAGCTTGCGAAGAGTCTGGTTTGAAGGGGACATAGGGGAACGGGCAGGAAGAATCTTAGCAGCTGGGCTGCACAGGCTACAGACGGACCATGAGAGCGGATCGCGAGAGCTGGCGGGGTTCGCCTTGGCCGTGTTTAAAGACGTGATCGCGGAGATGGGAGAGGACGTTACTGACAGCAGATGGTGGGAGAAGGTCAGGATGGCTGGCTGGCATCTGTGGAAGAACGGGAGGGAGAGCATGGGTGCCGCCATTCTGAACGTCGTCATTGCTGTCCTGACCGATATCGAGGCAATCCGTCTCGATAGCGAAGGGGGCAAGCGGGACCGTATCCTCGCTGCTGTCGACAGCCTTATCACGAAGCGCAAGTCGACGACTGCTCGCATCACCGAGGCCTTTGCGTCCTATCTCCAAACAAATTTCGTTTCCGCTGAGGATTCCAAGTCAACCATAACCATTCTCACCCTCTCATCCAGCTCAACAATCAGAGCTTGCCTGCTTCATGTCTGCAGGTCTTTGGATATGCAAACGCTTGACCTTCGCATCCTGGAATCCCGACCGCTCTGCGAAGGCGTCAGCGCAGCTTCCTCTATCCTCTCCGAGTTGAATTCTCAACCGCAGTCGCGCGCTACTCCCAAGATCAAAATAACCGTCTATACCGACGCCGCCGCCGCTATAGCCTCAACAAATCTCGACATCCTCCTCCTGGGCGCGGACCGCATTGCCAGCTCCGGTCATGTCAGCAACAAGACTGGCTCCCTGCCCACCGTGCTAAGCGCGAAATACACTTCCCCGGCAGTGAAAGTTGTTGTTCTTAGCGAGTTGGAAAAAGTAGCTGAACCGGGTGAAGCGGGCGCTCAGGCCGCTGAGGAAAGCGATCCCGCTGAGGTTATAAGAGGATGGCGAGTCGAGGGCGTAAAAGGTGTGGATGTCATCGAGCAAGCATTGTCAGAGATTAGAGATTCAACTCCTCCAAAGGCAGGCGAAGAAGCAAGCATAACACTGGAGGTTAAAAATGTCTATTTTGAGTGGACTCCACCAAAGCTGGTAGATGCATATGTCTGTGAAGAAGGTATCTGGAATGCTTCAAGTATCAGAGAGAGATCAATGTGGGTTGGGAAACAACTGGAGAAACTGTTTGGCAAGTTGTAAATAGTCTAATTTGAAAAATAGATCTATATCTAGTAACTGTAATAACAGGCCTAGATAACTAGACCTAAAGGGGTTGTTGGTTTATCTTGAAGACAAGAAACAAGGGGGTGAGCAATATAAAAGTAAGAATAAGCCTGTGTTACTAGCAATGTCTATGTGACAGGTTGCTATGTAAGTCGACCACAGGGGTCCAATTCTGTCTGAAAAGAGCGTCATTATATACATGCTTATCTGCCTAAATCAATAGGTTGTTTGGATCATTCTGAATATTGAATCATTCTAGGTGTTGGATCATAGATCTTGATGGATCAAAATAGCAGATTTAATCTATTGTTATATGACCTCTATATATCATACCTCTTCTTTATGCTGTTATGGACCTTGCCATACAAAGGCCGGATAATTATAGGACCAAGAGTAGTAACTGATCAGCACATGACTGACTCTGATCACCTTGATCACCATGATCACTATAATCACCTTGATCACCTTGATTATCATGATCACCTTGTGTCAAATATAGGGTAATCTGGTAATCTAACAGGTAACTAAATAACCTGTAAGGCTTCTTAATGTGAGAGTAATAGATAGGTGTAACAACAGGCCTAGATAACTAGACCTAAAAGGGCTGTTGGTTTATCTTAAAGACAAGAAACAAGGGGGTGAGCAATATAGCAGCAAAAATAAGCCTGTGTTACTAGCAATGTCTATATGTCAAGTTGCTATGTGAGTCAACCACAAGGGTCAGAATCTGTCTGAAAGAAACATCATTATATACATGCTAGTCTGCCTGAATTGATGAGTTTGTTTGGATCATTCTGGGTGTTTGGATCATGGAGCTTTGTTGGATTATAGAGCTCTATTGGATCAGGATAAAAGAGTTTTAATCTATTGTTATATACTCCCTGCATGACATACTTCTTTTTTATGCCAACTTCAGCTATAACACTACTTTCCCTCTTAAGGATTTTCAGCCTGAAGATTCTTTTTTGCTTTTATTTATATCTAGGCTTCTCCTGCTTTCTGTGAGTTCTTTATAGATCTTATAATGTTGCCATGCCTTCTAAATATTGCTGTGTAGGTCAGGATTCTGAGTGCTTCTTCTTAGATGCTAAAGTTAATCTCTTAGATAAAACTATGCCTGTTCTGTGTACTCATTGTTGTTTGCTCCAAGAGAAGGAGGAGAAGGTGGAATACAAGATTTTTCTCAATTATTCCTGTTGTAGAGAGTGCTGTTGCTGAGGTCTTACCAACTATAATGCTTATAAGTGAAGGATTCTGACTGTTAGTTCTTCCCCCCTCTTCTTCTTATCTTTACTAACTCTTCTAGTCCATCAATTGAAAAAAGCTCTGAACAAGGTTTATGCTGATTGTGAAGCTATCTGTCAAGCTCTTCATGCTTTTATAGAAGCTCTTCATGTTTCTACAGCCTGTTTAGAACATATTGAGAAGCAGGCAGAGCTGTGTTACAAGAGCATCTCTAGATTCTAGTCAGAAGAAGAAATTACTTATTTCCGGACAATTATATAACTAGATCAGTGCAATTAATTCTTGGCATACTGATTCAACTGATCTGGGGATCAGAGGATCAGTTCAAAGTTCTACTAATTTAAATAATTTAAGATTATGAGCTATTCCACAAGCCTCAGAGACTCAGGAAGACAGCATGTATATAAAAACACTCCTTTCAAACAGATTCCAACCCCTGTGGTCAACTCACATAGCAACCTGTTATATAGGCATTGCTAGTAACACAGGTTTATTCTTGCTTTTATATTGCTCACCCTCTTGTTTCTTGTCTTCAAGATAAATCAACAACCCCTTTAGGTCTAGTTATCTAGGCCTGTTGTTACAAGCTGTTAGAACAATATAAAGCCCTTATATTATTAAAAAAGACTCAGACTGTTAAGGATTTAAAAGAGTTAGAGTATTTAAAGACTGAGGCTAAGAGTTCTAAAAGTTCTTATTTTAAGAAGCTGTATTGCAAGAGTTCTGATGCTGATTCTTCTTCTTCCAATACTCAGGCAGTGTCTTCCAATTCAGCCATCAGTGTCAGTTCATCAAATGTCTTAAATGAGGTTGATTTATCTGATTTATTCTGCCTCTTTTTTTGGGATTCTTTTTTAGCTAACTTTTTTTCCTCTGAGGTGGCAGATCCTCTGGCCTCAGGCAATCTGGGTTTCAGAGGTGAAACTCCTTAATAAGGTCTTTATATTTTTTACAGTTTTCAGGAGGTTTTCAGGTATTTTCTGAATCATCATATTCTGCTTATTTGATTAAATATCTGAACTGACTATTTATATATCTACTGTCTAGTATTTTCTTAACTTTATATTTTTGATCTGCTTCTGAGTTCTCAGGCAGTATTTCTTCAGTTTTGGTAATAACTGTTGCATGGGTTGGTGCTGGTTCCAACAAAAAGACATAAAAAACAGAATGTATTTATATATTTTCTGGTAGTTTAAGTTTATAGTTTACTTTTCTAATTTGTTCTTTAATCTCAAAAGGCTCAATCTTCTTGAAATCCAATTTATTGCTAGATGTAACAATAGGCCTAGATAACTAGACCTAATAGAGCTGTTGAGTTTATCTTGAGGACAAGAAACAAGGGGGTGAGCAATATAAAAGTAAGAATAAGCCTGTGTTACTAGCAATGTTTATATGACAAGTTGCTATATGAGTTAACCACAAGGGTTGGATTCTGTCTGAAAGAAATGTTATTATATATATACCAGTCTGCCTGAATCAATGAGTTTATTTGGATCATTCTGGATGTTTGGATCATGGAGCTTTGTTGGATCATAGAGCTTTATTAAATTATAAGGCTTTGTTGAATCAGGATAAGAGGGTTTTAATTTATTGTTATATGCTTTCTGCATAACATATCTCTTTTTTATGCTAACTCTGGCTATAACACTATCTCCTCTCTTAAGAATCTTTAGCTTGAAGATTCTTCTTTGCTTTTGCTTATATTTAGGCTTTTTCTGCTTCTTGTGAGTTCTTCTCTGTAGGTCTCATAATGTTGCCATGCCTTCTAAATATTATTGTGTAGGTCAGGATTCTGAGTGCCTCTTCTTAAATGCTAAAGTTGATCTCTTAGGTGAGACTATGCCTGTTCCATGTACTCACTGTTGTTTGCTCCAAGAGAAGAGGGAGAAGGTGGAATACAAGGTTTTTCTTAATTATTTCTATTGTGGAGAGTGCTGTTATCAAGGTCTTGCTAACTATAATGCTTATAAAGTAGAGGATTTTGACTGTTGGTTCTTCCTCTCTCTTTTTCTTGTCTTTACTAACTCTTCTAGTCCATTAATTGAAAAAAGCTCTGGACAAGGTCTGTGCTAATTGTGAAGCTGCTTGTCAAGCTCTTTATGCTTCTATAGAAGCTCTTTGTGTTTCTACAGCCTGTTTAAAATGTGTTAAGAAGCAGGCAGAGTTGCTGAAACAGCATAAAGCTTTCATGTTGTTAAAGAAGGCTCAGGCTGTTGAGGATTTAAAAAAGTTAGAGCACTTAAAAACTAAGGCTGAGAGTTTCAAGAGTTCTCACTCTAAGAAGCTGTATTATAAGAGGTCTGATGCCAATTCTTCTTTAAATACTCAGACAGTGGCTTCCAACTTAGTTATTAATATCAGTTTATCAAGTGCCTTAGATGGGGCTAATTTATCTGTGGATTTATCCTGCTTTTCTTTCTTGAATTTTTTCTTGGCTAATTTTTTTTCCTTTGAGGTGGTGGATCCTCTGGCTTTGAGCAATTTAAGCTCCAGAGGTGGAATTCCTTAATAAGGTCTTTGCATCTTTCACAGTTTTTAGAAGGTTTTCAGGTATTTTCTGAATTATCATATTCTGCTTATTTGATCAGGTATCTAAACTGACTGTCCACATATCTACTATTCAGTATTTTTTCAACTTTGTACTCTTGATTCATTTCTGGGTTTTCAGGCAGTATTTCTTTAGTTTTGGTAATAACTGTTGCATGAGTTGGTGCTGATTCCAACAAAGAGACATAAAAAACAGGATGTATCTGCATATTTTTTAGCAGTCTGAGTTTATAGTTCACTTTTTCAGTTTGTTCTTTAATTTCAAAAGGTTTAATCTTTTTGAAATCCAGTTTGTTGCTAGACCTTTATATCTTGATGTTTTTTTTAAGGAGGTATATTTTGTCCCTCTTTTTAAACTTAGGCATCTTCTGGTGCTGTTGATTGTAATACATGGCCACTTAATAAATAATAAATTAAATGTTTAAGCTTAGCTATTAGTGTAGCTTCTTTAGTTGGTCTGCCTTGAGAATTTCTTTCTGGGCCAAAATCTTGCCAGAGATAGGCTCCTGATATGCTGTAAGCTCAAACCTATAGTTGGCATAAAATAGTGACTCCTGGGTGGCTTCAGTCTTTGCACTGTTGTATGTGAACTGGGCTAGAGGCAACAATTCAACTCAATTATTTTGTTAATAATTAATGTAGCAGTAAAAATACTGTTCTAAAGTTTAATTAATTTACTTAATCTGCCCATCTGTCTGTGGGTGTGCTGTTGTAGACAGCTTGTGCTTAAAGCTTAATTATTAAGTCAAGAATTACTAAAACTTGGATGTGACCAGCTTGTCCCTGTCTGACACAATTTTATCTAGTAGGCTATAATTCCCCACAATTATCTGTAAGAAGATATATACCAAGTCATCTGTATTAGCTGTTTTCTGATAGAGTAGAAAGTAGGCATATTTAATAAATTTATCCACAATAACCAGAATTAAATTATATTTCACCTTGATCAGAGGTTCCTCTGATTCTGGCAGATCTATAATAAAATCCAGGAATATAGACTGCTAAGGTCTCTTAGGTGCTTCCAAAAGTTGCAGATGTTTATATAGAGTATATCTAGCAGCCTTACTTCTTATATAAAGATTGTATTGAGAGACCACTTTTTGTACCATTTTTCTAAGTCCCAGAAAGTAGAAATTTCTAGTGATTTGTTCAATAGTTTTGTCTATTTCTTGGTGGTTATATGCTGGGATTTTATAAATGTCCTTAACTAGCTGTTCTCAGAGTTTTGTAAGCATATAGACTAGTTTTTAGTACAGAATAATGTCTTTTTCTCTTATAATTATATTGGGGTCTCTTTCTGCAGGTTTCTGTGTCTCAGCTCTTTCTAGAATCTTCATCAATTTCTGGGCTATAGAGTTATTTTTATAGGCTTTTTTGATTTCTCCCTCTCATAAGCTAGTAATTCAGAAAACTGGTGCTAGCTATTTGATTGGAACAAGTATGCTGTCTGCCTTAATTTTAAAAATTGCTGGCTGGACTTTAAGCTTTTCTGTCTTATAATCTGGTCTCTAATTAAGAGCATTGGCTTTGGCATTCTCTCTCTTTTTTCTATAGAGAATCTGAATGTTGTACTGCACCAACTTCTTAGCCTATTTAGCTTGCCTCCAAGTCAGCTCTTTAGTGGTAGTAAAGTGAACCAAGTTTTTGTAATTACAGTATATTAGAGTCTGATACTTGGCTTTTTTTAAGTAATGCCTCCATTCCTTCAGGGCTGCAACAATGGCCAATAATTCTTTGTCATGAATATTGTAGTTCAGTTCTGGAGGCATTATTTTTCTGGAGTAGTAAGTAATAAGATGTAGCCTATCTTTCTTATTTAGCTAGCTAAGATATATTCTAATAGCATAGTCTGAAGCATCTGTTTCCAATATAGCTAGTTTTTCAGAGTTATAGATTGTTAAAACAGGTTCTTCACAGAACTTCTGCTTTAACTTTTTAAATGCTGCTTGTTGTTTTTTTTTATTTAAAGCTCTGCTTTTTTTTAGTGAGCCATATCAAGGGTTCCATAATCTTGAAGTAGTTCCAGATAAATTTCTGGTAAAAGTTGGCAAATCTAAGAAAGAATTGCACTTCTTTAACTGAAGTAAAAGTAGGCTATTTTTTAATAGTAGCCAGTTTTCTTTCATCCATCTCCACATACTCTGGGATAATAACAAATTCTAGAAACTCCACTTTTTGAGTGTGCTATTTATATTTCTTTAGGGCTACAGAGAGCTTCTTATTCTGTAGAGCTCTCAGAATCTTCTTCACATATTTCTTATACTCTTTCAGGGTTTCCAAATAGATAAGGATGTTATCAAGGTAAGCTATATAAAAAATGTTCAGATAGTCCTGTAATGTGTTGTTAACTAGGCTCTGGAATATAGCAGGTGTGTTAGTAAGCCTAAATAGCATAACTATATATTTAAAATATTTTAAATAAGTTCTGAAAGCTGTTTTCTATTCCTCTTTTTTCTTCATTCAGACTAGATAATAGCCTTTATGTAGATTCAGCTTGGTGAAGTATCTGGCCTTTCTAAGCCTATCCTGAAGCTCTGAAATGAGCAGCAGTGGATAGCAGTTTTTGATGGTGATGTTATTAAGCTGGCAATAGTCCACACAGAGCTGTAACTTTTTATTCTTTTTAGAAATAAAGAGTATAGAGTATTCTGCAGGTGAAGTAAATAACCTAATATATTCTTATATTACAGATTAGGATGTGTTTAGGGTTTTAGGGTTTTAGGGTTTAGGGTTTAGGGTTTAGGGTTTAGGGTTT